>JABLTH010050418.1_pt1 | contig 59291 bp, 52 predicted proteins | sample 7875711 | NCBI WGS metagenome assembly JABLTH01 (sample SAMN14941262, study PRJNA633318) | bioreactor metagenome | isolation source: bioreactor | place: China | collected 2019-03-05 | reverse complement strand
GGTGGCGGCAACGCGGCTCAAGGCTGCATCATCGCTGAACAGGTCGTCAGCATGCAGAAACCCGATCACATCGCCGCGGGCGACGGCGATGCCCTTGTTCAGCGCGTCATAGATGCCGTAGTCCGCCTCGGACACCAGCGTGTCAATGCGATCGCCAAATGACCGCAGCACGTCGATGGTGCCATCCGTGGAGCCGCCATCAATCACGATCCTTTCGACATCAGCGTGTCGCTGGTCACAACTGGAGCGCAACGACTCGCCGACAGTCGTTGCACGGTTATAAACGGCGGTGATGACAGAGATTTTCACGGCCGCGAGCGGAAGTCAGTTCACGCGTTCGATGAACTCATCGCCCAGCACCAGCACGTCCATCTTCGTTCGCAGGAAGCAGTCCAGCGCCTCGGCAGGACGGCAGACGACAGGTTCATTTTCGTTGAACGACGTATTGAGGACCATCGGCACACCGGTGAGGTCGCGGAATGCCGAGATCAGGTGGTAGTAGCGCCGGTTGCTTGATTCTTCTACCGTCTGCAAACGACCCGAACCGTCCACATGCGTCACCGCCGGGATTCGCGTCCGTTGATCCGGGCGAATCGGATACACCTGCATCATGAAGGGTACGTCGCCGTCCAGCTCGAACCACTCTGGCACCGCCTCGCGCAGAATCGACGGCGCAAACGGGCGAAACGACTCGCGCCGCTTGATCTTCAGGTTCAGGATGTCCTTCATGTCGGCGCGACGCGGATCGCCGATGATCGAGCGATTGCCCAATGCACGCGGGCCCCACTCCATGCGCCCCTGGAACCAGCCCACCACCTTGCCGTCGGCCACCGCCTGCGCGGTGCGGGCACACAACTCGTGCTCATCAGAAATTGTTTGCCTCAGACAGCCCGCAGCGCTGATCTCGATTGCCCGCCCGTTGAGCAAGGTTGCGATCTCATCGCCTTCGCAACCTGGCCCGAGATATGCGTGCAACATCGGCGCTGACCGTGCCCGGCCGTCGCCATGCCAGACCGCCATCGCAGCGCCAATGGCGCCGCCCGCGTCGCCTGCGGCCGATTGCACGTAGACCTGCGTGAACTTCGTCTTCAGCGTGATCTTGCCGTTCGCCACCGAATTCATGCCGCAGCCGCCCGCCACGCAAACGGCCGGCACGGGATAACGACGATGCAGCGTGTTGAGCAAATGAAAGAAAGCCTCTTCGTACATCGCCTGTACGGACCGCGCAATGTCCTTGTGCTTCTGCTCCAGTGGATCGCTCGACTTCCTCGACGGGCCGAGCAGCGATTCCAGCGCCGGGGTGAACAGTGCTCCCACGCTGGGCGAACCCTGCTCCCATTCGTATTCGACCTTTTCGCGAGCGTGGCGGAAGTAGTCAAGGTTGAGCGAGAAGCTGCCGTCGTCATGCAGGCGGACAATCTTGCGCATCGCATCAACGTGCTTCGGTTCGCCATACGGCGCGAGCCCCATCACCTTGTACTCATCGCCGTAATTAGGGAACCCGAGGTACTGTGTCAGCGCCTGGTAGAACATGCCCAGCGAATGCGGAAAATACACCCGGTCATCCACCGTGATCTGGGTGCCCTTGCCTAAGCCCCATGCGGCGCTGGCAAAGTCACCGAACCCATCCACCGACACGACCACCGCCTCCGCAAATGGCGACACATGGAACGCAGATGAGAGGTGGGCGACGTGATGCTCCACAGCGCGGATTTGCCCGCGAAACACCTGATCGGGAAACGCCCGTGCAAGATGCGCGTCGATGCCATCGCGCTCACGCTTGTTGCGAATACGGTCCAGCACCAGGCTCAGGTCTGGCCGTTTCAGCAACGTATACGCCACCTTCTTGCCGATGTTCGCGCTGGAGTCCTGATTAACCGCAACGCAATCCACGTCCGCCAGCGTCAACCCGGCATCAGCCAGGCACCATGCGATCGCCTGCGACGGAAAGCCCGCCCAGTGCTTGACGCGGCGAAAGCGCTCTTCTTCCGCGGCGTTGACCAGCACGCCATCGCGTACCAGACACGCCGACGAATCGCCGTGAAAGGCGTTGATACCGAGGATCGATGTCATGCTTGCGCTCCAGCGTTGTTGGCTGACGCGCGCACAGCGCGCAGCAGCGGCTCCACGCCGCCGTCACGCGTCTCGAACATCCGTTGCCGCAGGAGATCGAGTTCAGCGTCGGTCAGGGCCGCGCCGCGAATTTGCATGATTTTCCAATCGACCATCAAACGCAACCAGAATCCCTGCAGCGCATGGTAGAGAAAACCCGCGCGACCGTCGAGCATGCCCAGCATCAACACGTAGCGATAAAAAAAGTAGATCACCGGTCGCACGAACAGTGGTGATTTGAGCCACAAGTCGCGCAGCCGCATGAAGCGTTCATCCGGCGTACCGAGCAGCTTGGGCCGGCCTTCCCACCCGAGCATATGGCGACGACGCAGCTCTTCCTCCACGGCCAGCCGCAGCGAGAACTTGTCCTGCTTGCGCGTCCACACCGAGATATCGTCGTCGTGCCGGTTGTACTCGATTACTGCGCCCGAAAAGCGCGCCACCGAGCCATCGACCGTGAAGCGGAAATCCACGAGGTCGCTCTGATCGGGCCGCGCGCGACTGCTACGAATGATGCGCAACCAGAATTGCTTGGTACCGCCAAACCGGATCGGGCCGCCACCGAATACATAGCGGTGGCGCACATAAACACCCGCTACCGAAGCGTCAAGCTGCGGCAACTCTCTCGCGATCTCGGCGCGCAACTCCGGCGTCAGCACGAAATCCGCATCCAGCGCCAGTACCCAGTCGGTAGTGATCGGCAAATGATCCAGGGCCCACGCCCACTGCGCTGCGTGGCTCGAATACGGATGCTCCACCAGATGCGGCGTGTACTCGCGCACGATCGCCTGCGTACCGTCGGTGCTGCCGGAGTCGACGACGAACACATCCATCCACGGCGCCACACTCTCCAGGCAGTGCCGAATGTTCACCACTTCGTTGTGGCACAGCACTACGGCGCTGATCGCCACTCTCACGCGACCCCCACGTCGTGGCGCGCCTGGTAAGCACCACGCTGGTGCCAGGCCCACGCCGAGGCAATGATGTCGGGCAAGCTGGAATGCTGCGGCGACCAGCCCAGCACCTGCTGAATGCGCTGCGCGTCGGCTACCAGTCGTGCTGGGTCACCCTCGCGCCGCTGCCCCACTTCAACCGGCACGGGGCGCCCCACGACCTGCTCGATGGCGGCCAGCACTTCGCGCACGGAATAGCCGCGCCCGGAGCCAACATTCAGCGCCGCCGGGGCATCTCCGCTGTCAAGCGCGGCCAGCGCACGCACATGGGCGTCAGCAAGATCGCTCACATGCACGTAGTCGCGGATACAGGTGCCGTCAGGTGTATCGTAATCATCGCCGAACACTTTGAGCGGCCCGTTGCCGTCGAGCGCCGCCAGCGCCAGCGGAATCAGGTGCGTCTCCGGTTCGTGCAGCTCGCCGCTTTCACCATCCGGGTCGGCGCCCGCCGCGTTGAAGTAGCGCAGCGCAATAGCGCGTAGCCTCGATGCTGTGGCATAGTCACGCAAGGCCAGCTCGATCATCAACTTGCTGCGACCGTAGGGACTGATTGGCTGCAACGCCATGTCCTCCGACACCAGCGACGCATTGGGCACCCCATACACGGCTGCTGAGCTGGAAAAAACCATGTGTGGCACGTCTGTCGCACGCATCGCTTCCAGCAACGAAAGCGACCCCGCCACGTTACTGCCATAGTGCAGCCACGGCGCCGCAACCGACTCGCCTACTGCGATACGCCCTGCAAAATGGATGACGGCATCAATAGCGTGGCGTTTGATCGTCGCCACCAATGTCGCGGTGTCGCGCAGATCGCCGGTGACCAGGGGGCCCCAACGCACCAGCGCGGCCTTGCCACCACTCAGGTCATCAAAACACACCGGTTCCATGCCAGCGACAGCCAGCGCCTTGCATGTGTGGCTACCGATGTAGCCCGCTCCCCCGGTCACCAACACACTTTTCATGATGACCATTTATAGCCTGCACATCGACCCGGGGCTGCGCCGTCGGTCAGGCGCGCTCGCTTCCCCGTGCCAACACCGCATATAGTGCCTGCAAGCGCTCGCCCAGCGCCGCCGGCGAAAAACGTTCGCGCGCCAGTTGCCGCGCCGCCTTCGCCATCCGCCCCCGCTGCGGTGCATCGGCGAGCAAGCCCTTGATGGCGCCTGCCACGGCATCGGCTTCGGCGGGCACGACCAAGCCGGCGCCCGCCGCCGCCACCTCTGTCGCCACTGCGACGCCGTCGGACAGCACACACGGCACGCCCGCCGCCAGCGCCTCGACGGCCGCAATGCCAAAGTTCTCATTGAATGATGGCAACACAAACACCGCCGCGCGTTCGAGCAACGCTCGCTTGCGCCGGCCCTCGACGTGCCCCACCCATTGCACGCTCGCGCGTGCGCCCCACCGTTCAGCGGTAGCTCGTAGCGTTGCCACGTAACTCGCTTCGCCGGCACCGGCGATGACGAGCTGCGCATGCGGTTGCGCCAGCAGTACGGTCGGCCAAGCTGCAAGCAGGCATTCGAGGTTCTTCTTGCGATCCAGGCGCGACAGAAACAGCACCATAAGACCGTCAGACGCGGCGCCTAGCACGTCGGCAGACGGCGGCGCATCGGCAGCCGAGCCGCGGGTGTCATTCCCGTTGCGCCCGTCGCCCGCGTCCGCCACCTCCGGCACCGCCAACGCGATGACAACCGCGTTCGCCTGCGGTACCAGTGCGCGCACATCGGCCGCCTCCGCCTCGCTGGTGCAATGCACAGCTGCCGCCCGCCTCAACAGCGGCCGCTCAATCACTGCAAGCGAGACGCGCTTCAGCCAGGGCCGCCGCTCGGCGAGGCCGTATGCACTCAGCGTGCCCAGCGGCCGCAACACATAAGGCACACCGCGTAGCCTGGCAACGGTCGCCGCCGCCATGCTCATGAACGAGAACAGCGCATGTGCGTGCACCACATCGAAGCGCTGCACGTTGCGCCACGCCCACGCCACGAAGGCAGGCGCTGTCGTGTAGAACTCAAAGCGCTTCGCGAAATACACGCGCCGCACACCTTCCTCGTCAATCTCGACGCCACTCGGACGCGCCACTCGACGCCCAGGGCCGTCGTCATCGCTGGCCGCAGTCAACACCGCCACACCGCGCTCGCGCAGCGCTGCCTCGATCAGGCGGATCGCGCGACTAGGGCCGCCATGCACCTTGCTGAGCGACGGAATGACTTGCAAAACCGCAAGCGGCATGCTCAGAGTCTCGACAACGGCGTGGCGCCTGCAATCGACGGCGCCGCACCCACGCGTTGACCAATAGGAGCTGACCCGATCACTTGTCGCAGTCCGATGTCGTGCGCCGCAAGCTCAGGCAGCGCCAGTAAAAAGCCCACCATCCAACCGAGCATCAACAGAATCAGCACATCGCCAAACGCCTGTGTCGCCACAGAAAACGTAGCAACATTGGCGACCAGAATGCCAGCGAATCCAAACGCCAGTCGTGCATGCGCGGGCGAACCTCGGCCCAGGGCATGCAGCCGCCGCCAAATCATCTTGGCAATCGCATAGCAAAGCCACATAAACGCCGCCAGGCCCGGCAACCCCAGGTCCAACGCCAATTTGCCCAGCCCGCCCTCGCTGCTGCCGCGCACGGCCGCGAAACCAGCACCGTAGTGCTGCGCACCCTGCGCACCATACCCGAGTCCGGCCCCGAAAAGCCCGTAGTCGGACACCACCGAAAGGACTGGAAGATACCCGAGAGCTAGGAACCGATCAGGAATGTCTTTGAACACCGTCAATCCGCGCGCTCGCCATGCGTCGAATTGATCCTTCTGGCCGCCCGGTGCAGACTGGTTCGAGGACGATGGCGCATCGAACGAACCGTCACGCCCATCGGGCCCAATAGCCGTCAGCACAGCCCCAAACAGAAAGCCGCCTAACAGCAACGCCAGGATACCCAATCGCGCCTTGCCGCGTACGAACCAGGTGACCAGAAACAAATAGGTCGAGGCAAAGATCACCACCTGAACCAGCATCTTGCGCCGCCCAGTCGCCACACCTACACCTAACAGGAACAGCACCACAACAACAACCAGCGCAATCTTCGTGGTCGATAGCTTTCGGCCATTCAGCACCATGAACAGAAAGCATGAAGCGGTTGCCACGTGCCACGCCGCAATCTCGGCCGCACGATAGAACCCGGCATTGGCCTTCGTCGGCGCGCCCACGTCGTAGATGATCTGGCCCGCGCCCACTTCCCCCAGCACGCGCCACGGCACGCCCATCGCGTTGAGGTAAATGCCGATGAACCACACCAGGGAAAACGCAACGTAGAACCCCATCCAGCTGTAAACCCCGGCCGTTCCGATCCGCCGCGATAGCTGGTAGCCAAAGGTGAAGGCTACGATCGGCGCCAGATAAAACAAGCCACCCAGCACCAGCAACGCCGGGTTGCCCCAGCGCAAAGCCGAATGCACGGCTTGGCACACCAGCAGGAAAATGAACGTCAGAAAAGGTGCGCTCAACTGCTCGCGCCAACCGCGTATCGCATTCGGCGCCAGGCGCACGCCAGACGCCAACGCCGCTACGCAGGCAATGGCAAATGCCACCGCGAGCAGACCAGTCAGCACCACTGGTTGTCCGGTCACCATCTTTCGCAACGGGTCCTGCACCAAACCCAGTATCAACAGCAACGTAAATGCCTGCTTCAGCCGCAGCCCCGCCACCACGCCGACCACGATAGCCAGAAAGAACGCCAGCTCAACCACGCCCGCCCCCACCCTCGGTCGCGGTCGCGGTCGCGGTCGCGAGCAGTTTCGGGCCACGCCGGTTCAAGCGCAGCGCCAATGCAGCCCCGCGCAGCTCGGCAATGAACGACGGGATAATCCACCATGGACGCCGCAGATGGTGCCGCGTCGCCACCGAGCGGACCGGCCGCCACAGGTACTCGGCAACGCAGCGCAGCGGCGCCATCGTACGTAACGCAAAGTAATAGGTCCCCACCGAGTGCGCCGGCGCCATCGTGGTCAACAGAAAACCGTGAGCCCGCGTCCCCCCTGACTCCACCTTCAGGTGATGAATCGTCGCCTCTGGCTCAAAGCGGATGCGATGGCCGGTTGCCCGCCAGCGATGTGCAAACTCTGCCTCAAAGCGATACGCAACCTTCACGAAATTTTCATCAAAGCCGCCCAGCGCAAGCGCCGAAGCACGCGCTACCGAAAAATTGCCGCCCATGAATTCCGCCACGTCCTGCGGCACCGTGCAGGCAAAGCTAAACGGCACATCCGGCACCGTCTTGCCCTCATGCCATGGCTGCAACACGCGCCCGGCGATCAGCGCTCCGGGATACGTGGCATGGGCCGCGCGATGCGCTGCGATCAATTGCGCGTCCGGCAGCAGATCATCGTCTAGAAACAGCACCACCTCGCCGCTGGCCGCCAGCAGACCGCGATTCATTGCCTGCGGAATGGACGGCTTCTGCAGCCGCAGCAGCCGAATCGCCCCGCTCGCCGCACGCTCGTCGAGCGCCACCTGCGTCACCGCTTCGTGCTGCTCGGTCTGATCGACGACAACGATTTCGTCGGGCGGCACCGGCAACGCCCGCAACGCGTCGATTGTCTCGATCAACACGCGCTCGCGACGAAACGTCGGGATCACGGCGCTAATCGTGGTGCCAGAGGAGCTTTCGGTCACGGCAAAGGGCAAACAGGCGGTTGACGCAGAGAGCGCAAGCATAGTCGAGTGCCTTGCGACGGCGGCAGGCAGCGCCATCCGATCTTCATATTTGGCCGGTACGTAGCCATCTTCGAAGGCGCAGCGCATTCGGGTGTGGACCAGGCCAGGTGAAGCGTGGCACGCTGGAACGGACAAACGACGGCTCCAGCGGACCACCGTCCACCGTGAAAGCCCAATCGAAATGACGCGCCACGATCGCCTCGTCTCCTTCGACATGACTGTTGAACGGATACGAGAACGCACGGGGCGTACAACCGCAAATCTCGGCAAGCGCCAGTTTCGACGCCACCAGCTCCGCCTCGAACGCGCCCGCATCAAGCGCACTGCGCTTGAAGTGGTGTTGGCCATGACTGCCGATGTCATGCCCGTTGCGCAGCGCGCCACGCAGCACGGACGGCTCGGGATACCAGCGCTGCGCAAGCTGCGTTAGCACCTCGCCGTCGCCGCATTGCGCCAGCGCCGCCGCCACGATGGTCATCAACTGCGACGCGCTCGCCGTCTCGCGCAGCACGGTCACAGCCGCGCGCACGTCGGCCTGGGCCAGAGACGCAAATTCGCCTTCCAGCACTCCCGCCAACGCCCGAAATCGCCCGGCATCGGCGCCCAGCCAATACAGCGCGTGCTCCCAAAGCAAGGCTGGCGCTTCGGTCAGCATTGCCGAAATCTGAAACACCACGGCGCGTGCACCAACGGACTGAGCGATCGGCAGACCCGCTGCATAGGTGTCGCGAAATCCGTCGTCGAAGCTCAGAATCACGCCAATCTCGCGGGCCGACGGCCACTCGCCTTTTGCCAACTCGTCGAGCGTCATGAAACGCCCCCCCCACGCTAGCAGTTGTCGCAACTCACGTTCCAGCGCTTCTGGCGGAATCGGTGGCGTACCGAAGGTATCGAGAATCGGCTCGACGCCGGGTTCGGCAACACGGTGGTAAAGCAGGCACACGACCCGCCCGCGAAAGCGGGTCGCGAACAGACGATCCAGCGGTGGCACGAACAACGCGTCGAGCGCACGATTGGCCACCCGGCGCGCGATGACCGGCAACTTCATGGCGGCACCGTTCGCACGGCATGGCGCGCGTGGCCGCCAGCCCGTAGATAGCGTCGCAATCCGCCAGTCGCAACGGCAATGTTCGCTCTCAGCCGATGCCAGGGCTCATAGACATAGCCAGTACGCCGCAGGAACAACTTGCCCTCCGTCCACTGCGCGACGCGTGCCGCCCGCCCTGCGTGCAGATCGTGCGCGGCGCGCAACAGCAGCTCGATGCCCTGATGGAAGCTGCGCGCATCCAGGGTCTCGTAACTGTCATCCGGGTGCAGATCGAGTTGCGCTGTGCGAATGATGTCGCCACTATCGATGCCACGGTCGATGTGGTGCACCGTGACGCCCAGCCACTCGGGATGGCCTTCCAGCAGCATGAAGAGGTTGCAATTGCCACCGCGCGAGTACGGCGACAGGCCAGTGTGCAGGTTAACGATACCCAAGCGAATGTTCGGTAGCAGGGCCAGAACCGGCTCCCGCAACAGCTGCGTGCCGTTCACCAGCACGATGTCGGGCCGCAGCTCGGTGATTTGAGCAACTACCGCATCCGCGTTGATGTTCGTGGTGCGCAACTGCGGCAGCGCATCCGGCAACGACAGTGGCACATCTGGCCCGAACAGGCCGTCGATCGCAGGCGCCGAGCGCCGCTCGAACCACGGCAACAGCACCCGCGCCGTCACCTGCCGCAGCAGGCGCCAAGGATTCGCATAGGGTCGCAGCCGCGCCGTCAGCGATCGCGTCGCCGGGTCGTTGGCCTGCCACACCACGCCGACGAGATCGAACTCTTCCGCCGCCCGACGCACGAGATAACGCTGAAAGCGCCCCTCGCAACATAGCACCATGACCCGCAAGCGATTCACCGCACGTACCGATGGCCGCGCAGATGCGACGCCATCAGCTTCGACCACGCGCGCCAGTGCCCCGGGCGCTCGCGCAGGACGGCACGCAAATAATCGCGCGCGCGTCCGTCGGCGCGATCAAACAGACAACTGGCGAGGAAGTAAGCTGCAGCTACCTGCGCCTGCGCGGCCGCTGGACCGGCCCCACCGCGCTGCGGCCGGATCACCGCCGCCTGCTGCACGAACGGTTCATCGGACGCACCAGCCCGCCGCGCCGCAGCACCTTGCAGAATCAACTCGCGCAGCCGCTGCTGAGCCGCGCGGTGGCGGCCGGTGATACTGCCCGGATCGAAGGTCACGCGGCACAACACCTCGGGCACATACCCCAGTTCACCCACTTCCAGCAAACGCGACCACAGGTCAATATCCTGCGCGAAGTAGAAGGCGGGGCGGTATCCTCGCGCCCGCTCATACGCCTCCCGGCGGAACATCACTGTGCCATGGTGCGGCCCGGGCACCGAGCGACCGTGGCGATCAAGCAAATCAGCCACACCATCCGCCTGCCCGTGATGCACGCGCAGCAATTCACCGCGCGGCCCCACCAATTCATAGTCGCAGCCCACCAGTACGGCGTCGCCATGCCCTTGCAGCCATTGCGCCTGCGCCAGCAGGCGGCCCGGCAACGACACGTCATCGCTATCCTGCCGGGCAATGAAGCGACCGCGCGCCAGCGCGCAGCCGGCCACCAGGGCCCGCGTCAATCCGGCATTCGGCTGATGCACCACACGCAGGCGTGTATCCGCCGCGGCGCGCGCATCCAACAGCTGGGCCGTGGCATCGGTCGACCCGTCGTCGATCACGATGAATTCGAAATCCACATTCTGCTGGGCAAGTATCGAATCGAGGCTGGCCACCAGCGTTGAGGCGGCGTTGTAAACCGCCATCACCACCGACACCAGCGGTGGCAAAACCCCAGCCTCACTCATCGCCCACGCTCCCACGCGGCTGCGAGGCGGCCTGCCGTGCGCCAGCCGAGCACGCGGGCGGCGGCACCATATAGTCGAAGTTCCCACCGCCGCTCGCGCGCGTGGCCATGCGCGACCACAAGCAGGCGCTGCGCCTCCTCGGTCAGGCCCGCCTCAGAGGCGAGCCGCGCCTCAAAGAACAGCGTGCGGCAATACTGGCGCATGTCCGGACCATCGGGCAGCACCCCGGTCAGCGCCGCCAGCGCGGCGATTTTCAGCAAGCCATCCACACGCTCGCGGTGAGCGCGTGGGTCGCGTACCCAGTTGCGGCCAAGATGTTCACCCTCGTGATACCAAACCTCAGCCACGAAGGCATCGACGTACGCAAGCCCAAGCCCGGCCGCCCCGCCCAGCGCGTCGTAGTGCCAGTCCTCCAGTTGCCGCGCTGACGACCAGCGGCCCATGCGAAATAGCGAGCGAGCCCGATACATGGGGTTGTTGGTCGGCCAAATGCGCCCCGACAGAATGGCCGGAAACAGGTGCCGGTGCCGCTCACCGGTGCGATGAAAGGCATCCGGCGTGCGCGTACCATCGGGCGCCACGGCCCAGGTCTTGCCATAAGCGATGTCGGCGCCTGGATCGGCCTGCAGCGCCGCCACCTGCACCGTCGTCTTCTCCGGCAAGTAGCGGTCATCACTGTCGAGATACTGCACGAATTCGCCGCGTGCCACGTCCACGCCATGCTGCCGCGCCACGCCCGGCCCGGCGTTGGCCTGGTGCACCAAGCGCACCACGTCAGGGTGTTGCTGCGCCAGCGCCGCTGCCCGCTGTGGCGTGTCGTCCGTGGAGCCGTCGTCGACGATGATGATCTCGATCGGGCGATAGGTTTGCGCCAGCACACTGCGCACCGCGCGCTCAAGCATCGTCGCGCGGTTGAACACCGGAATGATGGTACTGACCAGGCCCGGCACACGGGTGTCGTCAACCGCCACCGGTGTCGGCGCGCTGGCGCCAGTCAGCGTAATTGGCGTTGCCGCCTGCAGCGGCGCAGGCGAAAGAGCCTGTTCCGCCCACAGCTCCAGCAGAAGCAGCTTCCACGCCAGGTTGCGATAGATCGAAATGCCACGCGGCCAACGCTGCCCCATGCGGCCACGCACAAAGTAATCCGTCATCGCTGCTTTCAGGCCATAGCGCTCGGTCATGCTGCCCGGCGCCAACAGGCGTTCGCGGGCCAGCGCCCGCAGCATGGGGCTCTCGTCCATCCACGACGCCGTCAGCGGCGAGCCATATTTGGCCCGCCGCGTGATCGCCTCGGGCAGCAACGCATGGCGCCGTGCCATTTCGCGCAGCGCGTGCTTGTTCTCGCCCACCGCAAGCAGCATCGAGCGCGGCGTGGCATAGCCCAGCGACGCCACCCGGCGGTCGAGATACGGCGCCCGTGCCTCCACGCTCTCGGCCATGCTCGCCTTGTCCACCTTCATCACATACTGATTGGGTAACTGGCGGCGCGATTCGAACAGGCGCACTGCATCGAAGGCATCGTCGCAGGCGTCAAGATAATCGCCCATCACGCGCCGAAACAACGGCCAGCACGCACCGTGACGGCGCCCGCAATAGTGCTGAAACAACCGGAAGCGACCACGCGGTCCGAGCCGCCCTGCTACCTCAAACACGCCATAGCCGCCAAAGAGTTCGTCCGCCCCCTCACCCACCAGCACCACCTTGTAGCCCAGCTCCCGCGCGCGGCGGTATAGCAGTCGCGAGGTGATGGTGCCCCAGTCGGCGAACAGATCATCGAACATGGCCGCGTGCTGCTGCACCTCGGTCACCACCTCATCGGCGGTGATGAACACCTCCTGATGCTGCGCGCCGATGAAGGCCGCCACCTCGCGCGCCGGCCCGCGCTCGTCCACGGCGGCGCCCTCAAACGCCATGGTCAGCGTCTGCACCCGTGTGTGGCGGGCAGCAAGCGCCGCCACCACACTGGAATCGATTCCCCCGGACAGCAGCATCGCCACCGGCACATCAGCAATCAAGTGCTGCGCCACCACCTCGCCGAGCGTCGAATGCAGTTGCTCAATACGCGAGTCCAGCGTTAGGCCGGTGGCTGGGGCGGCGGTACCACGGCGCGGCGGCTGAAAGAAATCCACCGTCGCCACCACGCACCCGCCGCGCACCTCCAGCCGCTGCCCCGGTGCCAGCTTACGGACTTCCGCGAAGATCGTCTCGCCGTCGTCGATGACATAACCGAACTCGAGAAACTGCGCCACCCCAGCGTCGCGTGGCTTCAACGCTACACCCGGCAGCGCGCCTAGCGCCCGCGCCTCGGACGCAAACGCGATGCCGCCACGAAACGGCAACCAGTACAGCGGCTTGATCCCCATCGCGTCGCGCGCCAGATGCAGCGTGCCCGAGCGCGCGTCCCATAGCGCCAGCGCAAACATGCCGGCAAAGCGGGCAAACGCCGCTACGCCCCAATGCAAATAGGCGCGCAGCACCACCTCGGTGTCGCCGCTTGTGGCAAAGCGCTCGCCCGCTGCCTCCAGCTCGCGTCGCAGCTCCCGAAAGTTGTACAGCTCGCCGTTGTAGGCCAACGCGACCTGCCCATCGAGCGCCAGCATCGGCTGATGACTGGCCGTACTCAGGTCGATGATGCTTAGACGCCGGTGCCCGAGCGCCACACCATGCGCCGCTGCGATGAACGCGCCCGTATCGTCGGGCCCGCGGTGACGCAGCGCCCGCGTCACGCGCTGCAACGCGTGTTCGTCCGGAGCGGACTCAGGGGCGACGAACCACCCGGCAATGCCACACATGGACGCAGACTGGGAATCGATGGAAATGCCATTCTGCCAGAGGCACCACGCGGCACATGACCCCAGAAAAATCGTAATGACGTTGTCGTGCCATGAGGCCAGCGTGCACGGTTCCCCCGCTTGCTCACTCATCGGTTGAAAGTGTGAAGTCGGTGCACGGTGGGCGTCGCCTTTCTTGCCACACACATGACAAAGGGAGGGCTTGAAAAATGCGCGTCGCCGTAGCCTCAGCGTAAAACGGTGATGCATTTGCTTGCGGAACTACCGCTGACTTCGCGATAGCCCAGTTCACCACTCCTTTCGCCCTGGGGCGAGGCGAAGGGCCAAATGTTTGATCAGCTTGACTTAACTCGTGTGGCCAAGGTCGAGCGCTATGGATGGTGGGACTCGCACTGCAATCGATGATTCGCGTGACCTGAAAGGGTTCGCTATTGTCGAAATAGGATCTTTCAAACTACCTAGTCTTCGTCAACGACTGTTGAAGGCAACACGCTGGAACCTTGGCAAACTGAAAGGCTGCCGCGTACACGCCTCAAGAATGTAATGCAATCTCCATGAGCATCCGCGGCTACGGCACAATCCGATCTATCGTTGCCGGACGAAAACATCGCACGGTCGCGCGACGCCATAGCCAAAAGCCGACAACTTTTGTCTGCCGCCGACCTAGCATTTGTACACTTGCGCACTCTCATAAATTCGCAGTCGCTCTCATTGTGGACATAGTCAGTGTTGACCTATTTCGTACGCAGCCATGCCTGCGTAGGCGCTGCTTCGTCTGTCATAAAGTGATCAATGAATGGAACGGCAGCCTTGGTGTACGTCTTTGAAGCACCGATCAATCCCGTCGTGATTGTCCCGACGCATCGTGCTCGTTTTAGCGAACACGAAGCGTACTCGATGGAGCGGCTCAAACGGCTGCTCCCGAACACCAAGATACTGTTGGTGATACCTGCCAGCCAGCATGTCGGTGAACTTTGCAGAGTACTTCCGTCGGCCGAACCGTTACACGTTCCCGATGAATGCATGCGCAGCGTAGTCGCCTACAACCGCCTCATGATTTCGCCACGCATTTGGGATCTTCTCGGCAGTTATTCTCATGCGTTGATTCATGAACCAGACGCCATTCTGCTGAGGGGCGATCTTCGTGAGTGGTGCATGCAGCGATGGTCTTACGTTGGCGCGCCGTGGTTTCAACACTACACAAATGCCGACAGCAATTCGCCGCCGATCGGAGTAGGGAACTTCGGACTTTCGCTCCACAATTTGCGTGACGTCAGACGTGTTCTGCATAGCAATAAGCGCTGGTATGGCCCATACCAGATTGTCGCTGACCTTGCGAAGACACTCACGCGCCGGCGAAATCGCATGTCGGCAATGCGTGCAGCCTTGAAGCAAGGGCAAGAGTCCGCAGGAAGAATGCGAGGTGCATCCATGGTATTCGACGGGTACTGCGACACGTTTTGGTGCCGCATGGCAGCCAAGGTTGATCCTGACTATTTAGTAGCACCGATAGAGACAGCACTGAAGTTCGCTTGGGAAGCCACGCCGCGCCGGTGCTTCGAGTTGAATCGAGGGCGGCTGCCATTTGGGCTGCATGCTTGGCAGAGATACGACCATGCTTTTGCTTTATCGTTAATCCAGATGGCCGACGCGTTGCGAGCGGAGGACCCGCCAAAACAAACGCTCCATGATTCTGCGGCCGATAAACAATTCATGGATGATGACTGATTTCTATTTGGCAACCTTTCCGAAAATCACAAATGCCGCCCACTATCCACATGGTGCGTCAAGAAAGCACCTCTTGTCATGACAGTGTTGAAAAATTTACTCAGCCGGCTTGAGATCGCATATCGACGAAGTAAGTTCTTTCGCGCAGCCTTTCCTCGGAGGATTGCGAAAGCACCGCTGCGAATGGCGATTGGCGTCATCGAGTGTGCCCTCAGATTTAGAACAGCACCTTGGGACGCTTTACCGTATCGCTTCAGATTCCTCACGCAGCGCGACGAAATTGAATCGTTGACGGTGCTACGTTCCGTCTGCGTACCGGGCCAAGTGGCGCTTGACATAGGGGCTCACGTCGGATACTTCAGCTGGATTTTTTCGAAACTACTGGGACCTCAAGGACGCGTGTACGCGTTCGAACCGAACTCCGAGTCGTATGCAATTCTGAAATCCAATGCCATAAGATTGCCAAACGTCGAAGTCGCCAATGTCGCACTTGGAAAGCGTACTGAAAGAGGCACGCTATGCGTACCGAAAGAAGGGTCGATGCTTGGTTACGTCGACGCATCGTCGACGCCACATGGATCAACAGTAGAAGAAGAGACAAAGGACGTGCAAATTTGGAATGGCACGGACTTCATGCGCAAACGCGACGTGAACCACATTGATCTCCTAAAGGTTGACGTCGAAGGCGCGGAGTGCGACGTCCTTGAAGGGCTAAACAGCCTTCTCCAAGCGTCTGACCGGGTGTTCGCCGTAGTAGAACTGAACCCGACATCAATACATCGGTTCGGACGGCAAGCCTATGATCTTTTCTCGATGCTGTGGGAGTTACGATTCTCCACGATTGAGTGCGGCAAATTCACGTCGCACTCGCGCATTTTGAAGGACGCAGACGTCAATGAGTTGACTCAGTCGATAGGAGGTAGCTACACCAACTTGCTTTGCTTCAAGGGCTACACCGAAGAGGAAATAGCCGCCGCATTGCGGCATGGTCCGCGCGAGTCTTCACACGCGAAGTCGACCGGCGCTTGAGTCGCCTGAGGTCCATTGGTGAAGTGGGTGTGTCCCTTCCGGTGGTTGAACGAGCAGACTGGCTGTGCCACTAGCTGCCAACGTTCACGCCTCAGGCAGCGCTCCTTCAATCTGTGCACAGCTGCACTGTTGACCTCGTGATGCGCTTTCGGCATCGCTGTACAAGCGAATTTATGGACGTTTCTTTCGCAATACCATCTGAATCCCACAGTTGATGACGCACTGCCGAAACCGGTCACCGCGCCCCTTGGCCAACTGAGCGGCCCCACGAATGGCGTACAGCGCTGCGGCAGCGAGCGAGCCACGCTCGTCCACACCCATGCGATGGGCTGCAACACCCTTTTGCTGACCGTAGCGATACAGATACGGCAACGTCAAACGACGCAGATCGGTCGCGTGATTGACGATGGCCGTGCCGACATAGACACCGCTGGCACCAGCGGCAATCGCGCGCTCCAGATAATCGGCCTCTTCCCCACGGCCCGGAATATTTCCTGTCACCCCAAGGTCGCGGCGAAACTCGCCAACACGCTCAATGAGGGTGCGCCGCAACGCAAAGCTCGCGCCGAACGGCGTCGGATCATCTGCCTGAAACGGTCGTACCGCCTCGCCCAGGTGAAAGCGCACCAGCAACCCATCAAGCAACGCCAATTGCTCGCTTTCGTCACGCAGCCATCCCGGACGACCATCAGGGTAGAACGGCACCACCCGGCCGCCGAAGTAGCCGGCCTGCGGATGCGCCTGCATAGCAGCCGCATAGGCCGCAAGCCACTGCGCATCGACCACCACATCGTCGTCGGTGAATACCAGCACCTCGCCACCAAACTCGCGCAACGCACGATTGCGTGCGGCCGACAACCCCTGCTCTGGTTCAAAGACGTGGCGCAGCGGCAACGTGTCGGCGAAACCCTCGACAACCGCACGCGTATCGTCGGTGCTGTTGTTGTCGACGACGATCAGTTCCCAGTTCAGGTTCTCGCCACCACGGGACAACCCAACCAGAGTGTGGAGCACGCGAGCAAGGCTGGGTGCGCGGTTGTAGGTGCAAATTGCGACGGAAATCATGCTGGTCACGTGCGGTTCAGACGTCGGCAGGCATTTGAGGGCATCGATAATCTCCCCAACTTCAACGAAATGAAGCTATAACCGTGCCGCCCATGGCCTAGACGTCCGCGCACACAATCGTTATGCACTAAGGAGCCGCTGAATACACCCAACCAGCGTGCGATACCGAGAGTCCGCGCGAATGTGTTCTCGCGTGGCTCGCATCGCGCCATTGCGCATGGCCGTGAGATTTTTCCGAACACTTGCGAGGGCCTCTGCGACCTCGTCTTCGCCGTTAACCAGTACACCGCAGTTGAAGTCTTCAATGAATTGGAAGCTCTCCTGACGCAACGCGATCACGGGCACTCCCATTGCCAGATACATACACAGCCGATTCGAACTGATGCCCATATGCTGGAACTGAGGAGCCGAATTCCGATATATTGCAATACCGACATCACACGCGGCAGCGCTTGTCCACGCCTCGCGCCAAGACAAGCGCCGATTCTCCACGTAACCTCTACCCGCGCTGACAGTACTTCGCAGGAGGTAGTCCGTGAAGGGGTCAAGGTTTACCGGCTGAACAAGCAGAAAAGCGTGATCGGTCCGCGCCGTAGCTCGGTGTACCCAATCAAAACCGGCGGTCAAGTTCACACCGCCAGACACGCCAACTACCAAGTCGTCCGCACGAGCTCCCCAAATCGCACGCATTCTCTCGATAGCTACGATATCAACGGTTGGTGGCGAACGAAAACAACCTGGATAGACAAGTACTTCGCGATCTGCTGCTCGCCCAGAGTAGTCGCGTACCAACGCCACGCGACTCTCGTCGTTTACGATGCAGAGCGATGCGGACCGGATTGCCCATTTGCAAAGCGACTTCCACCGTGCAGACCTGTCGCCGACGTAACTCCCGCTCTTGATTTCATCCACAAGGGCGATCATCGGCTTACGGTGCAGCTTCGCCAGGCAAGCGGCGATGGGCAACGGATCTTCTGCGGTTGCGGAAAACGCGCAATACCGGTGCCAAGCTAAATCTGGCATCGCGCCTACCAAGCCGCGATATCCCCAGCCCCCTTTGAAACTGCCGACGTGAACGCTGCCACTGTACGTGCCCAAGTCCATGTCCCCGGCGTAAGAACCAAACAGTTCCACGTCGCAGCCAGCCTCGACAAACGCCGAGACTATGGCCTCGTTTGGCGGCGAGCCACTGAGTTCAGACGACAACAAGAAATGCGCAACAACAGGTCGTGATCTCTGCACTTTGCCAGCACCAACCTAAAGCTAAAGCGCGCGAGGCGGCCGCTGATAACTCAATCGAGCAGGAAGCTCGAGAGTCCCTGCCCGCCAATCGCGCAAGAATCGCTCTGAGTAGTCGCGAATGAACGCTTTTGGAAAGCCTTTTCCGTCGCGATCTACGGTGGCTGAGCTATCCAGAGGAACGGAATGATCGATACGATCGTACCAATTGTGATAGTGGGTGATCGCACCATCGAGGCTGTAGAAATTTCCCAACCCGTAACGCATTCGCCCCAGCTCATTGCTCCACACAGATGGCTCAAACGACGGGCGAAAATATTCTGTTTCTTCCACCTCAGAACAATGTACACGCATGGCGTGCCATTGCAACCCCGCATCAGCCAGCGCACCAGGCAGGCCATGCGTAACATGCGCGGCGGCAAAATCGACTTCATACCGCAGCGGCGGCCAAGTTCGGCGCAGGCGAAGCTTCCGAATGCGACGCAGCGACGCGGATTTGAAGAACATAAACGAACTCTCCGGCATGCCAACACCGAACGGCCTTGACCACGGACCACATCCAATATCCTCCGGAGAGACAAGTGCAGCACCTGCTTCAAAGCGAGCAATGCAGCGATCCAGCCAATCTGGTGCAAGTAGCACTACATCCGCATGTATCAACAAGGTATACGGCGATTGCGACTCTTCAACGAGTCGGTTTAGCGCATCAGCTTGAGTACACCGCTGAACGACAACTTCCGCGTCGTGTGCCTGCGCAATTTCGGCTGATTCGTCTACCGACTGATTGTCAAGCACACAAATTCTGACGTCGGACGAGCTAGTTGTCTGCCGGATACTTTCGAGACACACTGGCAAAAACTGGGCGCTGTTCCAACTAGTCACACCAACAAACGTTTGCTTTACTCGATTCATGAGAGGTTGCGATATTCAGCCTATAAATTACTTCGCCCTGTATCCGATCAAGGTGCAATGCGAACAGCTATTGCCGACACAGAAATTGCCGATACGGACAGTCGCCCATTGTGCTAGATGTTGCCATCGTCGAATTGAAATTGCGACAGGCAGGCGTCGCGTTGCTGCGACGCACGAAGATCTGCATGCGCCGCATCCCTCCAGAACGAATTGTCAACCATCTTACCGACGCCACACCAATGCGAGCACGCGCCCACTGCTTCGGCGACACACAACAAGTACATGCGATGATTGCAACGTGCATGATCTTCGCCTCAGGTCATGCGATGGGCGAGCGCAAGGAAGTGCTTTTCCAACACATGAAACGAAACGAACGCGAGCGCAAAGGTAACCCCGCTCGCGATAAGGAAGAAAACGTAGATGGCCATGTCTGACCCAAGCCCGAAGTAATCTCGCAAAACGCTTGGCCCGAACCGCATCAAGAAGAGTGGCAACAAAAGATAGTGGATGATGTACGCGCCGTAGCTGTACCGCGCAAGAGGTGCAAAGCCGCGCCACGACAGCGCGGTCGCTATCGGTCTACTCGTTAGCGAAAGTACCATCAACGCCCCGTAACACGCAACAGCGATAGTCGGCAGCGCTGTGCGCAAGATCACGCTCAATGTAGTGTCGTTCGGCCAGAAGATTGCGGACGCCATGCCGCGCCATATGCAATAACCAAGCGCCAGCCCGAACACTGAAAATGTTGCCCACACCCCGGCCTGAACCCGCGCCGCCTCGAACCATCTTTCATGAATACCGAGCGCGATCAACGCACCGACCAGCAAGCCGTCCATGCGGCATGGAAGAAAACCGAAAGTCACGATCCAGTGCGCACCATGCAGCGTTGCCACCAAACGGATCGCAACTGCCGCTATCAAGCCGATGGCGATAACGCGTGCCGCAACGACAGAGCCAAGCGAGATGACGACGAATGGCCACAGCAGATAGAACTGCATCTCCACCGCCAGTGACCAGAAATGCGACAAATTAAACAGCTTGTGCAATGACTCATAGCTTTCGCGAACGTAGTTCGACACATATAGCCAGTAAGGCCACTGCCGCTCGAACTGCGGAACGTCATACCAGCGCAACAACACTGGCACCACAACGAACACCATTGCCAGTGCGAAAAAATATGCAGGCACTATGCGCAGCAAGCGCCGAACGTAGAACGACAGCAGCGTGCTACGGCCTTCGCGAACGCGCAGCAGAATGCCCGTAATCAAGAAGCCGGACAGCACAAAGAACAGGTCGACGCCACTCCACCCAAAGTCGGCGATCTTGAACAAAAGCGATCGCAACCCGCGGTCGGAATCATGGTCCGGCGTCATGTGATACAGCAGCACCAGTACGATAGCGATGGCACGCACGCCGTCAAGCGCAGCGATACGGTGCTTATCGATAACCACTTGCCGCATCATGAGCCACCATCAAGCGCGCGCGCCGCCTCCCAGAACGCAATATCATCGGCACGTGTGGCGCCGTACGAATGCGGCCACTCGCCCCCTGGTTCGGCGTGCGCGAAGCTTTTGCCGAGCAGGCGGCGCATTCGCTCGCCGGTGCCGACGCCCAGCAGGCGGTCGAGGCGGCCGGCGGGTTCGATGCGACGAAGCGCAGGCGGTGGCAATGGGGATGGGGCCACCACCGCACGCAGCGCAGCGTCCCACGCAGCCACCGAGGCAGCGATGCTGTAGCGGCCTTGCACCAGCGCGTGGCCACCAGTGCGCAGGCGGGCTGCCAGCGCCGCGTCAGTCAGCGAGGCCAGCGCGGCAGCGGCGCCAGCCGTGTCGCCGATGGCGAACAGGCGGCAGTTTTCACCGTCCACCAGTGCCGCTTCGAGGCCGCAGCCCACATAGCGCGAGCTGACCACCGCTACGCCATGCGCCATCGCCTCCCACACCACGATGGGCCCAGTCTCCCACAGCGAAGGATTGATCAACACATCGGCATGGCGATAGACGCGCTCCGCTACGTCGCCCGCCGCCACGTGGCCTAGCCAGCGCACGCGGCCGGTGCCGGTGTGGGCCGCGAGGCGCTGGCGCAGTTCTGGCTCGTCGGGGCCAGCCCCGGCAATGCAGAGTTCAAAGGCAATGCCCAGATGCAGCAGTTCGTCTGCGATGGCCGGCAGATCGAACACGCGCTTTTGCCATTGCTCGATGCGCCCGACGTAGGCGATGCGCAGCGGCGACGCTGGGCGTTGCGCCAAGTCGGCGACGTTCATCACTGGTACAGCGTCGGGCACGCCATAGGGAACATAGTGAAGGCGCGCGCCAGCAACACTAGCACGTTCAGCCAACGCCAACGCCAACCGGTTGCTGCACGCCACGCCATCGAGCACATCACGCTCGCGCGCGATGTCGTCAAAAAGGTCAGGCTGAATGCCGTGAAGTGCCATCACCAGGCGCGGCGCGCGAGTGGCGTCGGCACCCGCTGCCCCGCGCAGTCGTGCAACGGCAGCGCAGGTGTCGACGATGTTCACACTAACCACTACGTCTGGCCGCACATCGTGCATCGCCCGCATCAGCGCCTGCACGCGCCCCTCGTTCGAACCCGTAGGGTTTGCAACCGCTAAGACATCGGTTAATGCCGGATGCGCTAAGCGATAAGCGGCGACGTCATGCCATCGCCCGGCGACGAGCCCGACTATAGGCGCCCAGCCCTTTGCCAGCAGACCAGGAGTGACGTAGTCCAGCCAAGTGGCGACGCCACCTAACGGGTAGGCGGACGGAGTGAAGAAAAGGAGACGCGGCGCCAGAGGCATATCGTGCATACTCGTCAGCGCGATTGCCTCGGCCTTTGTGGGCGCGAGAGCACCCCGAACATGCGTGTCCCCTGGCCTTCGTTCATAACGTGGATCGCACAGCCGCGCCATGGCAAGAGCGTTAGACCGACCGACATACATTGAGGGTCGGTAGCGTTACGCGGGTGCAATCGCTCGGACAACCACAGTCTCCATGTGAGCATTACCCGCGAGCACCGGACGACCGAGCTATGCATCGTGTTGACCTGCTTGTGCACGGTTTACCGCACCGAGTGCCTCAAGCACGAGACCGATATCGACCGAGAAGTCTGCGTATTGATAACTCCAATCCACCATTGCGAGCGGAGAGAGCGACGCTGGAACGCGCGCGTACTGCATCCCGACTTGCTTTGCAAGATGTTCGAAGCACTGCGGCTGATATCGCGGGGGGAACAACTCAATCAGTGCTGACTGTGGTAAACAAAACGCGATATTGGTTAGGGCAGCCCCATGCGGGGCGACGACAATGGCCGCCTCGCTAAACAATTCAATTTGCTCCCTAACTGACCGCCCGTGCAGAAGCACCGTTTCGAAGCCCTCAGCAGCCAGCACGCGAGTCAGATCGTCCTCGTTTGTTACTCGGCGCCCTTTAGCGTCACCGCGCGATACGTATAGCCGACGGCTCGCCGGTCGCTCAGACCTTAGAAAAGCACGGCGAAGCAAAGGCACAACCCAAGGCGGACAGTTTTCAAAGGCGTCCCAGCGAGGCGGAACGATGAGCCGGTGAGCACGAACAATGGTAAATTGGTTTGCAGGAATCAAACGGTCCGCGCCAAAGCCCATCAAGTCCAGCAACTCCTTTTGGAATTGGCATGACATGTCGACGTAAAGCGCGTCTGGTTTCACGTTGTCATTCTGTGTCGCGACCAGTATTTGCGGCACGGTTTCCAGCATCCAATGAAAGTAGGATGCCTGCCACGCGTCGGTAAAAGCCCCAACACTTCTCCGCTCCGGTAGTTGCCATGGCTTTAGCCATGCGACTTCTTTGAAGGACGCGTCGGTGGCGTGATTGCGTCGCTTGTCATAAAGCAGCCGCCGCCTGTTATCGCAGATAGTACCGTTATAGCAGGCGATGCCATCGCCGACCACGTAGTAGAGTGTGTCGAATCTACTGCCTGACGCCCCTACGCTGACAACATCGCAAAAATCAAGTCGAGCCTGTCCTGCGATCGCTTGGCCAGGACGAGCGTCACGAGGGACTCGCAAACACAACATTCGCCGAGCGAAAGCGCGTGCGACACTAGTCATCCTTGCTTATGTCCCCCGTAGCGCTCGACCAACTACACGACGTACTGTTCCGAGCCAGTCGCGCTGGACAAGGCAACGTGGTTGCGCAGTAAGTGCTTCGAGTAAGTACCGGACGCTACGTCCGACCGACCGTTCGGTTTGTGCAAGTCTCGTTGATGTGTGCACAAAGACCGACCGATGCATCGCAATGAGTGCCTCGTCGCCGTGCAATGCATGGCCGTGGAGGAGTACCGCGCGTGCCCAGTCGCGTAAGAAGCATTGCCAACTAGTACATGTCTTACTTGTCGAATGGAATCGGTACATTCCTGCCACGAAGTTGTTTTCTACAACGAACTCGCGTTTCGCACTTAGAAAGCGCATCCAATACTCTTTGTCAAATCCATAATGCATATCCTCTCGAAGCAAACCGCAACCATTAGAGCGTCGCCAGAAAATGCCAGCTGCCTGTAAAAAAACATCATTTCGCAACAGTGTAGAGACGTCCGTCAAAATTGGTTGCAGACCAATTTCGCTTGCTCCGGACTCCTCCCAAAACATGCGCACAGCAAAGCCAAACAAACCTGCGCTGGTATTGCTAGCAGCAAGCGATACCAACCGCCAAAATGTGTCTGGATAGTAGAAATCATCGCTGTTCACCCAGCCCACAAACTCTCCGTCCGCGAGACCCAAGCCCTTGTTTATCGCGTGAGACTGCCCTCGATCCGATGCGATTTCGAAATGATCTAGCCATTGCGCGTACTTGGCGATAACTTCCGGCGAATTGTCGGAGCTCCCGCCATCCATAACGATGTATTGCACATTCGGATAACCCTGCAACAGCACGGATCGAATTGTCTCCTCAAGATACTGCCCTTGATTGAAAGACGGAGTGATAATTGATATCTTGGGCCACTGGCTCGATACGTCGAACGCGCGTACCGTATTGTCCGGGGTTGCTGTCCACGGCCAGCCTGTACGCCCGGCTGGCGGCGGCGGAAGGTCAGCGAGTGTGATTACTCGGCTAGATATCGAGGGCATCATTTGTTCTGGTTCAACCGTTGGCCATGTAATTCGGAAATTGGTTCTCTTTGAACCGTCGCCAATAAACTAGCGCCAATTCTGGCAAGTCGGTCGAAGGCTGCAAAAACTTGAAAAAACAGCGTTCAAACAGTCTCATTTTGATTAACAGCATGTCGCGTCGCTCCCCTGAAAAAGCCGCGCCGGACCAGCATTCGAACCGATGGTGACTCGAATCCTATATTCAATGCATTTGGTCGCCCTTGATCAGGTTCAGACAAACAATACTGTAAGAACGATTTGTCCTTGCCAGATATTGTCTTAGTCGAGTCAGCACTTCCGCCATCAACGGCGATGTATTCCAGGCTCGGATAGCTTTGCAGCAGCACTGATCGTATAGCCTCCTCAATGTACGGTCCTTGGCAGTACGAGGGGGTAACGTCGGAAATCATTGACCATCGACCGGCAGGTTGATGCCGGCGCTGATCCTGTACACACGAGCAGGCGGCGCCAAATCCGATAGTGTCGGTAATGCACGGCGTCCGTTAACCTAGTGATGAATGCAGGTACCAATCGTCAAAGCTTGACAACTCGCTGAAGATTCGACGGTACCCATTACTTTCCAGCAAAAAAGATAACCTGTCGCGAGCTGCAGTGAAATTGTGCTCTACGGTCACGACCTGGAAACGCCAGCGGTGAAAGTCGAGACTGCTCAAGATGTCGAACTCTGAGCCCTCGGTGTCAATTGACAAATAATCAATCTGCGTCGGCGCCTTGAATCTGTCAAGCAGGTCATTCAGCGAAATGGTCTGAACCATATAACTGCTGCCCCGCTGTCTTGCCTGGGCATGCGCATCGCCGTTGGCAAAGCTCGCGATCGTCGAAATCTCTTTCCACTCAGTTTCCTGAAACGCTAGCGACTCACCTGACTTACTCCAAACACAGTCAAAACAGATGTGCGCCGATCTGTTTTGCATCAGATTTTTGTGCCAAGCTTTAGCTGGCTCGGCAAGAATTCCGTTCCAGCCGTACTCTTTCTCCAGGAGATAGGTGTTGCTCAGGCAAACGCCATCTGTTGCACCAAATTCGACAAAGTAGCCATTTCGCTTGCCGGAAAGCGCATGCAGCACCAACAAGTCCTGAAAAAGCTGGCTCTTGCTATGCATAAAGTGCTTCGCACAAAAACTTAGGAACTCATCGAGTGGTTGATTCGCCTGCGCATCGCGCACGCTCATCAACCACCGAAACCGATCTAGTTCGCAGTTCGGCACCTCGTTAAGTACGATGCGCGACACCTTATAGCCAAACCTCCGCGCGGCGGACTTTACAAGCTTCTTCAGCACATTTGCCTCCTATGACGATCTCTCGGTCTTATTGGTCGGAAACACTGAGGACTTGCCAATCTAGAAGCGGTGCAATGCCCCCAGGCCGCGCACCGACAGTGAGAGAACTCCAGTACTCGGTTTCACCATGAGTGACCTCGCATTCGATTGATACCAACGCGTCCGTATGCACAATCCACGCTTTGTTGTGAATGCCGATTCTTGGCGCCAAGGTGTACACGCGTGAATTCAGCACGCCAGGTGGGATAGTGCATCGCAGACGATATTGTCCCGCTTCTACGATTCGGTTGGCAGTCTCTGCACGATCAGTTTGGTAGGTGCGAAACACGCACACTCCGTCGGCATCGCTCAGATCAAACCCGATGCAGAGGTGCTCGACAGGCCGAAGCACTACGACCTCCATCTCCACAATCAGTCCGTCGGAAGAACGAAACGTTGACGCTGCGATTGCCTGCTGATGTACCTTCAATCGCAATGCACATAGTTGAATCGTATCGTCCCCTATCGACGGCCCACACCATTCGCTTCCTGCATGCGGCAGCATTTGCGCTACATAGCGGTTCACGACAAACTCCGTGTCGCCTTGGTCAACCAACTGCCCATTGCGCAGCGCAAATGCTCGAGTACACAGCAGTTTTACCGCTTGCATGTTGTGGCTGACGAACAATACTGTCCTGCCAAGTGCAGCGACATCGCCCATTTTTCCCAAGCATTTTCTCTGGAACGCCAAATCCCCGACGGCAAGCACTTCATCAACAATCAATACGTCCGGCTCCAGATGCGCCGCCACGGCAAAGGCCAAGCGCACATACATGCCGCTGCTATAACGCTTGACGGGAGTGTCGACAAACTTTTCGACTTCAGCAAACGCGACGATTTCGTCGAACTTGCGGGCGATGTCGCGCCGCGTCATGCCGAGGATGGCACCGTTCAAATAGATGTTCTCGCGCCCCGACAGTTCCGGGTGAAAACCGGTGCCCACTTCGAGCAGGCTGGCCAGCCGGCCGCGCACTTCAACGCGACCCTTGGTGGGTGCGGTGATGCGGCTCAGGATTTTCAGCAGCGTGCTCTTGCCGGCTCCGTTGCGGCCGATGATGCCGACTACATCGCCCGGCGCTATGTCGAAGCTGACGTCGCGCAACGCCCAGAAGCGGTCGGGTGCGCCGTCGCCCGGAGAACCGGCGGCGTCTGGACCGTCGGCACCGTCCCCCCCCGCTGCGCCGCGCCGGAAGGGCCGCCGTAGCGCGCCGGAAAGCACGTCGTAGAAGGTTTCGCCTGCAGCGCGCTGGCCGCCGACGCGGTATTCCTTCCAGAGCCCTTGAACGCTGACAGCTGGCTTTGACATGGTCTGCTAGATGATGTCAGCAAAGCGCCGTTCGACGCGCTCGAAATAGGCAACGCCGAGCGCAAAGATAGCGAACGCGACGGCGAACGATAGGCCAATGCCGCCAATATCGAAAGGTTTGCCAAGAAACGCACTGCGAAAGGCCTCGATCAGGCCGGTCATCGGGTTGACATAGAGCAGCCAACGCCATTGCTCGGGCACCAGCGCGACGGGGTAGATAACCGGCGTGACGTACATCCAGATTTGCACCAGAAACGGTGTGAGATGCGTGAAATCGCGATAAGCAACCGTAAGTGCCGACAGCAGCGTGCCAACCCCGAGCGCGACAAACACTACCCCTGCCAGCAGCAGCGGCGCCGCCAGCAGATTCCAGGTGAAGCCGACGCCATACCACGCCAGCATCGCCAGCAGCACGACGGCGGCAATGGCGAGGTCCACCAGCCCTGCCCCGATGGAAGAGAGCGGGATGATGAGACGCGGGAAGTAGACCTTACTAACCAGATTGGCCGAGCCGACCAGCGATTGCCCGGAACTGGTGATGGCGGCAGCAAAGAACGTCCACGGCAACAGCGCCGCGTAGACGAACACCGGATAGGGATAACCTTCGGACGGCATTTTTGCCAGTTGCCCGAACACGATGCTGAAGATGACCATCGTCAACAGCGGCCGGATGACCGCCCACGCCGCCCCGAGCAAGGTTTGCTTGTAGCGCACCTTGATGTCGCGCGCCGTCAACACCCAAAGCAGTTCGCGATAGGCCCAAAGCTCACGCCAGTTGAGCATGTGCCAGCCACGGCGGGGTTCGATCAAGGTGACCGATTGGTGGTCTGTGGCGCGGTACTCGGCTTTATTGGGGTTTGTCATCGCATGTCGTGACTTATAGCAAACCTGCGGCCGACGGCTGCGAGCCACCGCCGAATTCGCGGATATGCAACGACTTCGATGCAATATGCAATTGCTATGGCAATAGCCACCAAAAAGACCATGTCCCAAGGCGCCTGGACCGGTAGCGTTTTTTTCAAACTCCCGACCACGACGTTGTAGTGGACGATATACAGAGCGTAAGAAATCGGCGCCACGAAAGCGAACCGCCCAACTGTTGCATCGAATCCCACCCAGTTCAACCTATTCCACGCCAATGCTGCCAGCAGCGCAATCAAGGCAAAGACAAAGTGGCGCACTTCCAGCAGCGGGTATGCACCCAAGATGATTTCTGAACCAGCAGAAATTTTCAAGTAGGCATTTGCAGACAACAAGAGGGAAATGGAAAACATTCCGACGATGGCAGGCGACAGAAGACGCAAACTTAGATGTGCACCAGACAAGTAAATATTCGAAAGCTCCACTCCTACCCACCATATGCACAAATACATGGGAAGCCGGATCAAAAAGTGCGGCCAAACCATATAAAGTGCTGCAGCGAGCAAACCAGCACCGAACACAACCAACCTTTGGCTTGCAGCCGACCGCAGTCGTGTCACCAGCACGAAGTATCCCATGTAGAACCACCATTCATAGGATAGCGACCATAAGGGAGTGTTACCCAAATATGGCGCCACAATCGCGCCAGGTTTAAGCGCCGAAACATCCTGCAACATCAGCAGGTTCAGCAACATCACATTCAAACCGGAGTCAACGATAGGCTCGTCAGTGATGCGAGCGAGCAGATAGTGAACTGCAAACACAAGCCACAAAGGAATGTAAATCCTTGCCGCTCGCTTGCTGAAAAAAGTTGAAAAACCTCGGTCTGTGCTTCGTACAAACGAGTAGTTGACGACGAACCCAGAAATCAGAAAGAACAGAATCACTGCCTCTTGACCGAAACGGAGGAGCCAACCGACGTACAGTCCTTGTAACCGCAAGTCGTGAGGCACGGAATGGTGCAGTACGACGTAGAGAGCAGCAAACCCTCGCAAGGCTTCAAGTTTGTGCAGCTTGCCCATACCATGTGCTCAATCTCGGCCGCGCGACCGCTAGCTACTTCAGCCACGCAAACAACGACGCGTTGTCGGCCACCCAGCGGCTGAGCGATTTGACGCCTTCACGCACCGGGATACTAGGCTGCCAGCCGAGCTGCTCGCGAGCGCGCGTGAGGTCACAGACGAAGACAGGTTGATCGCCTGGGCGCCATTGATCCCACTTAAGCGGGATCTTCATCTTCAGTTCGTCTTCGAGGTAGGCGAGCAGTTCGAGCAGCGACATGGTGTTGCCGGGGCCGCCACCAATATTGAAGGCCTGGCCGTTGACGCGGTCGCGGTTGACGTATGCGGCCTCATAGGCACGGGCGAGATCCTCGACGTGCAGCACATCGCGAATCTGCTTGCCATCGCCGTAGATCGTGATGGTCTTGCCGAGAACGGCAGCGATGGTGAACCACGCGACCCAGCCTTGATCCTCGATGCCGAATTGGCGCGTGCCGTAGATGCAGCTTTGCCGAAGCGCGACGGTTTTCAGGCCATAGATGCGACTGAAGTCGATGGTGTACTGGTCCGCCACGCCCTTGGAGCAGCCGTACGGTGAATGAAAGTCGAGCGGCTGCGCCTCGCTGACACCGGCTGCGAGGTGCTCGTACTCGTAGCGGCCGTTGCGCTCGATGACAGGCACGTCGTGCATCTTGCCGTAGACCTTGTTGGTGGACGCGAAGATGAAAAACGATTGCGGGCTTTCGAGACGCACAGCTTCGAGCACGTTGAAGGTACCGAGCGCGTTGATCTCAAAGTCTTCACGCGGGTTGGTGACGGAGGTGGTGACGGCGACCTGCGCGGCCAAGTGGAGCACCACGTCGGGTTTGACCGCACGCACCACGCCAGCGATGGCGGCGGCGTCACGCACGTCGACACGATGAAACGCAACATTGGCACGGCCCTGCAACCAGGCGAGGTTATCCTCGGTGCCACGGCGCGAGAGATTGTCGGCGATGGTGACCTGCCAGCCACGGGACGCGAAATGCTGGGCGCTGTTGACGCCAATGAAGCCGGCACCGCCGGTGATGAGGATTGAACTCATGATTGAACTTATGTGCAACGTGGATATTTTGCCCTGAAATGGCCGAGGCAAAGAAAATGCCGCTGCAACTGTCTGGCGGCGGGCGCTGCAACGTGTTCGGATGCGCTAACCGTCGTCCCCGGCAAAAGCGGGGATCCGGACCGAAACGAGCACTCTCGGAGCTGCCATCCGGCTCGAAGCGCGCTGCACGTCCTGGATTCCTGCTTCCGCAAGAAACACAGCAACGCGATCACGCTTCTGAGCTGCTTTGTGAGTTAGTGCACGACGACATACAAATTTGCGTCGAACGCGCAAAACAAGTGGCTATTAAGGCCTACTGAATTCGCGACAAATCATCTGTTCGTCCTGGGGCAGAGCTGACGAGTTTGTTTGCCGATGAACCAGCATGCCTTCGATCATCCTGGGCGCAGGGAAGGACGCTTAGGTTAATGGCGAACAGGGTGATATCGCACAACAGGGAAGCGCCAATACCAGCGAGAACTACCCTATCGACGATCCCGCGCATGGCGATGTCAAACCGGTCGCGCGGTGGCCGATAGTAGCCAGGATGTGCCCTGTGCCATCGTTGCCCCACAGAACTGTCTGACTTGACGGAAAGACCAGTACACATTCAGTACCTCCTCATTCCGCCGTCACGCCCACAATGCCCCGGCATCCCCGCAGATACTGCGTCATATAAAACACATTGGACTGAGCATCGCCGACGACATGGTGGGCGGAACGCATCACTTCAACATCAGCCAGAAACTCACAATTCCGCTGAAAACGAATGTGCGCAGGGAGTACGTTAAACGCAGACTCCACGAAGCCGTCATGCGACCGCGAGGCTATCGTCAATTCACGGCCGCATAAATGCGTCAACGCGAATCCCTCAAGGTATCGCCGATCATCGCCCAACAGCACTACAGGTAAATCTGGCCGCTCAACACTTTCGATGGCCCGCACATAGGCGAAATCGGCAGGTTCTCGCCTTTCGGTCACCTTGTCGCCCCTGCGAATATGTACGGCAATATATTCCGTGGGCAGGTTGTGCGCCGCAACCATCTGAGTAACGATCTCAGCAGCACGCTCAGCGAAGATCCAACACTGCGACGCGACCAATTTTGCATCATGCCACCAGTCGCCGGTCATTCCGATGCGCCCACAACGCTCTGCCGCGTTATTCACGGATCGTACGGCTGCCACTCGAATGCCGCCCGGGTAGCAAGACTGAATCAGCTGTTCGACGGACGCAGGTAGACGGGCTGCGAAACGATGATGCTGGCGCCAGAGAGTCGAGGCGAACCGCGTATCAAGCGTGACGAGTGGCAGCTCGAAGTACTCGGTCCATCCAGCCCCAACATGCACGCCGACGCCAGGCTGGATCGCGAATAGGCGGAGCCCCATGCCGTTGTGAAGCGCAGTCAAGATCGCCTTCAACACGCCCACCCACTCGGCGCCAAAACCGCAGCCCCGCCCAAACGGGAAAATGAGCATAGGTCGGCTGTCTCGAAGAGTGAGCGTGATTAGTTCGGCGCGAGTCTCGATATGCGATTCCATTTGCAAATCAAACGGTCATTCATTTAGTCAACGGAAGTCATGTCGGATGCTATCCCCGTGAAGGGGACGCAGCCCGGCGCTACCTGGCAGCTCGAGAAGCGGGAAGGTCGCGTGCAGTGCCTGGCGGAATGCAGTTTGCGCAATAATTTGACTGTACTGTTGTTCGATCGTGGCGCGCGCAGCGGCGGCATAGCGCGCGCGGCGCGGGCGGTCGCGGATGATGACATCAAGGGCATCAGCGAGCGCCACTGCGGTGCTGGCCACCAGTTCGCCGTTGCTGCCGGGAATGACGAATTCTTCAGGCCCGCCACAGCGGGTGGAAACGATGGGCAGTCCGCAGGACATGGCTTCCAGCGCGGCGATGCAAAGCCCCTCTTGGTGCGAAGGTAGCGCGAAGACGTCGGCTTCTGCAAGGTGCCGGGCGAGCGCACTGTGGTTGAGGTAACCGGGCACACGCACGGCGTCAGCGATGTCGCGTGCCACGAGCGTCGCTTCGAGCGCGGTGTCGCGTTCACCCCCACAAAGCGTAAGGCGATAGGTGCGGCCCCTTGAGCGCAGCAGCGCGAAGGCGTCGAGCAACAGCGGCAGGTTCTTTCGCGGGTCGCCAAAGCGGCCAGAGAAGACGATGTCACCGACGACCGTAGCGTCGGGTCGTGGCTGAAACTGCGCGGTGTCGACCGGGGTTGGGCACACAGGCGGCGGCGCCCGGCCAGTGATGCGAGCCAGTTCGGCGGCGGTGTGCCGACTGAGTGCCAGCCAGTTGCCGTGCGCGAGTGCGTGTTGCTCGGCACGGGCGGTGAGCGGGCGCACCAGGGCACTGTCGAACAAGCGGCGCACCGGGCTGAAGGCGCGCACGCGGTCAACGCGGTCACCGCTCCAGTCGCTAGCGATCCACGCAAGGCTCGGCACGTTGGCGAACGCGTAGGGCCGCGCCGCGAGGGCGTTGCCGGATACGGCGATGTGCGCAGTGCAGCTGGCAATGATGCGGCGCCAATGCGCGTTCGGGCGGTACGTGGTGGCTTCGAGCTCAGGCAGCCAGGCGCCAATCGCATGCGTCTCGCAACCCGCGATGTCTGGCACTCGCTCGCTGCCGGGGCGCCGTCGCCCGAGAGCGAAGAACGGAACCGAGAGCTGTGGGTTGAGACTATACGGCTCGTAGTAAGCGATGACGGGCGTGCAACCCGTGTCGCGCAACACGCCGACGGCGAAGCGGACCATGGCGGGCACCCCGCCCGTACGCGCGGCAATGGTGGCAATGAGGACACGCGGGGCGGTCATTCGGTGCCACCGGCGCCGCCGTCGATCAGGGCCTTGTTGCTGTAGCGCGCAGCGCAGAGGCGTGCCCAGTCGCGCAAGCCGCGGGCACGAAGCCCGTCAGGCGGCGACGCAAGCCAGTCGCGCACCGGCACCACGAAGCCGCTCTTGGGCCGCTTGAGCACCCGAGCAGGCAGTGCCGGTGCGACGGCGCGGGCGACTTCAGCCTTGCTGATGTCAGGGTGGCGGGCGAAGAGCGGCGCCGTGGCACGCAGCAGCGTGACGTCGACGAACGGGACACGGATTTCAAGCGAATGCGCCATACCGGCCCAGTCGGCATCCCGAAGCAGTTGATTGCGCATGTACCACTGCATTTCGAGCGCAGAGACGGCGAGACGCGGCGAGGTGATGCCTTCGATGCTGGCATCGAGCCGCGCCAGCGTGTCGAGCTCTGCGAGCCCCTCACGCGCGAGGTCAGTGCCGAGGATGGCGGGCAGTTCCCACGGCATGAAGAGCGCGCGCCGCAGCAGGTAGGCGCCGCCAAGCGTACCGCCGTATTCCAGCAGGCTGGCATATTTGGGCGACGACCAGCGCCCGAGCGGCGCCGCAACGATGCGACGCGCCACAGCGCCGAGCGGCCGTGCGAGCGGCAGGCGGCGCACGACGGACGCGAGCCGGGGCACCTGTCGAAAGCTTGGGTAGGAAGCGAAAAGTTCGTCGCCTCCAAGGCCTGAGAGCGCCACCTTGAGCCCGGCGCTGCGGGCGGCACGGGCGACGAACCAGGTGTTGACGCCATCGATGGAAGGTTGGTCCATCGCGGCGAACAGTGAGGTGGCGGCGGCCTGAAAATCCTCGCGCTGCACCCACTGCGTTTGCGCCTCCGCGCCGGCGAGCGCGGCGATGTCGGCGGCGAGCACGGTTTCGTCCTGCGACGTGTTGGCAAACTCAGCGAAGCCGAGGGTCAAGGTGCGCAACGCACCCGCCTGCTCCGCCTGCCGCCCGGCCGAGGCAAGCGAAAGCATCGCCGAATCGAGCCCGGCCGAGAGAAACACGCCGACTGGCACATCGGCTACGTGGTGCGCAGCGACGCTGTCGTGCACAGCAGCGGCCACACTCGCCAGCGCCTCGGTACGCGAGCACTCGGCGGGCTGCTGCGCAGCATCGTGCAACAGCCGGGCGACGGTGAGGAATGGCTGAGCTGCGCCGATGCGGGCGCGCTCAATGACCTGAAAGTGCCCCGCTGGCAGCGCGCGAATGCCGCGCACGAAAGTCCACGGCTCGGGCACGGAGCCCCACAGCAGAAAGCCGGCAGCGCCGGCTGCATCGGGCCGGGTGTCGGTGACCACTTCGCGCAGCGCATTGACCTGCGAGGCAAAGTACAGTTGCCCGCCAACATCAGCGGTGTAGAGCGGTTTGATGCCGAAGGTGTCGCGCGCCAGCAGCAAGCGCTGGCGCCGGCCATCCCACAGGGCGAGGGCAAACATACCGCGCAGTTCGCTCAGCATGGCCTCGCCATGTTCAGCGTAGAGCTGCAGTAGCACTTCAGTGTCAGAGCCGGAGCGGAACACCCGGCCACGCGCCTCCAGCCCGGCGCGCAGCTCGCGGTGGTTGTAGATTTCGCCGTTGAACACGATGCTGAGCACGGCGCTGCCGTCGTCGCAGACGTGGTGCATCGGCTGCGTGCCAGCGTCAGAGAGATCGATAATTGCGAGGCGACGGTGAGCGAGCCCGACGCGACCATCGGGCGAGAGCCAGAGACCGGCGCCATCAGGCCCGCGCGCGGCCATGCGGTCGCGCATGCGTTGAAGCTGTGTGGCGTCGATCCGTGCGCCGACGCTGTCACTCCCCGCGCGTTCGGCATAGGAAAAACTACCCGCGATGCCGCACACCGCCCGCGCCCCGCTAGTGCCGCAACGCGCTGATCAACGCGGCCAGGTTGGGCATCAGGCGTTCCCGCCCGCACCCTGGCGCAGCAGTGCGTCGAAATAGGCGATGGTGCGCGTGAGTCCTTCGCGCAGCGCGATGGTGGGCTCCCAGCCGAGCCGCTCGCCAGCAAGCGTGATGTCGGGCTTGCGCTGCATCGGGTCGTCGGCCGGCAAAGGGCGAAATTCGAGCCGCGAATTGGCGCCGGTGAGCTCGATAACCAGCTCGGCCAGCTGACGAATGGTGAATTCGCCAGGGTTGCCGAGGTTGACCGGGCCGGTGCAGGCGGCGTCCGTCGCCATCAGCCGCACGAAGCCTTCGATCAGGTCGTCAACGTAGCAGAACGAGCGCGTCTGCTGCCCCTCACCGTAGATGGTGATTGGTTCCCCACGGAGTGCCTGAACGATGAAGTTGGAGACGACGCGGCCGTCGTTGGGGTGCATGCGTGGGCCGTAGGTGTTGAAGATGCGTGCGACCTTGATGTCGAGGCGGTGCTGACGGTGGTAGTCAAAAAACAGCGTTTCGGCGCAGCGCTTGCCTTCGTCGTAGCAGGAGCGGATGCCAATCGGATTGACATTGCCCCAGTAGCTTTCGGGCTGCGGATGCACGTTCGGATCGCCATAGACCTCGCTGGTGGAGGCCTGGAAGATCTTGCACTTCAGACGCTTGGCCAGCCCAAGCATGTTGATGGCGCCATGCACGGAGGTTTTGGTGGTCTGCACCGGGTCGTGCTGGTAGTGCACGGGCGAAGCCGGACAGGCCAGATTATAGATTTCGTCGACCTCAATGTAGAGGGGAAAGGTCACATCGTGGCGAATGAACTCGAAACGCGGGTGATCGCGCAGCGGCGCAATGTTGCGCTTGGTGCCTGTGAACAGGTTATCAAGGCAGACGACTTCGTGGCCATCGGCGACCAGCCGCTCGCAGAGATGCGAGCCGAGGAAGCCGGCACCGCCGGTGACGAGAACGCGCTTGGTGGGTTCGTAGTTCTTCATTCGTGTCTTCCGGTCACGAGCCGTGTCAGGCGCAACCGTGATAAGCCTTGTACCAATGCGCCCATTTTGCCAGCCCCACTTCGATCGGCGTCGACGGCGCGTAGCCGATCAACTGTCGCAGTGCGCTTACGTCGGCTTCTGTCCGCAATACGTCTCCTGCTTGCATGGGCAGGAAATTCAGCACTGCCTTTCTGCCCAAGGCGTGCTCAAGTTTGGAGATGAAATCCATCAACTGAACCGGGTGCTCGTTGCCAACATTCACTACGCGGTAAGGAGCGTCACTCTCATCGGGGTGCGGGTTCGAGTGATCGTATTCTGGATTACTGACAGGAGGCCGCTCAAGTACGCGCACCACGGCTTCCGCGACGTCCTCAACGTAGGTGAAATCGCGGGACAGCTTACCCTCATTGAATACGTTAATCGGTTTACCTTGCATGATCGCGTCGCTAAATAGCCAGGGGGCCATGTCTGGACGTCCCCACGGGCCGTAAACGGTGAAAAAACGCAATCCGGTCGTTGGCAAACCGTACAAGTGAGAGTAGGAGTGCGCCATTAGCTCGTTAGCTTTTTTTGTCGCCGCATAAAGACTCAACGGATGGTCGACGCCATCACGCTCGGAAAAAGGAGCTTTTGTGTTCGCGCCATAAACACTCGAGCTGCTTGCATAGACTAGATGACTAATGTGCTGCTGCCGACAAAGCTCAAGCACGTTAGCAAAGCCGACAAGATTGGCTTGGATGTAGTCACCTGGTCGCGACAGCGAATGACGCACACCGGGTTGGGCAGCGAGGTGAATCACCGCGTGCACGGGGCTTTCGGCCAAACGTTGCAGTTGCGCGGAGTTGGCAACATCGGCTTCGATGTGTCGAAATCGCAAGAGTTTATTTAGCTCAGAAACACGGGCACGCTTGAGTTCTAAGGAATAGTACGGAGTGAACGCATCAACACCGAGTACTTCATAGCCCAACTGCAGTAGCAACTTCGCTACGTGATAACCACAGAACCCGGCCACGCCAGTAACCACCACCGCTGCATTCATGTGAAATTTGCAAATGTTGCAATCAAAGGACTTGCTGCGATTATCAATTAAGATGGTACATCCATAGAGGTTGTCCGTTTGAACGCACAGCAATTTGAACCCGCACTCGCACTAGCCAGCTCGCTCGATACCAATGCGCTTGTTGGAATGGGTCAGAACAAAGAGCTTATCGGACTTTTTTTGCTTGTTGCATCGGGAAGTACGCGCGAAATCGAGAGCAATCGCGATCTGTTTGTCGGCTGGGACGAGGCAAGCTGGAACCGTCTATTGGCTCTCGCCAACGAGCGATGTCTACTAAACCTTGCGTGTGTACGCATACCGCAACTTCGAGACGCTTTGGCCGAGGGAGCTGCGTCCCGCTGGACTGCAGAGGCAGGGCGACAGCGCCAGTGGAATCGCATTTTGCAGAACGTTGCCGAGGAATTGGTTGACGATCTCGGCGCCGCCGCAATTCCAGCGGTGTCGTATAAGGGGCATTTGCTCAGCCAGGTACTACATGGCGATGCCCTTGTTCGCGACTCGAAAGATGTTGATTTGCTCGTTCCGAAAGCGCGCACTACGGACGCAATTATGAGGCTCATCGCAAAAGGTTATGAGCTGAAGGCGCCCACAACAGTTCGCGACTTGACTCCACATTTTCTTAAGAACTATAGGGAGGTGACGCTAGTCACGCTAGGCGGCGCCATCGAAATCGACGTCCATTGGCAAATATCTTCGCCTTGGATTCACCAGCATCTCAACCAGATTCCTTGGGAAGAGATGACCGCTGGCGATTCGTCCAAACAAGTACCGCCTAGGGATTTGTCACCACGCGGCGTTGCCGCAGCGCTGATCGCGAATGTATCCAATTCGCACTTCGTCGAGATTAAGGCTGCAGCCGATATCGTTTTGGCCTTGAGTCAGGAAAGAATCCGCAGCGAAATGCTCGACTTACTACGCGTGCCCGAAAGGAATGGAGACAGGCCCGTCAAAGCGTCGCCCATCAATGTCTTAGCTTCAGCAGCGCGTCTGCGCAAAACCACGGTACAACGGCATATGTTTACTACGCCAACATCCGAAAGGAATCGCGCAGTCATATGGCTTAACCACATCGCGAAACTTCGCACCGTCTCGGAAGTATTCGCTCTTGCCAAAAGCGCAATGTATCGAACGTCGCTACGAACTATGTAGCGAATATGCCGAGCGTTGCTTGGCACATCCCCTTAGAACGGCGGATCCATCCCGCAAAACTGCGACGGCGTGTTGAATGGCGACAACCTGCCTTGGGCGCTATCGCAATACGGTCCCATCAACGTCGAACGAGTAATTGAAGAAATGTTACCCAGTTCAACAATGTGTGGCGTGACATAACGAGTCTTTTCAATACCCATTTTTTCTCCCGCGATAAGGTCAGTGCTCGAATTAAGTTTATCGTATGGCTTTTCACAGCACAAGTTGAGCAATCAAAATGCCAATGTCATTCGCGTCTCATGGCTAGCTTGGGGCACAGCCGCAAAGAGAACTGCTCACTTGTGCTTTGACCGGATCACATCCGGCGTCCGCGCATCAGACTTTACAGGTGACATCTACCTCCGCGTCGTGCCTGCTTTTCCAGCTTGTTTGCTCGGTCTGGCTATTGGCAATCGCATAGAACGACTTGATCAAATAGCAGCATCGATAGCAGCGAATCAGCTTGCCATACTCCTAGCCGAATATTGTTGATCGGATTAATTCGGAGGGTAGCGATTTCCTCGCGCACCAGAAGCTGCGGTGATGACTGCAGAATTTCTCGAATACGCGGGAGAACTACACCACTAAACTCTGCTTTCGAGCGTCGGCCAGAAATCGCGATTGGCATTCGTGTGCCTGCTGCTCTGGTCATCAACCACCGATCAGAGGAGGGTTGATCCTCCAGGAATTGTGGAGCGAGCGTCAATGTGAACTCTAACACGCGCGCCGACAGCAATGGGTTTCTATGTTCAACGCCACGACAGAAGTACTGCGCGTGTAACAGTTCCCATGCCCAATTTCGCGTGCATGATGTTGCAATTTCAACGGCAAGCGTTCGTCCATATCCGCGGAATTGGTCAAGACGCCGCGAGAATGAGAGTCGTTTTGCGTCTGAACGGCAGAGCACCGAAGTCTCGGCATTAGCGCGTCCCCGCAACCGGTTTAGGCGCAGTGACGCAGCCGAGGACATGAACGGCTCCACGAGAAAACGTACGTGCGCCAACGAAGAAGCAGTCACCGGCAAAGACCGCCTGAACGCATTCAAGCGACGCCAGCCATAAGACGCGTATCCGATCGAGCAAAGCATTTCCCTCCAGGCCTCCCTGCCCAAGGTCAGCAACTCGTCCCCTCCTTCGCCGCCTATGATTACCCGGCCACCACGTGTAACGTGCTCCAGATCGTGCATCAGCGAGGATGTCGCTGCGTACGAATAGTACGGATACCTTGTACGGCGCACTATGGATATGAGTTGATCTCGTGTGGCGTAGACCGGCGTCAGTTTGCGAATTGGAAATGGCAACTCGCGCTCAAGTTGATCGATGTAGTCACTCTCATCACACGCGTACCCAGGGAAGATCTGAGACATGCCCACGGTCGAAGGCGCGCGCAACTCTCGCCCCGCCATAAGTTCCGCAACGACACACGCTACAGAGGACGAATCGATGCCACCGCTTATCTGGACGCCAAGCGGTCCAATGCTGCGCGAAGCCCCCAATACTGCTTGGAAAAGAGTACGCCGCATAGCTGTGATCGAGTCCGGCGCGGAGTTGCTCTCAGTCGAATTTTTTGGACGCCAATAGCGCCTTGCAGCGGGCGACGTACGGCCGACCTTCAGAAGAAAATGGCCCCCACATACACGCTTCACGCCGCGATAAAGCGTCTCGCGCGTGGACCAAACTTCTGCGCACAAAAACTCCGCCGCGTATCCATCGTTGATCCCGCTGCCGATCCAAGGGACAACCGACAGCGCCCCCAGAAAATTGCTGATTGCCAACTTCTCATTCACTTCGGAATAAAAAAGTGGCCGAATGCCCACTTTATCGCGAACCGCGAAGACATCGGGGGCGTCACTACGTGGGGTTTTGGTCAGGCAAACGAACGAGTACTCCCCGTAAAGTCGATGCACGGCCTTCTCACCCCATCGCGCGATGCTTTTGAGAACAATTTGAGAATCGGTGCTGGCCGTATTGGCGCCATTGATCGCCAGTTCAGCGATCAGTTCATCGCGGTTTTCGAGCCAACCGTCGAAGACGAGCGTGCGGCAAATGGAAGGATCTCCCCAATCAGGCTCGGTAGCGATCGCACCCTCGTTTTCGTCGAGATAGATGGACGAAAAATCAATACGCGCCGCACCGACGTCAATTCGAAATGCTCGTTGTTCAGAGAGATTTTCGAGAAAAGACTTGACTTCGCGATCTCCAATATGTGGCTCATCTGAAGACGTTTCGATGCGAACGACGAATGCCGTGAGAGACATATCAGCTCCATACGAACGAACTGTCGCGACACGCGTCGGCCATCGTGCCCAACCCGGTTGGCCAAGTGGTCACGGGCGCAGTTCCCGTGCGTACCGCGTCAGCGAGTCGAGCAAACTCGAGAAGTGCTTCGGCGACCGCAAGTACTGCAACTCGAAGGCGGGAATCGCGCTGGCGAGCTTCGCTGCCTGCGCGAAGGCAACGCGACTGCGTGTGGCCTTTGGCAAGGCGAGCAAAAAACTCGCCTTGAGGTAGGGCTTGATCGCCTGCATTGGCGAGAGCCGGGAAATTCTCGGCCCAACCGTGCGCCCACGACGCAGAAAGAAAATGGCCCTGACCGTTAACGGCGGCTCGGCGGAAACCGCATTCACGACGTTCACCCGAAACTTTGGTAGCCCAAATCGGCCTTGAGCGTTGGTTCGCTTGTCTTTCGGCAACAGAAAACTGTTGCCGCGCAACCGCACGCCGGGGTAACTTGGATACGCCCTCGGAGCGCCTGATTCGCCGAAATCGATCCTGGCGATATCCTCGGAGTAAATAGTGCGGCCGCGACTGGCGAACCCCGCCGCCAGCGTGGATTTGCCCATGCCACTGTCGCCAGCAAACAGAAAACAGTGGCCGTCAATCACAACGGAGGTCGTGTGAAGCACGATTTCGTCCCGCAACGCCATTACCTGGGGAATGAACGCGTGAAGGATAGTGTGGTTGAAGCGGGTCGTTGAAATTGATTTTCCCCGCGAAATCAATATCGGTAGCGGCGTCGGCGGATCGGCCGCTGGCGGGATCAATGCTCTGGATCCACAGTACGACTCGATCAACGTCCCATAGTCGCCCGATGCGACGGAAATTCCACCAGCATTCTTGACGATCCACTCGCCACGCTTGGGCAAAGGCAAGCGGTCAGCGGAAATCTTCTTGAGAAATATGTCGCCGTCATTGCCGAAAAGGCGGCCGGTACAGACTGGCCTGCCATGCCCCTCCTTGATCTCAAAATTCGCAATGATGCGAAGCCCGTGCGCGTCGTGCAGCCATTGAGCTTCGGTCCGGTCAAAAGTCACTTCTGTCGGCATCGTCAGTCCGTGCGCGCGCTTCGGATAGCAGTAGCAGCGGACGTAGTCATACCTGACAGTTTTCTGCACGCGTTTTGCGTGAAAATCCTTCTGGGACTGGCGTTGATCGACTTACACGAGTGAGTCGCGATCATAGTCTACGCACAATTTCAATGACGCCGTCCAGCAACTGGTCGAAATGCGGAGCCGAACGCTTGTAGCGCAGCCGCCACGCCGGGATGTCGCGTGCGAGACCACCAACGAGGGCGAACGCCTCGCGAGCAAAGCGCTCGCGTGGCAAGGCCTGCACGAACGTGGCGTCGAGCCATTCGTTCAACAGTTCACCGCCCGCCAGCGGCTCCAGCGTCGGGCGCGGGCTTCGACTGCGCCCGAGGAAAAGCATGGCGGCAACCGGAAAGCGATCACCAACCACCGCGATGTCGGTGCCAACGCGGAATTTTGGGAGCCCGAATTTGCCCGGCCTACCGCGCCGCCGCGCGCCATCAAGCAGAAAAGAGCCGCTGCGCAGTCGCGAGCCGCCGTAGCTGGGGTACGCGACGAATCCCGAGCTGTCGCGTTCAACACGGATGACATCATCGCTCAGCACTACGCCGCCCCGACGCAGAAAGCCCGCCGCCAAAGTCGATTTGCCGGCGGAACTCGGCCCTGACAGCAACACCGCGCGACCATCAACGACGACACAGGCAGCGTGCAGCATTGGCATGCCCCAGCAAGTGAGCGCATTGGGAAGAAAAGCGTGCAGCACCGTGTGCTGGAAGCGCTCGGTAGAGATGGACGGGGCGCGGGCGATGTGCAAAGTGCAACTACCGGTCGCTGAAACGTCGAACCACGCGAGGGACCCGCAATAGGACGCCAGCAGCATCGTGCCGCCACGCGTAGCGAAGTCTAGATGGTAGCTGTTACGAATGAACCAATCAGCCCCCGCCATGGTTGGCGCTTCGTACGCTGAATGATGCACGAAACGGACTGCGCTGGCGAAATGTTCGGGCGGCAGGGCGTGCGAATCAGGTAGCTTACGAGGGGCGTTGACACGCGGCATCGAGGTTGCGGCAATGTTTGATCCAAGACCGGTAAGATCATGAAGGTCTCTTGGTGCGACCATTATCAGATTGGTCAATCTGTGCCCGCCGCTGCAGCACCGTGAAGGACGGCCAGTTGGTGCAACGTTCGGTGGGCACGGGGTGCCCACCGCAGCCGGCTACACAGCTACGCGCAGGGATAGTGCATCGAGTCCTGATTTCCGGCCGCGCCTCCAGTGCAAAACATGAACGTCCCCATGGAAATCGAACCTGAAAACCACTCCGGCTTCGTCCCCATCCCATTCAAGGTCACTGCCGACAAACAACCAAACGTCGCCAAGCGCGGCGATTGATACGGATGGCGTGCGTTCGATGTATTGGTGCCCATGTCCGGCCTCTGCGCCTGCGGCCGGTATCGTGCCGGTGCGACGCCGTTGAAGTTTGAATGCGTATGCATGTTACCGTTGTCGCCTAAACGGGGTCAAGGCGCAAGGCGACGCTCCCAGAGCTGCGCCACCCGGTGAGCATAGCTGCAGTCCGTGATCGCATCGTCCGCAGGCGTCACCGAACCGTGGGTGCGCGGCAGGGCGGCCCCGACCAGTTGCCAACCCAGATGACTCTTATCCGTCCGCCAAGCCACTGCTTCACCAAAAGCCAGCTGCACATAGGCGCGGCCCAACCATTTGGTGCGACCCTCTGTGCTGCGCAGCGCGAGCGGCGCCCGTTGCAGCCATTCCAGCACGCGAACATCCGCCAGCGGGTCGCGCATTTCGACGCCAGCGCGACCTCCGACGCGGTCGTAGCCTTCGAGCCCGCGTACGATGCCGGGGGGGCGCAACACGGCGGCGTGCTGTTCCGCCGGCGTGAGGCGCACAAAGCGATCACCTCGTGCCCACACTTGCCGGATGCGCCCGACGACGTGACGATCACGCACTAGCGCGGGGTCGAGGCCTGACGCAGCAGCCAACTGGCGCGCGTTGCGCCAGCGGGCGGGTCGCAGACGCTTGACCGATAACGGCACAGCGTGCTCCCAAAAGGCTCGCGCCAGCAGCTCCACGGCGCTGCGGCCTAAGTGATAAACATGCCGCGCGCGCATCAGGCGCAGCTCAGCCAGCGCCGCCCCTAGGCCCTGCGTTCTGGCGACGTGAAGAAAGTAGTCGTCAGGGGCGAACAGCGCAAGGTCACCACTGGCGCCGTGCAACACGACGCGTTGACCGGCGCGCGCCGCCATCGTGACCAGCGCGTGCACCAGCAGGATGGAGTTGTCGACCGGGTGCGGACGCTGCCAGGCGAGCGCTGCGACCTCGGCTTCGCTCATGGCGCCTGCAAAGGATGGCACTTGAATCTGGCAGGTGGGCCAGCCGAGCGTCCCGAGCATGCTGCGAATGGCGGCGGATTCGATGCAGTCTTGATCGGGGTCGGCAACTACGGAATAGGCAGTGGCAGTGGATGACTGGCGATGTATCGACGCCGCCACGCAGGCGCTGTCGATGCCGCCGCTCATCAGCATGGCCGGATCGCTGGCGCTGCGCAGGCGATCACTCGTGGCTCGTTCAAGGACGGTGGCAAATGCCGCGACGGCGTCCTCGGGCCGGGCAGTCGCGAGCGCACTGTCTTCAGGCTGCGCACTGAACGCCCAGTATTGCTGTCGGCGCAGCCGTCCAGCCGCGCCGAGCGTCATGTGGGTACCCGGCAGTAGCGTCTTGATGCCCTCAACCCAGCCGTCGGACCAATCGAAGTCATCAAGCAGCGGCAGTCTGCTGTAGATGAGGCGGTCGATATTGGGGCGCGCGCCACCGGCCAGAAACGGGATCAGTGCGTCGTCGGTGGACGCTACCGCAATGAAGCGCTCAGTCAAAACGTAGTGCAGCGGACGGGCGCCAACGTGGTCACGCGCACAAAACAGCGTCTGTTCGGCTCGATCATGAACAATGAAAGCGAAATCGCCCAGCAGTCGCTCAGGGGTTGCCTCGCGGTGAAGCAGATAGAGTTGCAAGACCAGCTCGGGGTCGGTGTCGTCGCGCGGGCTGATGCCGCGCAAACGAAGTTCGTGACGGACATCATCGCGGTTGTCGAGCCGGCCGTCCCACACCATGTGCAGACGACCGTCAAGTGCGCTTAACGGCTGCCGCTCGTGATGCGCCTCGGGGGTGTTGATGAGCATGCCATGGCCCAACCCAACCGTGCCTTCGACCCAGGAAGACGCGCCATCTGGCGCCCGCGAAGCCATCGCGGCGAGCATCGCATCGACGTCGGTGTGCGCCACCGGCCGTCCGTCAAAGTTAAAGATGGCGGCGAGCGCGCTCACTCAATCAACTGGAGGCGCTGATTCGCTCGGCGCACCATACAAACGCCCCGATCATTCGGCATAGCGAGCGGCGAGCCCGCGCACGAATTCGAGTGCCGCCTGACGGTTGGCAAACTGGCGCGGATAACGATTCAGCAGCGAGTCAGCGATCTCGCCATTGCTTCGGGCGGAGGATGTGGCGTCGAGGACGTCACGCGCGGCAGCACCACGTTCGCTGAGTGTGGGAACAAAGCTTTCGGCCAGCTTGCGAAGATCCGAAAGCGCGCGAACCTGACCGAGAAAGGTGGAGTGCCGGCGACGCCCCGCCGGAGCCTCGATTTGCCAGGTGTATTCGCCATGCGCCGGAAACTTGACGGCGAGCGATAGCGGGTCGCCACGGCGCACCGAAAGCTCCGGATCGATGGGCATGAAGCCCGGCGTCCAGTGCAGCTCGCGATCAAGCGGCCCCGTACCAAGCCACTGCTCGCCAAGACGCATGCGTATCCAGGCCAGCATCCCAGAGCAGTCGGCGTCGAGCGCTGCTTGCACCTGCACGTTGACGTCGCAGTCAGCGACATGGCTAGTCGTCAAGTCCAGACCAACGACGGCTTCCGGCGCAGCAATCAACTGCGGACGGAAGTCACTCTGACGGCGAAACTGGATGTTGTTCGCGGCGTAGCGACGCAGGCTGGAGAAATCGATACCGAGGTGCGGCTCGGACCACGACGCGATGGATTCTTCATGCGCTCGCGATGCGTTGACCGGCGCCAGCATGAGTTGCGCGGCGTCCGGGATGAGCACACCGCCGGGCTTCAACCACCGGTCGCGCGCAGCATAGAGCGAGGGCAGAAGGTTCTCGCTAAACAAGAGATTGCCTGTGAACACCGAAACGATGACATCGACCTTTTCGGGCAGTTCGACGTCCTCGATACGCCCCTGAAATGCCTGCACGCGGTCACCTAAGCCATTCCGTTGTGCCACTTCAAGCGCACAGTACACGACGGATTCGGTATCGACGAAGTACACCTTGCGAGCGCCTGCCCGGGCGGCAACAAGTCCGTGGATGCCAAGGCCGCAGCCAACGTCGAGGACAACAGAATTGGGCGTGATCACCCGCTCGATAGCTGCGGCATAGGCGCGGTTGCGCTCGAGGTCGAAGGCCATTGAGCGTTGGCCAATCACATCGGCGTAAGACATGGCATAGGAAAGTGGATCAGATCAAGGCAGAGTGGGAGTTTGCCGCGTGTTCACCCCCAATCAGCACGGCACCGTGGCGTTCGACCCAGGCATGGGCTGCAAAACCGTCTACGGCCGTGCACACGCCAATGCGCAAGTCGCTCGTGATGCCACGGCGTGCGAGCAGGTGATGCAGCAACAGCGCCTGGCGCAAACAGGTAGTGGGCCACGGCGTGCGGCGGGCTGCGATGCCGACGACGCGCGCAATGCGGTGCGTAAAAAGGTCCGTATCCTGTAGTGCGCGGGCGGGTTGCGAATCTCGCCGGGCTTGCGTCCTTGCTACGCGAGCATCAAGCCACGCCTTGGTGCGAACGTAACCTTGCCGACGCAACTGCAGGTCAACAATCGGTAGCGCAAACCATGCAACGATCAGGTAGCCGAACTCCACTGCCGTCAACGAGCGGGCGACTGAGATTACGGGCATGCCTTCAGCGCACCAGCGTCAGGCCGTGACAGCCACAGTCACGAGCTTGCCCGCAATGAGCTCACCGATCAGCCGTTCAACATCAGCGCGCAAAGTGACCTCGTCGACCTCATATTCCGCAAGCAGTCGCTGTACAACACTCTCTGCGCTCGCCGTTTCACCAAGCACCTGCCAGATACGCGTGCCCACAGGATCAAGGCCGAAGTAGTGCTCGGTTTTCAGGTTGAGCAGTACCGTTTCGCCGGCCAACTCCTGATGCAGCACATCGTCGGCCTGTTTAATGGATTGCGTCCAGATTGATGTCATAGTGAGTGTGTCGGCCCTGACCGCTCGCGAACTGTAGTCGCGTCATACCGCCGATTTTTGCACAGGCACAAGAAGCGCATCGGTCTTCAACGTTAGTGGACACTATTACCTTTGCAAGAACGTGTTCCGGGAACTGTCCCAGGGCCCACGCATCGAGGTAAGACCGACGCGTTTGACGCTCAAACCGTTAGCTACATTCAGGGCGAACGGCGTGCACGTTATTGCGCGCCGCGTCACAAAACTCACCGCACCTCGACAACACGAGGAGTATTGCCGTGATCACCAATCTCCAGCCGCACCACCCGATCAGCCAAGGCAAGGCTGGCCGGCCGATGGGTGATCAGTAGCACCGTCCGGTCCTTGAGGGATTCAGCGCAATCTGCGAGAAAGCTCAGCTCCGCCTCCGGATCAAACATGGCAGTCGCCTCGTCGAGAATCAGGATCGGCGGATTGGTCAACAGTGCACGAGCAAGAGCTATCCGCTGGCGCTGACCGCCGGATAGCCTGATTCCGTGGTCGCCAATGACGGTCTGCCAGCGTTCCGGCAAGTCGGCGATGAAACTGTCGGCCTGCGCCAGCGCCGCTGCACGCTCTACGTCTTCGTCTGACGCGTCTGATTGGGCGTAAGCAATGTTCTCGCGGACAGTGCCGTTGATCAGGTAGACATTTTGTGACACATAGCCGATGTGCTGGCGGACAGACGCCAGCGACACCGACCCCAGATCCTGCCCGTCGACCGTCACCTGGCCATTGGCAGGCACATTGAGCCTGAGCAGCAGCGAAACGACGGTGGACTTGCCGACACCGTTGTCACCGGTGATGGCAATGGTTTGGCGCGCGGGGATCGTCAGATTGAAGCCGCGCAGGACTGGATCGCGGTCCGGATAGGAAAAAGAGATGTTTTGAAACGAAATCGCCCCGGCCCGGACGATCAGGTTTGGCCGTTCATGCCCATAATCCTCTGCTGGCGTCGCATAAAGCGCCTGTACACGCTCCATTGCGGCGCGGGCATGCTGAGTCTGACCATAGAGCGATGCCATTGCGCTGACCGGCCGGGTGAGCAATGCCGTGTAAAGCAGAAAGGAAACGAGTGCGCCCTTACCCATTTGGCCGTTGACGATACGCTCGCCTGCTACCCAGAGGATAGCGAGCATCCCCATCGACGCAGCCCACGTCATCCCGGGCCCGATCGCGGCCTGCCGCCACTCCAGTTGCAAGGTCAGCTGGACGATTTCGCGTACCCTTTCAAGGTAGCGGCGCATCTCAAGCGGCTCTCTTGCAGCCGCCTTGATGGCTGGCAGCAGGCTCACGTTCTCCTCTTCAATGGCGAATCCGCGTGCCCACGCCTCCTGCAGTTTTTGCGAAATCGGACGCAGCCCGCGACCGACAAACTTGATCAGCACGTAAAACACCGGAATCGCGACCGTTGCCGCAGCGGCCAGCCACGGGTCGGTGGCAATCATCAGCACGATTGAGCCCAATGCGGTGACCGCCGCTGGCAGTACGCTGACAACCGGGCCGCTAAGGTAGTGGCTGATCACTGCCACGTCGTTGGTGAGGACCGAGAGAATTTCACCCTGCCGCCGCTGCTGGAAATACGACAGCGGCAGCGATTGCAGATGGGCGTAAGTTCGTTTGCGGATGTCCGACGAGATCAGCACCGCCCGCTTCGAAAACAGATAACCGCCGAAGACACCCAGCGCAGCCTGCGCGGTAAATAACGCGCCGACCGCGAGCAGGATGTCGCCAAACGCCCAGCCGGTGCCGGTCACCCCGCCGAATACGGTGTCGACGAAACGCCCCCCCATCCAGGGCAGCAGGAGACCAAGCAGTGCCTCGACGACCAGAAATGCGGCGCCGATGGCGATCGCCCGACGATGGGGACGGGCGAAGCCGGCAAGTGATGCAAAGAAGGATGGCATCGTCAGGCGACAGCGGCGGAGGCCGCCAGATTGGGGCGCAAGAGCTTTCGATGGGTCGCCCGCACCGCATCGGCCAACGCGTCGTGGAGAGGAAGGGTGAACGCCATTCGGACCAGCCACTCGTGCCGGCCACTCAGTCGGCCCGGCCAGTCGTTGATCAGCCAGTGCCGCAGGTAGGCTGAGCGGGCACTCGACGGCGCTAACCTGCGCATCAATTCAGTCAGCCAGACCGCTTCGTTCCCGCCCGAACGGGCAGGAGGCACGCCCGCCTGCCCCTCCTCCCCAATCGGCGCTGCCAACATTGCAATCCAGTATGCACTCGCCCACGCCGCATGCGCGCAGCCGGCCTGCCGGAGCCGTTGTTCCAGCATGGCTTGGTCCGGTTGCAGTCGGCGGAGGACAAGCAACGTGTCCGTCACGCGATTAAGTCCGGCGTGCGGCGAGCAGACGTGCTTGGCAAAGGCAAGATGCACCAACTGTACGAACAGTACGTCCGTGTCATCCGGCCGCCAGCCGATGCGGGCGGGAACGCGTCGCCGCAGGATGCCTTCGGCAACCTGCCCCCGCAGGCGGCCCGGCGCGAGCAGATCCCAGTGCAAGTCAAGATCGACGGAACCGAGCCGAAACGCGATTTCGTGCGCCGATTCGCCCTGTTGCGCCCATGCAACACCGCCCAGCGATTCGATGAGTGCTCGGGCATGGTAACGGTGCTCCGGCTCGACCAGCAAATCGACGTCGGTGGACGGCCGCATGCCGGGGGCGTCGTAAAGTTCGCAACGGGTCCCTGCTGTCTTCAAGAAAATGTAGTTGACGCCGGCGGCCTCAAATGCGGTCGCGACCGCAGTCATTGCCTGCTCCTGCAATAACTGCAGCATCAAGGCCCCTCGCCGGATTTGCTCGAGCGGCGCGACGAGGCAGCGCCATTCATCGGCTACTTCCTCACCCGCAAGGTAGCCAGCCCACACGCCTGCCAGGCCGTGACGCCGCAAGAAAGCAACAATCGCCTCAGAGTCATCGCCGTGCGCCGCCCACAAACGCGGCAGCGCCAATCCCGGGTGCAACCAAGGCTCGACAACCGGCGATATCGCGGTTTGGTGGCGCCACCAGCGATTAATACCTGTCACAGGCGCGGACATCGCCTCACAGCGCTCGCGGCTCGTTGTACATGGCTCTGCCGGCGGCTGGAGCGCCACAACGCAATGCTGACGTCATACTGGCGCCAAACCGAAGTTCGTTTTAGATGGATGGTTCACAATGCGCACAATCGTACCGCAGCGCCGCTCGCCCTATGATCCTGTCACTGCTCAATCCGTTCATCACGCCAGGCACCTGACTTTGTGGCCCAGATTAACCCGGTAGTCCAGTTTGATTGATTTGCATTGCCATCTGCTGCCGGGCATTGACGACGGCGCCAAAGATCTGGACGAAACCCTCCGGATGGCGCAGCTCGCGGTCGCCGACGGCATTTTGACAACCTGCTGCACACCGCACATCTATCCTGGCCTGTATGAAAACGCTGGGCCGGACATCCAGCGGCGCGTCAACTCGCTGCAGTTGATTCTGGCAGACAGGCAAATTCCCCTCACCCTCAGCTATGGTGCCGATGCGCACCTAGTTCCGGACTTCATCGCCGGGCTGGCCAGCAAACGCATCCCGACGCTGGCCGGCAGCCGCTACATGCTGCTGGAGCCGCCCCATCATGTGCGCCCGCCCAGGTTCGTGGAATCCGTGTTCGAAGTGATCGCCGCGGGCTACGTACCCGTCATTACCCATCCCGAACGGCTCACTTGGGCCAAGCAGCATTTCGACGACTTTCTGGCGATTGCGCGCAGCGGCGGCTGGTTGCAGGTTACCGGCGCGGCACTGACGGGCAGCTTCGGGCGGGGTGTAGCCACGCTTGCCAGACAGTTTGTCGCAGAAGGCTGGTGCGACGTCCTGGCATCGGACGGTCACTCCGCGACCCAGCGGCGCCCGGTGCTCGCGGAGGCCTACGCGATGGCGCAACAACTGCTGGGCCCCGAGGAAGCTCGTCGACTGGTGATTGATCGACCGCAGGCGGTACTTGCCAACCGTCCGCCAGACGCTGTTCCCCGGCCACCCGCACACACCATGATGACAATTGCCCAGCAGGGCAAAATACAGGGATACATTAGGCAATTGACCGTCGGGGCACGCAGATTTCTCCGATAGTGGTCTTGATTGGGAGTTTCAACATGCGACATCCTGCTTGCTTGCTCGATTTGACGCTTTGCTGCGCCGTGCTCGCAATCGCCCCAGTTTGGCCGGGGCAGGCTGTCGCGCAGGGCGCTCCAGTGGCGCCGCAAGCTCCCGTGGCAGCACCCGCTGCCGTCACGGCGACCGCAGAATCTGAATATAAGGACGCGGAGGATGAGTACAAAATCGGTCCGCAGGACCTGTTGGAAATCACGGTTTACGGACAGCCTGAATTGACGCGAACGGTGCAAGTCAATTCACGCGGACGCATCAGCTTGCCGTTGATTGGCACTGTCGAAGCGGGCGGCCGTACCGCCTTCGACCTGGAGAAGACGCTTGCAGCGAGACTGTCTGCCGGACTGCTCCAGAACCCGCAGGTGACGGTTTTCGTGCGGGATTCACTGACCAGCCGCTTTACCGTCGAGGGCGCCGTCACCCGTCCAGGCGTCTATCCACTGAAAGGACAGACGACACTGTTGCGTGCTATGGCGCTGGTTGGAGGACGGTCATCTCTGGGTGATTTGACCACCGTACGCATTTTCCGGATGAGCGGGAGCGAACGGCAGTCACTCTCGTTCGATCTGGAAAAAATACGGACTGGTGAGGCGCCCGATCCGGTCATCCAGAACGACGACTTAATTGTGGTGAATCAATCGAAGGTGCGGACTGTGCTCAAAGATTCCGTGCTTAGCGATGTAATGGGTTTGTTCAACCCGTTCAGTTTCCTTAAGTAGTAGTAAGTGGTAAGTGAGAGTTCGTCGGCTGTTCTGACAGCAACCGGACGGGCCTCACCTCGCGTTACCAATATGTTCGAGTCATGTTAGGGGTCGTCATTGAATTCAGTGGTTCCGGGTAGTCAACCGCCCAGCGGTTCAGCTATCGCAGTACGGCAGGAAAACCCGTTGGCGGCCTATGCGCAGCCAGCCCCGGCCAATGAGATTGACGATTCGCTTCACTTGCGTGATCTGCTGCGCATCATTCTCAAGCGCAAATGGTGGATCCTTTCGGCAGCTGTCGTTTTTCTGGTTGCTTCGACCATATCCACGCTCATGGAGACGCCGCTCTATCGGGCAACCACGACCATTCAAATTGACCGGGCAGCGCAGCGCGTCGTCGACTATCGTGATGGCGGCTCCCAGGCAGATAGCTGGGACGACGGCACGACCCTGCAGACGCAGCTGGAACTCCTGCGCAGCAAGGCGCTGGCGGAGCGGGTCATGGAAGTGCTCCGCCTCGACCTCGACCGACCGCAGCGGGCACCGTCGACGGCTGCGCAAAGCGCTGCTGGCAGCATTGAAGGAGAGGATCGAAACGACTGGATCGGCCGCATCCTCACGACGCTGCGCAAGCGCAGCGAACCTTCGGTCAAGGATATGAGCGTGCTCGACCGTGAATCAGTCATCGGCTCCTTGCGTGGCTCCATGCAGGTTGAACCGGTGCCCGGCTCACGTCTGGTCCGGCTGAGCGTCATCAGCGCCAACGCCGAACAGGCAGCCAAGATCGCCAACGCGTGGACCGAAGCGTTCATAAAGAGCAACCTTGAGCGGAAAGTTGACGCCTCCTCGTACGCTCGAAGCTTTCTTGAGCAAGAGGTCGCCAAGGCGAAAATAAGACTGGAAGATTCTGAAAATGCGTTGATTCAGTACACGCGCCAGAAGCAGATTCTGAATGTGGACGAAAAGTCCAATCCACACAACCAGAACTATGCCGACTTCAGCGCTGCCTTGTCACGAGCCGAACAGGAACGCATCAAGGCAGAGGCCAACTATGATGAGACCAAGCGCACGCTGGCCAGCTCAAAAGACTTGCTAGACAACAAGGCGCTGGCCACATTCCGCGAGAACAAGGCCAAGCTGGATCTTGAGTATCAGGAGCAACTGCGCACCTACAAGCCAGGCCATCCCAAGATGCAGGCGCTTCAGGCTCAGATTGACACGGCCGACAAGCGTATTCAGGACGAGGCGAGAGCGATCACAACGTCGATCGAAGCCAGCGCCAAAGCGGCGGTTGACTCTGCCCGCGCTCAAGAAGAGCGCCTGCGCGTCCGCGTCGAATCGGCAAAGAAAAACATCCTCGAAGTACAGGACCAGGGCGTTCGCTACGGCATCCTGAAACGGGATGTTGACTCCAGCCGTGAGATGTACGCCGGACTGCTCACCCGTCTCAAGGAAGTCGGGGTGACAGCGCAAGTTGGTACCAACAATGTCTCGGTGATCGACAAGGCTGACGTGCCGCTGTTTCCGTTCCGCCCGGATGTCATGCGCGGCGCCCTCACCGGTCTGATGCTCGGACTGATGGCGGGACTGGCACTCGCCTTTGTCATCGAATACATGGATGATTCGATCAAGTTCCCGGATGAAGTGGAGCGCTTTACCGGGCTGCCATTGATGGGGGTCATCCCGATGGTGGGCACGTCCAAGAATTCCCCGATCGAGCAGGCAACCAAAGACCCAAGGTCGTCGCTTGCCGAGGCTTACCGATCGGTGCGCACGGCGCTGCAGTTTTCTACAGCCAAAGGCGCCCCGCGAACCATTGTGCTCACCAGTTGCACGAAAAACGAAGGCAAAACTACATCGGCGATCGCACTGGCAGTCGCGCTCTCGCAGATGGGCAAGCGCGTGCTGCTGGTCGACGGAGACATGCGTAACCCTTCGCTGCACCGGGCGTTCCGCACCGATCATGCAGTTGGTCTATCGAACGTGCTGTCCTCGGATACTGATCCGATCACGGTCACCCGCAAGACGGAGTTCAAGAACCTGCACCTGATCACCGGTGGGCCGCTGCCGCCAAATCCTGCCGAGCTTTTGTCAGGCCCTGGACTGGCGAGACTGCTGAGCCCGGCCTCGTCCAACTTTGACCATATCGTCATTGATGCCCCTCCGATTCTTGGGATCGCGGACTCAATCATCATCTGCAATCATGTCGACGCCACGTTGTTCGTGATTGAGAGCTCCAAGACCCGGAAGACCGGCATTCGCAATGCCATCCGCCGCCTGCGGCAATCCGGCGCCGTTCCACTGGGCGCCGTCTTGACCAAGCTCGGTGCCGAGATGTCAATGTACGGTTATGAAACCGATTTCTACTATTACGGGCACAAGGCTGATGCTGCCGAGGCGGCGAGGGCCGCTGCCAAGACAAGTTCCTGAGCGATATGTTTGACTCGGTCGCCACGCTTGCCGCCGATCTTGATGCGTTTGCGCGCGCCAAGCGCGGCGCGGCGCATGGCTCACCCACGGTCTCAACAGAAGCAGGGCGACTGATCCTGCTTCTGGCGGCAGGAAAGCGCGCGGACATTCCGGGGGTCGAAGCCAATGACGCACAGCGAATGCAGTCACTGTCCGAGGCTGCCAGGCGCGTCGTCGCAGAGGTCTTTCTCAGCGTGCATTCGAATCACTTTGTCACGCTTGGTCTGAGTCCCAACGCAGACAACGCGACCATTCGCGAACACTTTCGGCGCTTGATGGCGGTAGTGCATCCCGACGCCAAACCGGTTGGCTTTCCCGGTGACGCTGCGGCCCGCGTCAACCACGCGTACGCCCTCCTGTCGAACGAAGAGACGAAATCGGCCTACCTTGATGCGCTGACCCAACCTGCGAGTGAAAGCACGGCCGTCGAGTCCGGCGCACAGCGAGTCGCGCGAGGACCTCGTGCACCACTGCCGCCGCGAGCAAGGTGGCGAGCTTTGCTTGACATACTGCGGTCACGGCATGCCTTGCTGTGGTTCGCCGTCGTATTGCTCGCGCCCGTCGTATTGCTCTTTGTCAACTCATTTCAGCGTGCTGACCCGGTTCGCCTCGTTGAGGCGCGGCCGGGAGATGGCAGTGCTGCGGCGACAGGCTGGCGCCGCGATGCCGTGCCGCCGACAGCGGACGCACCGAATGCAATGACCGGCGCAACCCTGCCGCAAGCTCCTGTGATCGCCCCGCCCGGAACAGACGCTGGGACGCCTCGACTGGACGGGATGAGTCTCACGTCAGGACTAAGCACGCGCAGCCTTGAGCTTTTGTCCGCGAAACGTCCTGCACGGCAACCACCCGAGAACAATCGCCCGCTGGCGAAGACGTCGGCAGAGTCGACGCCCGCGACCTCGTTGGCACCAACCGCACCATCGACATCGCCTGAGACTAGCAATACGGTCACGGGTTCTTTGGCCAATCCCGCCGACGCCAGCCCACGGCAGTCGGTACCGATGCAGCGCGACACCCTGATCGCCGCTGCTGCTGCGATGTCGGTGTCCGCGACGACCGCGCCGACAGCGGTTACCGGCCCGCAGACGATTGCCGCAGCATCACCCGCGCGTGCGCAGAGCAATACAGGCCAGGCAAGCATCCGCGACGCCGAGCTCGACGACTTGCTGTTGCGCTTTGCGAATGCCTATGAGTCAGGATCGATTGCGGGTTTCGCGCAGTTGCTCTCGTCCACCATGACCGGGCGTCGGCAAATGCTGGCCGAATACGAACGTGTCTTTTCGGCCACCCGCAGCAGGACAATCAAATTCAACCAGCTCAAGCACAGCACCAATGGTGAGCGTGTATCCACGGCTGGATACGCTACTGTGACCACGATCGATCAGGACAACCGTAGCTCGACACAGCGGGTATTTCTGGAATTTGACATTGGGCGCGACCGCGGCGAGGCGCGTATTGAACGGCTCGCCAACTATGCGATCAACTGAGACGGAGCAAATCTTGACGCCCTCTCGCGCTTCATCTCCGCTGCAGCTGTCAACCAGACTGGCCATGGTGGGAGTTGCTGTTACGGCGCTTGGCGCGGCAATCTGGACATTGACGACCGCCCCCCTTTCGCACGCTCCCGCAGCCACCAATGCCCGCCTCACCGGCGTCGTGGCAGTCGACAGTGCCCGCAAATATGTTCTTGCTCGCCCGCTTGACGCTGCCGGCTGGCTTGGCTGGGTAGGCGCCAGCGGCATGATCAGCCAGCGCCCTTTGCCCGCCAACGCTGAAGCGATGATTGATGTGGCGGCCCGGCTCGCTCCCCTTGACCCGCAAGTGTTGCGCGCGCGTGCGCTGGCGCTTGCTGCTCGCGGCAACAATCGCGGTGCCCTGGATCTGCTTGACCAGCTCGCGCAGGCAGGCGGAGAGGAGTCGGACGCTGCGCTGGCCGCGATGATTCCGCTGGTCGGCAGCCCTGATTTTCAGGCATTCACTGTGGATTCGCTGCGTAACAGGAACCCGGTAGTCGATGCGCTGTTGCTAAAGGCTTGCCAGGGTAATGTCGAATTCGCCCGGCTGGCGTCTTTTGCACAGACGGTGGTTCGCGTCCGCCCGATACCTGATCGCGTGCTTCGCTGCATCGGCGAGCGCGCCATCGCCAGCAATCTGGTGCCATTCGCTCATTGGCTTTGGCTCAATGGCGCCTCTACGCTCCCCAAAAGCATTGGGTTTGTAGTCAACGGTGACTTCGATTCGGTCGCCGATGTCCCGCTTTTTGGATGGAAGATCAGTCCGGGCGGAGAGTACAGGGATGGCTTCAACGCTCGAATTCGCCCCGCAGAAACGCCTTCGGAGCGTGGCAATGTACTGGCGATACGGCTTAACGGCCGCAGTCTGCGGCCGCCTGTTGCCCAGCAGGTACTGGCTCTGCCGGTCGGCGCTTATCGGCTCGAATACCGCGTGAACAATCAGTCTTCGCGTGCGGCGGATCAGATGACTTGGCAAGTCGTGTGCCTGGAGCGTAATCTGACGCTGACGTCAGCGGAACGCCGCGTTCTGCCGGGCGACAGCGGGTGGTCAACCCACAGTTCCGACTTGGTGGTGCCGCCCGAATGCACCGGGCAGTTGTTGACACTTGACGTGGGCAGTCGGTTATCTGCAGCAGACGGGGCTCGTGGCACCATCACCTTCGATGACATTCGCATAACGCGGCTTGGAAACGAATAAATCGCACTGGCATGGTGTCGATGCGTTGTCAGCTGTGATTCCGCGCAGTACACTATCGGTCAGATTACTGACGTCCGGATGCCGATATACATGAATTTCGTTGTACGCATTTGCTGTCTGGCGGTCGGTGCGGCATTTTCTTGGGGAGTCGCCGCGCAAACCGCGTCCCCCGCTTGCGACGACCCGCAGAGCGCCAACCGTGAAACGGTCGCTGAGTTGCGTGAAGTTCAGGGTAATGTGCTTGTCAGCGATGCACAAGGTATGGCGTCTGGCGCTGACAGCCAGCGACTGAAGAACAAAGTACGAATAACGACCACTTCGCGATCCGGCGTACTCGTCAGATTTGATTGCGGCTGTGACGTACGGCTGAAAGAAAATGAGCGTCTTGATGTCGAGACGCCTCGGCCCTGTGCCGCGTTGCTGGCGGCCGTGCAGCCGGTTCCTGTCGGAGCGCCCATCGGCGCCGTGACCACAACCGCAGCAACCAGCATCTCGTCTACCGGCGCGCTGGTTGTCACTGGCGTGGGCGTTGGTGCCTATTTGTTGTACCGAAACAACAGGAACGTCAGCCCGAACTGATGCAGCGTTCCGCACACTACGTGCTCGAAAAAGCCCTGGCGATGTTGCTGGGGCTTTTTCTTTTGGCTGCAGTCATTCGCGGCGGTAATGTCGACGCCGTCATACTCGCGGCGCTATATCTCGCGGTACCGACTGCCGCCGTTGCAGCGGCGACCCACTTTTCAGCGCCTGACGCCCCGCCGGCGTCTGCGGCAGCATGGTGTCTGTGGGCCGCCATCGGACTGCTGTGCCTGGCAGTACTCGCGGGGCTGATGCCGCTGTCGAACGACGTCTGGCTGTCGCTGCCCGGTCGTCGCTATTATGAGCCGGTGTTGGCGGTCTGGCGCGCGAGTAGTCCTGGCGAGACCACCAACGCGCTGGCCCTGTCACTTGATCCGGATGCCACACGCAGGGCGCTGCTGATCGCCGTCACTTGCCTGGTCGTAGCAATGGCGATGACAAACTTGGGGCGACGCACGACGCTGCAGTTGCTGGGCGCCCTCGCCATGTTCGTCACGTTCGAAGCGCTGATCGGGCTGGTACAGCTTGGCTTTGCCGGTGCCTTCACCTTTGGTTACGCCGGACACAGCCGCGCCACGGGCACCTTCGTCAACAAGAACCACTTCGCAACCATGCTGGCGATGGCTCTCCCGCTGCTATTGATGCGAGCAACGGGCCAGTTCACGTTCTTCGTGCCGCACATGGAGTCCGGACCGATGGGGCGCGCGTGGTGGGGAGCGGCCACAGCTGTTGTCATCGTCTCCCTGATCGCCAGCTCCTCGCGCGCCGGCATCATCGCGGCAGTCATCACCTCGTCGATTTGCGCCTATCTGATCTGGCGACGAAAGCGACAGTTCTCGCGCCCGGCGTTGGTGGTGGGCGGCTTGCTGGCTGTGCTCGCGGTTGGCCTCGGCTGGATCACCGGCTTTCGTCGCCTGCTGAGTTCCTTGCTGGGAACAGGTGCCAGCGATGGACTTGGCACTCGTACGCTGATGAATGCACACACTTGGGACGGTATCACCGCCTTCTTTCCGTTGGGTTCCGGCATCGGCAGCTACGCCATCGCCTTCCCCCGCTTCCAGACCGACAAGTTGGGCGGATTCATCGAGTATGCGCACAACGACTACCTGCAACTCATTTTCGAGGCAGGACTGGTTGGCGTGCTCATCCTGTTACTCCTAGCGGTGTCAGCCTATTTGACGGTGCAGCTCGCTCTGAGACTGGGAGATCAGTTCGCGCGGCTTGGCCCCGGCGTCGCCTGCCTGCTGGGCGCAGCGGCATTTGCGATCCATGCCTGGTTCGACTTCCCGGCACACATCCCGGCTATCGCGATCATGGCCGCCATGCTGTACGGGGCTGCCACGAATCCTGCGGTCCTTGCCTCGGGCCAGCGACGTAAGCCGCCAGTGCAGACGACCATTCCGGACACGTTCGCGCCGATAGCGATTGGCAGTGCTGAGAGGGTTGAAGCGGATGTCTATCACGCCTCCGGTGCGCCGTAACTGTGACGCCACGAAGCTAATGGCGCCGGCCAGCCAGCCCCTGCATCGCCCGAAATATCCCGCGAAAAATATCCACCTCCTCCCGCTCAAGCCGGGTCCGGTTGAACAGGCGCTTGAGGCGCGGGAACAGGCGCTTTGGGTTGTCAGGATTGAAAAAGCCGACTTCGGTTAGCGCGGCTTCCATGTGCACGAACATCGCGTCGATTTCGCTCTGGGTCGCCAGCTGAAATTGCGGCGCGTTGAATCCCGCCGTTTCGCCTGCGGCGACGCGCAACTCGTAGGCGAACACCTGCACGGCGCTGCCGAGATTCAGCGACGAGTACGTCGGGTTCGCAGGGATGTACGCCAGCGTCTGGCATAGCGCGACTTCAGCGTTGGTGAGGCCGCTCATTTCGCAGCCGAAAACAATGGCAACGCGCCCCTGCGGCGTTGCCTCGACCAGCGCTTTGCTGGCG
>JABLTH010022160.1_pt1 | contig 59347 bp, 55 predicted proteins | sample 7875711 | NCBI WGS metagenome assembly JABLTH01 (sample SAMN14941262, study PRJNA633318) | bioreactor metagenome | isolation source: bioreactor | place: China | collected 2019-03-05 | reverse complement strand
GGCGGCGGCGCGGTGCCCGAGCCGCGCACGGGAATCTTTGCGCTCTGGATCGGCGCGCTGTTGCTCAGCCGGCGCAAGATGCTCCTGAAGCGCGCGTAATTCAGCGCTGCGGTGTCTTGTCAACCAGTCGTCATTCTCCGGCGACAGAGCGTCGGATCTGCGATAGAGACTCGGAGGCGCAGCGGGGAGGAGGGGGCGGGTTGGACAAAGGGTTCGCGCTGAGGTAGTTTGCGTCAGAGACAGGAGATGCAAAATGCAACAGCGCTTGAATTATCAATCCGCCTCGCCTGAGGCGTTCAAGGCCATGCTCCATGTGGAGCAGCAGATACACAAGAGCGGGTTGGAAGAGTCACTGCTCGAACTCGTGAAAACGCGCGCGTCGCAGATCAACGGCTGCGCGTGGTGTCTCGACATGCACACCAAAGACGCCCGCGCCTGCGGAGAAACCGAGCAACGGCTTTATCTCGTTCCGGTTTGGCGCGAGGCTCCGTGCTACACGCCGCGGGAACGCGCAGCGCTCGCATGGACCGAAGCCGTGACGCAGGTCGCGAATACGCACGATGTGTCCGACGATATTTTTAACGAAGCGCGCAAGCACTTCAGCGAAAAAGAACTCGTGGACCTCACCCTCGCCATCATCGCCATCAACGGATGGAATCGCTTCAATGTGGCCTTCCGCACGAAGGTGGGCGACTACGTCAGTCCGCACGCGAAGAAGAACTGATCGCTGCGAGTGAAATAAAAAGCGGTGAGGCAAGTCCGTTGCGGACAGCCTCACCGCTGATGAGGGTTTGGGATTTCGACTGAATCAGGCCGTTGCTTTGCGCAGGGCTTGATCAATGTCCGCTTTGATGTCCTCGGCGTTTTCAAGGCCGATGGACAGGCGGATGTAGTCTTCCGTGACGCCAGTTTCGCGCTGCTCTTCGGGCGTGAGTTGCTGGTGCGTTGTGGATGCGGGGTGAATCACGAGGCTCTTTGCGTCGCCGATGTTGGCGAGGTGAGAGAGCAACTGAACAGCGTCAATGAAGCGGCGTCCAGCTTCGAGTCCCCCTTTGATGCCGAAGCCGACGATGCCGCCGAATCCTTTTTCGAGGTACTTCGATGCGATGGCGTAGTTCGGCCCGTCTTCCAGGCCGGGATAGTTGACCCAGTTGACCAGCGGGTGTTTTTTGAGCCAGCGCGCAATTTCCGAAGCATTGGCGGAGTGCTGCCGCTGCCGAAGCGGAAGCGTTTCCAAACCGAGCAGGAACTGATGCGCGTTAAACGGGCTCAGCGCGGCGCCGGTGTCGCGCAGGAGCGTGATCCGGATTTTTGTCACAAGGGCGATGTTGCCCAGGCCGGGGACATTGCCGAAGGCATCCCAGTGGATGAGGCCGTGATAGCTTGGATCCGGCTCGGTGAACTCGGGAAATTTACCGTTGTTCCACTTGAACCGGCCGGCGTCCACAATCACGCCGCCGATGGAAGTGCCGTGGCCGCCGATGTATTTCGTCGCCGAGGTGGTGAGGATGTCGGCCCCGAAATCAATGGGGCGGACCAGCCCGACGCCGACGGTGTTGTCCACGACGAAGGGGATTCCGGCGGCGTGCGCGACTTTGGCAATTTCTGTGAAATCGGGCACGTCGAGTTTTGGATTTCCGATGGTCTCCGCGTAGAGCGCGCGGGTCTTGGGCGTGATCGCCTTGCGGAAGGCTTCCGGGTCGCGCGAGTCCACGAATTTCACGGTGCGTCCGAGTTTGGGCAACGTGTGGTGGAACAACTGATACATGCCGCCATAGAGGTTGTTGGCAGACACGATTTCATCGCCGAGCTGCGTGATCGCCAGCAACGCGTAGAACGTTGCGGTTTGACCGGAGGCCACGCCGAGCGCGGCGGTGCCGCCCTCGAGCGCGGCGACGCGTTGTTCGAACACGCCGGTGGTGGGGTTCATCAGGCGCGTGTAGATGTTGCCGAATTCCTTGAGCGCAAACAGATTTGCGGCGTGCGCGGAATCGCGGAACACGTAGGACGAAGTCTGATAAATCGGCGCCGCGCGCGAACCCGTGGTGGGGTCCGCTTGCTGACCGGCGTGAATCGCAAGGGTTTCGAGTTGAGATGCTGACATGTGATTTCTCCTGTTGGTTGAAATGTTAAGATTTAGAACGCGTACTGAGCGCTGAGCACAAAACCATCGCCCAACCCGACTTCGCTGGTCTTCTTGTGATCGCCCGCGTTGACGTAGGCGCCGATCAGGCTGAGGTTTTTGTTGGCAAACCAGATCAAGTGGGCGTCCCAGTAGTCCGCATTTTTGAACGCGCCGAAATCTGCGCCCTGCTTGTACTCAACGCCGACGGCCAACTCTGGAATCGGCAGCACGGCGATGTTGCCGAAACCGACGATGTCCCGGTCGCCATCGAAACCGAACACGCCCGTGGTGCGCGCGGCGGTCGAGAGCGCTCCACCGGAGAGCAGCACGGGAATGGGGGTCTGCGTGATCAATTTGGTTGCGACGAGGTAGTAGTCGAAGTCGCCATCATCCAATCCGTCGCCCACGTCCGATATGGTTTTGTACAGCGCGCCCGCGGAGATCGCCGGCACGGCCGGACCACCGGTGTTTTCCGGCAGGAGGTTCACCTTCGCGCCGAAGTTGTTTTTGTTCAGGTTCTTTCCGGTTGGCGCAACGACTTCGTAGCCGTAGGAAAGTTCCAGGCGCTGCGCGACAGTGAAGCCGACACCGATCGCCGTCCAATCCACATCCACATCTCCGAGCTTGACGTACCATGCGCCGAACTGCGGCTTGCTGATCAAAGGCTTGGAGTCCGGCTCCGCATTTTGTCCTTCGGTCCACGCGAACGGGTTGAACGCGCCGCCGCCATAACCTTCGACGGCTGTGAACGGGGGACCGGCCAGGGCGCTGCTTCCGGCCAGCGCAAAAAGACTACCGACAATAAACGCTATCTTAATTTTTCCGATGCTCTTCATGATTCTATTCCTTTAAGTAATGATTGATTTACGAAACAAAAAACCGCCACGGACCTTGAGGCCCACAGGCGGTGTCAGCGCGGAAATGATGGTGTGTTTATTGAATCATCCAACCGCGCATCCATCGCCCGTGGGCCGCATACACAAGCACGTACAGGCAAACTCGGCGTGCCGTCGTTGCCTTGCGGTCCTCGTGCTGGATTGTTGGTCGTTCATTAACACTATTTTGTCAAGCGATGTGATAGAGAATACAAGATTGAGGTTGTGACGCAAGTGTTTTTTGAAAATGTTTTCAACCCGCTGCGGCGCCCCCACGCATTCCGCCATAGTACAAGGTATTCAGCGCGGTGGAGCGGGCCAGCGGCGCGTGCGGAGGACGCGGTTCAGGATGACGAGATCGGCTTTGGGAAACGGATATTTTCGAAGGTCGCGCGCGCGGACCCATTTGACGGCGGCGCATTGGATCGGGCGCGGTTGGCCGGATTTGATGAAGACCCAGTGCGCGTGAAGGTTCATCGTGAAATGGCTGAAGGCGTGCGGCACGGTTACGATGTTTTCGCCGACCGCCGTTTCGATGCCCAACTCTTCGCGCAGCTCGCGCGCGATGCAGTCCTGTATCGCTTCGCCTTTTTCGCGCGAGCCGCCGGGAAATTCCCACATACCTCCGAGCATTCCGCCTTCGGGCCGCTGCGCGATGAGCACTTGACGCCGTTGGTTGATGATCACTCCTGCGCCGACTTCTTTGTGCGGCACGCGGGATCTCCGTTTTCGCACAGGGTATTTCAGCGGATCGCCCTCCTCCGCCGCGCGGCAGGTCGGGCGGAGCGGGCAGCGCGCGCAGTTCGGCTTTTTCGGCGCGCAGACGATGGCGCCAAGTTCCATCAGCGCTTCGTTGAACAACCCCGCGCGGCCCCGAGGCAGCAGCGCGTCCACCAGTTTTTGCACCGGCGCGCGCGAGGGCAACGCGAACGCGCGCGAGATTACGCGGATGACGTTTCCATCCACAACGGCGGCATCGAGGTTGAAGGCGATGCTCCCGACGGCAGCGGCGGTGTAGGGTCCAACGCCGGGCAAACGCCGCAGGCCTTCAAGCGAGTCGGGGAATTTGCCGCCGAAATTTTCCACGATCTCGCGCGCGGCTTTGTGCGCGTTGCGGGCCCGCGCGTAGTAGCCCAAGCCTTCCCACAATTTCAGCGCGCGCTGAAGGTCCGCCTTTGCGAGCGCGCGAACGGTGGGGAAAGCGCGAATGAATTTGCGATAATACGGCACAACTTGATCCACGCGCGTCTGCTGCAACATCAATTCGGAAATCCACACGCGATAGGGTTCGCGGTTTCTGCGCCACGGCAGGTCGCGCCGATGGCGTTGGAACCAACGGATCAGGTTGCGCTGGAATGCGGCGCGGTCGCGCATGGAGATTTCGGGCGGCGAGGAGGTTTTCACTCGATGCTGCGTTCTTCTTCTTCGACGCGCCGCTGTAGCCGCTGCGTTTCGGTTCGGCGCTTTGGGGGAGCGGTTTCTTCCGGCTCGAGTTCTCGCGCTTCGCCCACAATGTTGGCCACGACGTCCACGTTCCAGGCCCAACCTCGGCGGGACATTTGATTGCTGGCGTCGAGGAAGGTGAAGGTGTAGCGAACTTCGCAGCGGTCGCGGCTCGCGCGGGTGAAGTCCCATCGGGGGAAGATGACTTGGCCGGGCATGGCTGCGGTTTGTTGATCCACCCAGGATTCGGTGTCCGCGCGCTCGTCTTTTGACGGCGTTTGTTTGACCAGTTGGATGAAGTCGGTGTCTTTGCTGGTGTCCTCGATGGTGGCTTGGAGGGCTTCGCGTTGGTTTCGCTCCGCTTCACGATCGCGATAGAATTGCCTTTCGCGCTCGGATTGGGGCGAGCACGCGGCGAGGGCGAGGAGGATGACGAGCCAGCGGTTCATGAATTGGCGTGGAGATTACGAAACCCCGGGCGGGGAGGCGAGCGAGTTCCAACGGTTGGAATTCCGGTCGCGAAAAGTTCCAATCGTTGGAAAACCGCGCGCAAAAATTTCCAACGATTGGAAACTTGACTCGACGCGGGTGTCCGCCTACTTTCCTGCCCTTTCGTCGGCCTTGGGCGGCGGAGTGATTAAACGACTGCCCGATGGTGTAATGGTAGCACACGGCCCTTTGGAGGCCAGAGTCTAGGTTCGAATCCTAGTCGGGCAACCAGCCGGTGTAGCGAGAGTTATGGCGAACAACTTGAAACTTTTGGCGGGGAACGCGCACCCTGAATTGGCGCGTAAGATTGCGGACTACATCGGCATTCCGATGGGTTCCGTCACGATCAGCCGCTTTCCCGATGGCGAGACGTTCGTCAAGATCATCGAGAATATTCGCGGCCAGGATGTGTATATCGTTCAGCCGACGGGCAATCCGCCGAACGAAAACATCATGGAGTTGCTGATCATGATTGACGCGGCGAAGCGCGCTTCGGCGGCGCGGATCACGCCCGTGATTCCCTTTTATGGCTATGGCCGGCAGGATCGCAAAGATCAGCCGCGCGTTCCGATCACGGCGAAGCTGGTGGCCAATTTGTTGGTGGCGGCGGGCTGCGACCGTTTGTTGACGATGGATTTGCACGCGCAACAGATTCAGGGCTTTTTCGACATTCCGGTGGATCATCTCTATGCCGCGCCGGTGATTGTGAAACACATTCGGAGCCTCAATATTCCGGATTTGACGGTGGTTTCGCCCGATCCCGGCGGCATGAAGATGGCCTATGCCTACGCGAATCTGCTGGGGACCGGCCTGGCGATTGTGGCGAAGAACCGCAAGAGCGCGACGGAGGTCGAGGCGATCAATGTGGTGGGCGATGTCGAGGGGCGGAATATTTTGATGGTGGATGATCTGGTGACGACGGCGGGAACGTTGACGGCGGCGGCCAGGTTGTTGAAGTCGCGCGGCGCGAAGAAAATAATTGCCGCGGTGACGCACAGTCCCGTCACGGATGGCGGATTGGACCGGCTGAAGGATTCGCCGGTGGAAGAGTTGATCACGACGGATAGCGTTTCGCGCAAAGAGTGGCGCGGCGTGAAGGTCACGGTGTTGTCGGTGGCGGAATTGTTGGGCGAGGCGATTTTGCGCGTGCACAACAACCAATCGGTGACATCGCTGTTTGAAGTTTAGAGGAACAGAGGGAAGTACACATGGCAAATGCAATAACAGTCAAAGCCGAGCCGCGCACGGCCGGCGGAACCGCATTGGCGCGCCGACTGCGGCGCAGCGGCACGCTGCCCGGCGTGCTGTATGGCGAGGGCAAACCCGGCGTCAACATCCAGCTCAATCGGCACGAGTTCGTCAAGACGCTCGGCCGCCGCGAAGGCGAACACCAGATTGTGGATTTGGAGATCGCGGGGCACGGGTTGAAGAAAGTGCTCTTGCAGGAAGTTCAGCATCATCCGATCACGGGCCAGATCATTCACGTGGATTTTCACGAAGTTTCGATGACGCGCAAGCTGCGCATCGAGGTTCCGGTGCGCCTCGTCGGCGAGGCCGTTGGCGTTGTGCAGAATGGCGGTGTGCTCGAACACATTTTGCGTCAGGTTCAGATCGAGTGCTTGCCGACGGATATCCCGGAACATTTCGATGTGGATGTTTCCGCGATGATGATCGGCGCGAGTCTGAAGGTGGGCGACATCAAGGTGGACGAGTCGAAACTTCGCGTGTTGACGGGCAAGGATTTGCCGATCGCCGCTGTGGCGGCGCCGCGCGAAGAAGAAGCTGCGCCGACGCCGGACGCGGCGGCTGCGGCGGCTTCGGCCGAGCCGGAAGTTCTCCGCGAGAAGAAGCCCGAGGAGGGCGAAGCGGCGGAGGGCGCGGCGAAGGATGCGAAGGGCGCCGCGAAGCCTGCGGCGGGCGGCAAGGAAGCCGCACCGGCCAAGGAGGCGAAGAAGTAGCGGGAGTTCCGGTTCGCGCCGCGGCGTAACGCCGGAGCGCAGCCGGGCGGGGTTGGCCCATGAAGATGATTGTTGGATTGGGCAACCCTGGGCGGCAATATGCGCACACGCGGCATAACGTGGGTTTTGATGTGCTCGACGCGCTCGCAAAACGCGCGGGCGCGGCGCTGAAAAATAGCTGGCGCTGGCCGGTGGAAACTGGCGAGATGCCTATCGGCGACCGGAAGGTGTTGCTGGTGAAACCGCGGACGTTTATGAACGCGAGCGGGCCACCGGTGGCGGCGCTGGCGCGGAAAAAAGGCGTCGAGCCGGGCGAGATTTTGGTGGTGGTGGATGATGTGGATTTGCCGGCGGGCCAGTTGCGGTTGCGCAAGAAGGGCGGCGCGGGCGGCCACAACGGACTGAAGTCCGTGATCGCGAGCATGGGAACGGAGGACTTCGGGCGCGTCCGAGTGGGCGTGGGGCGTCCGACGGGCGGAGGCGAAGAGATGGTGGCGCACGTGTTGTCGAAGTTCGCGCCGGATGAGCGCGAGGCGATGAAGGCGGCGATCGAGCGCGCGGCGGATGCCGTGGTGAAGATCGTCGAGTCCGGGATGGACCGGGCGATGAATGAGTTTAATGGGTCATGAGGTAGGAGAGGGCAAGATGAACAAGTATGAAGCGATGTTGATTTTTTCGGAGTCGTTCAAAGACGACAAACTCGAAGAAGCCGTGGACAAGGTGAAGGCGGAAATCGAGAAGGCCGGCGGCAAGGTTCAGGGCGCGACGCGCCTTGGGCGCCGCTCGTTTGCGCGTCCGATGAGCAAGGAAACCGCGGGCCACTATGTGGTGGTTTCATTCGAACTGCCGGCGGACAAGATGGCGGCGATTCAGGGGCGCTTTAAACTGAATGAGGATATTTTCCGCGTTCAGATCGTGCGCCAGCCTGAAATCAAGGCGGAGCCTGCCGCGACGAACTAGCCGGAGTTTTTTTCGCCATGGCCTCAATGAACAAAGTGTTTCTTGCGGGGAACCTCACGCGGGACCCCGAAGTTCGCTACACGCCCACCGGGAGCGCGGTGGCGGATTTGAACATGGCGATCAACCGCGTCTACACGAGCGGCTCGGGCGAGCAGAAGGAAGAGACGTGCTTCGTCGCTGTGGTCGTGTGGGGCAAACAGGCGGAAAACTGCGGGGAGTATCTCTCCAAAGGTTCGCCGATCCTGGTCGAAGGCGCGCTCCAATTCGATCAGTGGCAGACGGAGTCGGGCGAGAAGCGCAGCCGCCTTCGAGTGAAGGCGGAGCGCGTGCAATTTCTCGGCCGGCCCAAGAAGGGCGAATTTGGCGATGCCCCGTCGGGCTTCGGCCAAAGCGATGCGACCGCGCGCGCGCCGGAACATTCCGAGCCGAAGGACGACTCGGCGCATGGCGCGATGCAGGATGATAAGGACAAGTTGCCGTTTTAACCGTTGATTAGCAGAGAAAGAGGAACCCGTATGGCACGACAGACGAACAGTTCACGAAATCCGCGCGATCGCGCGGCGCGCCGCGACCGCGACGCCGGCGACCTGATGCCGCTCTTGAAGAAGGGTGTGAAGTATCTGGAAGGCGTGAAGACCATTGATTACAAGGACAGCGAACTGCTTCGCAAGTTCATGACCGAGCGAGGCAAAATGTCGCCGCGCCGCATCACGGGAACCAACGCGAAACAACAGCGGCAGGTCAAGGCGGCCATCCGCCGGGCCCGCGTGATGGGATTGCTCCCGTAGAGGAAGAGGATAGGGCCATGTCGAAAGAAGTTATTTTGATGGAAGATGTCGCCGGTCTCGGCGATCAGGGCGAAATCGTTCGCGTGTCGGACGGCTATGCCCGCAACTACCTGCTGCCGCGGAAACTCGCGGCGCCGGTGACCGATGCCACGCGGCGCATGATTGAAAAGCGCCGCGCGGAATATGAAGCGCGCAAGGCGGCCGAGCGCGAAAAGGCGCTCGAATCCGCCAAGGCCATCGGCGCCACGCCGATCAGCATCGCGGTTCGCGTGGGCGCGGAGAAGAAACTCTACGGCAGCGTCACCCTCGGCGATATTCTCGATGCGGCGCAGAAGAAGGGCCTGACGCTCGACAAAAAGCAGGTTGAACTGCGCGAACCCATCCGAGAGATCGGCGAATACAAACTGCCGGTCAAGCTCTTCAAGGATGTCCAGGCCGAGTTGCAGGTCAGCGTTATCGAGGAGTAAGCCTCATGGCGGCCCAGACGGGGACGGGGCAGGTGCGGGTACCGCCTCACGATGCTGACGCAGAACGAGGCGTCCTGGGTTGCATCCTGTTGGATTGCCAACGGGTGATGGATCTCTGCATTGAGCGCCGCCTCACGGCGGAGTCCTTTCTGGTGCCCGCGCATCGGACGATCTTTTCGGTCTTGTTCGATCTCTACGGCTCGGGGAAAATGGTGGATCTGCTCACGCTCGGCGAACGATTGCGCACGCTGAATTGCGAGGAACAGGTCGGCGGCAGGGCCTATGTCGAGGGTCTGGTGGACGCGGCGGTGACGCCGGCGCATGCGGAACACTATGTGGACATCGTGCGGCAGAAACACTTGCTGCGCTCGATTATTGATCGCTCGCGAACCGCGATTGAAGCGTGCTATGCGGGTGATTTGGAGGCGGATGCCATTCTCGACGAGACCGAACAGGCGCTCTACGACATTGCCGAACAGCAGACCGCGAGCGAGTTCGTTTCGTGGCCAGTGGCGGTCAAAGATGCGATGGTCGGCATCGAAAAGGCCATCGAACTTCGAAAGGACATCACGGGCGTTCCGACAGGGTTTGTGGATTTGGACCGCATTACCCACGGCCTCCAGCCTGGCGACATGATCATCATTGCGGCGCGCCCCTCGATGGGCAAAACTTCGCTGGCCATGAATATCGCGGAGAATGCGGCCCTCGGGCGCGGCCCGGAAAAGAAGAGGCATTCGGTCGCGGTGTTCAGCTTGGAAATGTCCCGCGAATCGCTCGTGAAGCGCATGCTGTGCTCGCTCGGCGGCATCTCCTCCCACAAACTTTCCGGCGGTTACCTATCTGCCGACGCGCACAAACGGCTTGTGGAATCGGCCGCCACACTGAACGAGGCGAAGATTTACGTGGATGACTCGGCGGGCCTGACGCCGGTGGATGTGCGCGCGAGGGCGCGCCGATTGAAACGAAAGTTCGGAATCGAATTGGTGGTTATTGACTATCTTCAGTTGTTGAACTATCCGCAATACTCGCGCGACGGGCGCCAGCAGGAGACCGCGAAAATTTCCGCCGCGCTCAAGGCGATGGCCAAAGAGTTGAAAATTCCAGTGATCGTGTTGAGCCAGTTGAGCCGCGCGCCGGAGCAGCGCGGCGGGAAATCCGCCGCGCCCAAACTCTCCGACCTTCGCGATTCGGGCTCCATCGAGCAGGATGCGGACGTGGTCTGCATGTTGCGACGCCCGTGCAAATATCCCGAGGACCCGGAGTTCGGCGATAAGACGCTTGCCATTCTGGACATCGCAAAGCAACGTAATGGGCCTACGGGAGAAATCCGGTTGAACTTCACTGATGAACTGACGCGATTTGCTGACCGAACCCAGATGGATCAAGGCTTCCAGCCGAGCTCGGGTGGGACCGAATGAAGCTGCGCCTCGCGATTGCCGCTTTCTTGCTGCTCGCCGCCGCGTGGGGCCGCGCAGAAACGATCAAAGAAATCCGCGTGCAAAAACAAGGCGCGGCGCCGGTGGATGAATCCTCCGTGTTCGCCTACACGAGCATCAAGGTCGGCGACGAATTGAGCCGTCCTGCGCTCTCGCGCGACGTGAAAACATTGGAAAAATCCGGGCGCTATTCCTATGTGGCCGTGAATGTCGAACGGCTTTCCGACGAGGACGTCGCGCTGCTTTACACCGTGCAGAGCAAGCCCCGCATCCGCCGTCTGACCATTGACGGCGCGGACATCGTGGGCAACAAAAAAGTTCGCGAATGGCTCGCGCTCGGCGTGGGCGATCTGGTGGACGACGCCGTGATCGGCACCAAGGCTCAGAAAGTCTATGAGGAATATAGCAAAGCCTTTTTCCCCTACACCAAACTGACCTGGAAAATTGACGAGGACAAATCGAACGGCACAGCCGATGTGAAGGTTCAGGTGGACGAAGGCCGGCGCGCGTCCGTTCGCGAAATTTCTTTTGAAGGGAACAAACACCTTTCTGCCCGGGCGTTGCGCGGCGCGATGAAGCAGAAACGGTGGAACTTTTTCATTTCGTGGATCACCGGCCGCGGCACCTATAAGCCCGACGATCTGGAGACCGACGTGGAGGCCATCCGCCGCGTTTATATGGATCGCGGTTATCTCGACGCCACGGTGGGCGAGCCGGTGATTAGACCGAGCGGAAAGCGGGGCCTCGAGGTCCAAATCCCCGTGACCGAAGGCCAACAATATAGACTCGGACGGGTCGAGGTGGACGGCGCGAAGCTTTTCAACGCGGCCGACATCGCGCGCGAGTCGGTCACCAACAAACCTGGCGATGTCGCTTCGCTCGCCACCATTGAGCGAACGCAGCAGGCTGTGCAGGACTATTATGGCAGCCGCGGCTATCTCGGAACGCAGGCAGCGTATTCATGGACGCCCGCGGACCACGAGGTTCTGAATCTCGCATATCGCGTCAAGGAAGGCGAACTCGCCTATATCCGCAACATCAGCATTCGAGGAAACACGCGCACGAAGGATAAAGTCATCCGCCGCGAACTGACCGTCTATCCCGGCGACAAGTGGAACAGCGTGCTCGTGCGCAACAGCGAGCGCCGTCTGCGCAACCTCGGCTACTTCAGCTACGTCGCCGCCGTGCCGGAAGAAACGGACAACCCGTCGCAATACGATCTCGCGTTCGAGGTTGAAGAGCAAAAGACCGGCCAGTTCCTTGTCGGCGTGGGCTATTCCAGCGTGGACCAGATGATGGGGTTCGTGGAGTTGTCACAGGGCAATTTCAGCCTGACCGATTGGCCGCCGACGGGCGGGGGCCAGAAACTCAAACTCCGCGCGACGGTGGGCACGAAGCGCGACGATGTGGAACTCTCGTTCGTGGAACCGTGGTTCCTCGACCGGAAGCTGTCGCTGGGTGTGGATTTGTATCAGCGCGATTCACGCTATTTCAGCAGCGAATACGATCAGAAGAATCTCGGCGGGCGGCTCACGCTCGGAAAGCCGATCGGCAACTTCAACCGGATGAATGCTTTCTACGGGCTTGAGCAGATCAAAATATCGGAGGTCTCCGATTCCGCGTCCGAACTCATCAAAGCCGAGGCCGGCACGCAGCTCAAGAGCTATACCGGCGTTGAGTTGATTCACGACACGCGCGACAGCGCATTCATTCCGACTCGTGGCAATCGCAGCGAGCTTTCAGGTTTTGTGGCGGGCGGGCCGCTGGGCGGCGATATCCAGATTTACGGCATCGAAGCGCAGAGCATTCAGTATGTTCCAGTGTGGTATGACCACGTCTTGAGCCTCAAAGGTTGGGCCTCGACGGTCGAAGAGTGGGGCGATGGCGAACGCGTTCCGATTTTCGATCGCCTTTTCCTGGGTGGAGCCCGCACCCTGCGCGGGTTCAAGTACCGAAAAGTCGGCCCGAAAGATGCCAACGGCGAACCGACCGGCGGAAAGTCGGCGTGGTATGCCACGGTCGAATACACGATTCCAATCATAGAAAAATTGCGCTTCGCGACGTTCTATGACGTGGGCATGGCCATGGAAGATGCGTATGACTTCAACTTCAGCGATTTCAATTCCGACTACGGCATCGGCATTCGACTGGATTTCCCCGGCTTTCCGCTCCGCCTCGACTATGCGTGGCCGATCAAAGCGGACGAGTTTAACGACCGCAAGAGCGGACGATTCCAATTCACCATCGGTTATACGTTCTAAATTCAAAGGAGATGCTGCCATGCTAAAGAAGGTCCTCGCAACGCTCGCCCTTTCCGCCGCCCTAGCGCTCGGCGCTCAAGCCCAGCAGGATGGCCGCTTCGCGTTTGTGGACATGGATAAAGTGTTCACCGAGTTCTACAAAACCAAACTCGCCGACGCGCAACTCAAAGATCAGGCCGAAGAGTACAAAGCCGACCGCAAGAAAATGGTGGATGCCTTCCAAAAGTTGCAGTCGGATTTCGACGCCCTGCGGGAAGAATCCAACAACACCGCGCTGAATGAAGACACGCGGAATGAAAAGCGCGGCGCGGCGGAAGAGAAACTCGTCGAAATTCGCGAGCAGGAGAGCAAAATCCGCCGCTACGACGAGTCCCGCCAGAAGCAGCTCGATGAGCAGAGCCGACGGATGCGCACCCGCCTCGTGGATGAAATCAAGCAGGCCATTCAGGCCTATGCCCAGTCCGCCGGCTTCTTTGCCGTGCTCGACTCATCCGGCAACAGTTTGAACGGCGTTGGCCTCGTCGTCTATTCGGACAGCAAGGCCGATATCACGCCCGCGATCATTGACGCATTGAACAAGGGCAAGACGCTCGATGAACCCGCCGCACCGTCCGCCGCCGCCGCGCCCGCCATCAAGCCCGCCGCCGCGCCCGCGGCGAAGCCCGCAAACGCAAAATAGGCTGCGCGTGGAATTTCGTCTTCAAGAAATTGCGGAGCGCATCGGCGCCGCGCTCGAAGGCGGCGCCGGTGTGGTGGTGCGCGGGGTCGGCGGAGTCCGCGACGCCGCACCCGACGAAGTTTCGTTTGTCTCCCTCCCTAAATACGCCGCGGACGCCGCAAAAACTCGCGCAGCCGCGCTGCTTGTTTCCAACGATTGGAATCGCGCCGTTCCATGTCCGATCCTTCGTGTGGAAAAACCCGAAGCGGCCTTCGCAAAAGTCGCCGCGTTATTCGCCAAACCTGCGCCGAAATTCAAGCCCGGCGTGCACGCTACGGCGGTGGTTTCGCCCGAAGCCAAGATTGGCGCGGAGGTTCACATCGGGCCGCATGTGGTCGTCGAGCCGGGCGCGGTCGTGGGCGATCGCGTCATCCTGCACGCAGGAGTTTATGTCGGTCACGGCGTTCAGATCGGCGAGGACGGTCTTTTTTACCCGCGGGTTTCGATTCGCGAATATTGCGTGATCGGACGCCGCTTCATCGCGCACAACGGTTCGGTGATTGGCAGCGACGGCTTCGGCTACGCGGTGGACAAACAGGGCGTCCGCACAAAAATTCCGCAGATCGGAATCGTTGTGATTGGCGACGATGTGGAAATCGGCGCAAATGTCACGATTGACCGCGCGCGATTCGGCAAGACGCGCATCGGCAACGGCGTGAAAATTGACAACCTCGTGCAAATTGCCCACAACGTGATCATTGGCGATCATTCAGTGATCGTGGCGCAAGTCGGCATCGCCGGCAGCTCCATCATCGGAAGCAAAGTAATTCTTGCCGGGCAGGCCGGCGCTGCGGGCCATGTGGTCATCGGCGATGGCGCCATCGTGATGGCGCAAGCGGGTGTGACGAAAGATGTTCCCCCCGGCGCGCAGGTGATGGGATTTCCCGCCGTTCCGCATCGGGAATTTGCTGAAATGAACGCGAATCTCTCGCGAATTCCTGTGTTGAAGGCGCGCGTGGTCGAGCTTGAACGGCGAATCAAATCGTTGGAGTCCCGCTTGCCGGAAGCGTAGCTTGGACCCATGAAATGGTGGGTTCGTAGTCTCTGGGCGATCGCCGCATCAGCGCTGCTTCTCGGGCTGCTGTTCACGCTCTTCAAACCATCCGCAGGCCAACCCCAAGTGGTGGATGTCTTGTTGGCGGCCGTCCCGCTGTGGGTGGCGGCGTATGTCACCTGCGCGCTTCTTCAAACGGCCCTTCGAGCGGCGCGCTATCGCGTGTTGCTTCGCGCATCGGGCGAGCCTTCGGTGCCTTCGTTCTTTCACCTTGGATTGGTGTCGCTGGCGCGCAACATGTTGGTGGATTTGTTGCCGGGGCGGCTGGGGGAATTGAGCTACCTCGCTTTGTTGAATCGTGGCTATCGCGTCAGCGCAGCCGCGTGCATCTCATCCATGACCATCAGCTTTGCCTTCGATCTGCTCGCCCTCGCGCTCATTCTCGCGGGGCTGGCCGTGGCGGCATTTGCCCGATGGATTCCGGTGATGGTCGGCGCGTTGATTCTGCTGCTTGGCGCGGCTTACGTCGGGCTTTTCCATATTCTGCCGCGTCTCTCTCGGATAAACCACCTCGCGCGCTTCGTGGCGCGGATTTCGGAGGCTTTTGACCAGACGCGCCGCGCGGGCGTTTGGGGCCGAACGATGTTGCTCTCCATCGGTGTGCGGACGCTCAAGTATGCGGGGTTCTACAGCATGTTCCTCGCGATGACGCAGGTGGCGCTTCCCGCCCTCGCTGCGACCGCGCCCGGCAAGGTGCTGATCACGCTCATCAGCGCCGAGGGCGCAGCGAGTTTGCCTATTCCAACCGTTATGAGTTTTGGCGCCTACGAAGCCGGCGGCGCGGCGGCGTGGAGCGCGTTGGGCGCAAAGGCGTCCGACGCGGCGTTGTGCTTGTTGGCGGTTCATATCGGGAGTCAGGTCGTGGATTACACATTGGGCGGAATCGGGCTTTTACTCATGTTGTTTTTTTCGCGCGGCTCATCGCCGCGCGAACGCCGAATCGGGCTGGCCGTGTCCGCGGCTGTTGCGCTGTTTGTGGTGGCGGGCTTGGCGGCCGTCGAGAAGCGCGCGGTGGCCAAACGCGGCGCGACGAGCGCCCCGCCCGCGGGCGAGGCCATCAAACCCACTGTGGCGTGGCCGGAAATGTCTTTGCCGAGTGTATTTATCGTGTGGAGCTCCAACCGGTCCGGCCAGCACGATATCTGGAAAATGTCCCTGCCGGATGGCGCATTATCGCGGGTCACGCGCGACGCGCACGCTGAAACGTATCCGCGCATTTCGCCCGACGGCCGGCGTTTGCTTTTTGCCCGTTCCCAGTTGCCCTGGGCTTCGCAGCGAAACGAACGCGGATGGAATGTAATCATGCTCGATATGAAAAGCGGAGCGGAGCGCATGTTGGCGACGAATGCCTTTGCGGCGACCTGGCTCGATGACCGCGAAGTTGTGTTTCAGGTGGATTCAACCAATGTCGTGCGCATGAACCTCGAATCGGGCGAAACCGTGCGGATCGCGCAGTCCGGCACGGGTGAAATTCCTGCCGGGGTTGCCTTGCAAACTCCAAGCTACAACGCACGCGACGGCGTGCTCGCGGCGACGTTTCGCGGCACGGCGCGCATGACCGCGCTCGTGGATCGTTTCGGCGCAGTCCGAAAAGTCGCCGGCGGCTGCCAGCTCTTTTGGGGACCGGGGGACCAGTACCTCTATTATGTGGACAGCGGCGGGCGAATGGGCAACGCATTCTATCGGGTTCAGCCCGGCACGCTGGAGCGAACGATGTTCTTTGACGCGCCCGGCGACTGGAGCCACGAATATTTTCCGAAGCTCTCATCCGATGGGCGCTGGCTCGTTTATGGCGCAGCCGCGAAGGGGCACGAACACGACACGGCTGATTACGAAATTTTTATCTGGCAGGTCGGTGAGCCTTTCGGGCGCGCCATGCGCCTCACGTGGCACACCGGAAACGACAACTGGCCGGACATCTGGCTGAACGCCGCGCGGTGAGGGCCCAATCATTTTGCGGGAACGGCGCGGAGAATGACCGGCGATCCCCAGAGGTGGTTGAAGCCAACCGCCCGGCTCACGGACTCCATGGCAGCTGAGACCGGTCGGCACTTGAGCATGCGGTGAACAACAATCGGAAAGAAAAATTGCCCGCGCCGGTCCGCCACGCGCCACCCGTTCTTTTCCATCTCGCGGCGGATTTGTTCGTGCCGGAAAAGCGTCCACGTGCGCGTGTTCACTTCAAATTTCTTCTTGGCGTTGAAAAGCGCGGGCGCGATAGCGTTCAGGCCCTGGTTGGTCGGATAGTCCGCGATGACCGCGCGGCGGGCGACGCGGCACAGTTCGCGAATCAACAGGGGCCAGCGCTCGCAGTGGGTAATGAGCCGGAAACACAGCACGGCATCGAATGATGCGTCGGCGAACGGCAACTCGATCACGTTCCCCACGACAAATGTTGCCGTGCCGTTTTCGGTAATGGAGCGAACTCGGTGCTCGCACGACGCGGCGCTGCCCAGCACGGTGACGTTGTAGCCCTCGCGGGTCATGGGAACGGCCAATTGCCCGTGACCGCCACCGACATCCAAAACGGTTTTGCAGTCCTGCTTGCGGAGCAGGTCAAGCGTGATGCGTTCCTGTACCTCCAGCAACCACGCGCCCGTTGCGCCGCGAAATCGCGTGGCGTAGTCGTCGTTCGAAGTTTCAATGTCGGCCGTTTCAGGGAAGGGCTGGTTTTGCATGGTCACTTGTGTTTGAAACACGTAGCATGCTACCTCTTTCCACAGAAGCATGAAAATCGCGATCGCGGGCAAAGATCGAAGCGCAGACCTCGGCCCCGTTCTCGCCGCGGATGCGCGAGAGCGGGCCAGGGACCCGAGCCACGTTGACCTTCCGTGGTCCCTGCATGCGTTGTCCCTTCGCGATCAAAAGACCGGCTCGGCCTATTTCGATCACTATCTGGAACTTCTGCGCCGCAAGAATCACGTGGATACGTTGAATTTTGACATTCCGCATCGCCCCGGTCTGGGCGGACGCGCCTGGATGCTGGTGAAAAAGGTCTTGTGGAAAGTGCTCCGCTACCAACACGCGCGAATGGCTTTCCGGCAGAATCTCATCAATTCTCATCTGACCAGCGCGCTCGAATACCAACGCGATCTGGCGCGGAAGGAAGTCGGAGAGTTGAAGCGACGAATTGCCGCCCTGGAAGCAAAATTGTCAAATCGAGGCGGCGCGCCATGAGTCGCGGAGTTCGCATAGACCAGGTTCTCGCGGGCTTTGCCGATGGCGACGCGATTTCGCACGCCGCCTTGAGCATGCGGACAGTTTTTCGCGCGTGGGGCGCGACGTCGGAAATTTATGCCGACAAAGCGCACGTCAGTCCTTCGCTTCAGGATCAGTGTCGCTCTTTGAATGAATACGCGGGAGCAACGACCGATGTGGTCGTGCACCATTATTCGATCGGCTCGCCTGCGCTCGACCTTTTCGCGGCGGCGCCGGGCCACAGGATACTGGTTTATCACAACGTCACGCCGGCTGAATATTTCGATGGATTTGACGACCGCGTCGCGGCGCAGTTGCGGCAGGCGCGCGCCGAGATCGGACGAATTGGCGCTCAGGTGCAATCCATTTGGGCCGTTTCCGAATTCAATGCCCGGGAGTTGCGCGAGCGGGGGCTTCAGAACGTGCGCGTATTCCCGCTGCTGTTTTCTAAGGCGCCCATGGATATCCCGCCAGACCCGGATGTTCTTGCTGAATTCAGCGTGAAGCTCGCCACGATCATGTGCTGCGGGCGGATTGCGCCAAACAAGAAGATCGAAACGTTGATCGAGGCATTTTATTGGTATCACCGTGCCATCAACCCGTTCAGCCGCCTGCTGATCGTTGGTTCCGAACGAAGCTGCCCGCGCTACTTTGAAATGCTGCGGATGTATGTGGGCGATCTGGATCTTGCCAACGTTTGTTTTGTTGGATTTGCGTCGCCCGCCGGACTGCCCGCCTACTACAAATCGTCCGATCTATTCATGAGCGCAAGCGAGCACGAAGGGTATTGCCTGCCGCTTCTCGAAGCGATGTATCAAGGGGTGCCGGTCATTGCGCGCGGGGGTGGCGGCGTGCCCGAGGCGATGGGCGGGGCGGGGGTCGTGTATGACGACCTCACCCCATGCGAACTTTCCGGCCTGATGCATCGCGTGATCAGCGATGCGGCGATCCGGCGCGAAGTGCTCGATTCGCAGCGCGCGCGAATTGAACAAGCGCTGTCGCGTAACGTGGAAGCGGAGCTTCGGGAATTGCTGAAAGGAATTGTGTGAGCGTGGACCTCTCCATCGTCATTCCGTGTCTGAACGAGGCGGCGACGCTGGAGCGGGCTATTGGTTTGGCGCAAGAGGCAGTCAAGAATTCCGGCATGTCCGGAGAAGTGGTGATTGCCGACAACGGATCCACCGATGGATCCATCGAAATTGCCCAGCGCTGCGGCGCGCGCGTTGTGCCCGCGCCGAAGCGCGGCTACGGCAATGCGTTGACGGCCGGTTGCACGGCCGCGTACGGGAAATATCTCATCATGGGCGACGCGGATGCGACGTACGATTTTCGCGAAGCGGTTCCGTTTCTCAAAGATTTGGAAAACGGCGCGGACCTCGTGATGGGCAGTCGGCTGCGCGGAAATATCGAGCCGGGCGCGATGCCGTTTCTGCACCGCTATCTCGGCACCCCGGTGCTGAGCCGTTTGATCAAGGGTTTTTTCCGCCTCGATATTACGGACTGCAACTGCGGCATGAGAGCGTTCACGAAGACCGCGTTTGAGCGCCTCGCGCTGGTTTCCGGCGGCATGGAGTTCGCCTCGGAAATGATCATCAAGTGCGGACTTTACCGGATGAAAGTGACGGAGCGCCCATGTTCGCTGCTCAAGGACACGCGCAATCGCCCGCCGCATCTTCGCACGTGGCGCGACGGCTGGCGGCATCTGCGGTTTATTTTGCTTTTTGCTCCCCATATTGTCTTTCAAGTGCCGGGTTGGTTTTTCCTTCTGCTCGGGATCGCGGTCACGGTGCCGATTCTTTCCGGCCCGCTTCAAATTGCGGGGCGCACGGTGGATTATCATTATCTCTTCTATTCGATTCCCCTCATCATCATCGGCTATCAAGCGCTCTGGTTCCAACGCATGGAGGAGTTTTACGTGCGCTTCGCGGGCTACCTTCCGCCCGATCTGCGGCGCGAAGTGAAAGGCGAATTCAAGCTCGAGTGGTGGCTGGCGGGGGGTGCGCTGCTTTCACTCGCCGGCGCGGGATTGTTGCTCGCGATTTTTATTCAATGGGTCCTCACTCAATTTGGCGAAATGCGCCAGATTCGTCTCGGCGCGAGCGCAATGCTGCTGCTGATTCTTGGCGTGCAGACGATGATGAATGCGATGGTCATCAGCATGATGGACATCAAACTCGCCCGCCACGACTGACCGAAAAGTTTTCCAACCGTTGGAACTTTCTGCGAGCGCTTTTCCAATCGTTGGAAGTCCGCGGTCTCGAGAATCAGTAGGCGGTGGAGGTGTCGGTCTTGCCGCGAAGTTTATCCCCGATCGAGAGGGGTTGCCGGTGTTCGCAGGCGGGGTGGTTGTAGGGCGGGATGTTCTTGTGTTCGATGGCGCCGCGTTTGAGCCGCTCGAATTCTTCGTTGAAGACCGCGGCGACAGCGCGCGAACGCAGAATGACGAGGTCTTCATTGTTTCCGATGTCGGCGCTCATGGAGTAGTTGTAGGAGCCGGCGATGACGGTTTCGCCGTCAATGATGATGACTTTGTGATGAAGCAGCGCCTGGTTGCCGTCGCGGTAAACGTTCACGCCCGCGTCGAGTAATGGATAGAACATGGAAAATTTTGAAATCTGGCAGTCGTCGAAAATCCCCTCGACATTGACGCCGGCTTTTCGGCGGGCGAGCATGATCTCCGCGAGCCTTTTGTCGCTGAAGGAAAAGACCATGAAGCGAATGCTGGTTGCGGCGGTGGCGACTTCGTTCAGCAGCGCTTCGCGCGCGCCGCCGTTGGGCGAGAAATAGACGCTGAGGCCGATGTTGCCGACGCGGGCGGAGCGCCCGCCTTGCGGCTGGCGCGGCCCGGCAAATCGGTTATTTTCGAAGAGCTCGGTGAACTCCGCATTGAAGATGCTCGCGAGTCGCGTCGAGTTGATGATGATAACGTTGTTGTTGTGGTCGAAGAATGAGGTGAAGGTCGGATTGAGCGAGCCGAACCAGACGGCGCGGTTGTCCACCACCATGAATTTGTGGTGCATAAACGCGCCGCGTCGGTCATCCACAATCGGAATGCCGGCTTGCTTGATGCGCTGGATGGCGTAGCGGGGGCGCTTTTTGTCTTTTTTGTCGAAAAGATTGTCGGTGTCGGTGACGAGGCGGACGCGGACGCTCCGGCGCCGCGCCTTGACGAGCGCATCCGCGACTTGCGCATCGTCGAGGTCGTAGAAGCAGGCGTTGATGCTTTGGGTGGCGGAGTTGACGAGCGCCACGAAGGCGCGCCGCGTGCTGTGCGGATCGGCAAGCCCGCGCGCCTCGTTGTCTGAAACGAGCATCTCGTAGGCGTTGTTAAAAAGGATCTGTATGCTGGGCGGGAGCGAAGGCGCAGATGTTGCCGGCGGCGCGGGCGCTGCGGCGGCCGGGGGCGGCGACGTCGCTGCGGTGAGCGGGGGTGGAGCCGAAGCAGTTTTCCGCTCCCCGGCGTGGGCCATGAGCGCGCCGCAAAGAAGTGCGATCACCGTGGAGAATGTAATGCGGCGCAACGAGCACATGGGCTTACAATGGGCAAACGGCGGAGAGAATGTCCACATGTTCTGGTGGCTCACATGGAGAGCTTTTTGAAGATGCGCTCGGGAATGTTGCGGATGATCAGCATGACCCACCGCCACATCCAGAGCGTATAGAGCACGTCCTTCTTCTTTTCGAAAGCGCGATAGATGTCGCGGGCGACTTGCTCCGGGCGCGCGGTCAGCACAGGTGGAAGTTTCAATCCCTCCGTCATGGCCGTGCGGACGAAGCCCGGATTGACCGTCAGCACATGCGCGCCCGATTTTTGCAGTCGGTTGCGCAGGCCGGAGAGGAAGGCGGTGAATCCGGCCTTTGCGCTTCCGTAAACGTAGTTGCTCTGCCGCCCGCGTTCGCCGGCTACGGAACTGATGCCGATGATGCCGCCGGTCTTGCGGGCTTCATAATCGGCGGCGACGATGTGGAGGATGGAGACTGGCCCGGTGAAATTCGTGTCGAGTATGGCGCGGGCCAGCGCGGCATTCGTCCTGGCGGCGGTCTGATCGCCGAGCAATCCGACGACACAGATGGTCACGTCGGGCTTGGGCGAAAGGCTGCCGTAAAATGCGGCGTGGCTCGCCGTGTCGAGCGCGTCGAATTCCAGTGCGCGCGCCTCCACTTTGTGGCGGATGGTGAGGTCGCGAACGATGGGATCGAGGCGCGCGGGCTGGCGGGCGGCGAGCAGAAGCGCGTAGCCGTGTTTCGCGAATTCGTGCGCCAGCGCAATGGCGATGTCGGAGTGCGCGCCGAGGATGAGTGCGGATTTCATGTGGTCAGTCCCAGTCGTTTGGATTGGAGTGAACGCCAAACGCCGGAGGGATCCCATCGGTGGATGCGCTCGATGAATTGGTTGGTGTTGTCGTAGCCGTGGGCGAAGACCGCCGCGTTGGCCCGCGAATCCTTGGCCATGTAGAGGCGTCCGCCGTGTTTGAGCGTGATCTCGTCAAGGCGGCTGAGAAGCGAGAGCACGCGTTCGTTGATGGGGAAGTCAAGCGCGAGGGTGTAGCCCTCGCGCGGGAAAGACATGAACCGGGCTTGCCGCCCGCGTCCGAACAGTTTCAGGACGGCGAGAAATGACCCGAGCCCCGCGCGGCTGATTTGGCCGAGCAACTCCAGCAGACCTTCACGGCTGCTCTCGACCGGCAGCGCGACCTGATATTGCGTGAAACCGCGGCGGCCATAGATGCGATTCCAGTTGTCCACCATGTCGAGGGGATAAAAAAAAGCATCGTAATTGATGATCCTCGTTGAACGGCGCCGGGCGTGAAGCGCGTAATAAACGCCGTTGAAGGCTCGAACCGTGAGCGAATTCAACAGGAATGAGGGCAGCATGAACGGAACGTTGAACTTCGTCTTGTGCGAGAAATCGAAAGGCTGATGGCGTGCGGATCGAGCCTCGCCGGCCGTCGCGTGTTCGCCGCGCATCATGATGCTGCGGCCCATGTTCGTTCCTTTTGCCAGGCAATCAATCCACGCCACCGTATAGGTCCAGGCTGCCGATTCGTCAAACAGGCGCATGATCTCATCGAGATTTTGTGCCGCGATCAGCTCTTCGCGAATATAGGCGGATTCGATGCGCTTCAGACGAATCGTTGCGCGAACGATCACGCCCGTTAACCCCATGCCGCCGCAGGTCGTCTCGAACAGATCGGGATTTTCTGTCGGCGAACAGGTGACGACCTTGCCATCCGCGAGCATCACATCCATCGAGAGCACATGATCGCCGAAACTGCCCTCCTTGTGATGATTCTTGCCGTGCACGTCGGCGGCGATCGCCCCGCCGATCGTGACGAACTTCGTGCCGGGCGTCACGGGCAGGAACCAGCCGCGCGGCACAAAAACCTCAACAATGTCTGCGAGTGAAACGCCCGCTTCGCAAATCAGCGCGCCCGCGGCCTCGTCAAACGCGAGCATCCGGTTCATGCGTTTGCTCGAAAAAATTGTGGCGGCAAGAGATGAATCGCCGTAGCAGCGGCCCAGTCCGCGCGCGATGGCGCCCCCCGAGGATCTCAATAGGCGCCGACGCAGCGCCTCCTCGCTGTCGAATGTGCGGACTTCCGCGTCCACCACGGGATAATTCCCCCAATTGGCGATTCGGGTCATGGGGTGTGGATAGCCTTTCCGGGCATGGACCGCAAGCCCATCAAGGCGCCGCCATTTCCACCCGCCACGCGCCGCGCCACGCAGTTCCGATTTTGCACATATGCACGGACTGACCCCTTTTCGGGGTTGCCATCGGCGCGGCGACAGGCTACAACGCCGGGTCATTTTTCGAGGAGAAAGGGAAAGTCATGCCACGTTTTCAGAAAGTCACATTTGGCCGCGTGAAGTCGCAATTGCTCCGTCCGAAGAAATCGGAATCGGAGCGCCGCAAGCGCCTTAAGGTCTGGAAGCGTCGGTTGACGGCGTTGGGCATGCCCAAGGCTGAAGCGGACGGGCTTTCTCATTTGCAGGCGCGAACCATGCTGAAGCGCCCCGCGAAAGTGTCCGCAAAATATGCGGGCGCGAAGAAGAAGAAGGCCTGATCGCCTTCGCGGTAGCCCGGCGACGTCCGGCGCATGATGTACCGCCCGAAACATTTGTTGGAATACGGCGCGCTCCGTTTCATCAGCGCGCTGGTCAATCTCTTGCCTTATCGCGTCGCGCTGGGCTTCGGCTGGGGGCTGGCGTGGGTTGGTCATCGCGTGGTTCGATTTCGCGCGGCGGAAGCGCGGCGACGGATTCGCGAGGTGTTCGGCGCGTCGAAATCCGATCGCGAAATTAGACGCATCGCCTGGATTTCATTTCGCAATCTTTGTTTCAACGTGGTCGAGGACATGCGCGTGCCCCGCTTGACGAAGGCGTGGATTGACCGGCACATGGACACGGCGGAGATTGATCCAGCGCTCGCGTTGAACAAGTCGGGGAAGGGCGTCATTCTGGCGATTCCTCATTCGGGAAATTGGGACTTGGCCGGGGCCGCAGCCGAAATGCGCGGGGTGCCGATTTTTGTCATCTATGCCCCGCAACGGAATCCCCTCGCGGATCGCTGGCTGAATCGCGTGCGGTCGAAGTCGGGCATTGAAACGGTCTCGCGCGAGTCTTCTGTGCTGAAGCACGTTATTCGAAAACTCCGAGAGGGAAAGGCGCTCGCATTTCCAACGGATTTGCGCTCGCGAACGCCGGGGATTCTGGTTCGCTTTCTTGGCAAGACCGCGAATGTGGGCGCGGGAATGGGCGTGTTTGCGCGGCAGGCCAATGTGCCGGTCTTCCCCGCGTTCTTGTCGCGCATCGGATGGACGCGCCATCGCTGGGCATTTTTTGAGCCGATTTATCCGGATGAAACCTTGCCGAAGGAGCAGGATTGGCAGCGGATGACGCAGCGGGTAATGGATATTTACGACCGGGCGATTCGCGAACAGCCGGAGCAGTATTTTTGGTATAACAAGCGGTGGATTCTCGACCCGCTCGATGTCAGCACTTCTTCGCCGCCATCGCCCAATCCAACACGGCCGGCGGCGCAAAGCGCGCGATGAATGCGCCGATGTGCGCGGGAATCGTGACGCCGTAGCGGCGTTTTGGATTGGACGATTCCAACGCTTTCACCACTTTGGCCGCGACGGCTTCGGGCGGCTTGGTGAATAGTTCGGGTTTCTGTTGCTGCCGGCGCCGGCGTTCGACTTCATGTTTGTAGAGCGAACTGAATAGACCGCTTTTCAAATTTAACGTGGCCTCCGCGCGTGCGACAGCGCTGGCGCGAAATTGGGAAATAATCGGGCCCGGCTCGATCAAAATGATGCCGACTCCGGAGCCGAGCAGTTCGATGCGCATGGCGTCGGCCAGGGCTTCCATGGCGAATTTCGTCGCCGAGTAGATGCCGTTGAACGGCATGCTGACCCGCCCGAGCACGGAACTGATGTTCACGATTCGGCCATAGCCCTGTTTGCGGAAGGTTGGAATCAGGCGGTTGGTCAGGTCCTGCATGCCGATGAGGTTCACTTCAAATTGTTGGCGAAGCAGGTCGCGCGAGAGGTCTTCAATCGCGCCGGCTTGCCCAAATCCCGCGTTGTTCACGATTCCGCCCAATTCGCCGCCGGTGAGATCGAGCGCGGCTTTCGCACACCGAGTCACCGATTCCTCATTTGCGAGGTCGAGTTCAACGGGGGTGTAACCTTCGGCGCGAAGGCGGGCGAGGTCTTCGGGTTTGCGCGCCGTCGGAATCACCGTCCACCCGCGTTTGCGCAACAGCCTTGCGGTGGCGGCGCCGATGCCGGAGGAGCATCCGGTGACCAGGACGGAACGTTGTTTGACGGGCGGCAGTCGCATAGATCGTGGACAGTGTCGTTTGAGGAATGCCCTGTCAATCCGCTTGCCTGAATTCAGTCCGGCTTTATGCTGGTGAACATGAAAGGATTCTCCATTTCTGCGGGGTCGGCGGCGCGGGCGTCGCTGGCGGCGGCGTTAGTGGTTCTCGCGGCGTGCACAACGACGGATTTTGTGACCGGGAAGTCGGTGCAGAATATGTATTCGTTGCAGGACGACATCGCGTTGGGCACGCAAGTGCTCGATGAAACGATGGCGCAAATGCGGGCGAAAAAGGTGCCGGTTGATGCCGACACGGAGAAGTTGCGGCAGTTGGAAGAAATGGTTTCGCGTCTGGCTCGGGTTTCCAATATTCCCGACCTGCCCTATGAGGTTCACCTGTTCGATGATTTGGAAATTGTGAACGCCATGTGCGCGCCGGGCGGAAAAGTGCTCGTCTTCACGGGACTGTACAAAGGCAAGGATGCGATTGTTCACAGCGACGATGAAATGGCCGCGGTGCTCGGCCATGAGCTCGCGCACGCGAATTGCCGGCATACGACCGAGGCCATTACGCGCGAAATGCCCATCAATCTGCTGCTCGCGGCGGGCGGCATCTATGCCGAAGCGAAGGGAAACAACGATGTGGCCGCGGCGGTTGCCGCAGGATTCGTCGTGTCGCAGGGCTTGCTCTTCACCAAGTATTCGCGCGCTGATGAAGCGGAAGCGGATAGCATCGGGTTGATGTATATGGCCAAGGCGGGCTATGACCCGCGCGCCGCTCCGCGGCTCTGGAAGCATGTGTACGAAAGTTCGGGTGATACGTTGCGGTTGATGACGTGGTTTTCGACGCATCCGAGCAATAAGGACCGATGGAAGGCGCTGGCCGAGCAACTGCCTCAAGCCCTGCGCGAATATGAAAAGGCCAAGGGACTTCCTGAAGGCAGCATCCCCGCGACGTTTTGAACGTCAGGATATCGGCACGTTGTGGCGGGCAAGTCCGCATGGCGCCTTCGGCACGGTCACGATCAGCGTTCCGTTTTCATACTTCGCGGTCATCCTGCCGGCATCCACGGGGCCGGGCAGGGTGATGGACCGTTGAAAGTTTCCGCTCCGCCGCTCGGATCGCAGAACGCGCCCGCCAGTTTTTTGCTCCGAGGTCTCGTCCGTAGTTCCTGAAATCATCAATGTGCGATCGGCGATGTTCAGATCAATTTTGGATTTATCCGTTCCAGGCATGTCCATGCGGACCACATACGCCCCTTGATCGTCGCGAATGTCGAGATCGGGGCGCATGGGAAAGGCCGCCCAAGCGTCGTCCAAAGTCGGAGCGCCTTGGAAGAATTGTGCGACATTGCCCAACAGACTTTCCATCTGTTGGCGCATGTGCGCAACCTCCTCGAAGGGGTCAATTCGGTTAAAGGTCGGATCGTCTAAAGGGTCATCAAAAGCCTGCGCGACCGTGTCGGGGGGTGCAGCAGGTTGGGGGGGAGGAGTCCTGCGCGGTTTGGCCGCAACAGGCTTTTGATGAGAGGGGTTGGCCGTGAGCGCTGGCGTCGAGGCAAAGTTCGCAGTGGAGCCATTTGCGCCGTCCTTGCGAACCGCACGGTTGAGCTTGTAGAGCAGCGCACCCTGGCCAATCACGGCCAATGCCAAGAGCGCCACTACAGCCACCAGAAGCGGATTTGCTCTGTTCGACGTATCATTCATGCTTCAGTAGGTCAGACAGGTGACGTCAAATTGTGTTCAAAGAAAAGTTGCCCCCGCCGCCTTTGGCGCGGCGGGGGCGAGTGTTTTGACGGTCAAGCCGAGGTAATCGCGATCTTTTTCGCGTTCGTCTTTGCCTCCAGTTTCTTCGGCAAGGTCAGCTTCAGAACGCCGTTTTTGAAGACCGCCGCGGCTTTGTCGGGATCCACGCCGGATGGAAGCGGAACGACGCGGTGAAATTCGCCGTAGCTTCGCTCCATCACGTGATAGTTGCGCCGTTTCTCTTCCTTCTCCTCCGACCGCTGTCCTTTGATCGTCAGAACATCTTCATCGAGGGCGACCTCGACATCCTTTTCGGTCAGACCCGGAAGATCGGCCGTCACCGTCACTTCATTTTCGGTTTCGGCGATATCCAGTTGTGGAAGTTCGCCGACGACGGGTCGGCGCGCCAATCCCCAGCCAGGTGTTTTGAGCGCCCCTTCGAAATCTCCGAAGAAGTCGTCGAACAGGCGGGTCATTTCACGGTGCAGATCCAGGAAGGGATTGGCCTCCTGTCGCTGCGCCGGAACACTTCCTCTGTTTCGTCTCCATGGCCGTAGGTTCGCATTCATGGTTCGTCTCCTTTCCGTTATCTCAAGCCGGCTGCACGGCGATCCGGCGAGGCTGCTTTTCCTTCGCCTTCGGCAGCGCCACCGTCAACACGCCGCGGCTGATCCGGGCTTGAACATTTTCGACATCTATCTCATCGCTGAGGTTGAATGACCGCTCGAAGTTTACCGGCTCGAACTCCGCATAGAGCGGCGTCTCCCGGGTGGCCTCCGTGGTCTGCTGGCCGCGGATGGTCAGCACCGCGTTCTCAATGGTCACCTCAGCGCCTTGTTCGTTGACGCCCGGCAGATCGGCCTCGATGATGAGATCCGTCCCGCGCTCATAGATGTCCACGACGGGCGCGACGACGCGCAACGTTCGGGTCGGTTCGACTTGCTCTGTTTTGGCCGGTTGGGTTGTTGAAGTTGTGGTCATGTTATTCTCCTCATTTCATGCAGTTGTGATATTCACTCTTCGGGGTTTCGTGGATTCCTTTCGCGGCAACGTGACGGTCAGCAGGCCGTTTTCGAAGCGGGCGACCGTTCGATCCGTTTCCACTTCAAACGGGAGGCGAATGGATCGCGAGAAGCTGCCGCTGGCGCGTTCGCGCCGGTGGCAGGCCTCGGGTTTTACTCCATCCGCTTCGGGCCGGGTTCCTTCGATGCTCACCACGTCGCCTGTAATGGTGATGGAAAGACTCTTTTCGTCGAAACCCGGCGCGGCAACCTTCAGCGTTGCCTGTTCGTCGTTTGCGTAGAGATTCGCTGCCGGGTAATCCGTCGCGCTCCGCGAGTCGAACAATCTGCTCATCTGCCTATGCAGGCGACTCAATTCATTAAACGGGTTGCTCGTCATATCGAAACTGTATGTGACTGGATAGTTCATATTATATTCTCCTTCGACAGATTACATAGCAACACTCATGCCACAATTTTAATTCGGTCGCAATGTGTTGATACCTAAACAATTATACATATTCATATTATTTTACACAGAGACAAAATGACGCCATCGGTATACTCAATCGAATTGTTGAGAGACAATTTGTCATTATTTCATTACGGTGGATGAATGGCGGATGTCGTGCTATGATGAGCGTGTGAATAGGTTGGGCAGACAGAAGGTTCGCGTGTTGATGAACCCGAAGTCGGGTTTGCGGAAGTCCATTTCAGCGGTGGTCAATGCGGTTGAAATGGGTTTTCGCGGGACCGAAGCGGACGTGTCCTATCAGGTCAGTCATTCGGTGGAAGATGGGCGGCGCAAGGTGCGGTTTGCGATAGAAGATGGCGTGGATGCCATCGTTGTCGCGGGCGGCGATGGCATGGTGAACTCCATTGGCGCGGAGTTGATTGGAACCGATGTGGCGCTTGGGGTCATTCCCATCGGAAGCGGCAACGGCTTCGCAAGGCATTTTGGAATTCCGTTGAACATCCAGAAGGCGGCGGAGATTTTGCGCGACGCCGACGAGCAGCGGATTGATGTGGGCATCGCCAATGGCCATCCGTTTTTCGTCACGTGCGGGATGGCGGCAGACGCCGAACTCGTGCGGCGATTTGAAAAATCTCCGGTTCGCGGCGTTCTGCCCTACGTCTTCGCGACGGCGCATGAATTCATCGGCTATGTGCCGCAAACTTTTCGCGTTGTTCTCGATGGCGAAGAGGAGATGGCCTTTGAGGAGGTGCTCATTTTTACCGTCGCCAATCTCACGCAATTTGGAGGCGGCGCGCGCATTGCGCCGATGGCGTGCCCCGATGACGGCTATTTGGAAATGGTGGTGGTGAAGCGGCAGGACCTGGCCGGGCTGCTCGCCGGAGTTTCCAAATTGTTCGCCGGCACGTTGGATACGCTGCCCGGCGTGGAGACCCGACGTTTCCAACGATTGGAAGTTTTTCGCCGCAAAGCGGGCGCGGTGCAGTTGGACGGCGAGTTGGTTGAGGCCCCCGCGAGGTTGCATGTTCGCGTGCAGCACAGGGCCGTGATTGCGCTTGTTCCGTCGCTTTCGGTTCACCGAACGGACGAATCGAGATGATCATGGATTCCGCGTTTCTGCGGGTCAGCTTGCTTTCAACTTGGAATGCGCGGGGAGAGCGAGTAGGATCGCAGGCAGTTGTCGTTGGTAATTTTCATGGCTTCCACAAGTGCCAAACCCGTTCGATCCTGCAAGGGATGCGCCCTCAATTTGGGGAAGCGTTGCGGAATTTTTGATCATCCGGTGTTGAAATGGCGCGAGCGCAAGTGCGAAGGCTTCAACAATCCGGCCTTCATCCAACACTACGAACGCTTGCTGAAGCCCAACGGCGCGCACGCCCGCGCCGTCGAGCGCAAAACCAAGGCTGCGCAGCGCCGCTCCGTGGGGTATCGCGATGGAACGCATCGTCCCAGCGGCCGGCGCTAACGCAAAAGGCCGACGCGCTAGAACTGCGAGGTGATGTGAACGATTCAGTCAATTTTGGCGGATTGCCGTGTGGGCGGATTCCGCTGGTCGTCGGCGTTGTGAGCGCCGAACGGACGCTCGATCGTCTTGGCGAACAGCATCCACGTTCATTCGATGCCGTTGAATTGCGCGTGGATTTTTTCGAATCGGGCAGCAACCAGTGGTTGATTTCGGCGCAAAAACTTGAAGCCGCCGGTATTCCCGTTCTCTTGACGATCCGGCACAGGCGAGAGGGGGGGCGTTGGTCCGGGCCGGAAGAGGCTCGGATCGCGCTGTATCTCAAGGCTCTGCCGCACGTCTCCGCGGTGGATGTGGAAATCTACAGCGAGGCCATGCCTATCGTCGCGCGGGCGGCCGCAGAGTCGGGCAAAGTTGTCGTCGGCTCATTTCACGATTTTGACCGCACGCCGGTTGAGGCTGAGTTGAGCGCGGTGGTTCATGAAGGCATCCGGGCGGGCGCTTCCATTGTGAAAATCGCGACGTTCATCCATTCGGATGCGGAAGCGGCGCGGCTGAAGGATTTGCTGGTCCGGTTTCCGCGACAGCGCCTCGCGTTGTTGGGGATGGGTCCGCTGGGCATGGAGACGCGCGTGTCATTTCCGATGGCCGGTTCGTGTTTGACGTATGGTTTTCTGGATGAGTCCACCGCGCCCGGCCAGCTTTCAGCGGCCAAGTTGCGCGAGCGCCTGATCGCCGAACATTCCGGCTATTCCGAGTTTGCTCGAACGCGGACCTGAATCGTCTGCGGCCCGGCGGGGTCCAGCCCTTCATAGATGATCGCGTAGCGCTCGCCCGGCGTCAGCGGCAACATTGTGGTGAGGCTGCCGAGTGAGAGCAAATCTCCTTTTTTGAGCGTGCGGCCCTGGCGCTGCGCCTCGTCGCGAATCCAACGCGCCGCCTTCAGCGGGTGTCCCAGCAACGCGCCGCCGCTGCCCTCGGCCAGCCGCCGCCCGTTCGAATCCTTGATGGCGACGGTGAAGAATGCCAGTCGGCGCAGGGGGTCGTCGCCTTCGCCAAGCGAGATGGGCGCGCCGAGAATTCCGCCGCGCGCGCCGGCATTGATGGCGGCCAGATCGAGGGCGTTTGCAACGACGTTGGTTGGGAGGAGCAAGTCCGGAAGTTCGACGAAAGGGATGAAGGCCTCGATCGCGTTCAGCAGCTCCAGGTCGGCATCCGCGGCGTTGATCGCCTCATCGCCGACGCGCGCGACGAGGTCCGCTTCCAGCATGGGGCGCGCGCCGAAGTGGGCATCCACGCCGGCGTCGGGTGGGATAAACATGCCGTCGAGCAGAATGCCGAGGATGGGTTCGGGCACGCCGAATTTCCGTTGGACTTGCGGGTTCGTGAGCGCGGCTTTGTAGCCGCGCACCACGCCGAGCGAGGGTTGCAGTTCCGCGACAAACGCATCGCGCCAGGCCATCGCTTCAGCGCGCGACTGAAAGGAAGTCCAGCCTTCCAGCGTTTGACGCGCGATAAAATCTCTCGCCGCCATTTCGGGCGGCGGGCCGGCGAGCGCGGGCGTCGCGGCGAGCAAGAGCGCCAGGAGCAGCGACTTCACGGATGGCCGAGCTGGCGGTTGTCGTTTTCGTCCTTCGTCGTGTAGCCGGAGTCCTGGCGTTTGAAGTTGAGTTTGTTCTTTTCGGTATAGAGCCTGAACACGTCGTTCGCGGTCATGCCGAGGATTTCGGCCACGGAAATCAGGAAGTGGAACAAATCCACGACTTCGACGCGCGCGTTCTGCTCGTCAAACTTTTGATATTTGGCCCACCACTTCCACGGCACGCTGTCGGTCAGCTCTGCCAGTTCCTGCGTCATGGCGCGGCAGTAGTTCAGCACCCACTTCTGCTGGTCCTCGGGGGGCATCTCCTCGCCGGGGCGAATTCCGATCCGCTTGTTCAATTCCGCTTGCATGCGGAACATCTCTTCCAACATATCTTGCATCTGCTCGCTCCTTGCCTTGTGATGGCGCGCGCATGATACTGCAACCCACGGGAGCTACTACATGGAAAAAGTGATCATTTTGGGCACGGGCGCCGCCGGCCTCACGGCGGCGATCTATACGGCCCGCGCAAATTTGGAACCGTTGGTGATCGAAGGTCTTCAGCCGGGCGGCCAACTGACGACGACGACCGAGGTGGAAAATTTCCCCGGCTTCCCCGAGGGCGTGGATGGAACAGAGTTGATGATGCGGATGCGCCAGCAGGCGGAGAAATTCGGCGCGCGCATCCTTTCCGCCCTCGTCTCCGGCGTGGATTTCTCCGGGCGCTCGCTCAAGGTCATGACGGATGACGGCAAAGTTCATGAAGCGCGGACGGTTATTGTCGCCACGGGCGCGAGCGCGAAATACATCGGCCTGCCGCACGAGCAGAAGTTGATCGGGCGCGGCGTTTCCGCGTGCGCCACGTGCGATGGGGCGTTCTATCGCAACGTGCCGGTGGCGATTGTCGGCGGCGGCGACACCGCGATGGAGGAGGCGATGTTTCTCACCCGGTTCGCCTCCACGGTCTATATCGTTCATCGCCGCAACGAATTTCGCGCATCGAAAATCATGGCCGAGCGCGCGCTCAAGAATCCCAAAATCAAAGTCATCTGGGAGTCCATCGTCGAGGATGTGCTCGATGTGCAGAAGAACGAAGTCACCGGGTTGAAAATCAAAAACGTAAAGACCGGCGCCGTGAGCGCGCTGGAGGTGAAGGCGCTTTTCGTGGCGATCGGACACGAGCCGAACACGCAGCCGTTCAAAGGCCAACTCGATGTGGATGCCAAAGGTTATCTGCGCGCGCAGAACACGCGCACCAATGTGCCCGGCGTTTTTGCCGCCGGCGATGTTCAAGATCCGTCCTATCGCCAGGCCGTGACCGCCGCCGGCACCGGTTGCATGGCGGCGCTGGAGGCGGAGCGTTTTCTCGCTCAAGCTGATGCCTGAATGAGTTCATCCCGTCAGGATTGGACGACGTACCGGCGGCTGATTGAGTTTGCCCGCCCGTATGCCGGGCGTCTCGCGATGGGCGTGCTGTTCGGCGCGCTGTTCGGCGGGTCCACGACGGGGCTGATTGTCGCCATGCCCCGTGTGTTGGAGACGACGTTCGGGACGGTCGAATTGACGCGCGAGCATTTGTTGTGGATGGCCGTGCTGCTTCCGGGGTTTGCGCTGGTGCGCGGCGTGGGGCAGTTTTTTAGCAGCTATTATGTGCAGTGGGTCGGGGCGCGGGTGGTGATGGATTTGCGCAACCGCGCGTTCGCCCGCTTGCAGGAACTCTCGCTCGATTTCTACACCAAGTCCCGATCCGGCGACGTGATGAGTCGCGTGATTAACGACACGAACTCCATCGAAAAGTCCGTGTCGAGCGTGCTTGGCGACCTGGCGCAACAGCCGTTCACGCTCATCGGCGCGACCGGGGCGATTCTCTTTCTGAACTGGCGGCTGGCGGTGGTCAGTCTCGTGGTGTTCCCCGTGTGCATCATTCCCATTGCGCTCTTTGGGCGGCGCGTGCGGCGCTTCAGCCGCGAAGGGCAGAAGCTGCTGGGCGAGGCGCTCTCCGTGTTGCAGGAGGCGGTGGCCGGCGTGCGCGTGGTCAAGGGCTTCGGAATGGAAAAATATGAGATTCAGCGCTTTGCGGCGCAGAGCCGCGGCGTGTTTTCGCGCGCGATTCGCGTGGCCCGCGCGGCGGCGGCGAACGAGCCGATCATTGTCTTCATCTCCATGATCGGGCTCTCGGCGGTCTTTCTCTATGCGCATCACACGGCCATGCCGTGGAGCCGCTTGATGGCCTTCGCTGCGGCGATGGTGGCCATGTATGAGCCGGTCAAGAAATTGAGCAAGATCAACGTGCAGGTCCAGCAAAGCTCCGCCGCCGCCGACCGCGTGTTTGAATTGATTGACGCTCCGGTCAGCGTGACGGATCGCCCCGGCGCGGAGGAGCTTGCGGGGCCGGTGGACTCGATTCAGTTTGACCGCGTCGGGTTTTCATACGGCGAAGGATCGGTGTTGGAGGAGGTTTCGCTCGTGGTGAAACCCGGCGAGTGTCTCGCGTTGGTCGGCGCCTCCGGCTCGGGAAAGACGACGCTCGTCAACCTGCTGCCGCGTTTCTACGATGTGACCTCGGGCCGGATTTTAATCAACGGGCGCGACATTCGCGACTGCACGATTTCGTCGCTGCGCAGCCGCATCAGCCTGGTCACGCAGGACACTTTTCTTTTCAACGACACGATCGCCAACAACATCGCCTATGGAACCTCGGGCGCATCGCGCCCGGCCATCGAAATCGCGGCGCGGCAGGCCAGCGCGCATGACTTCATTCTCGATCAGCCGCGGGGCTATGACACCGTGATCGGCGATCGCGGCGCGATGCTCTCCGGCGGCCAGCGCCAGCGCATCGCGATTGCGCGCGCGCTGTTGCGAGACGCGCCCATCCTGATTCTCGACGAAGCCACGAGCGCCTTGGACACGGACTCCGAGCGGCAGGTGCAGGCCGCGCTCGACGCGCTGATGAAGGGCCGCACGGTCTTCGCCATCGCCCATCGCCTTTCGACCATTGTCAACGCCACGCGAATTGTCGTCCTTGCGGAAGGCCGAATTGTCGAATCCGGCACCCACGAGGACTTGCGCGCGCAGGGCGGCGTTTATCGAAGGCTCTACGATCTCCAGTTCAAGGATGCGCCATGAAAAGTTTTCGCAGGGAGCTTTGGTTCCATGTGCCCGCGCGGCGCGGGTTCGTGAATATCACGCCCGAGGTGGAAACGTGTTTGCGCGAGAGCGGCATCCGGGAGGGCTTGTGCCTTGTCAACGCGATGCACATCACCGCGAGCGTTTTTATCAACGACAATGAATCCGGCCTGCACCGGGACTTCGAGCGGTGGCTCGAAAAGCTGGCGCCGGAAAAACCGCACGCGCAATACGACCACAACACTGGCGAGGACAACGCCGACGCCCATCTCAAGCGTAGCATCATGGGGCGCGAAGTGGTGGTCGCGATCACCAACGGTGAGCTCGATTTTGGTCCGTGGGAGCAGATTTTTTACGGCGAATTCGACGGGATGCGAAAGAAGCGCGCGCTGGTGAAGATCATCGGCGAATAGGAAGCCTTTCCATGCGTGTGGCCCAGGTTGTGGTGGATGTGGCGCTGAATCGCGCGTTCGATTATCTCATTCCCGATCATCTCGACGTTCAGGTGGGCGACCAGGTGGTGGTGCCCTTCGGGCGCGCATCCAAACGGGGATTCGTCACGGCGCTGGCGGATTCTTCGACGCACCCATCGCTGAAGGAAATCAAAGAGCGCGTGGGGCGTCGTCCGATGGTGGATGCGGGGATCATGAAATTGGCGCAGTGGATGTCGAATTATTACCTCGCGCCGATTGAATTGTGCATGAAGGCCGTCTTGCCCAGCGCTGTGCGCCGGCGCGGGCCGGCCTTCAAACAGCGGCTGCATGTCGTTCCGACGGAGCTGGCCAAAGACGCCGAGGCGGTCGCGAAGCTGCGGTCTCGCGCGCGAGTTCAAGCGGCCATGCTCGATACGCTGCTCGCGCGCGGCGCGATGTTTGCGCACGATCTGGCGCGCGCCGCCGGCGCTTCGGCTCAGGCCATTCGCGCGCTCGAACGGCGGGGCTTCATTCGCGTGGAACGCAAGGCCGAATTTCGCGACCCGCACGCGGGCATGGAGTTGCTGCGCACCGAGCCGTTGAAGTTGATGGCGCAGCAGGCCGCCGCGCTGGATCGGGTGAAGGCGGCGATGGATGCGCCCGCGCCGTCGGTGGTGTTGTTGCACGGCGTGACGGGGAGCGGAAAGACCGAGGTTTATCTTCAGGCCATCGCGCACGCGCTTGAAAAGGGAAAGGGCGCCATCGTGCTGGTGCCGGAAATCGCGTTGACGCCGCAGGCGGTGGATCGGTTCCGAAGCCGGTTCGGCGAGGTGACGGCGGTGCTGCACAGCGGCCTCTCGGACGGCGAGCGACACGACGAGTGGCATCGCGTGCACGAAGGGGGTGCGCGCATTGTCATTGGCGCGCGTTCAGCCCTGTTCGCGCCGGTGCGCAACCTCGGGTTGATCGTCGTGGATGAGGAGCATGAACCGTCCTACAAGCAGGATGAGTCGCCGCGCTACAACGCGCGGGATGTGGCCGTCATGCGCGGACACATGGAAAAATGCGCCGTCCTGCTCGGGTCCGCCACGCCGTCGCTGGAGTCCTGGCGCAACGCGCAACTGGGGAAATATGCGCGGGTGAATATGCCGCAACGAGTGGATGACCGGCAGATGCCGGCCATGCGCATCGTGGATATGCGGCAGGAACTGGCGCGCGAGAAGAAGATGAATGTGCTCTCGCGCGACTTGTGCAACGCGATTGACGCGCGGTTGGCGCGCGCGGAGCAGACGATTCTTTTTTTGAATCGGCGTGGGTTCGCGACTTCCATGATCTGCCACAAGTGCGGCACGGTCGCCACGTGCGATCAGTGCTCGGTCGCGATGACCTATCATAAGCCGACGAACAAGCTGCTGTGCCATATTTGCGGGACGACCAAAGAGGTGCCCTCCGCCTGTCCGAATCCAGAGTGCCGCGATCTTTCGTTCCGCTATTCGGGTTTCGGCACGCAGCGCATCGAGGACATCATCCGCCGTATTTTCCCCAAGGCAAAAATGGAGCGGATGGATTCCGACACGATGACGCAAAAAAATGCCTACCGCGAAACGCTGGGCCGCTTCCGGCAGGGCAAGATTGATATTCTTGTGGGCACGCAGATGATCGCGAAGGGATTGGACTTTCCGAACGTGACGCTGGTGGGTGTGGTCTATGCCGATCTGAGTCTGCACATCCCGGACTTTCGCGCGGGCGAGCGGACGTTTCAGTTGCTCACGCAGGTCGCCGGCCGGGCCGGGCGCGGCGATATTCACGGCGAGGTCATTGTGCAGACGTTCACGCCGTTCAATCCCGCAGTGCAGGCGGCGCGGCGGCTCGACTATGATGGATTCTGCGATCAGGAGGCGGAGTATCGGCGCGAGTTGATGTATCCGCCGTTTTCGCATCTCGTTTGCATCACGCTCCAGGGGCGCGTTGAGGAAAAGGTGGCGTTGGCGGGCCAGACGTTGATGAAGGATCTTCAGGGGCGTTTGCCGCCCGACGTGATCGCGCTTGGGCCGAGTCCCGCGCCGATCGCCCGGATCAAGGGCGACTACCGCTATCAACTTTTGTTGCGCGCGCCGCGGACGGCGGCGATCACTGCGCCGCTGCGCGAGGCGCTCGCCAAGTTTTCGTGGCCGGACGACATCCGGCACGAGGTTGATGTGGATGCGCTTTCGCTGCTGTGAAGTCAGCGCCGCGCGGCGGCGAGCGTCAGCGCGACCCATCCGGCGATGAGGCAAGACCCGCCGAGCGGCGTGATCGGTCCGAGCCATCGCCAGCCGGTGGCGATCAGGCCATAGAGCGAGCCGCTGAAGAGCAGAATGCCCGCGACGAAGAGGCGCCCCGCCCAGCGCGACCCGACGTGCGCGGCCGCGAAGAGGGCGAGCGCGTGATACATCTGGTAGCGCACGGCCGTTTCAAAGGTCTGAAGATGTTCAGGCGAGAGGCGGGCTTTCAGCGCGTGCGCGCCGAAGGCTCCGAGCATGACCGCTAACGCGCCAAAGATGCCGCCGAGCGTTTGGAAAGATTTCATGGGATCATGTGCCGAAGGGCGTCCTCGAGTTCGGGGAATTGAAATTCGTAACCGTTTTGAATCAATTGATCGGGCGCGGCGCGCTGGCTCGCCAGCAACATTTCCCGCGCCATGCGGCCCGGCAAGAGGCGCAACAGTGGAGACGGCACGGGCAGGAAGGCTGGGCGGTGAAGCACGCGGGCCAGCGTGGCGGTGAATTCGCGGTTGGTCACCGGATGGGGCGTGGTGAGATTGACCGGGCCGCGCATGGTTTCGGTTTTCAGGATGTGTTGAATCGCGGTGACGGCATCGTCCAGCGCAATCCAACTCATGTAGTGGCGTCCCATGCCCACAGGTCCGGCGAGTCCGCTTTTGAAAATCGGGAGCATTCGGCGCAGCGCGCCGCCCGCGGGCGAGAGCACGATTCCGGCGCGCAGATTGACGACGCGAATGCCCGCGCGCGTCGCGAGTTCCGTCGCACGTTCCCAGTCGGCGCAAAGCTCCGCGAGAAAACCGGCGCCCGCGGGGGAAGATTCGTTCAGCCAGGTTGCGCCGCGATGGCCGTAGTAGCCGATGGCGGAGGCGGCGATGAGAACGCGAGGGCGGCGTTGGAGTCCGGAGAGCGTTTCGCAGAAAAAATCCGTTGCGGTCACGCGGCTGGCATACAGGCGATCGCGTTTGGCGCGCGTCCAAAGTCCCAAAAGGTTTTCGCCGGCGAGGTGAATGACGGCGTCGAGGTCTTCGAGCTTCTGCCGCTCGATGCGCCCGGCAACCGGTTCCCACGCCACATCGCCGCGTTCGCGTTGGGGCGCGCTTCGGACGAGGCGGAGGACAAAGTGTCCGGCGCCGGTCAGATGGCGCACCACGGCGGAGCCGATCAATCCGCTGGAGCCTGTGACGAGGATTTTCATGTGGGCCGAAGCATCGGGGGCGCAGGGCGTTCAGGGCGAGGGGAATTTGCCGAGGAGGGCGTTTTGGGCAATTTCTTTGGCGTCGCGGGGAAAGTCGCTTTTGATGAACCAGCGCAGCCAGCCTTGGCCTTCAGGGTTGGCCGCGAGTTCGCGCAGCGCCTTTCCGCCTTGTTTGCCGAAATTGACGGCGGCTTCGCCATCCACCCACTTGAATTTTCCGGCGCTGTCCACCCAGAGCGGATTGCGGGTGTTGCAATAGTCGTGCAGTTCGACGATGCCGCGAGGAAGATCGGCGTAGCGGGCGAATTGACCTTCAACGACGCGAATGGTGGCGAGGACGTCGTCGAGGGCGTCGTGCGCGCCGGCGTGCTGGTCGTTGCAGTAGAACTTGAGCGCGGCGCTGAGGTCGCGGGGCTCGCGTTTGTGGAAGACGCGCTGCGCGTCGAGAACGCGGCGCCCATCCATTGAAAAGGGGACGCCGGCGCGGATGAATTCTTCGGTGAGCAGCACGATGTCGTAGTGAATAATGTTGTAGCCGGCGAGGTCGCAGCCTTCGAGTTTTTCCGCGACGTGCGGGGCGATGTCTTTGAAAGTCGGCGCGTCTTTCACGTCTTCGTCCGTGATGCCGTGAATGGCGGCGGCGTCGGCGGGAATGGCGCGCCCGGGGTTGACGCGCCAGTGGTGCTGCTCGCGTTCGCCGGTGGGTGTGAGGATGACGACGGCGAGGTCAATAATGCGGTCGGCGCGCGGGTTCGTTCCGGTGGCTTCGATGTCGAAAAAGGCGATGGGCCGGTCGGTTTTCAGGTTGAGCATGAAGGGGAGTTTAGCGCGTTGAAACCTTTGAGCCTATAAAAATTGCCTCGCGTTCGAGAGGCGGATTCGGATGATGCCGCGCATGAAAGTTCTGGGCGTGATATTCCTGCTTTGCGCGCCGGCGCTGGCGCCGGCGATTACGATTGGGCCGGGACCGGCGATAGGCTCGAATCGCAGTGAATCCGCGATGGGGTCGGGCGTGTGGCGCGAGGAGTTTCAGGATTGGACGTCCGCCGATCTGCGCGCGCTGGATACGGACAGCGATGTGCGCACGATTCAGGACGGTTTTGATAGCGCGCGCGATTTGATCGCGTTTTATTCGCATGACGACGGGAGCCATATGTTTTTTCGCGTGGACTTGTTCGATCTCAAGCCGCGCGCGGATGACGAGACCTTGGTGGTGTATGTCGCGCTCGATTTCGCGCCGGGCGGCAACCGGGTTCTGCCGGACGATATGGAGACGTTGACGGATCATCCGTGGGATGTTTGCATCAAACTCTATGCGCCCCGAATGAGCGACGTGGTGAGGGCGGATGGGTCGAGCGTGAAGGACGGGAATTGGCTCGGTTCGTATTATTCCACTTCGCTCGACGCGGTGGAATTCGGGCTGCGCCGAGGCGTGCTCATCAGCAACGGGTGGGATGGCGTCAGCGCTATTCATTGTCAGGTGTATTCAACCAAGTATCTGCGCGATCAACCCGGCAGCGATGTTCTCGACACCGTGGGCAGCGAGTTGATCGTGGATCAGGGCGGCGGCACCGGGCTGTTGAGCGGCGGGGTCTGGACGACGAACACAGCGGGGCGCGCGAAGTTTGCGGTGATCGCGCACGCCAACCAGTCGCTCTCTCGCAAGTCGCGCACGCAGGACCATATTTTCAGAAATTTTTCACCGCAGCAGAAGCCGGGGTTTGTCCGGCTGCTGGACTCCGCCGAAATGTTGCGCGTGCCGGTGAACCTGCACATCAGCGGCTCCCTGTTGATGTCGCTGCGGTGGGCCGCGCAGGATCCGGGCGAGGCGGACTATCCTCTGCGCGACGGCCCCACGTTTCTGCGGCGCGTGCAGCAGTATGTCACGGCGGGGCCGGGTTCGCTGATCGGCGGCGCGCTGGCGGAACACATCATGCCGTATTTCGTGGGCGACGTGAACCGGTCGGCGATCGAGGCCAACAGCGAATTGCTCGCCGAAAATTTCGGGCTCCGCCCGGAAGATATGAAGGTGATGCATGTGCCGGAGCGCGTGATCGGGTCGGATGCGCGGGGAAATGTTTTTGCCGACATCGCGGCCTCCGGTTTTGCCGCGACCTATCTGGATGAAGTGACACACTTGCACTGGTGGTTCTATTCCAACGAGGGCGCGACGTGGCCGCGGGATTGCGCGTGCGCCGGGTGGGCGGGTTTCGATGGCTGCGCAGACGAGCCGTATCACCACAAGATTCACCGGATCAACGGGGTCTATTGTTTCATGATCAACGACCGCGAGGACCAGGAGAAATTCGGGTCTTACGACTTAGGAATGAACAAAAGCACACGGCAGTCGCTCTTGCGCAAAGCGCGGTCGCCCGATCAGGAACAGGTGACGATCGTGTTCGATGATTGGGAGGCCTTCGCCGGCAACTCTTTCGCCTCCGCCAAGCCGAATGACAACGCGGACCAGTGGGATCGCACGTTGCGTTGGGCGGCGAATCATCCGTGGATCGAGATCGTGAACCTGAGGGATTTGCTCGCGCGCGCGGCGACGAATTCTTCGTGGGTCGTGGATCACGGCGACGGCCTGACGAATCTCTCCTTGCAGACCTATGAGTGGTTGAAACGCGCGACCGAGGGCAGCTATGACCACTGGTATTACGGTTCTGATCAGGAGGAGAGCTTCTTCAATCGCACCGGCCTCGTTCATGGCGCATGGTCGCCCGAAGGCATGAAGCGCTACGGCGATATCCGCACGCCCGGCACGATGCTTCACGATACCTGGCAGGAGGTTGAGAAAATCACTTCGCCGCAGTTGCGCAAGCTGGCCGAATGGTCGTTCAATACGTTGATCTTTGAAACGGCATGGCACGATGAAGATGCCAACTCCGATTCGTACAAGTCGAAGAACTACCAGACGAACTTTGACCGGAACGACGACTGCGCCCAGTCGCAAGCAGACCGGACCTACGACAAAATTTCAGGATGGGCCTTGCGGCTGCACGGCCACATCCGCGATTTGGGCATTCTGAAGGCCGCTTCAGATTGGGCGGACCGCGTGCGCGATGGGCGGCAGGGCGAAGACGCCATCGCCTTTTCGGCGGACCTGGATGAAGACACGCTCGATGAATTTGTGCTTTGCAACAATCGAGTCTTTCTTTGCTTTGAAGGATGGGGCGCTCGCCTCGTGCACGCCTTTGTTTTTGAGCAGGGCGATGTAGTGCAGGTCATCGGCGCGCCCGCCGCCAACCCGTCGAGTGAATCCGATGACGAGGGCATGGATGACGGGCGCTGTTCCGCGCTGAAGGACCGCTACGCGACCGGCGTGGGCGACGGGCGATATGTGGATCAGGATTTTTTCCTCACGGCCTTTCCGCAGCGGCTGACGAATGGGTGGGTCTTCACTTCGCAGGATTCCAACCTCACCAAGCGCGTGACGTTGGACCGCGGGCTTGATCGGCTGCATTGCCGCTATCTCGTGCGCCAGCCCGCCGTCGGCACCCTCTACACGCGCTATGGGCTGGGGCCGAATCAGATGGACCTCATGATCAACGGCGCGCGGAATTTGGTGGCGACGGGCAGCTCGCGCTACCGCGGGCTGGTTAACGTGCGCGGCGGCGCGGCGTTGGTGATTCCCAGAAAAAATTGCTCATTTGTTGATGCGCCGATTCAAAATGCTGGAAGCGATGGGCGGGAATTACCGCTGATTCAACAGTTCGAGACGCAAAGCTCCGCGACGGATTGGGAGGTCTCCATCGCATTCAGCGAGGCGACCGCGAAGAGTCCGTAAGGACCACTCCGGTTCGACCGACGGGTCTCAACCGCCCTTGTGTTTGTGGTTGCGCGACATGGCGAAAAGTTTGAAAATCGCCGGCGGTTGGCGATAGCGCGTGAGGCGCGTTCGCCGATGAACTGTGAAGAAAGGAACAGGGGATATGACGAAAAGAACAACACTCCGCAGCCGTTCGGGCAAGAAGCTCTATGCCGTTCGCGACAGCAAGGGCAAATTCAAAGACATTCAGTCCTACAAGCGCGCGCACGCCGTGGACATGAAGCGAAAATCCAAGGCGGAGACCGCCAAGGCGAAAGCCGCTCCGAAGAAAGCCAAAGCCAAGGCGAAAGCTGGGAAATAGACCGGAGCATTTTCCGGCCCGCGCGCGTAAATGCGCGAATTTCACCGCAGCCGCTCAAGGGCGGCGGCGTCCAGTTTGCCGAAGCCGAGATATGGGTCGGCCTTGCCGGATCTGCCCACGGCCGCGATCAGCGCATTCACCGCGTCCTTCGCCGAGGCTTCCGGGTGGCGCGTGAGGTAGGCGGCGATCTGGTTCGCCACATACGCGCTGGCGATGGAGGTTCCCGCGTAGCGGCCGGGATCGCCGTCGTGGCCGACGGGTAGATTTGCCGCGCCGGGCGCGGCGACGACCACTTGGTTCCCGAAGTTCGAATTCTCCCATCGCGTGCCGTCCGGATTCAGCGCGCTGACGCCGACGACGCCCTTGTAGGAGGCCGGATACATCGCGTTGCCGGTGGGCTCGTTGCCGGCGGCGGCGACGACGACGAGGCCCTTGCTCTGCGCGAAGCGGACGGCGTCGGAGAGAAATTCGCTGGGTGTTTCGGTGCCCCAACTCAAATTGATTACGCGCGCGCCCTGCTCGATGGCGTAGGCGATGGCGCGCATGAGGGCGAAGTTGGAAGTCTGGCCCGCGTCGTCGAATGCGCGCACTGCGATGATCGGCGCGCCGTTGACCTCGCCGATTTGCGCCGCGCCCTCGGGGCGAATGGCGCCGGATGCGATGAGCGCCATTTGTGTGCCGTGTCCGTCCGGGTCGGTGATGGCGCGGTCCGGTGTCAAGGCGTCGTAGGCGCCGACGATGCCGTTGCCGAGTCCCGCGGAGGGCATCAGGCCTGAGTCGAGCACGGCGACGCGCGCCGCGCCGGTTGGGAAGTTCACTTCTCGCGGGGTCTCGGCGAGGGTGGGTGGGCGGCCGGTGTTGGGAATGCGCGCGACATAATTCGGCTCCGCAGAATCCACCATCGCGTTTTGTCGGAGTTGGTCCAGCATCGCGGGAATGTTGGTGTTGGGCTGGAACCGGATGAGATAGGCGCCGAGTTCAGGCACGCTGCCGACGACGGTCGCGCCGATCTGCGAGAGGTAGCGGCGGAAGTCCGCGAGGGTTGTTCCCTTTTTGACGGCCAAGAGCATTTCATCGGCGACGAATTCAGGCCCGCCCGCAGGGCCGCGGGTCACGCGCAGCGCGCCGGAGTCCACGAGGTCTTTCAGGTTGCGCGGCGCGTCGGGCAGATAGACTTGCAGCGTCGCGAGGCGCGGAAGATCGCCGAGCGGGCCGCGAATGACCTGCCAGACGGCGGCGTAGCCGTAGGGCGCGAGAAGGTCGCGAAAGACCGCCGACAGATCGGCGTTGGCATAGGTGGCGGTCACCGGTTTATCGGCGAGCGGATCGGCTTGCACCGAGACGCCGGCGCGAGCGAATGCGATCAACACATCCCGAAGGGTTTCGCCTTTTGCGTGGAGGGTTGCGCGATCGCCATCGAGGAGCAGTTCAACGCCGCGCGCGGCGGTTGAGGCGCAAAGCGCGAGCAAGAGCGATTTCGCGAGGATGTTCACACGAGATGGACCGTTCGGCGTCGCGCGGCGTTCAAGCGCCGCGCGCAGAATTGACGTATTGCTGGATTTTTTGTTCGAGGTCCGTGAGGCGTTGTCGCGAGTTTTCGATTTCGGCGAGGTGATAGCTCGTCAGAATATCTTTCACGGCGGCCATGGCGCGTTCTCGATCGGCGATGGCGGCGAGGCGTTCGCGGTTGGCGCGAGCGACAAGTTCCTGGGCTTCGCGCGTCTCTTTCTCCTTTTGCATCCACAACTGCTGGAGCTCGGTCACGCGGTCGGCCTGTTCATCCATTTCGCGCTTGAGGCGCGCGACTTCGTAGTTGGGCTTGGAGGCTTGCGCGAGAGCCTGCTCCAATTCCGCAATGCGGCTCTTGGCGAGCGTGAGTTGCGCGCCTTGTTCGAGCAGGTTGGCGACGCGGTCTTCGAGTTCCTTGATGCGCGCCTGGGCGCGAATGGATTCGGGCGTGACGGGCGGTGCGGCCGTCGGAAGTTGGGCGATCGCCGCAGCCGCTGCCGCTGCGGCCTCGAGCGCGGCGGGGGCGGCTGATGAGGCCGACGCGACGGAAGCGGATGTCGGGATGGGCGAGGCCGGGGTGGTGGAGAGGGGAATCGGGACAGAGTCGGTGGTGACGGGCGATTCCTTGCGAGTGGGGACTTTTGCGCCGCACTTGACGCACCTGATTTCCTTCAGCGCTTTGACGGCGGCCGGTTTGACCTTCAACTTCGCGCCGCACTTTTCGCACGTCAATACCACAAGGTCTTCGCTCATCGTTTCGTCTCCTCCGGCGGGGCCCCTGCCATTCGCCTCGCGAGCAGGATAATACTTCTCTTCTTCTTTGGGCAAGTCAGAGCGTGACAAAGTTCCAATCGTTGGAAATCATACGGTCGAATTTTCCACTCGTTGGAACTTTGGTCGGCCCGATGAGCGAGTCAGAGAACAAATCACCCGGCGAAGCGCCGCTGCGAATCGGCGGATACGAGCTTGTGCGCGAATTGGGACACGGTGGGCAAGCGACGGTTTTTTCCGCCGTGCAGATTTCCACCGGGCGGCGGGTGGCGATCAAGTTCATCTATGGCGGCACGGTGGCTTCTGCGGTCGAGCGGACCCGATTGGATCAGGAGGTGCGCATCCTGGCCGCGCTGGACCACCCGAATATCGTCTCGGTGTTTGATCGCGGTGAAACGGCGGATGGGTCGATCTATTTCGTCATGCCGTTTGTGCAGGGCGTCACGTTCAATGAATATCTGGACGCCTTTCACCAGAAGAATGGGCCGCCGGGAAGGCTGAGGGACTTGTCGCCGCTGCTGAAAATTTTCGCGCGCATTTGCGAGGCGGTCAACGCGGCGCACCTCCGTGGAATTGTGCACCGCGATTTGAAGCCTTCCAATATCATTGTGGATGCCTATGGCGAACCGCATATCCTCGATTTCGGATTGGCGCGCAGCCCGCTGCCCGCGCGCGGGCCGGATGGAATGCTGCTGCCGACGACGCGAACGGGCGAGTTTGTCGGGTCGCTCCAGTGGGCGAGTCCCGAGCAGGCCGAAGGGGCGGGCGCGAAGGTGGATATCCGGTCGGATGTTTATTCGCTGGGCGTGATGTTCTACGAAATTCTGACCGGCGATTTTCCCTATGACGTGTTTGGCTCGGTGCGCGAAACGTTGAATAATATTGTGACGGTGAATCCCGAGCCGCCGAGCCGCGCGCTGCAGGCGGCGCAGGAGTCGCCGCCTCCGGGATGGGTCAATCCGGTGACGCCGTCGCTTGATGCCATTGCGATGAGGGCGTTGGCGAAAAATCCAGAGGACCGATACCAGTCTGCGGGAGAACTGGCCCGGAGCATCCAGAGTTATCTTGAAGGCGCGATCATCGCGGCCGCGCCGGTGGCGGCGGCGCCGCTTCAAAAAGATGGCGCGAGCGCCCGGCGGATTCGCGCGGGCGTGATTGCGGCGGTCGCGGCGATGGTGCTGGTGGCGGTCGGCGCGATTTGGTTGAAGAGCGGGCATGGACCGAGGTTGCGCCTCGCCGCATCCGCCGCCGAATCGGAGCCGGTTGGATATGTCGTGGAGGGCGCAAACGTCGCGTTTGAATTTGATCCCTCGCTGTATGACAATGTGCGGTTGCCCGACGGACGTTTCGACCGCGTGACCTCCATCGGTTTGATCCGCACCGTGGCGGTTGTCGGTCCGTTCAACAATTGGGGAACAGCGTCGGGCGATTGGACGATGAAGCGCGACGAGGGAGATGTGTTTCATCTCTTCGTGCCGTTGAAGACGTTTGCCGCTGCGCATTCATGGCCGTTCAAATTCGTGGTGAATGGAAATCTTTGGGTCGGCGCGCCGTTGGATGCGCCCAATCGCGAGTTGGTCGTGACCGATGCGGCGACCTACAATTTGCTGCTGTTCAACCCGCTCGTGCATCCGAGCAGGCAGGATGTGCAGATGCGCGAGTTCCGGGCGCGAATTAACGCGGCATGGCCAGGGCAGGGGCCCAACCTTACGCTCGATGACAAGGGTGGATATCATTTTATTTTTAACTATCTCGCCGGGCGCGTGCGTGTGGGACACCTTGAGCCGTTGCGTGGCATTCCGCTGGTGAGTCTGAATCTTGGCGACACGCGCATCCGCGATTTTGCGCCGCTGCGCGATGCGAAGGCCCTCGATACGGTGGTCATGAACGAAGCGACCTACGAAGCTTTTGTCGGCCCCGTTTTGGAGGCGGTTCGCGGAGGCCATTTCAAAGAGGCCGATGAGGCTGTGCGACGGGTCTTTGAACCGTTTGAGCGCGTGCCGGCTTTTCACAACGCCGCGCTGCGGATGCGAGAGGGAATCGCGCTGTTGAAGCGCTCGGCAGCGGGAATCCAGGGCCCGCCTGAAGACGCGCCGTCGTTTGGCGGGCATCATTATATTTATGTGCCGGCGGATCGGATGTGGAGCGAGGCCGGCGAGTTCGCGAAACAATGCGGAGGCGATCTCGCGTCCGTGGGTTCAATCGAGGAGCAGGAGTTTCTGACGGCCAATTTTGGGGCGCCCAGCCTCGGTCGGCGAATTTGGCTCGGCGGAACGGATGAGGCGCATGAGGGATTTTGGGCGTGGAGCAACGGCGAGCGATGGATCTTCGATCACTGGACACCGCCGGAACCGGACAACGCCAATCGCGCGGAACATTGCCTCGCGATGAAGTCTGATGGTTGGTGGACGGATAACGATGGAGCGTTGAAGTTTCCGTTTATCGTGGAGTGGGACGAGTGAGTGGCGCGGGCCATTGGGTGAACCACCTCGATCCGATCGCCCTTCGACTGCACGGCGATTTCGGAATCCGCTGGTATGGCTTGGCGTATGCCGCGGCGTTTGTAATCGGCGCGTGGCTGTTGTCGTTATATTTCAAACGCGGGCGCTCTCCCCTGAATCCCAACCAGCAGTCCACGCTGTTGTTCGCGTGCATGATCGGGGTGTTGGTTGGTGGGCGGCTGGGCTATGTCTTGCTGTATGACTGGCCGGCCACGCGGGCGAATCCGCTGACTGTTTTTCAAATCTGGAACGGAGGGATGGCCAGCCACGGCGGATTTGCAGGCGTGATTCTGGCGTGCTTGTGGGCGGCGCGACAATTTCGCATTTCGCCGCTGTCGCTGGGCGACATTGTGGTCACGCTCACGCCTCCGGGTTTGTTGTTGGGTCGCGTCGCGAATTTCATTAACGGCGAACTGTGGGGTCGAATCAGCAACGTGCCGTGGGCGGTGATTTTTCCGTTGAGCGCGCCGGACGGCACGCCGGTGCAGCAGATCGCGCCGCGCCATCCATCGCAGCTCTACGAAGCCGCGCTGGAAGGGCTGTTGTTGCTGGTCTTCACGCAGACGCGACTTTGGAAAACCGATGTGTTGAGAAAACCGGGGCGATTGAGCGGGGAATTTCTCTGCCTCTATGCCGTTGTTCGCGTGATCGGCGAGCAATTCCGCGAACCCGACGCGCCGCTGATCTTCGGCGTGAGTCGCGGCATTTTCTACAGTATCTTTCTCTTCATCGGCGGCCTGCTTCTCATCCTCCGAAAGGGGTCAGTCCGTGCATATGTGCAATAATTTGCGGAGCCGCGCGACCTCCGGATCTGCGGCGAGCCGATAGCGCCGGACGGCGCGGCTGACGTTGCTGCGGTGTCCCATATCCAGTTCGTTTTGAATCCACTCGTCGGGCACCACGGCCCGGCTTTTCACCAGCCAGGCCAATCCCTGCTTGCGCGGGTCGCGCTGTTTTAGGGCGCGCGCTTCGGTTTGAGTCAATTTCAGGGTGCGCAGTCCGCAGTCGAGCAACGTCGTGGCGTTCTTTCGGTCGCGTGTATCCAGTAGATCGCGTGAATAGGATCTGCGTTTTCGTCCCTGAATGGTGGAGGAGGCGAGTTCCTCCAGCCGATTTCGAAATTCGGAGTTGCCCACAAGCCATCCGCGGCGAAGGGCCTTCCATTCGTCGCTGTCTCGTGAAGGCGTCCCCGCAAAAACTTCTCTCGATAGTTGATCGAGAAGTTTTTCGTACAATTTGCGGGAACGCGGTCCGTCGTCTGGAAGATTTTCGGCGGCGAACACGCGCTTTCGCGAAAGCCACGGTTCGAGCGATGCGCCCCTAACGAAGGAGGGGAAACTGCTCCAGCGAAAATCCAGCAGATGAGGAGAGGTGGAATCCACCAAGCCGGCTCGTGAAGGATTCAAATGAATGTAGCGGCTCACGAGCCGAAAATATTCCGGCGCTTTGCCATCAACGGGAATGGCTTTGTAACGGCCTTGAAACAGGTGGCCCGAAACGCGATGCCGCGCGTTGAATCGCTGGGTGTAGGTGCCTTGAAACCATTTCATGCCGGCGACGAGGTTGGGATGGGGCGTTTCGAGCAACAGGTGATAGTGATTGTGCATCAGGACATAGCTGTGCACTCGGAAGCCGGTGCGCTCGCAGACTTCCGCCAGCGTTTCGAGAAAAATTTCGCGGTCTTGATCGTCGGCGAAGATGGGTTCCTTGCGATCACCCCGGCACATCACGTGATAGACCGCTCCGGCGTATTCGATTCGTACGGGCCTAGCCATGCAGCGACGTTATGCGCTATCGCATTTTCACGCGAGCCAATTCTGCACATATGCACGGACTGACCCCTTTGGGGATTTTGCACATATGCACGGACTGACCCCTTTTTAGAGGAGGCGGTGGAGGATGTTGGTGAGGGTGGCGAGGGTGAAGGGTTTGCGGAGGTAGGCGTCGGATTTGATGTCGCTGGTTTCTTCGAGGCGCTCGGCTTCAAAGTCGCCGCTCATGGTGACGATTTTGGCTTTGCAACCTCTCTTTAGAAGGGCGCGAATCAGCGTCGGGCCGCTCATTTCGGGCATCAGTAGATCGGTCAAGATCAGGTCCGCGCATTGGGGTTCTTTGTCCAACAGCGCGAGCGCTTGGAGGCCGTTTGCGGCTTCGATCACGCGATAGCCGTTTTTTTCGAGCATTTGGCGGGCAATTTTGCGGATGGCTTCTTCGTCATCCACAATGAGAATGGTTTCGCCGTGGCCGCGCATGATCGCTTCGGTTTCATTTTTGGCCGGTGGTTCCATGTGCTCTGGAGTGAATACGGGCAGAAAGATTCTGAATTCAGTTCCGGCGCCGAGCGTGGATTCGACCTGGATGAATCCTTTGTGGCTGCGCACAATGCCGAGGACGGTGGAGAGGCCCAGGCCTGTGCCTTCGCCGACGCCTTTGGTGGTGAAGAAGGGGTCGAAGAGTTTGTCGAGGTGTTCGGGGGCGATGCCGGTTCCGGTGTCGCGGACGCTCAATTGAATGTATTGGCCGGGGTTGGCGGCGTTGTTTTGTTCGGCCATGCGCCGATCTACTTCGATGGAGTTGATGGTGATGAAAATGGAGCCGCCGTTGGGCATGGCGTCGCGCGAGTTGATGCAGAGGTTCATGAGGATTTGATGCAACTGGGTTCGGTCGGCGTTGACGACGAGCGCGTCGCCGATGAATGAGGTGTGAACGCTGATGTTTTTGGGGAAGGTGGAGGCGATGAGTTGGGCCATGTCCTGAACGATGGAGCGGACTTGGACCGGAGTGCGGCGGGCGTCGAGGCCGCGGCCGAAGGTGAGGAGTTGCTGGATGATTTCGGCTCCGCGCTTTGCGCTGGCTTCAATGGCGTTGATGATTTCGATCAGCGCGGGGTCGTGGATGCCTTCGCGCAGGAGGGGCGGGCTTAGGAGGATGGGGGCGAGGATGTTGTTCAGGTCGTGGGCGACGCCGCTGGCGAGCCGGCCCACGCTTTCGAGTCGCTGGGTGCGCAGGAATTGGGCCTCCAGCCGCTTTTGCTCGGTGATGTCTTGTTTGATGGCGATGAAGTGGCGGATTTGCCCTTCTTCATCTTTCACGGGGGTAATGGTCATTTCCTCGGTGTAGAGGCTGCCGTCCCTCCGGCGGTTGACCAGTTCTCCGTGCCAGACGTTTCCGGTTTTGATGGTGGACCACAGGTGGCGGTAGAACTCGGCATCTTGCTTGCCGGATTTAACGAGGTTCTTTGGGTTGACGCCGACGACTTCGGTATAGCTAAAGCCGGTGTTTCGGCAGAAGGCTTCGTTGACCCATTCGATGGTGCCTTCGCGGTCGGTGATGACGATGGCGTTGGCGGCGGCGTTGAGGGCGGCGCTCAGCAGGCGCATTTGTTCGTGGACTTGGCGTTGTTCGGTGATGTCGAGCGAGAGGATGAAGGCGCCTTCGGGCACCGGCTGGATCATCAGGTCAAACCAGTGTGAGTGGCCATCCTCGTAGGTGAAGAGATTTTGAAAGTGAGAAGATTTTCGTTCGCGAAGGCATTCGCGGATGCGCGACATGAGCGGGGTGCCTTCGAGTTGTGGATAGGCTTCGCACATTCGGATTCCGAGCAATTCGTCGCGCCGTCGCGCGCCTTGCTTCGTGACGGTGTCGTTGACGTAGAGGTAGCGTTCGTCGAAGCCGATGATTTGGGCGCCTTCGGTGAGCGAGTCGAGTGTGGAGCGAATGCGCTCTTCGCTTTCGCGCAGGGCCTGTTCGGCGCGTTTGCGGATGGTAATGTCTTCCACGATGGCGAGGACGCCTGTGTGGCCGTCGGGCAGGGCGATGGCGGATTCGAGGATGGAAAGGTTGAAGGCGCGGCCGCTTTTGTCATGGTACACGATTTCGTGGCGCAGGCTCCGGCCTGCGCTCATGGTCACGAAATTTCCGTGCAGTGTTTCTCGATCTTCTGGCGGGACGAACATGCGGACGTTGTGACCGACGATTTCGCCGCGGCTCAATCCATGAATGGCGCAGAAGGCTTCGTTGACATCGAGGAAGACGCCTTGTTCGTCGTAGAGCCCGATGCCCAAGGGCGAGAGATTGAAGAGGGTGCGGAAGCGGAGTTCGCGTTCGATCAGGGCGGCTTCCGTCCGTTTACGTTCCGTGATGTCGCGGCAGATGGCCAAGATATGTCTTTTGCCTTCGATGATGGCGGCGGTGGAGGAGATTTCCACATCCGCCAGTGTGCCGTCTGCGCGGCGATGTCGGGTCTCGAATTGTTCTCCTTTCGGATTGGCCCTATCCAGTCGTGCGTTCAACTCCGCGCGGGTCATGGTGGCATCCCAATCCCAGACGTGGAGGGTGCGGAGTTGTTCCATGGGATAGCCCAGCATGTTGGCGAAGGATTCGTTGGCTTCGATGATGGCGCCGTTGGTGTCGAGGATGACGATACCGTCGCGCGATTTACTGGTGAGGAGGTGGCGTCGCTCGATTTCCGAGTTAAGCGCTTCGCGAATGCCGAGGCGTCGCAGGGTGTGAAGGAGGCGGGTCGCAAGGCCCGCGAGGAGGGCGATGACGAGCGTGAGCGCGATGATGATCAATGTTTGGCGGCGGAGGGGCGCGAGGATTTCCGCCAAATCCATTTTGACGATAATGAACCACGCGGTGTCCGGCAGCCGACGGGAGACGGCGAAGACCGGGCGGTTCCAGAGGTCCAGCGCGGCGGTCATGATTCCGGTTTTGTCGAGCACGGCGCGCACGGCGGGGGCATCCGGGTGCGCAGCCATGATGATTTTTTCGAAGCCGCCGGGTTTGGTTCCACGTCGCGTGGTGTTCAGGATGACGAGGCTTTCGCCTTCGCGGCGCACGACGAGTGTTTCGGCCAGCGCTCCGGCGAGAATTCCTCTTCGGATGAATGGGCGGAGGATCGCGGTGGCGTCGGCGCGATGGAGCGCGATGGCCAGCAGGCGGTTGGTTTCTGTGTGCGAGAAGATGGGATAGACGATGTCGAGTTGCGGTTGGCCGGTTTCCACATTCCACTTCACATCTGACATGCGCGCGTCTCGCGCGTTGATGGCGTCGGTGACCAGCGCGTTGTCCGGCTGGATGGGATGATGATCGGAGTGGTTGATGTGAATTTGTTCGACGAGGTTGGAATCGAAGAGCGCGATGTGGATATAGCGGTTGCTGCTCATCATCGCGGAGAAAAACTGCTGGATTGAGTCGTGGTGATCGCGGTCTCCGCCGGCCATGAAGTTGGAGATTCGATCGGAGAGAGCTTGCGTGCCCATGACGGTGCGGGCGTCGTCCAAACGCTCCTTTTGCCAGTTGGAAATCTGTTCTTCGTGGAGGTCGCCAATGGCATTGAGGAGTTCGACGGTCAGGCGCGTGTCTTCGGTCTTGCGCACGCGCACATACAGGGCGCCCATGGTGCCGACGATGAGGAACGTGATGAGCGTGACGAGCCATGGCGAAGGTTTGAACTCGCTTGCCTTCAGGGGCGCTGTTGCCGCGAGGGTCCAGAGTCCTGCGCTGAAGAGGAGAAGTGCGGCCACGGTGGCGGGAGCGGATGGGGTGGTCCACTGCAGCCATGTCATGTGAGGCGCGACGATGAGGGTGCCGACGAGCGTGGTCCAGATCACAAGCGCGCCGACGAATCCGCGCGCAACGTCGCGAGCGCGGGATCCTTTTCCAGAGTTTGCGATCAGGAAGACGGCAACGGCGGAGAGTATGATTGAGACGCCGGAAGCCGACGGCATGAGCCGAGCGGGCAACCCTTCGGTGACGGCCAGGAGATTGAAAAGCGCGTTTTCGACTGGAGAATTCCATGCGAATGTGTGTCGAAGGACGGCCCAAACTCCGATGGCGGCGACGACGCCAGTGAGGATGCCAACGATCAGACGGGTGAGTCGCCGCGATGAAGTTCGAAGCGAGAGCGAGCAAACACAGAGCATGAAGATGAGGAGAGAGGTCAGGGGCGCCATCGGGGTTTTGGCGTAGAACGGCGTGAGCACATCCCACATGCCGGACACAATGCTCCAGAGGGAATCGAGCGAGATCAGAATCGCCGCGAGCGTGTACCACATAAATTTGAGAAATCGAGGCGACCGCTCTCGCCTCCAGTTCTCATTAACCAAGTTAACACGTCAATTGGCCGTATGGAACAAGGAAAAGGGTTGATTAACTTGAGGGCGCTGTGGTCCTGCTGCCTGATCGGCGAAAATGTTGGCGCTGGCTCTGCGGCGGCAGAACAACGGAGGGACGGCGAGACTCGAGGGTGGGGATGAGTGAACGGCGATGGTGTGCGGGTGGTTTAGAAGTTGAGTCCGGCGCGAAGGCCGTAGATGCGGGCTTTGGATTCGGGTTGGAAGAACATGCCGGTTTTGTCGTCGAAGTCGGATTTCGAGAATTCCAAGGATTCGGCATAGAGCGCGATGGTGTAGCGGCTGACCTGGTAGCCGAGTTCGCCAGCGAGGGAGACGCGTTTGCCGGGTTCGAGGTTCACGTCGGAGCTGCCGCTACCGAAGTCAACGGATTCATGATTGTAGAAGGGGGCTCGAATGCTGCCGCGGGCGTAGAAGGAGGCGATGCGGGCTTCGAGGCCGGCGATGACTTGAAAGGTGGCCCAGTATTCGTCGTAGCCGAATTCGCCCATCTTGCCGTCGGATTTGGTGTCGAGCGAGCGGAGCCAATAGCGGAGGCCGAGGCCGGCGAAGGGGCGGAGGTCGAGGCCGGATGAAGTGGGGATGGTGGTGGCGAGGTCGCCTTCGAGTTCGATGCCGCGATAGAGGGTGTCGCTCTTGTAGGGGATGGAAGAGCCGTCTGCGGCGAAGACGGCGCCGTCGTAGTCAACGGTGCCAAAGAAGAGGCGGCCGCGGCCTTCGAAGTCGAGTTTGGGGTTGAGGGGTTTGACGGCGGAGATGCCGATGCCGAAGAGGGGTCCGCGTTCTTCGAGGAGTTCCGTGCCTTCGGTGTATTCGTTCCAGCGGAAGTGTTCGAGGGTGAGGTGGACGTTAAATTGGGCGGGGGCAAGAGGTTCGGATGTGGTGGTGGCGTGGGCGGTGAGGGCGGCAAGGGTGGCGAGCAGAGTTGCGGCGGTGCACACGGTCCATTTCATGCGGTGTCTCCTGTAGCGGCTGTGGGCGCCGATTTTTCTACATCTTGAAAGTGTTTCTCGATTACTCGCATTTTGAGTTCGATTTTGTCGAGTTGTTTGTCGGCGCGGAGGGAGGGGTCAGCGGACGAGGAGGAGCGGTTGTCGCGCGTGGCTGAGGAGGTGGTTGGTGGTGCTGCCGAGGAACATTTCGCGGATGCGTCCGCGTCCGTAGGCGCCGACGACGATGAGGGAGCAGGCAAGTTCTTCCGCTTTGGAGAGGATGGCGATTTCGGGGAGGCCCTCGACGACCATGTGCGCGGCGGCGCATTCGTGGGCGCGGGCGAGTTTCATGGCGTCTTCGGCGAGGTCGTGGGCGTGGGCGAGGTCGTGTTGTTCGGCGACGGAGAGGATGACCAGCGGGGCGGCGAGGGCGCCGGCGAGTTCGATGGCTTCGTGGAGGGCGCGGCTGGCGTGGCCGCTGCCGTCATAGCCGACGAGGATTTTTGTGATGGGGGTGAAGGTGTCGGGGGTGACGAGGCAGGGTTTCAGGGAGTTGCGTACGACGCGTTCGACGGTGGAGCCGGTGAGGTCGCCGACCCATTCGGCGTGTTCGCCGCGCTGGCCCATGACGATCAATTCGGAGCGAGCGGCTTCTTCGAGGATGACGCGGGCGGGCAGTCCGGTTTTGACGAGAGTTTCGCTGTGCCAGTTGTGTTTGGCGCAGAGGTCGTTGAAGGCTTCGACGATGGCGTTGCCCTTGGCTTCCATGAGGTCGCGGAACTGTGAAAGTTGCGAGGCGAACGGTTGCGCGCCGAGCCAGCCGGAGATATCGGCCATGAGGGGGCCATCGAGCATGCGGGCATCGAGGACGTGGAGGCCGGTGAGTCGTGCTTTGAGCCGGGCGGCGAGGGTAATGGCATATTCACATCCCGCTTGGCCGTGAGTGGAGCCGTCGGTGCAGGCCAGAATGGACTTGATCATGGCGGACAACCTTCTTTCGCGACGGACGATAACACAGTTTCTTTGCGGTGTGAAGTTCAACGAACGAACATTTTTTGCGTTGGGAGTGTCGGAGTAGAATGGGCGTTGGTAGCGCATTCGCGCGGTCGCGGGATGGGAAGTCGCGCTTCAGCGTCAGGAAATGGGAGGCGCAGAGTGCGTGGCGGGCTGTCGTCATTCGATGGGTTTGGGGACTGGGCCGGAGAGATCGCGCTCGCGGCATTATTTGTTGAAGTGAAGCGCTTTATCAAGAATTTGCATCGCTTGACCAGCTGATCGGCTGGGGTAAGTTACGAGGAGCGGGTTGGAACGGCTCCGCAGTTTGCAGATAAATTGACTTTTGGGCAAAAAAATTCACTTAACATTGAGGGTAGTATTTTATAGGTTAGTACAGCGCGTAACTGCGCCCTTTTTTTATTTGGGACTGGGTGTTTTTTTTCAGACGCTTTTGGGACTTCGATCGAATTGAGTGGAGAACTTGCGATGAATTGCGCCTCTGGAAGACAGGGAGAATTATGCCGTGACGCGAGTCGAAGGACTCGCGAATGCGCGGAGCGCGCCCGTGACCGGAGGGGTGGAGTTAATGCTATGAAGATGTGGTCGCAGAGGGAAATTTCATGGAAGCCCATCCGTGTTGCGCTGGCGCTCGCGGGATTATTTGTTGCGGGCGCGCCGTTGTCCGCGAGCGCGCAGTCGGTGGTGTATTTTCGCGGAGCCGCCTCGTCGGGATGGTGGTCGTCGGGTGATGGCGATGAGAACCGTTGGTATCGCAAGTCGGACGGTTGGGATGTTCGCCGCGAGGACTTGGCGGATGGGCAGGGGAGTTCTTCCGGCACAAAGGCCTATGTTTATGTTGTGTTCGATAACGCCAACCAGGCGACCATGACCGTCAACGCGCTTGGCGGCGCGCAGCATTCGATCAACACGATCATGTTTTCGAATTCCACGAGTCGCTCGTTCACGCAGGATGGCGGCGCTTTTCTGAGCATGGGCGGCGGCAGCGGCAACGCGAAGATTGAGGCGGACGGGTCGAGCGGGACGGGAACCTACACGTTCAACACGGCGCTTCGTTTGGAAAAGACGACGGAGTTGAATCCCGTGGGCGGCACGCTCACGTTCAACGAGCCGATCACCAATCAGGGCAATTCCATTTTGGTGTGGGGAGCGAACGGCAAGACGCTGAACATCAACGGACGGTTGACCGGGTCTGGCAGTTTGACGGTGAAGCAGGCGTCGTTTGTCAGCATCACGAACAACAATGACTTTTCGGGCGGGTTGACGGTTGAAAAGGGCGCCATTCGACTGGCGAGCAGCACGAATGCGATGGGTTCGGGAAACATTTCGGTCGGGACGAATGCGACGTTGGAGTTGAATGAGAACGTCACGTGGCGTCCGGTGCAGGTGACGCTGTACGGGACCGGCACGAATGGGCTGGGCGGTTTGCGCAAGCTGACGGGGAGCGGGGACATGGCGTGGCCGGGCGCGGTGGTTTTTGGAAACACCGCGGCGGTGGATGTGGGCGGCGGCACATTGACGATGCAGGGCACGGCGAGCGGGTCCGGATTGTGGACCAAGTTGGGATCAGGGGGGTTGATTTTGTCGGGAGCGAACACGTTTTCTGGCGACAGCATTATCAGCAACGGCGTGGTGCGGATGCTGCACGGGGATGCGTTGGGCACGACGGCGGGGAGCAACATTGTGGTGAGCGGCGCGGCGTTGGAAATCACGAACGCCATCACATCTTCCGAGCGCATGTCTATCAATGGCACGGGCATTTCGAGCGCGGGCGCGTTAAACAGTTTGGGCGGGAACAACACGCTTTCCGGCGCGATTGCGTTGGGCGCGAATTCTTCCGTGGGCGTGGTGGCGGACACCCTGACCATGAGCGGAATTATTTCGGGCAGTTATTCGCTGACGAAAGTTTCGGCCGGCACGTTGACGTTGAGCGGGAACAACACGTTCAGTGGCGGGGTCACGCACAATGGCAGCGGTGGGCGGATCAACATTGGACATGCGAATGCGTTGGGCTCGGGGACGTACACGATCGGCGGCGCGAGCGCGAGTTTTGACAACTCTTCGGGTGGATCCCTGACGATCGGGAATGCGTTCACGATGAGCGGCGGGAGTCCGACGTTTGTCGGATCGAATCCGCTGACGATCAGCGGCGCGGTGACGCTTTCCGGCGCGAACCGCACGATCACCGTTTCGGCCAGCACGTTGACGCTGAGCGGCAACATTTCGGAGTCGGGATCGCGGACCTTGACGAAAGCCGGGTCGGGCACATTGACGCTGAGCGGCAATAACTCGCACAGCGGGGGAACGACCTTGAGCGCGGGCACGTTGAATATCGGTCACGCGAATGCGCTCGGTAGCGGCACCTTCTCCACGGGCGCGGGCACGTTCGACAACTCGTCGGGCGGCGCGCTGACGGTGGCGAATGCGGTGACGTTTGACGGGAATCCGACGTTCACAGGCACACAGCCGTTGACGATTTCCGGGGCAGGCCAACTTAACGGCGCGGCAACACGGACGATTACGGTGTCGGCGAGCACGCTGACGTTGTCGGGGGCGCTTGGCGAGGATGCGGCGGGCCGGAATCTGACGAAGGCGGGCAGCGGCACGTTGGTGTTGTCGGGGAACAACACGTACAGCGGGAACTCTACGGTGAGCGCGGGAACGTTGCAGATCGGCGCGGGCGGGACGAGCGGCAGCGTTGCGGGCAATATCGCGAACAATGCGGCGTTGATTTTTGACCGGTCGGATGATCTGACCTATTCGGGTGTGATCAGCGGTTCCGGCACGTTGGAGAAAAAGAGCGCAGGCACCTTGACATTGAGCGGGAACAACACGTTCAGCGGCGCGGCGACGATTTCGGGCGGCACGATCAAGATGGGGCACGCGAATGCGCTGGGCAGCACTGGCGGAGGCACAACGGTGGCCGCCGGCGGCGCGCTTGATTTGAACGGGCAGACGGTCGGCGGCGAAGCGGTCACGCTCAACGGTCACGGCATCAACGGTGGCGGCGCGTTGATCAACAGCAGTGGCACGGCGAGTTTGAGTGGAACGATCGCGCTGAATTCGGCATCGGCGATTGGCGGCGCGAATCAAATGACGCTGAGCGGTGTGATCAGCGGCGCCAACCAGTTGACGAAAGTTGGCGCGGGGACGACGATTCTTTCGGGCAATAATTCATTTTCCGGCAACAGCATCATCAGCAATGGTCTCGTTCGATTGACGCACGCGAACGGCCTGGGTTCGACGGCGGGCAGCAATATCGTGATGAGCGGCGCGGCGGTGGAGGTCAGTGGCGTCAACTCGCCGGAGCCGATGTCCATCAACGGCACGGGCATTTCCGGGGGCGGCGCGTTGCGCAGCGCGAGCGGGAGCGGCACGTTTTCGGGCGGCATTGCGTTGGGGTCGGATTCGTCCGTGGGCGTGGATGCCGATACGCTGACGATTAGCGGCATCATTTCGGGTGGATTTGCGCTGACGAAAGTGGGCGCGG
>JABLTH010022216.1_pt1 | contig 59596 bp, 49 predicted proteins | sample 7875711 | NCBI WGS metagenome assembly JABLTH01 (sample SAMN14941262, study PRJNA633318) | bioreactor metagenome | isolation source: bioreactor | place: China | collected 2019-03-05 | reverse complement strand
GTCGGCGGGCGGCGACGCGAGATAGGTGTCGCGGCCCTCGACGCGCTGGTACTTGCCGTCGTTGCCGGACACGATCCAGTCGGCGGCGTGCGCGGCAACAGCCGTCGTGGCGAGCGTCAGCGCGGCGAGCAGGCGCGCGCTGCGCAGGCGGAAAGGATTCGAATGCATGGCGGTCGGTTCTCCGGATCGGTTGCGGATGCAATGGTTGGCTCGACCCTGCTGCTCGACGGGTCGAAACCACCGCATGATGCCCGAAAGCCGCCGAATCCGGCGTCCCGCACCCGGTTCGTTTCGGTCAACCCGTCCGTCGCGCGCCGGACGGCCACTCGCCGACGTCATCGAGCGGATACACCGGCCGCGCCAGCCGCTCGTAGTGAAACAGCCCGTAGTCCGAGCTCGTCACGCCGCGGCTGTCGCACTCGACCAGCGCGGCCGCGATCGGCACGAACACCGGCCGGCAATACATCCGCGATTTCAGCAGCAGGAAGCGTGCGCGGCGCGGATCGACGCCCACGCTCTCGAACACGCCGAGGTCCCACGGCTCCTGCGTACGCTCGGTGATGACGAGCGTGGCCGCGCCGATATCGAGCACGGCCGTGCGGCCCATATAGGCGCGCTGGCCCGTGTAAGTCGGCCCCGTGATCACGTATTCGCCGTCGGTGAGCGCACGCACGATGCCGGTCGCGCGAAACGGCTCGCGCCGCACGCCGCCGTGCGACGGCAGGCGGTTGCCGACCGGCACCGTCACGGTCGCGCCGACTCCCGCGTCGATCAGCGCCGCGACGGCCTGCGGGTCGCACAGCGGCCCGCTGACGATGCCGTCGAGGCCCTGCGCGAGCGCGGCCTCGAGCAGGTCCATCGTGTCGCACGGGCCGCCCGACATGCAGTTGTCGCCGTGATCGAGCATCAGCACGGGGCGATCCGCGTCGCGCGCGAGCGCTGCCGCCTGCGCGACCGATTCGGCGAGCGGCGCGCTGCGATAGACGAATTCGTCGCGCGCGTCCCAGATCCGCCGCGCGATGCGCTCGGCCGCCGCGTCGGCCGCGGCGCGGTCGCCGTCGGACACCACCACGACGCTGATGCACGGCGCGGGAATGTCCGCGAGCGAGAAACCCGGCAGCACCGATACCGCGAGCATCCCGTCGGCCTCGGCCTCACGCGCGGCCTCCACCGCGCGCTTCATCGCGCCTTCCGCGCTCGCGCTGCGCAACGTCGACGTCATCAGCGGCGGCTGCCGCCACGCGAGCACGGGCCGCGCGCGACCGTGAAGCCGGTCGAATAGCAACCGCGCCGCATGCTCGCCCGTCTCGTACATGTCGACGTGCGGATAAGTCTTGAAACTGACGATCACGTCCGCGTGATCGATCATCTTCTGCGTGACGTTCGCGTGCAGGTCGAGCGCGACCGCGATCGGCGCATCGGGCAGCGCCGCGCGCACGCGTTCGAGCAGGTCGCCCTCGCCGTCCGCGCTCTGCTCGGCGACCATCGCGCCGTGCAGGTCGAGCATCACGGCATCGCAACCCGGCACGGCCGCGACGATCGCATCGCAGATCGCCGCATACGCGTCGGCCGCGACCGGCCCGCTCGGGTTCGCGGCCGCCGATACGGGCGTGACGATCCCGGCGCCTTCACGCTCGGCCGCGTCGAGGAACGCAGACATCGCGGTGCGCATCCCGCGATTCGCGCGATACGCATCGTCGCCCCAGTCGGGGCCGTTGCGGCCGAACGCGGCGATCGGCGTCGGCACCGGCGAGAACGTGTTCGTCTCGTGGTTCATCCGGGCGATCAGGATCTTCATCGTGTACTGCCCTCCACGTTCGCGGCCGTATCGCGTCGGCCCGCTGCCGTCTCCTTCACCCGCATCGTCGAACTCCCCTCAATCGATGAACCGATGAAACGACGCGGCACGCGCAGCGTGCCGTCGCCGGAATCGCACCGCCGCCCGCCGGCCCGCTCGTCGCTTGTCGTCGCGAATCGGGGCAGGGGCGCGCGTCGCTCAAGCGTACCCCGTCGTGCCCTTCGTCTCCAGATATTCGACGAGGCCGAACTCCGCATACTCGCGGCCGTTGCCCGAACGCTTGTAGCCGCCGAACGGCGCGGCCGGGTTCCACGCCGGATAGTTGATGTGCACGTTGCCGACCCGCAGCCGTGCCGCGACCCGGCGCGCGCGCTCGAGGTCCTTCGTCTGCACGTATGCCGCAAGCCCGTAGACCGAATCGTTCGCGAGCGCGATCGCCTCGTCCTCGGTGCGGTAGGTCAGGATCGACAGCACCGGCCCGAAAATTTCCTCGCGCGCGATCGTCATGTCCGGCGTGACGTTGGAGAACACCGTCGGCTTCACGTAGAAACCGTCGCCGAGCCCGTCGGGCCGACCGGTGCCACCGGCGACGAGCGTCGCGCCTTCGTCGATCCCGCACTGGATCAGCTGCTGGATGCGGTCGAACTGCGCGCGACTGACGACCGGCCCGATGCCCGTTTCCGTCGAACGCGGATCGCCGACGACGGTGCGCGCCGCCTCGTTGCGCGCCGCGGCCTCGGCTGCGGCAAGGTGGTCGACATGCACGAACATCCGCGTCGGCGCGTTGCACGACTGCCCGCTGTTGCTGAAGCAACTGCGCGCACCGCGCGTGACCGCATCCTCGATGTCGGCATCGGGCAGGATCAGGTTCGGGCTCTTGCTGCCGAGTTCCTGGTGCACGCGCTTCACGGTATCGGCGGCCGCCTTCGCGACCTCGACACCCGCGCGCGTCGAACCGGTGAACGACACCATGTCGACGTCCGGATGCCGCGACAGCGCGTCGCCCACTTCGTGCCCGTAGCCGTGCACGAGGTTGAACACGCCCGGCGGCACGCCGGCTTCGTGCAGGATCTCCGCGAACAGGATCGCGCTGAACGGCGCGATCTCGCTCGGCTTGAGCACCATCGTGCAGCCGGCCGCGAGCGCCGGCGCGACCTTGCACACGATCTGGTTGATCGGCCAGTTCCATGGCGTGATCAGCGCGCACACGCCGATCGGCTCGTGCGATACCAGCAGCGAATCGGTCTGCGTGCTGAAGCGGAACGACTGCAGCGCGCGAATCGTCTGCTCGAGGTGCGCGGTGCCGACCGCCGCCTGCATCGCACGCGCGAATGCGATCGGTGCGCCCATCTCCTGGCTGATCGTCCGCGCGACCTCCTCGTAGCGGCGCTGGTAGATCTCGAGCACGCGCCGCAGCAGCGCGACGCGCTCGCCCACCGGCCAGCGCGAATACGTGTCGAAGGCCTGCCGGGCCGCGCCCACCGCACGGTCGACGTCGGCCGCGCCGCCGATCCTGAGCCGCGCATACGGCCGCGCCGTGCTCGGGTCGATCACGTCGATCGCCTTCGCATCGGCCGGGTCGAGCCACTGGCCGTCGATATAGGACTGTTGTGACGTTCGCATCGAATGCTCCTGTGGTGACGAATGCCGGTGTCGCGCTCAGCGCGTCGCGCGCGCGAAGGTGTCGACGAGGATGTCGCGGATCTGCGCGACGAACCACACGATTTCGTCGCGCGACATCACGAGCGGCGGCGAGAACTGCACGATCGGCGTGCCTTCGTGGTCGACGCCCGCGCGGCACAGCAGCCCCGCGTCGAAGATCGCGGGCGCGAGCAGCGTCGACACGAATGCCTGCGCGCTGATGCCGGCCGCCCAGCGGCGCGCGGCCTTGTCGGTCACGAGTTCGAGCGAGTAGTGGTAACCGTCGCCGCGCACGTCGCCGACGCACGGCAGTTCGAGCAGGCCGTCGAGGGTCTGGCGGAACACCGCTTCGTTGCGTCGGACGTTCTCGAGCACGCCTTCGCGCTCCATGATCGCGAGGTTCGCGAGCGCGGCCGTGCACGCGACCGGATGGCCGCCGTATGTCGCGCCGTGCAGGAACATCTGCTGCGGGCCGTCGAGGATCGTTTCCACGACCGCGTCGCTCGCGATCACGCCGCCGAGCGGCACGTAGCCCGACGCGATGCCTTTCGCGAACGTGATGACGTCCGGCTTCAGCCCGTAGCGCGCGGAGCCGAAATATTCGCCGAGCCGGCCGAACCCGCAGATCACTTCGTCGGCGACGAGCAGCACACCGTGCCGGTCGCAGATGTCGCGCAGCCCGGCCGTGTAGCCGGCCGGCGGCGTCAGGCTGCCGCCCGCGTTCTGCAACGGCTCGACGACGATCGCGGCGACGGTATCCGGGCCTTCCTGCACGATCAGCGACTCGATCTCGTCGAGCAGATGGCGCGTGAACTCCGCTTCCGTCTCGCCGACCGGGCGCCCGTAGCGCTTCGTGTTGCCGACATGCCGCACGCCCGACATCAGCGGCTCGAAATGCTTGCGGAAGTTCGTCATCCCGTTCAGCGCGAGCGCGCCGAACGACGTGCCGTGATACGCGACGCGCCGGGCGATGAACTTGCGCCGCTGCGGCTCGCCGCGCGACTGGTGATACTGGCGCACCAGCTTGATCGCCGCTTCGTTCGACTCCGAGCCGCTCGACGTGAAGAACACGCGGTTCAGCCCGTCCGGCGCGAGCGTCGCGAGCTTGTGCGCGAGCGTGATCGCCGGCTCGTGGCCGACACCCCAGTTGGTCGCGAACGGCAGCCGCACCATCTGCTCGCGGATCGCGTCGCCGATTTCCGCGCCGTGGCTGTAGCCGACCTGCACGCAGTACAGCCCGGCCAGCGCATCGAAGTAGCGCTTGCCGTGGCGGTCGACGAGCCAGCAGCCTTCGCCGCGGTCGAACACGGTCAGCGCGTGGTCGCGATACGCATCGGCGTGCGTGAAATGCATCAGCAGGTGGCGCTTGCCGAGCGCCTGCAGGTCCGCGTCGAGATTGACGTCAACAGCGTTCATGGTTCACTCCTCCTTCAGGGTTTCAGGTCCGGCGCGGCGCGCCCGGTCATTCAGTTCATCGACAGTGTCGGCGCCGGGCGCGTGAAGCCGCGCGTCAGCCATGCGAGCTGGCAGAGCCCGAGCACGAGCCAGCCGATGCCGACGTAGAACGTCTGGCGCGACAGCCCCGACCACAGCCACACGTTCATCGCGAAGCCGAGCGCCGGCATCACGCCGAACGTGATCCAGCCCGCGAAGCGGCGATGCTCGGCGCGGCACAGATAACTGCGCATCACGCACAGGTTCACGACCGCGAACGCGACGAGCGCGCCGAAGCTGATCATCGTCGACGCGAGATCGAGCGTGACGAACAGCGCGGACAGCGACACGACGCCGACCGCGAGCGTCGCGCGCACCGGCGTGCGCAGCCGCGCATGCAGGTGGCCGAACACGCGTTCGGGCAGCACGCGGTCGCGGCCCATCGCGAACAGCACGCGCGTCACGCTCGCCTGCCCGGCCATCGCGCTCGCGAAACAGCCGGCCACGTACACGGCGACGAAGAACGCCGACAGCGTGCCGCCGCCGATGCGCCGCATCAGCTCGAGGCTGGCCGAATCGAGATCCTTGAATGCGTGCCAGTCGGGAAACACCACCTGCCCGACATACGCGATCAGCATGAACAGCACGCCGCTCGCCAGCGTGCAGAGCAGGATCGCGCGCGGCACCGTGCGCTTCGGCTCGCGCGTTTCCTCCGACAGCGTGGTGACCGCGTCGAAGCCGAGAAACGACAGGCACAGGATCGCGGACCCGGCGAAGATCGCGCGCGCATCGCCCGACGACGGCAACGCGACGGCCATCGACAGTCCCTCGCCTGCCGCGACCCGCGCCGATGCGATGACGAAGATCGCGATGAACACGAGCTGGCTCGCGATGAGGATCAGGTTCACGCGATTGACGAGCCGGATGCCGACGATGTTCAGCCCGGTGATCAGCGCGATGCTCCCGACGATCCACACGCTGGCCGGCACCATCGGAAAAATCTGCTTCATGTAGATGCCGATCGCGAGGTAGCTGATCATCGGAATGAACAGGTAGTCCATCAGCAGCGCCCAGCCGACCATGAAGCCGGCCGACGTGCCGAAATTGCGGCTCGCGAACGTATAGGCGGACCCTGCGCTCGGCATCAGCCGCGCCATGTGGCCATAGCTGCGCGCGGTGAACAGCATCGCGACCAGCGTGACCGCATACGCGGCCGTCAGGTGCCCGTTCGTCTCGCTCGTGACGAGCCCGTAGGTCGTGAACACCGTCATCGGCAGCATGTACGCGAGGCCGAAGATCACCAGCGTCGCGAGGCCGAGCAGGTGCGGCTTGCGGCGTTCGTCCGCGTCGCCGCGAAACGCATGTGCGGCGAAGTCCTGCGTCGCGGCGGCCGATGCGTATCGACCGGGGCTGTCGTTGTCCATGCTGTCCTCACGTAGGTGGCGTTCACGGCTTCAACACTCGTTCGCCCGGCACGGCCGGCGGCGCACGACTGGAAGAAAGTGTGGTGCGCCAAAAATTCCGCCACGAATGAGAAATGCGGACGTAATCGGGGGATATTTCCGGACACCCCGCCGCGTATCGCGCCGGCGCGTCATGCATGGTGCTGTGCCGCACTGGCGTTTTGCGGACATTCCGGCTATGTTCTACGCGACCCAGTCGCCCCGTCAGCACCATGGACACTCGATCTCATCGAAACCAGAGCCGGGCCGAGCGCAGCCTGCGTTCGTCGCTCGGCCTCGCGCGCCCGGCCGGACGCCAGGAGGACATTCCCGCCACCGTCCACGCGATCGCGGTCGCGCTGGACGAGTGCCGCGTGCGGCATATCGACGGTGCCGCGCTGCTCGAAGGCACGGGGCTCGGCGCGGACGAAGTCGCGTCGCCGAACCTGCACGTGAATCGCGGCCAGGAGCAGCGCTGCTTCCACAACCTGCTGCAGCGCAGCGGCGTGCCGTCGATCGGGCTGTCGATCGGCGCGCGGCTGCACGTATCGACACTCGGCCTCGCCGGCTACGCGATGCTGATCAGCGGCTCCGTCATGCAGGCATTCCGGTGCATGAGCCAGTTTCCGCTGTTCATGGGCCTGTATTTCGACGTGCGTATCGATGCGCATGCGGACGGCATGAGCGTGACCATCAGCCGCTACAACGGCGAGCCCGATCTCGAGGTGTTCCAGGTCGACATGTGCCTGTCGAGCCTGCGCCTGATCGTGTCCGACCTCGTCGGCAAGCCGGTCTGGCCCGCGCAGGTACAGCTCGCGCGCCGCACGCCGCGCAACGCGGCCGACTACACGCGCCACTTCGGCTGCAAGGTCGCGTTCAATGCCGGTGACAACCGGCTCGTGTTCACGTCCGTGAACGGCACCGAGATGCCGCTGCTCGCGAACGAAGTCAGCTTCAATGCGCTGCACGGCCAGTGCGAGGCGCTCGAACGGCAGTGGGCCGCGTCGGTCGGCACGCGTTTCGCCGATCGCGCGAAGGAGCTGATGGCGCGCGACCTCGCGCGTTTCAAGTCGATGACGTCGCTCGCGAACGCGCTGCACCTGACGGAGCGCACGCTGCGCCGTCGGCTCGACAAGGACGGCCTCACGTTCCAGGCGCTGCTCGACGACGTGCGCCGCGACGAGGCGGTGCGGATGCTCGACGATCCGGAGCTGACGGTCGCGGCCATTGCGGAACGTCTCGGCTACAGCGAGCCGCGCAGCTTCCGCCATGCGTATCGACGCTGGACCGGGCACCCGCCGCGCGCCGGCGCCGAGTCGGACACGTAACGCGCCATGGACGCCCGGTTGAAAGGCGCGCAGCACAAGCCTTCGCGCCATCCGGCCACAAGCCGGATTCATTGACGGCATCGGTCATTCCCGCACACGTCATGCATGACCTGCGTCTGCATGGCGTCGCGTTCGAGATGGCGGTTATCGTCCGGGTCGACTCAAGTAGAATGCGCGCAACCATCAAGCCGAGCGGGGCCACGCTTCCATTCCACTCGCACCGGCGCAACGCGAACAAGACGACACGAACATGCGCAGCGGCATCCGCGAGCCGCGCCGCCCCATCCGGGCGCGCGCCACCGCGGCGATCGCCCGCCGACGAAGCCTCCATGAGCAAACCGATCCTGTACCTCCTCGCCGGCAACGGCAGCGCGGCCGACTGGTGGGACGACACGCTGCCCCACTTCCGCCATTACCGGCCCGTGCCGCTGGAACTGCCGGGCTTCGGCGACAACCCCGCGCCGCCCTGCGAAGATCTCGCCGCGTATGCGCAAGCGCTGCTGGACGCGACCGAACCGGGCCACGCGATCATGGCGGTCGGCGTGAATGCGCTGCTGGTGCTGCACGCGTTGCAACGGCGCCCCGGCCACTTCGGCCGCAGTGTGCTGCTCGCGCCCGTCGGTGCATTTCTGTGGGAACGGCGCCTGCCGAAACTGATGGCGCCGAAGCCGCTGCGCAAGACCATTCACTGGCTGCTCGCGCACTACCCGGCGCTGTTCGCCCGCAAGTTCTCGAACCTGACCTGGACACGCGCGCAGTACCGCCGCATGGGCGCCGGCTACGCGCGCTGCCGCGCGTTCCTGCCGCACTGGGATCTCGTGCGCGCCGATACCGCGCTGCCGCTGCTCGAGTGGGTCACCGATCGCATCGAACTCGTGTGGGGCGACCAGGACGCCGTGCTCGGCGTGCGCCAGGCCGCCGCATGGTCGGCCATCCTCGCGCGCGCCGAGCTCACCGTCACGCTGCAGGCCGGCTGGGGACACTATCCGTGGATCGACGCGCCGGCGGCATTCGCGCAGTGGCTCGAAGCGGGCGACGCCGGCTTCGTCGCGCACACCAAGGGCGGGCGCCTGGCGCTGGCGACGATGGCCGGCCTGCCCGTGCCGCCCGCGCTGTCGCTGACCTGCGCCGACGATCCGCGCCTGCCCGGCTTTCTCGCGAGCCAGCCCGACGCCGAGTGGGCGATCCGCTCGTCGAGCCATGGCGAAGACCAGGCCGATGCGGCCAACGCGGGCCTGCACACCACGTTCCTGCGCGTACCGGCCTCGCAGGCCGCCGCGCGCGTGGCCGAGCTGCTCGACGGCGGCCTCGAGGAAACGGTCGTGCAGCGCTTCATCACGCCCGTGCTGTCGGGCATCGCGTTCGTGCGGCATCTCGCGGTCGAAGTCGAATGGGTGGAAGGCCACCTCGAATCGCTCGCCGACGGCCAGGCCAGCCCGCAACGCGCGATCCTGTCGCGGCTCGGCGAGCCCTGGCAGCGCGGCACGTTCCCGGGCGCGCACGGCCTGGGCGCGACGCAACTGTGGACCTTCCTGCAACGCGTGCTGCGCGCGTTCCACTACGTGCCGGGCGATGTCGAATGGGCGTGGGACGGCACGCAGCTGTGGCTGCTGCAATACCGCCCGATCAGCAGCTACGGCTGGCACCGGCACCTGACCGCCGCGAACATCGCCGAGATCCTGCCGCCGCAGCCCAGCCGGCTGGTCGAGTACGCACAACGGCGTGCGGCCGGCAGCATCCCGGCCATCATGGCGCGCTGGGATGCACGCGTATTGCAGGACAACGAACCATTCACCGCGCTCTACGGCGGCGCGTCGTACATCAACAACGACCTGTTCCTCGCCCGTCTCGCCGACTGGGGCGTATCGGCCGGCAACTACAGCGGCGAGATCGGCGGCGCGACCCCGCCGCTGCGCTGGCGCCCGCTTCGGCTGCTGCGTTCGCTGCCGGTGTTCTGGCGCATGCTGCGCGCCGCACGCGGGCATCTGCCGACGCTCGAACGCGGCCTGCAGCGCTTCGACCGGGAACTCGCGACGCTCGTCGAGCAGCGCGCCGACGGCCGGCAGCTGGCCGACTGGTTCACGCGCTTCTACGTGTTCGTCGTGCAGGGCAACCTGTGCATCGCGTCATCGCTGGCCAGCAGCGGCGGCGCGCTCTGGGGCCGTCCGCCGACCGCGTATGGCCAGCTCGAGAACAGCCCGCATCGCCTGCCGTGGGAAACCGATCCGGGCACCGCACGGCCCGCGCCCGCCGATCTGCCGTTGCAGGCGTTTCCCGACTGGCCGCTGCCCGTCCGCGTGCTCCACGCGCTCGGCGCGCCCGGCATGCGCGGCTGGTATCTGCAGGTGCGCGAGTGGTATCGCGACAACCTGATGCGCGTGTTCTTCCGCCTGCATCACGCGATGCCGGCCGCCGACCGCGACGCATGGTTCGCGCCCCATCCCGATCGCCGCGAACGCAACGGCAGCTTCTGGCAGGACGGCAGCGAAGGCACCGACGAGGCGGCCGGCTTCATGATCTATCCGGGCCACACGCAAGGCGTGCTCGGCCGCGACATCCTGCTGGAAGACACGCTCGACCCGGGCCGGCACGCGCAGTACCAGGCCGCGCGTGCGGTGATCGCGCGCATGGGCGGCCGGCTGTCGCACGGCGCGACGCTGCTGCGCGAACTGCGCAAGCCGTCGGCCGTGCTGCCGCGCGTCGACGCGGCGTGGATCGGGCGCGAGGTGCGGCTCAGCGACGGCCGGCTGACGCTGGTCGACTAGGCGCGACGCGGTTGCCGCGGGCCGGGACGCGTACTCAGCGCACCGGCGTGCGGAGTTTCCCGTCGACCTTCAACGTACGCCGGTCGTGCGCGGCTTCGTATTCGACCGTCTGTGCCGGTGTGACGGCGCCGTAGGAACGGCCGTTCACGTAGACGATGCCGTCCCGCAGCTCGATCCGGTCGCCGTTGACCGTCGCGGTGGCCCGTTCGCCCTGCAGCACCGCGCCCGAGCAACCGGCGGTCGAAAAGCTGCGGACCGACGTGCCCGGCATCGCGGCGATCCCGCCCTGATCCGCCGCATGCGCCGCGCTGCAGGGCAGCGCATCCATGCTGCCGGCTGCGTGAACGGCACCGGCACCGGCACCGATCCCGCATCCGGCAAGCAACGCAATCGTCATCGGCTTCAGATTGTTCATGGTGGGCTCCGTTGTCCGCCGCCGCGGATCGATGACCGGCCGACACCCGTGCTCGCATGACGGGGCGTCCGGATGCATCGAGTATGCGTCCGGTTCGCGGCACTCCGCCATCCGCGCCAATACCACTCACCGCCCGCCCATCCGTCCCCGTGATCCGCGCCGACGCCGGCCCCGCAAGCACCGCTCGGCACGACGCGTCCCGATGAAAATCCGCCTTGATCAAGTTGCGACCCGCAACTATTATTGATTGCGATCCGCAACCTTTCCGGGCTGACCATGGACCTCATCGACGCTCCCGCCAAGCCTCGCGAAGCAACCATCCTCGAGCTTCGCGACTTCTCCCGCAAACTGGTTCGCGAGCTCGGCTTCATGCGCGCGACGCTGGCCGACAGCGACTGGGCGCCTTCGGCGGTTCACGCGATCCTCGAGATCGGGATGGCGCCCGGCATCAACGCCCGCGATCTGGGCAACATCCTGCGGCTGGACAAATCGAACACGAGCCGGCAACTCGCGCGGCTCGAGGCGGCCGGCATCGTCGAACGGCGCGTGTCGAGCGACGATGCCCGCGCGACCGAGCTGTACCTGACCGCCGACGGCAAGAAGCTCCAGAAAAGAATCGACGCGTTCGCGACGGATCAGGTGTCGAATGCGCTGCGCCGCATGGTGCCGGCGGATCAACAGGCGCTGCTGCGCTCGCTCGCGCTGTATGCCGATGCGCTCGCGCAGGACAACGCCGCCAGGGCAAGCGCCGCGACACCCGATGCGCCATCGATCCGCGAAGGCTACCAGCCGGGCTGCATCGGCGATATCGCGGGCCTTCACGCGCGCTTCTACTCGGAACACTGGGGATTCGGCGCCTTTTTCGAAAAGCGGGTGGCGACCGAGCTGGCCGAGTTCGCCGGTGCGCTGCCGGCCGACGGCAAGGCGCTCTGGCTGTGCCAGGAAGACGGACGCACGCTCGCGTCGCTCGCGATCGACGGCGACCCGGCAACGGGCGTCGCGCACCTGCGATGGTTCATCGTGAACGATGCGTTGCGCGGCTCGGGCATCGGGCGCCGGCTCATGACGGAAGCCATGCGCTTCGTCGACGCGCAGCGGTTTCGCGAAACCTATCTGTGGACGTTCAAGGGCCTCGATTCGGCACGCCACCTGTACGAGTCGTTCGGCTTCACGCTGACGAGCGAATCCGCGGGCACGCATTGGGGCACCGAGGTGGTCGAGCAGCGCTTCAGCCGGCCGGGGCCATCCGGCGGCTGAGGGTCGACGGGCCGCCTGCGCCGCGACGCCCTTCATGGTTTCTCGACTGCCGTTGCGACTGCCGTTCCGGCGCGATCCCGGCTGCAAGGCGTCTAATATTCTCATCACTTGACGCCCGTCATGGCCGCTCGAGCCGCGTCGCGTGCGCGGTTCATCCGTTATCGCGATCACGCCGAACGCCTGCATCGGCCTGCGAATCACTAGGGAAAATCCTGAGACATCCTTACAGCGATTTCCCTGATGATTCACGGAAGCGTCATGTTTCGGCGATCCAGCGGTCCGCCAAGCTTTCAGTTCGCGTCTCGAAACCGATGACGCATCGCGGCAAATTCGATGACCGCGGCCTGAAACGGCAGTCGCTGGCGAATCGTCAGGTGTTCAATACTTTCAACAACCCGGTCGAGAGTAAACGTGAGATTCCGTGGCCCACTGGTGCGGTGGAGACGAGGCGATGCGCGAAACCTGCGCGCCGCGATCGCGTCCACCGACGACCGTGGTGACGGCTGGCAAAGTCCTCGCCTGCATCTGTCGATCTACACCATCCTGTCCTGCCGCTCCGTTCGCCGCCACAACGCCGTCGCCGCACGTGCGTACGTCGCGATCCATACCGACGACGTGGCCTCGCTGCTGCCTTAGCGCTTCCCCCCTGTCCCTGCATCCGTTCGACCTGCCCGCCGTGTCGCCCGACCGGTGACGGAATCCGCTCACGCTTCGTTTCCGTGCGAGCCGGCCCGCAGTCGAACGGACTCCTGATCGTCGTGCACCACGCTCGCTCACCGCGAGCGGTGCTCGCGCACGCCCGCTTCATCCGATGAACCGTCGCGCACCGGCCCGCGCATCGCGGATCGACACGCGCGCTGAAAATGGAAGACTTCGTCATGCGAATCCGCACGCTTGCCCGCAGCATTGCAACCGCCGCCACCCTGTCGGCCGCCGCGTCCGCCGTCACGACCGCCCACGCGGCCGGTGAACTGAACATCTACAACTGGTCCGACTACATCGCACCGGACACGGTCCCGAACTTCCAGAAGCAGACGGGCCTCCACGTCCGCTACGACAACTACGACAGCGACGACACGCTGCAGGCGAAACTGATGTCGGGGAATTCCGGCTACGACATCGTCGTGCCGACGTCGAACTACATGGCCAAGCAGATTCAGGCGAGCGTCTACCAGCCGCTCGACAAGTCGAAGCTGCCGAACCTGTCGAACCTCGATCCGCTGCTGATGAAGATGGTCGCCGACGCCGATCCGGGCAACCAGTACGGCGTGCCATGGGCCTACGGCACCGACGGCATCGGCTACAACGTGCAGGCCGTGAAGAAGGCGCTCGGCGACAAGGCGCCGGTCGACAGCTGGGCGCTGGTGTTCGATCCGGCCAACATGGCGAAGCTCAAGAGCTGCGGCGTGTCGTTCCTCGACCAGGCCGTCGACGTGTTCGCGGCCACGCTGCAGTACATGGGCAAGGACCCGAACAGCACGAACCCGGCCGACTACCGCGCGGCGTACGAGGTGCTGAAGAAGGTGCGCCCGTACATCACGCAGTTCAACTCGTCGGGCTATATCAACGATCTCGCGAACAACGACCTGTGCGTGTCGTTCGGCTATTCGGGCGACGTCGGCATTGCGCACCGCCGCGCCGCCGAAGCGAAGCGCCCGTACGAGATCCGCTTCGCGAATCCGAAGGAAGGCGGGCTGCTGTGGTTCGACATGATGGTGATCCCGAAGGATGCGCCGAACCGCGACGCCGCGCTGAAGTGGATCAACTACCTGCAGGATCCGAAGGTCAACGCCGGCATCACCAACGCGGTGTTCTATCCGACCGCGAACAAAGCCGCGCGCCAGTACGTAAAGCCCGCGATCGCGCGCGACCCGTCGGTGTATCCGGCCGACGAGGTGCTGAGCAGGATGACGCTGCTCAAGCCGATGCCGCCCGAGATTCGCCGGCTGCAGAACCGGCTGTGGGCGCAGTTGAAGACGGGGCGTTGAGCATGGCCGCGTGACATGACGTGACGCGACCCGATCCGGTGCCGCGCTTCCGGCCGTCCGGACGGAATTGCATACGGCGCCGACGCGCACGTGCTCGCGTCATTGCGGCAGACGTTCGACCCATACGCGACGTCGCCCGACCTGCCGCACGGCCGGCGACAGCAGGAACCGGCCGCGTCGAGCGGACGTCGAGACGAAACCGCTCGACGCCGTTCGACGCGCTATCGCGACACCCGCTCCGCCGCAAACGCGTCTTCCACGAACCGGATCACGTCGTCGAGCGACGACGTGCACGTAGCGCCCGCCGCGAGCACGCGAAACGCACCCTCCGGCCCGAAGCAGACGAGCGGCTTGCGCCAGCGCCGCGCGAGCGCAATCTCCTCGGCCGTGCCGTGCCCGCCCGGCAGCGCGACGATCAGGTCGCTGCTCAGCACGTTCACGTAGTTGCGGTTGATCGTGTGCGGCTCGGCATCCGGCTCGCGGCGCGGCAGCGGCGTGAGGATCGGGATGTCGACGAACGGATGCGGATAGCCGTCGAGCGGCACGAAGCCCGCGAGCGGATCGGCCTGCGTCGGCAGGATGCCGATCGATCGCCCGGCCCGCCCGGGCACGCCGGCGAACGCCCGCGCGACCGCCAGCATCACGCCCTGCCCGCCGCCCGTCAGCAGGTTGAAACCGGCCTGCGCGAGCCATGCGCCGAGCGGCTCCGAAAACGCGAGCCACGGCTCCTTGCCCGAGCCCATCACGCCGATCGTCCTGTTCTTCTGCTGCATCGTGGTTTCCGGAGAAGTGGTTGGATTGCGCGCGCTCGCCGCGCTCATTCGAGCTCGACGCCCTTGAGCTCGGGAATCAGGAACAGCGTCGCGACCATGTCGAGCACGTAGAGGCCGGCGAGCATCGCGATGGCCGTCTGGAACGAATAGTGCGCGGCAAGCGCGCCGACCGCGACCGGGCCGAAGCCGCCCACCGCGCGGCCGATGTTCCACAGCACGTTCTGCGCGGTTGCGCGTGCGGCCGTCGGATAACCCTCCGACATCAGCGTCCCGTAGCCACCGACCATCCCGTTGACGAACATGCCCATCAGCGCGCCGGCCCACAGCATCGCCGTGGGGTCCGACAGCTGCGCATACGCGATGACCGTCGCCACCGCGCCGAGCTGGTACAGCAGGAACGTCGGCTTGCGCCCGATGCGGTCGGCCAGTTGCCCGAACACCCAGACGCCGATCATCATCCCGACGACCGTCACCGCCGTCCACACCCCCGACTTCGTCAGCGAGAAACCCATCTGTTTCGACAGGAAGGTCGGCAGCCAGATCATGATCCCGTAGTAGCCGAAGTTCTGGACCGAACACAGGATCACGATGCCGAGGCTCGTGCGCGCGGTACGGCCGTCCGCGACGAGCAGGCGGAACGCGTTGGCCTTCGGCTGCGCCGCGCGCTGCACGAACGCCTCCGGCTCGTGCAGCTTGTTGCGCATCGCCCACGCGAGCAGCGCGGGCAGCACGCCGACCAGGAACATCCCGCGCCAGCCGATGTGCAGCAGCAGGAACGGCGTCAGCAGGGCGGCCAGCAGCACGCCGGCCTGCCAGCCGAGCGCGACGTAGCACGACACGCGTGCGCGTTTGCTGGCCGGCCACGCTTCCGCGGCGAGCGCCATGCCGATCCCGAACTCGCCGCCCAGCCCGATGCCCGCGATGGTGCGGTAGACGAGCAGATCCCGGAAGCCCTGTGCGAACGCACACAGCCCGGTGAAGACCGCGAACAGCAGGATCGTCCAGGTCAGCACGCGCACACGCCCGTAGCGGTCGCTCAGCGCACCGAACAGGATGCCGCCCGCGACGGCGCCGATCAGCGTCCAGGTGACGAGCGCGCCGCCCTGCCCGGGTGTCAGGTGCAATGCCGCCGTGATCGCCGGCAGCATGAAGCCGAGGATCAGCAGGTCGAAGCCGTCCATCGCATAGCCGATCGCCGATCCGGCCAGCGCTTTCCACGCGTACGCGCCGACCTGCTCGACGCGCGGGGCCGACGGGCCGCCGAGCGTCGGAGATTTCATGTTTGCTGCCATGGTGTCCCGCCACGATTGTCCGGCGACATTCTAAGGCCTGTGCCCGCGAACGAAGGGCCGGCAGGTCGGCCCGTGGCGAGGGTCCGCGCGCGCCGGCGCCCGCCTGCGGGACGACATGGCGGCAACCTGCGGGGCATGAACGGGAGAGTAAAACGGCGGGCCGGTGTCGGCAGTGAAGCCGGCGACGTCGCGGCCAGGCCGGACACCGGACGAACGACTACGTGGGGAGAGTGGGTTGCCGGCCGGCCCGCTTGCGCGAGCCGGAGGGCGCCGGATGGTCCGGCGGCCTGGCCGGCTTCAGCCCTGGTCGTCTCCGGGCCACCAGGTCTTGGCCTCGCGGTCGACGGCGAGCGCCTCGAGATCCTTGCCTTCGAGCCATTTCGGCCGCGGGCCGCGGCCCGACCATGAGCGGCCGGTCGTCGGATCGTAGTACTTGGCAGGTGCCTTGCGTTTTCGCTGGACGATATAACCGAGCGCGCTCAGCACTTCCTGCTGCGAAATTCCCAAAAGCTCGACCTGTTCCTTGAATGCCGCGAGCGCGGCCTGCTTCTCCTTCTGCTTCGCATCCGACAGCTTGATATTCAGGTCCCGAAGTTGTGCTTCGAGTTCCTGCAGGGCCTGGGTCATGTATTCATCCTCTGTGGGCATGTTTTCGCAAAAAGCTCCGATGGCGGAACCTACCACGAAGTTCCGCCGATGGGTGCTGTCAAATAGATGTATCGTTTGCCTGAGCCGGCGTGGCTTGCGCGATACGCACTAAACGACGTCGCGCGTCAATCGATGACAGACTGAACCAGCCCGGCGACGCACGGCCCGCCCGCATACGAAGGCACGGGCGAACGACTGCGGCAAGTAAGCGCCGCACCAGGCACTGGCGCGGCATGGCGCGAATGATAGCAGTGCACGGCATCGCGATGCAGAAGTCGTCGGCCGGCGTCGATCCGAACCCGGCCGCTTTTTGGCCACTTTTTGGCCACTTTTTGGCCACTTTTCGACCGCTCGTCGGTCGCTTTTCGGCCGCTTACAGACCGACTTCGCGGGCGTCCCACGCGATCCTGTCGAACAGCGCGCGCAGCTTCGCGCCGCGCGCCGCGTTCAGCGCGGCCGCATGCGCGACGCGCCCGGCGAGATGCGCGCGGAAGTCCGGACGCGCATCGCGATTCTGCGACGCCGGCCCGCTCCGGATGCAGTTGGTCAGGATGGCCTTCAGGAGATCGAACTCATCGCGCGCCAGGTTCGGATGACGATTGACGACCACGCCGGCGAGTTGCTGGCGCATGCCGCGCCGCATCACGCGCGTCTTGCGCAGGTGCAGCGCAAAACCCTCCTCGAGCGCGATCACGGCCACGCGCACCTGCAGCCGCTCGACGTCGCGCGCCAGCGCGCCGCCGCCGGAAAATGCGAGATCGTCGGCATAACGCGTGTAGGTTGCATCGAGCGAACGCGCGAGCGCGGCGAGCCGCATGTCGAACCGGAAGGCGCTCAGGTTCGCCAGTGCCGGCGACGTCGGCGCCCCCTGCGGCAGATGCCGTTCGCGATAGCGCTGGCGGCCGATCCAGTCGAACCGGTCGCGCAGGTCCGGCGCGAGCAGCCGCGCGGACGGTACGCGGTTGGTGCACAGCCCGGTGAGCGTGCGCGCGACTTCGGCCGGGTACCCGAGCGTGACGAGCAGCGCGTGAATGCGCGCGGCGCGTATCGATACGAAGAAATCCGCGAGGTCGAAACGGACGACGACATCGCGATCGGCATGCGGCGCCGCGAACGACACGATCCCGTGCCCCTTGCGAAAACCGTGTACCGCATCGTGCGGCGCAATGCGGTCGAGCAGCCCGTGCAGGATACGGCGCTGCGCTTCGCGCAGCCGCCCCTTCGGGATCTCGACCAGGCGGCACCCGCCGCTGCGCTTGTCGTGCGCCACGTACGTGTAGTGATGCAACGGCGTGGCGCCGCTGCGCGCGTCGACGCGCCAATGGTCGGACAGCCAGTCGAGTTCCGGCACGCGCACGCCGAGCCAGTCGGCGAGATCGCCGGGCGTCGCCCATTGCGGCACGTCGCAACCGGCCAGCGGCGCCGGCAACGGCTGCTGGACGAGCGGCCGCCGCACGACGCGGATCGCGGCGGGCCGGTCGCTGCCGTACCACGCGAGCACGAACGGCGGCGCATCGGCGAGGTGCGCCGCAAGCGCATCGATGTCGACGTCGGCCCAGCGTGCGCCGAAGCGCACGAGCGCGGCATCCGCGACTTCGTGCGTCCACGTCGGCGCGCCGCCGAGCACCGCCGCCATCCGGGACAGGACGCCGGCACGTTCGGGCGCACCGGCCAGCATCGCCTCGGCAATCGTGCGGGTGGTTTCGCGCAGGGATGAAGACATGGAAAAGGATGGGCGGGACGATGAGCCAACGTGACGGGTACTGCGAGGAGTCACGTTGCGCAACGCGCAACGGCGCTCCTTGCGACGCATCGGGATGTCGATCTGATCCACGGGGTAGCCCCGTAGTCCTGGAACATCGGCTGCCTGTTCCGGGCGTGAGCTTGACCCACCGGCCCGCGATGCGACTTTAAAGGCCGCGAACGCGGCGTGTCAAACCGGGGCGATCCGGCGCCGCCGGATCGCGACGACCGACCTACGCGCGCCGGGAAAACAGTTCGCGGTACGCGATCGGCGCGACGCCGACGCCGGCCATGTTGTTCAGCATCGTGGCCCAGGTCGCGTTGTCGACGCTGACCGGAAACGACCGCACGCGGTTGGCGAGCAGCCAGAAGGTGCGCGTCATGCCGTTGCTCATCGCGACTTCGTACCCGCCTCCCTCGATCCAGTAGCCGACCGGCGGCAGTGCCACCGGTTCGAGGCGGCCGGCCCGGAACGCGGCGGCAGCCGACGCGTACTTGCTGTCGAGCGGCATGACGCGCCGCGGCACGCAGTCCTGCGAGTTCGGCTGCGGGAATCTCGGGCTCGTCCCGAGCCACAGGCCGTAGAACGTCTGCGCGTCGAGATGCACGACGTAGCGCTCCGTTTCGGCAGGCGTCGCCGCCATGTAGCAGTCGGCCTGGCCCGGAACGGCGACGCGCCACATCGCGCGCTGCGCGCTGAGGTCGACCAGTTCGCTCGCCTGCGGCCGCGGGTGGACAGGAGACGGTCGTCCCGCTTCGCGCAGGTCGCGCGCGCGATCGAGTCCGATACGAAGACGTGTCAGCATGGGCCCTCTCTTGCTCTCGTGATTTGTTCGAATGAGCCGGGGTGCGGGCGAAACCATCGTCGCGTGTCGGCGAACCATGTGTCCGGCGCCCCGGCGCTCCCGGTGTGCCCGGGAACCCGCGCAGTGTAGCGCCTTTCCGTTCGGGCACGAATCGCTTCGTGCCAGGGATTCCTCCCGCGCTCGAACGATCGCCCCCCATGAACGCCATGCGCTTCGCCTGCCGCGCCGGCACCACCATCGATCATCGCCTCAATATTCGTCGCCGATTATTTGAATATCGAAACAATCAAAAAATAAAAACAACACCACCCAGAATTCAATTAAATCAAATTCAAACAAAAAATTATCGAATTCCATTAACGATAAATTAATTCGATTGGCGCCCTCAAACCCAAATAAATAGTCTGTGTTGTGCGCCGCAACACCGCGATTCAAAAATCAAAGAGGTAACGGAGGCGCAGCACGAATCCTTTCATTCGTGCTTGGTCGCAAAGTTCCAGCTTGCCAGGCCCGTTGATTTCCAGACGCTTGCGAATCAGCAATCCGGAAGGACAGACATGTCTTTCCGGACGTGGCCGACGTCGTCAGATCGCATCATTTCATTCAATTCCAAAGGAAAGTCATGAAGAAGATTGCAACCGTGCTGTTTTCAGCACTGATGCTCGCCTCCACGTGCGCGTCCGCACAGGCGCTTTGCAAAGCCGGCAAGATCGACAAGATCGAAACCGACACCACCGGCAACCTGCTGGTGACGATCAACGACGGTGTCTACTCGTTCAGTGCCAAGGAAGTTTATTCGATTATTTACCAGGCATATTCAGAAAACAGAAATCTGTTTATCTATGGAAATAATTGCGCGAATGGCTCGCCGGCGACCCGCTTTGCGATTCGTTAATCGACCTTGATGCGCTCGACGATTATCGATACGTGAAGCCCGGTGCTGGATTGACGGTCTGAATCCAGCACCACCGCGGGCTGGGGTGCCGATACTGCGTGACACGGCACCTGCATGCCCGCGACCTGTTCATCCATCTGCCATTCCCGTCCGGGTACCGATGAAGCCGGCCGGCTTGCCGTCAGGAATCAGCCGTCGTCCGGCGTTTGTCGCCTCCATCGCATCATCGCGACGTTCACGCCGAGCCGGACGCCCGGTTCGTTGCGCGAGGCTCGCGCGTGATTCCATGTGCGGCTTGTGAAAGCGCCTGCACGGCCGTAGCATCAGGCGTCCCTGCGTCGGCGACCGTCGGGGCCCGGCCATGAGCAGACGCCCGGCTGTCGGATATCGCCATGCGCAGACCATACCCATCCACGTCGAAGGCGCCCAATGATCGACCACGTTTACATCTCAGTCACCGACATCGAAAAATCACTGGCCTTCTACGCTGAAGCCTTGAAGCCGCTCGGCTGGAGAATTTTCGGCAACTACGACTCCGCTTCGGGCCCGGAAGGCGTCCCCGATCTTTACGGCATCGGAGACGATGTGTACGGCAAGGGAGCGGGAGTCGGATCGAGCATCTGGCTGCGCAAACGTCATCCCGGCGAGACCGGGCTTTACGTCGGGATCGTCTGCGATACCAACGAACTGGTCGACGCCGCCTACGCCGCCGCGATCAAGGCCGGCGGCATTGACGAAGGGAAACCGGCGGATCGTACCTACTTCGCCCCCGGCTACTACGCCGCCAACGTAGCCGACTTCGACGGCAACCGTCTCGAATTCGTACACAAGGCGTGGAACCCTAAGCGACACGCGTAGCAGATTGATGCGCGGGTGCCCTGGCTGTTCGGCCTGCGCCGCCCGCGCCGACGCGTGAATCGTATGCGGCACGGCGCACCCCGCATCGGCCGAGGGGTGCGACCGCGCGGGCCGTCTCCCGGCGGTCCGCCACCGGCGACGTCACCGATCCAGCAAGCGCCCCAGCCGCATCATCGTGACGTTCACGCCGAGATGCCGCATCGACGGTTGCACGATCACGCAGTTGTCATACGGCGTGACGATCACGTGGTCGCCGTCGCGGGCAATTTCGGTGCCGGCCTTCCCGATCACCTCGAGCCCCGTGAACGGTTGCGAGAACCGGAAATCCATCGAACGCGCGACGACCGGCTCCGTGATCTCGACGAACTTCTGCCGCACCGGCACGGCCTGCGTGAGGAAGGCCGCGACGTCGTCGCGCGCAACCACGCCCGCATGCAGCAGGAAGCGCGCCGCGCTGTCGAGCGCGACGTCACGCGCGCTCGCGGCGAAGTGCTGGCCCGTCTCGATCAGCAGCGCATTCTTCGCGCTCGCCGCGTCGCCGAAGCCGCCGTAGTCGCGCAGCCGCGTGCCGTTCGCATGGCCGCGATCGATGATCACGTGCTCCGGCGTGCCGATTGCGGCCGCCAGCGCGATCGCCTTCTCGAGCGGCCCGGTCATCATCAGCGGCGCGGACGCCTCGTGCATCGAATGAATGTCGAGCAGCAGGTCGACCGTATCGAGCAGCGGACGCATCGCGCGCGCACGCGCGAGCTCGCGGCTGTCGCGCGTGCCGTCGAGTGCGGCCGGCGTCCACACGCGATTCATGTCCTCGTCGAGGTAGCGCGTCGCATCGGCGTTCTCCGCACTGAAGTGCTCGTATGCGCCCACGTTGCCGAAGCCGAGCGACAGCCGGCCCGCAACCGGCTGCAGGCCCGCGGCCAGCAACGTGTCCACCGCGATCGCGCCGCTGACTTCGTTGCCGTGCGTCAGCGCGAGGATCATCACGTGCTTGCCGGGCCGGCCGCTGTCGAACGTATGCAGATAGTCGATGCCCGTATTGCCCGCGCGCCAGCGCGAGATGTCGGGGAAGGCCACTTCGATCGGATAGGCCGGCAAGGCGGCGCGGATGGCTTCAAGCGTGGTCATGTCGGAAAGGCTCAACTGGGTTCGGGAAAGGCACGGCCGGCATGTGCCGGCTGCGCCGGAATCGGGTTGGCGGCCGGCGCGTCACGCCCCGGTCGCGCGTGTCGATGGCGCGGCGGCGGCCGCCGCGCCGCGCATCCGGCGGCCGAGCGAAATCACCGACGTGATCCCGAGCACGGCCGTCGCCATCACGTAGAAACTCGGCGCCAGCTTGTTGTGCGTCGCGTCGATCAGCCAGGTCACGATCAGCGGCGCGAAGCCGCCGAACAGCGTCACCGAGAAGTTGTACGACAGCGCGAGGCCCGTGCCGCGCGTGCTCGTCGGGAAGATGTCGGCGAGCAGCGCCGGCAGCGGCGCGAGGCTCACCGCGATCAACAGGCCGACCAGCGCCTGGACCGCGAGCAGCGTCTCGACCGTCGGATAGCGGTTCAGCATGACGAACAGCGGCCACGTCGTCGCGCCGACCAGGATCAGCGCGATCAGCATCACGCGGATGCGGCCGAAACGGTCCGACAGATGCCCGACGACCGGCGCGGCGACCATCAGCATCGCGCCCGTGACGACCGCGCCGAGATACGACGACGTGGCCGGGATATGCAGCTGCTTGACCGCGTACGTCGGCATGTATAGCTTGTGCACGTAGTTGAAGGCCGTGGCCGTCGCGACCACCCCCGCGCCGAGCAGCATGTTCGCGCGATCGCGCACGAACACGTCGCGCAGCGGCGACTTCGCGCGCCCTTGCTCGCCCAGCCGGCGGAAATCGGCCGGTTCGTCGATGTTGCGGCGAATGTAGAGCCCGACCGGGCCGATCAGCAGCCCGACCGAAAACGCGACGCGCCAGCCCCACGTATGCAGCTGGTCGGTCGTCAGCAGCAGGCTCAGCAGCGCCGATACGCCGGCCGCGAGCACCGTCGCGAGCCCCTGCGTCGACATCTGCCAGCTCGCGAAGAAACCGCGGCGCTTCGCGTCGGCCTGCTCGACCATGAACGCGGTCGCCGCGCCGAATTCGCCGCCTGTCGAGAAACCCTGCAGCATCCGCGCGACGATGATCAGCAACGGCGACGCGATGCCGATCTGCGCATACGTCGGCGCGAACGCGATCATCGCGGTGCCGAGCATCATCAGCCCGATCGACATCGTCAGCGATGCCTTGCGGCCCGCGCGGTCGGCATAGCTGCCGAGCACGATCGAACCGAGCGGACGCGTGACGAACGAAATGCCGAACGTGCCGACCGACAGCAGCAGCGAAGTCGCCGCGTCGTGCGTGGGGAAAAACAGCTGGCCGATGACGATCGCGAAGTAACCGTAGATCAGCAGATCGTAGAACTCCAGCGCGTTGCCGATGCTCGCGGCGCAGATCTCGCGCCACGGGTTGTGCGGGGCCGGCGTCGCGCCGTGTGTATTGCGGGTCATCCCTTTGCTCCTCCGGTAATGCTGGCCGTCAGGATTTTGAAAGACGGCGCGCGGCTTTGCCGGCGGCCGTTCGGGCCAGTCAAGCGCGGAGTGTAGGCAACGCGGGGCAGGCGTTCGTGCCGTTTCGGCACGCAATCGTGCCGATCGGCGCGCAGGCCGCGCGGGCGCTGCCCGCGGAGGCTATGCGGCGCCGTCGTCGCGTGCCGGCGCGATGCGCCAGATCGCGTCCAGTACCGGGTGCGGGTCGTTCCGTCGCCGGTACAACGCAATGTCGAAGCCGATCTGCCAGTCGGCGCCCCCGACGATCGCGAGCTCGCCGCGCCGCACGTCGTCGGCGACGAGCCGCTGCGGCAGCCACGCAAGGCCGAGCCCGCGGCGCGCCATCGCGAGGATCGCTTCGTACGAGTCGGCCTGGTACACGGGCCGCAGCGTCGGGCGGCCGGGCATTTCGGCGAGATGGCGCGCCAGCACCGCGCGCAGAGTCAGCGTGCGCGCGAACGCGAGCCAAGGCACCGGCGCCTGCCCGGCCGGCAGCCGGTAGCGCACGCTGCCGCGCGCATCGAACGCGCTGACCGGCACCAGCACCTCGCGCGCGACGGACAACCAGTCGAAGCGGTCGCGATCGATCAGCAGCCGCGTATGCGGGCTCGAATAGACGATCAGCATGTCGGCGTCGCCGGCCGTGAGCTGCAGGATCGCTTCCTCCGCGCTGCCGGTCGACACGGTCGCCGTAAAAAAACCGGCGCGCGCAACGGTCTCGTCGTACCAGTCGGGGAAGAAGGTGGCCGACAGCGTGCGGCCGGTCGCGATTCGCAGGTTGTTCTCCAGCACCGGCGACGTTTCCTGGAGTTGCGTGCGGGCGCCGTGCAGGATGTCGAGCGCGTTCGATGCCGCATCGAGAAAGACGGTGCCCGCCGCCGTCAGTTCGAGCGGCTTCGTGCGCGCGATCAGGCGCGCGCCGACCCACTCCTCGAGCGACCGGATGCGGCGGCCGAACGCCGGATGCGTGACGAACCGGTTCTCCGCCGCGCGGGTGAAGCTGCGCGTGCGGGCGAGTTCGACGAAGTCTTCGAGCCATTTCAGTTGCATGGCTGGGCTCCTGGGTGGGCGATGATGGGCCGGCCGGTGCGCGCGGGCCGCCTCCGTCGCGCGGCTGCGGCTGCGGCTACGGCTACGGACGCGGACGGCTGCGGATCACGCGGCGCGGGGCCGCGCGTGGCGCCCGATCCTACAGCGTCTGCGGCGCATCGCGCAGCACGGCGCGCAGCGCGATATCGAAAGGCGTCGCGTGATCGATCCCGGCTGCACGCACGCGCGATGCGTCCAGATGGCAATCGTACGGACGCGGCGTCGCGTCGGTCGGCTGGTCGATCCGCGTGAGCGATGCTTCGATGCCGAGCGCGGCCGCGATCCGCTGCGCAATGTCGTACTTCGTCATCGGCTCCTCGCCCGACCAGTGACGGATGCCCGTGATCGACGCACCCGCGAGATGGCGCAATGTCAGGTCGCGGATGACGTCCGCGACGTCGGGCGTATACGTCGGGTAACGGATCGCCCAGGCGTCCATGCCGACCGCGTCGGCGCCCGGCCGAGCGGACGCGGCGATCGCCGGCACGAGACTCGTGACGGCCGATTCGCTCCAGTCGACGATCGGGCCGTACAGCAGCGGCAGGCGCAGCACGCACGACAGCGGCGACGCGGCGAGGAGCGCCGCCTCGCCTTCCAGCTTCGTGCGGCCGTAGATGTTCAGCGGATTCGGGGTGGCGTCCTCGCGGTACGGAGCGGCCTTGCCGTCGAAGACGTAGTCGGTGGAGATGCCGAGCGTCCATGCGCCGTGGCGCGCGGCGAGCGCGCCGATGCGCGCCTGGGCGGTGACGTTGATCGCGCGTGCGCCGTCAGGATCGCGTTCGCAGACGTCCGGGCGGCGTTCGGCCGCGCAGATGATCACGGCGGACGGCTGGCGGGTGGCGAACAGGTGTTCGAGGGCCGGCTCGTCGAGGACGTCGAGTTCGGCGAGGTTTTCCGCCGGCAACGCAAGGCGTTTTGCGCCTGCGCCGTGCGGGTTGCGGATCGTCGCGACGAGGTTCAACGAAGACTCGCGGGACAGCGATGCGGCAACCGCGCGGCCGAGGAGGCCGGCGGCGCCGATGAGAAGAACGGTCGATTGCGGCACGGTAGCCATCTGTGAAAGGGGAACGGGGATTTCCGAGAGCCTATCCCAACTTTTGCATGCCGGGCATAAACCGATGACCAGCGCGCCGCCTCATGCCGGGCAAACGCAAGGCAGTCATTTCGATCTCGGGGGCTTCAACCCGGAGGCGATCCGGCAACGGATGCCCGGGACACGCGATCGTGCGACGAATGACGGGCAATCCGTCGCGATCGTGGCAGCATCGACACCGCCCGAATCAATCAGGAATTCGAACATATCCGCTGCGTGCCGATCAGTGAGCGGCGGCACATGGACGCCGGATGCTCCGCGGCACCGCGCACGCGCCACACGTCACACCCCGCCCACAAAAACAAAACCCGGCGCACTTTCGTGCACCGGGCTCCGAGCCGGACAGAAACGCCGCCCCGCCTTACTTCCGGTCGAGCGAATACCGCCCCGGCCCGGTCAGTGCGAGCAACAGCAGCCCGCCGATGATGCTCACGTTCTTGTAGAAGTTGATCATCGCCATGTATTGCTCCATCCCCTGCAGCGCCCAGTAGCGATGGCCGATCAGCGCGGTCGCGAGCGTATAGGCGGCGAACACCAGTGCGAGCGGACGCGTATAGAAGCCGGCCGCGATCAGCAGGCCGCCGACCAGTTCGACCGCCACCGCGATCGCCGCTGCCAGCTCGGGCGCCGGGTTCCCCGTCGACGCCATGTACGCGACGGTGCCCGAGAAGCCGTTCAGCTTCTGCCAGCCGAACAGCACGAACAGGATCATCAACAGCACGCGAGCCGCCAGCAGCAGCTCGTCCTTCTTCGACTCCAGCGAAACGTAACGCATGACAATCACCCTTGAATTGACGGTTTGATGCATCCGGTGCCGGGAGGCGCCGAATCACTCCTCGCACGATCGGACAGCAGGCCGGAGGGCCCGCCGCCGAAGAATCCGTCGGGTTGCGCCGTTCCCGGCGCGCTTCCGATCGGTTCTGGCGAAGCACGGATGCAGTCTACTGTCTCACCACGAATCATCAATCCGTCAAAGAAGGATTCGCTGTCTCGTTCAAGTGGACAATCGAAGACAATCACGCCGACAGGCAAAGGTCGGCAGGCAGCGCAAATCAACCCGCTCAATGTTTCCGGAACACGGAAACACCCTGCTTATTTCAGGCCACCTGATTCAATCGATATTTTCGGCCTCAATTGACGTAAATCGGTCACAACCGCGTATCACGACTGTCATTTAACGACGGGTTCGATATGCGATTCACAAAGGCTGACTTGATTCACGCAACTCTCCCGGCATTGCAATCGACCTGGCATTCCGTTGCATAAAAAAGCTCATGGCCCGGAGACGAACATCGGCAATGCGAAAACGTTTCACGGGCAGGCGGGCTGGAATCACCGGTGACGCGTTTCGTCCGTCAGACAAGGATTTCAGCCCGGTATCGACCATGGAACACGCTTTCCACATACCGTCGATCGATCCGATGTTTAGCGGAACCAGCTCAAAACATTGACCAATCCTTCTCGCCCTTTTCCGGCTCTCAAAACCGCGAAAATGCTTGAATAAATACAACCGAAACGGTGTGTTTACGGCAAAAGATCGTAAACCTTTAGCCCTCACTCAAACACCCCGTTCCAATCTGCATTTTTCTCGACATGCATTACAAAAAATTACCAAGCAATACCGATTTAAATATACGATAGCGCACGTCCTTACGTTTTCCCGACACTCCCGTGAACCCCGGGAACGCGTCGCGCCGGACGCGCCCTGCCTTCGAAGCGCCGCAGGCCGACCCGGCAGCCGCTCGTCACGGGATCGTTATTCAACCGGAGACCACCCATGGCAACGAACACGCCCGTGACCAGCGGCGCGAACACGAACAGCCTGTTGCAACAGGCGGCGCAATCGATCATCAACGGCTCGACCGGGAATCCGTCGATGGACGTCGGCACGCTCGTCAAGACGCTGGTGAACGCGAAAACCGCCGGCCGGGCCGCGGCGCTCGCCGCGTCGCAGACCACCGGCACCACGCAGATTTCCGCATTCGGCGCGCTGTCGTCGGCGCTGGGTGCGCTCGAGGCGGGCCTCGCCTCGCTGACGAATGGCGGGCTGCAGTCGACGTTCACCGCGGTCGCGAGCGGCAAGGGCCTGACCGCGACGGCGGGCGCGGGCGCGGTGGCCGGCACCTACACGATCGGCGTCACGCAGACCGCGACCGCGCAGGCACTGGCTTCGTCGGGCTTCGACGGGAGCAAGGCGCTCGGCACCGGCACGCTGACGCTGTCGCTCGGCAGCCAGTCGTTCAAGGTCGACGTCACCGGCACGAACAACACGCTGTCGGGCATCGCGGCCGCGATCAACTCCGCGGCGAACACCCCGGGGATCAGCGCGACCGTGATCAACGGCACCGACGGCGCGCACCTCGTGCTCGCGTCGACGAAGACGGGCTCGGCGAACGCGATCAGCGTCGCGGTCGGCAACGTGGCCAACGACAACGGGCTGTCGAACCTCGGCGTCACGTCGACGGCCGACACGACGGGCGGCGCGTCGAAGATCGAATCGGCGAACAGCGCGGCCGCGTGGCGACAAAGCGCCGTCGCGCAGGACGCGAAGTTCACGCTCAACGGCATCGCGTCCACTAGCGCGAGCAACACGGTGTCGGGCGTGCTGAGCGGCGTCACGCTGAACCTGTCGGCGGCCGCGGTCAGCGCGACCGATACGCAGACGCTCACGGTGAGCACCGATACGAAGTCGCAGGCGGCCACGATCACGAACTTCGTGAGCCTCTACAACACCGTCGTCAAGACGATGGGCGCGCCGTCGAGCTACACCGAAGGAGCAAGCTCGCAGGGTGCACTGATCGGCGATTCGACGCTGAACACGATCCGCAACTCGCTCGCGTCGATCGTCGCGCGCGGTGTCGCGAACGAGAACGGCAACGGACACACGAACCTGATGGCGATCGGCATCTCGCTCGAGAAGGACGGCACGCTGAAGGCCGACAGCGCGAAGCTCGACAGTGCGCTGTCCAACAACCCGTCAGGGGTCGCGCGCCTGTTCAACTCGACGAACGGGATGGGCAAGCAACTGACCGACCAGATCGCGCCCTTCACGAAGAAAGGCGGGATGATCGAAGTGCGCACGAACGCGCTGAGTGCCAACCTGAAGCGCGTCACGCAGCAGCAGACCGATCTGGCCGACTACGCCTCGCAATTGACCAAGCAGTATCAGGCGCAGTTCACGGCGCTCAACACGCTGATGGCCAAGATGAACTCCAACACGCAGTACCTGACGCGGCTGTTCGGCGGCGCCAACAGCAGCGGCACGCTGGCGAACAAGTGACGAGCGCCCGGGCGGCCCGATGATCGCGGCGGCGGCCGCCGGTCTGTGGATCGACCGGCTCGCGCCGCCGCGCGTGGCGTCGTGCCCGGAAACATCGTTCATACCCGGCCGTGCGCAAGCGCGCGCCGGGCGCCCTTCGCCGGTTCGCGCTCCATCCCGGCGGGCTGCTTGCCCGCAGTTTACCCCGAACGGCCGTGCCGTCAGCCGAGACCTTCGACGCGATCGGCAAACAAATCGATCGCACGCGACACCTGGCGCCCGAAATAGCCTGGCCGTTCGCGCTCGTATGCGCGCAGCAGCGACGTGCATTCACGCTCCGCCCAGCGCCACACGGGGCCCTGTTTCGCGAAGACCGGATGATCGTGCAGTTCGGCCGGTACCGCGTGCTCGTCGTCCCAGCCCCAGAAATACGCCTGGTACGCGCGTGCGTACGGCATCCCCAGATGGCTCGCCACGGTCTCGTCGTGGCGCAGCGTGAAATCGACGATTTCCTTGCGCGCACGGCCGCCGATATCGTCATGACGCGCCTCGATCCAGCAGTGATACCTCGCGAGCTGCGACAGATGCCGCGCGGTGCGGCGCCGCTCGCGCGTCGTGCATAGCGCATACAGGTTGCCGCCGCCGAAATCCAGCACCTCGCCACCCGCGAACGGCCGGTACGGCTTGCCGGTCAGCAGCGTCAGCACCTGCGCGCCGACGATCGCGTAGTCGGCACATCGCATGTAGCCGCTGCGCGTCGTCGCTTCCGACACGCTCCGGTGGACGACCTCATCGATCACGGCGTGCAGCATGGGATCTACCGGTGCCGCCAGGATCGGCGGCTGGCTTGTCGTCGTCACGTGTTGCATGGGAAGCGGATGCGGATTCAACGGTTCGTCGGGAAAAGCGCTCGGCGGCGCGATATTACGAATCGTTACAAGAAACGATGAGGGGCGTTGATCAGATTTGTGTGCTTTTGTCGCTCTGCGTGAACATGCAACGGTCGGCCGGCGGCGGTTGATCGCGGGACGCAACGCGTCGGACGGGCGAGCGGCGGCGCCGTGGCTTGGCTTGGCTTGGCTTGGCTTGGCTTGGCTTGGCTTGGCTTGGCGCTCGGCTCGGCTCGGCTCGGCTCGGCTCGGCTCGGCGCTCGGCGCTCGGCGCTCGGCGCTTGGGGCTTGGGGCTTGGGGCTTGGGGCTTGGGGCTTGGGGCTTGGCGCTCGCGGCTCGCGGCTCGCGGCTCACGGCTCACGGCTCACGGCTCACGGCTCACGGCTCACGGCTCACGGGCGAAATGGTGCGATGGAATAGATGAAGGTGGGACCGCGCGTCGGTGCCGTATCGACAGCCCATCGTCATTCATGATGACAGGCAACCCTGACCGTTGACGAATGCAGCGGCCCCACCGCGACAGGTACCCTTGCCGCCCTCGACAGCATAGAAACGCCCGATAGATTCGCCGCGCCACACGTTGGGGCCGAGCACGCGCCGGGTTCACATCATCGGCGATCGCGGATACGCAACCAATACCGCTTGTCGCGACGCGTACACAACGCTACGCATCGCGACAAACCGGCCGTGCTTGCAGCCACCGTGCGCCGCCCTGCGCCTCGCGAGAACCCCACGCGCGAGCATCCGCCTGCACGGCACGCGATGCCGTCGCGCACCGCAGAACACGGACGGCACACCACGCGCCCTATTGCGCAGCGATCCGACGACGGAAATGCTCGGTGCCGGCCACGATCTTGTCGAGCACCGCATCGAGTGCCCAGAATCGTTCACGCACGTCGTAGTCGATCGCACGGCAGCGGATCGACGCGAAGGTGCCGATCCGCTGGTGATAGAGCTTCGCGAGCGCCGGGTACCCGAGCGCCTCCGACACCGCCGAGACGACCAGGAACGTCGAAAGCTCGTCGGCCAGTTCGGGATGCGCATCCCCTTGCGTGCGCAACCACCGGTACAGATCCGGATGAAAGTTGGTGAACACGCCGTTGAAGCCGGCGGAACCCGCCTTCATCGCATCCCGCGCGATCGCGGCATTCGCGTTGAGGATCTTCAGCGGCGAGCCCTCGGCGAGCGCGACCCGCCGCTTCACCGTTTCCAGGTCGCAGCTCACGTCCTTGAGCATCACGAAGCGGCCTGTGTCGATGCACGCGCGCAGTTCGTCATCCGACAGCAGCCGCCGGTAAGGCGCCGGACATTCGTACAGCCCGAGCGGCAGGTCCGACGGCAATCGCGCAAGCAGCCGGTGAAGGTGGTCGAGCAACGCGGCACTGCCTAGGCGCTGCGGATCGAGCCGGTTGGTCACGAGCACGACGCCCTGCGCGCCCGATTCGGCCGCCGCGCACAGCTCCGCGGCCTGCGCGTCGAGATCGTCGCTGATGTGCCCGGACGCGACGACGGGCACGCGCCCGGCCACCCGCTCGACCACGAAGCGCGCGAGCTCCGCGCGTTCGGCCAGACTCAGGAACTGCATCTCGCTCGATTGCGCGACCGCGAACAACGCATCCGCGCCGTGCGCGAGATACCACTCGATCAGCCGCTCGAGCCCTGCGTAGTCGATCGCGCCGGCGTCGTCGAACGGCGTCAGCATCACCGGCACGATCCCTTCGATGGTCACGTTCGCTTGCTGCGGGTGTTGCATCTGTTTCTCCTTGCTTCAGTGAATGCGGGGGTAGGCTTACGCGGGCAACGGCCCGGGCGCGGCGTTCGCGGCCTGCTCGGGAATCGGCTTGCGCACCAGCAGCAGATAGGCGATCGCACCCGCGAACGCGATCGCCGCGGCGGTCAGCAGCGCCGGCACGAACGACCATTTCTGCGCAATGATGCCCGTGAGGATCGGCGCAAGCGCGCCGCCGACGAAGCCGCCGAAATTCTGGATCGCGCCGAGCGATGCGACGCGGCTCGGCGGCGCGGCCGCCGTCGCGAGCGCCCACGAGCAGGCCGAGGCCGCGTTCGCGAGAAAGATCACGACCGAGATGCAGGCGAGCGCCACCGTGTTGCTCTGCACGAGCGCGGCCGGGATCGTGAAGACGACCATCCCGAGCATCGCGACCACCACTGCATTGCGCCGGCTCACGACCGGCGAACGGCTGCGGCGCGTGACCAGGTCCGACACCCAGCCGGCCACCAGCGAGCCGACGAACCCGCACAGGAACGGCACCGACGCGGCGAAGCCCGTCCGGATCAGGCTCATGTGCCGCTCCATCGTCAGGTAGCCCGGCAGCCAGGTCAGGTAGACCCAGTTCAGGTACACGGAGCCGAAGTAACCGACCAGCATCCCCCAGGTCGTGCCGTGCGAGAACAGGCTGCGCCATTCGGCGAACGTCAGTTTCGGTGTCGCGGCCACGCTTTGCGCGTCGGCATCGAGGTAGTTGCGCTCGGCGGCGGACAGTTGCGCGCGCACCGGATCGCGATACAGCGCGAACCAGACGACGGCGACGACGAGACCGAGTGCCCCCGTCACAATGAACGCCCAGCGCCAGTCGAACGACGCGACGAGGATCGACAGCAGCAACGGCGCAAGCGCGGTGCCGAGCGGCGACGCGGCGTTGAAGATCCCGGTCGGCGTGCCGCGCGCGCGCAGCGGAAACCAGTTGCTCACCACCCGCGCGGCCGACGGGAATTGCGGCGCCTCGCCGATGCCGAGCACGATGCGCGCGACGATGAACCAGCCGAAGGTCGACACGATGCCGCCCGCCGCCTGCGCGAACGACCAGACGATCAACCCGACACCGAGCAGCCGGCGCGGCCCGATACGGTCGACGAGCCCGCCGACCGGAAACTGGCACAGCGCATAGCTCCACGAGAAGGCCGACAGCAGCAGCCCCATCTGCGCGAGCGACAAGCCGAGATCGCCGCGGATCGCCGCGCTCGCGACGGCCAGCGTGCCGCGATCGAGGTAGTTGACGATGCCGCTCGCCATCAGCAGTGCGAGCGCGATGCGTTGCCCGCGCCGGATACGCGGCGGGGCGGGCGGAACGGTCGAGGTTTCATTCATTGCGGTTGTCTCCATGTCACTGGTATCGGCCGGTTCCGGCCTGTCCGTCTGATGCGGCATTCAGGGTTCGAGGCGTGCCACTTCGTCGCGCGTCGGAATCGAGGTCTGCGCGCCGTGGCGCGTCACGCTGATCGCGGCGGCGCGCTGGCCGAAGCCGATCGCGTCGTCCATCGACGCGCCGCCCGCGCGGGCGGCCGCGAACCCGCCGACGAACGTGTCGCCGGCCGCGGTCGTATCGACGGCGGCCACCGTCAGCGCCCGCAGGCGGCCGTTACCGGCGCCGCCGCGCCAGCAGACGCCCCGCGCGCCGAGCGTCACCAGCACGTTGCCGACGCCCTTCGCGCACAGCGCATCGGCGGCGCGCACGGCCGATGCGTCGTCGCCGACGGCGATGCCGGTCAGCGATTCGGCTTCGGTTTCGTTGACGACGAGGTAGTCGACCCGTGCCAGCAGCGCGTCGAACAGCGGCTGCGCGGGCGCGGGATTGAGCAGCACCGGCGTGTGGTGCGCGGATGCACAGGCAATGGCGCGCGCGACGGCGGCAACCGGCACTTCGAGCTGGCACACGAGCAGCGCGGCTTCGGCGATCGCATCGCGCGCCGCGTCGATCCGGTCGGCGTCGAGGCACGCATTCGCGCCGGGCACGACGACGATGCTGTTCGCGCCGCCCGCGCCGACCGTGATCGTGGCCACCCCGGTCGCCGTGCCGCCGATCCGGCCCAGGTGCGTCACGTCGATGCGTTCGGCCGCCAGCGCATCGTGCAGGCGCGCACCGAACGCGTCGTCGCCGACGCAGCCGATCATCGCGACCGACGCGCCCAGCCGCGCGGCCGCGACCGCCTGGTTCGCCCCCTTGCCGCCATGAACGGTCTGGAAATCCGTGCCGAGCAGCGTCTCGCCCGGCACCGGCAGGCGCGGCGCGCGCGTCACGAGGTCGATGTTCACGCTGCCGACGACGGCAATGCGCGGTGAAAGGATGTCGCTCATCTTGCAATGTAACCGCTTACATTTGCGGCGGACAAAATGGCCGGATCGGCCGTCGTCGATGAAAATCTCACGATATGGATAGAATATGTGTCTGACATAATGCGGAAGCACGCCAAGATAGCGCTTACATTCTCACAGGGTCGAGCGGGAATGCAAGCGGCGCCACCACGAATCGAGGGTAAACAATGACGCATTTGACAACGCGCGGCGCCGTCACTGCCGCCCCGCCGGGAGCCGGCCGATGAGCACGCCCCCGTCCCGCGCCGGCGCGCCCCGGGCGCGCCGCGGCAGCGGCCGCTCGGTGCTCGGCGATGTCGCGAAGCTGGCCGGCGTATCGACCGCGACCGTCTCGCGTGTGTACAACGATCCCGGCAAGGTGTCGGCCGACGTGCAGCAGCGCGTGCGCGACGCGGCGCGCGCGCTGAACTGGATTCCGAATGCGGCGGGCCGTGCGCTCGCGTCCACGCGCACCCACATCACGGGCGCGATCATTCCGACACTCGACGACCAGGTGTTCGCGTCGCAGGTCGCGGGCATGCAGACGGTCATGGCCGAGCACGGCATCACGCTGTTCCTCGGCTGCTCGAATTACGATCCCGCGCAGGCGCTGGCCCAGGTGCGCGCGATGCTGTCGCGCGGCGTGGAAGCCGTGTCGCTGGTCGGCGAAGCGTATCCGCCGGAACTGTTCGAACTCCTTGCGATGCACCGCGTGCCGTACGTCGTCACGTATGCGTACCGCGACGACAGCCCGCACTGCTGCATCGGCTTCGACAACCGCGCGGCGTTCGCGCGGCTCACCACCCACCTGCTCGACCTCGGCCATCGCGATTTCGCGATCATCATGCAGCCGTCGGCCGACAACGACCGCGTGCAGGCCCGCCTGCGCGGCATTCACGACACGCTCGCCGCGCGCGGGCTCGCGGTGCGCCCCGTCCATCAGCACGAGGGCGCGGCCACGATCGCCTTCGGGCGGGCGAGCCTGCGCGCGATCGTGAACAGCGACGCGGCGACGCGGCCGACAGCCGTGATCTGCGGGAACGACGCGCTCGCGCTGGGCGCGCTGCTCGAGGCGCAGGCGCTCGGCATCGACGTGCCCGCGCAATTGTCGATCACCGGGTTCGACGACGTCGCGCTCGCGCGCGAAATCCGGCCGCCGCTGACGACGATGTGGGTCGACACCGACGCGATCGGGCGCCAGGCCGCACAGGCCTTGCTCGACGCGCTCGAGAACGGCGCGACGGGGCCCGGTCATGCCGTCTTGCCCGAATTGCGTACGCGGGGATCGGCAGCGCCGCCGGCGCACGCGCACGCAGCGGGAAAGAAATGAGGCCGTGGCGGGCAGCCTCGGCCGCCCGGCCCGCTCGTCACTGCATCACGTCGACCGGCAGTGTCTTGTCGAGATTGTCGTGCCACGCCTGGATCGTCTTCGGCACGGTTTTCTTCCACGCGGGCACGTTCGAGTAATAGCGCATCCGGACGTTGCTCTGCGCGTCGAACACGAGCAGCCCGATCCACAGGTCGTTGCCGCGGCGCATCACGATCGCGGCGTTCGTCGTCGCGATGCCGCGCACCCAGTACGACGTCACGTGCGCGTTCAGCCCGTCGAGATCCTTTTCGTCGGTGCTGTAATTGGCAGTGTCGACGAGCGTCTGGTAATCGGCGCCGAGCAGTTTGTGCGCGGTCGCGTTCTGCGTCGAGTCGCCGACGACCTCGAGGCTCAGCAGGTCGGCCGCCGGCGCGGCCTGGAACTGCGACGCGGTCAAGTACTCGCCGCCGTAGAAGACACCCATGCCGGCCCCGCAATCGGAATCCGCGCCGTCTTGCGTGATGCCGACGCGTCCGCCCTTCCGTTCGAACTCGAGCCGGCACTTGTCCTTGCGGTAGGTGCCGACGTCGCCGTGCAGCACGATGTCGCCGTCGAGCCCGCCCGTATTCGCGCCATTGTTGCCGGCCAGCTCGAAATGCAGTCGCGGCGGAGTGCCGGTGAACGTCAGCACACCACCGAACGACGGGTTGGCGCTCTTCATGTACCACGTCTGCTGCCAGCGATCGGCGGCCAGCGGCCTGCCGTTCAGGCTCGCGAGCCGTTCGCGATAGCGGTCGCCGAGGCACGATTCGTCGGCACCGCACCGGTCGCGCTGCTTGAGCCATTTCACCTGCGCGGCCTTCAGCGCGGCCGTATCGCCGCCTTTCGCGAGCGCCTGCTTCCACGCCGCCGCGAGGTCGCCGTCGAGCTTCGACAGCGCGGCATCCGCGCAGATCGTCTTCTCGGTTGACGAAGCGGCCTTCGCGCAGTCGAAGCCGGCCGCGTGCGCGGCGGCCGGCAACAGCGTCAGCAGCGCGGCCGCCGCGACGGATCGCACACGCATGTGCAATGCACCTTCGGCGGAAATCGCGGTTTTCCCGCGAGCATTCGATCGGTTCTGGAGGGTCATCGGCTTGGATCGTCGCTGGATCGCGCGCCTGTAGAAGCTACCTGCACGCGGCATTCGAAGTAAAAACGCCCGGCCCGGCATGGGGTGCATGCCGTTGCTCGCCGAAGCCTAACCCGAATGCGCGACGCCGATCAATCGACGTTCGATGTCGGCGCAACCGTCGCGGCGGCCTCGCGGCATTGCACGATGCCGTCGCGCAATGCGGCTTCCGCGGCGGCATCGACCGACAGGATCGATGCGCACGCAACGATCAGTTCGAGCCTGCGGCTCGCATGGTGCCCCTTGCACAGGCCGCACGGCGTGATCGCGTTGTGACGCCTGCCGGCCTTCCCGATCTGCGGGCCGACGCAACACGGCGGTCAGCCGTCGAACGGCACCAGCTCGTAACTCGTGCTCCGGCCGCCGGACGACGAGCGTTGCAGCACGCCGCGCTCGACGAGTTCAGTGATGTCACGCAGCGCCGTATCCTGCGAGCACTTCGCGAGCGCCGCCCACTTGGTGCTCGTCAACTTCCCCTCGAAGCCGTCGAGCAGGCGATTCATGACCTTGGCCTGCCGTTCGTTCATCGCGACGCCGGCACATCGTTGCCAGAAGCGCGCCTTGACCAGCACGGCGTCGAGCGTCGCATGCGCGTGATCGATGGCCCGGCCGAGCGCGGTCAGGAACCACGCGAGCCATTCCGTGACATCAAGCGAACCGCGCTGCGTACGCTCCAGCACGTCGTAATACGCGTTGCGCTCGCGCTGGATTTGCGCCGACAGGCTATAGAAGCGTTGCGGACTGCGTTCGGCACGCGCCAGGACCAGATCCCCGAGCGCACGCGCGATGCGGCCGTTGCCGTCGTCGAACGGATGGAGCGTGACGAACCACAGGTGGGCCAGGCCGGCCCGGATCAGCAGGGGCTCGACCGGCGCGGCATTGAGCCACGCGAGAAAGCGCCCGGTTTCGTCGGCGAGGCGCGCGGCGGGCGGCGCCTCGAAATGCACGCGCTGGCGGCCGATCGGCCCGGACACGACCTGCATCGGCCCGGTCGCATCCGTGCGCCAGCCACCAACCGTGATCCGCGACATCCCCGAGTAGCCGGTCGGGAACAGCGCCGCATGCCACCCGAACAGGCGGGCTTCGGTGACCGGCGCCGCCGCGTGGGTGGTCGCGTCCAGCACCATGTCGACGACGCCCTCGACGTGGCGATCGACCGGCGCCAGCGCGCCGATATCGACCCCGAGCCGACGCGCGATCGACGACCGCACCGATGCCACGTTCAGGCTTTCGCCCTCGATCGCGCTGGTCTTGACGACGTCCTCCGTCAGCGCGGCCAGGCTGGCCTCGTCGCGCAGCGCCAGGCCGACGTCCGCCAGCCGCCCGGCCAGCATGCCTTGCGCACGGCTGACGTCGGCGAGTGGCGTTGCCAGTGCAGGCAGGTCGAAGCGCCATGCGGGCCAGTCGGCCGACGCCCAGATGAAGGTGTAATCTCCGCTCATGATGCGGAGATTATCCCACCGATTCGCCGCACGGCTCAACATTCTCCGCAAACCATGCCGAGAATAACGCGCCATTCACCGCAACCCCGCCCCGCTACCGCGCCCGGCCCGCGCTGCCCTTCGCCGCGGGCGCGGCCTCCCCGAGCCGTTCCGCGAGAAATCCGATGAACGTGCGCAGCGTGACGAATCCTTCCCGATGCTGCGGGAACACCGCGTTGAGCGTGATCGGCGACGGCGCATACGCGTCGAGCACCGGCACGAGCGCGCCGCTGTCGAGCGCCGCGCCGACGATGAAGTGCGGCAGCAGCGCGATGCCGAGCCCCGCGATCGCCGCGTCGCGCACCACTTCGCCGTTGTTCGCGACGAGCGGGCCCTGCACGTCGAACGTGCGCGCCGCGCCGTCGACGCGGAATTCCCAGCCGATGCGCCGCTCGCGCCCGTACAGCAGGCACGTGTGGCCGGCGAGATCCGCCGGCGTCTGCGGCGTGCCCTGCCGCTTCAGATAGGCGGGGCTCGCGCACGCGACCATCCGCCACGCGCCGAGCGGGCGGGCGATCAACGTCGAATCCTCGAGCGAGCCGATCCGCAGCACGAGATCGAAGCCCTCGCCGATCAGGTCGACGCGCCGGTCGGTCAGGTCGAGGTTCAGCCGCACGGCCGGGTGCGCGGACAGGAATTCGGCGATCAGCGGCGACACGTGCGTGATCCCGAACGACAGCGGCGCGCTGATTTTCAGCGAACCATGCAACTCGGTGCTGCGCACCGACATCGCCTGCTCGGCGTCGGCGATCTCCGCGAGGATCCGCTGCGCGCGCGCATAGAACTCCTGCCCCGATTCGGTCACCGCGAGATTGCGGGTATTGCGATGCAGCAGCCGCACGCCGAGCGACGCCTCCAGCGCCATCGTGCGCCGGCTGACGAACTGCTTGGACAGCATCAGCTGATCGGCCGCCGCGGTGAAGCTGCCTGCGTCGACGGTCGCGACGAAGATCCTCAGGTCGTTGAGTTCCATATTGTCCACTCCAGAGCGACAGTCATTATCTCTACAGCGATTTATTTGTCAAATCGATTGACCTAAGATTCATCTCAACGAACAGCCGAGCCCACTTCCGAGGTCCGGCGACTTCAAGGACAAAAAATCATGATCGATATCCGTGCAGCAAACCAACGTGGCCGTGCGGAGCATGGCTGGCTCAGCTCCCGTCATACGTTTTCGTTCGCGAATTACTACGATCCGAAGCAAGTCGGCTTCTCCGACCTGCTGGTGATCAACGACGATCGCGTCGCGCCGGGCCGCGGCTTCGGCACGCACCCGCACCGCGACATGGAGATCCTGTCGTACGTGCTCGACGGCGCGCTGGAACACAAGGACTCGATGGGCACCGGCTCGGTGATCGTGCCGGGCGACGTGCAGCTGATGAGCGCAGGCACGGGCGTGCGCCACAGCGAGTTCAACCACTCGCCGGAACTGCCGGTCCACTTCCTGCAGATCTGGGTGGGGCCGGCCGAGAAGGGTGCCGAGCCGCGCTATCAGCAGACGAATGTCACCGCAGACGACAAGCGCGGCAAGCTCGCCCTCGTCGTATCGCCGAACGGCGACGCCGGTTCGCTGAAGATCCGGCAGGACACGCGGATTTACGCGGGCTTGTTCGACGGCGCCGAACGCGCGACGCTGGAACTGGCGGCGGACCGCTTTGCGTACGTGCACGTGGCACGCGGCAGCGTGTCGGTCAACGGCGTGACGCTCGGCGAAGGCGACGGCGTGCGCATCCGCGACGAACGGACGCTGACGTTCGCCGACGGGAAGGATGCCGAAGTGCTGGTGTTCGACCTGCGTCCGGTCGAAGTAACGGCCGAGTGGGCATGAAGCCCGTTCGGGAAACCGGGCCCCGCTGAACGCGGGGCCCTTTTAATCGGAGATTCGCAACATGGCCAAGGTTCTCGTTCTTTATTACTCGTCCTACGGGCACGTCGAAACGATGGCGCAGCACGTCGCGGAAGGCGCGAAGTCGGTGCCCGGCGTCGAGGTCACGCTCAAGCGCGTGCCGGAAACGATTCCCGTCGACCAGGCCCGGGCGATCGGCGTGAAGGTCGACCAGGCTGCACCGGTCGCGACCGTGGACGAACTTGCCGGCTACGATGCGATCATCTTCGGCACGCCGACCCGTTTCGGCAACATGGCCGGCCAGATGCGCACGTTCCTCGACCAGACCGGCGGCCTGTGGATGAAGGGCGCGCTCGTCGGCAAGATCGGCAGCGTGTTCGCGTCGACCGGCACGCAGCACGGCGGCCAGGAAACGACGATCACGTCGTTCCACACGACGCTCCTGCACCACGGGATGGTGATCGTGGGCGTGCCGTATGCGTGCAGCGGCCTCGTCAACATGAACGAAATCACCGGCGGCACGCCGTACGGCGCCACCACGCTCGCGGGCGCGGACGGCAGCCGCCAGCCGAGCGCGAACGAGCTCGACATCGCGCGCTACCAGGGCAAGCACGTCGCGGAACTCGCCAGCAAGCTCGCGTCGTAACAGGCCGCCTTCGCGGCCCCGCACACGCGCACACGGCGCCGGTCGACCCGGCGCCGTATGCGCTGTGCCCAGGCCCGGCCGTTACTGGCCCGACGCCGGGGTGGCCGGCGCCGCCTTCGTCGCGGGCGCCTTCTGCGCGGCGTTCTGCGGGTAGTTGCTCTGGTCGTTGGTCAGCCGGTAGCCGCTGCCCGTGCCGATCGCCTTCAGGTCCGACGCGTGACGCGCCCGGGCGGCCTTGCGGGCCGCCTTCTTCTGCGCCTTGTCGATCTGCTTCTGCGTCGGCGCGGACGCCGGATCCTGCGCATACGCCGCCGGCGCGGCGGTCAACAACAGACCGAACGACGCCGTTACTGCCACTGCCACCGAAACCACGCGAGACTTCTTCATGGCCGGACCTCCTTGTCGATTGTTGATTGTGAGTAGGACACCGGCGCGCACACGACCGCTTGCGACAACGGCACCGATGCAACGTTAGCCGAACAGTATCCGCTTGTCCCTGTGCGTTCCTGAATTCTCCCGATAACGGCAACGATACGTGGGCAGCGCGTATGCCGTCGTTCCGGCGCGTCGCCCGCGCCATCAGGGAAACCGATAACCCGGCCTGGGCCGGCCGGCGTTCAGATCCAGCGCGACAGCACCGGCAGCAGGACCGGTACGACGAAGGCGGTGAGCACGCCGTTCAATCCCATCCCGAGCCCGGCGAACGCGCCGGCCTCCTCGCTGACCTGGAACGCGCGCGCGGTGCCGATCCCGTGCGACGCGACGCCGAGTGCGAACCCGCGCACGGCCGGTTCGTCGACGCGCAGGGCGTTGAGGATCCCGCGCGCGCACACGGCCCCGAAGATCCCGGTCGAGATCACGAGCACGGCGGTGAGCGACGGAATCCCGCCGATTTCCGCCGCGACGGCCATCGCGATCGGCGTCGTCGCCGATTTCGGCGCGAGCGACGCGATCGTCTGGTGCGACGCCCCGAACAATGCCGCGATGCCGACCGCCGACACGATCGCGGTCAGCGAGCCCGCGAGCAGGCCGACCAGCAGCGGCACCGCGGCGCGGCGCAGCTTCGACCACTGGCGGTACAGCGGCAGCGCGAGCGCGACGGTCGCGGGGCCGAGCAGGAAGTGGACGAACTGCGCGCCTTCGAAATACGTCGGGTACGGCGTGTGCGTGATCGTCAGCAGCACGACGATCAGCGCAACCGCGATCAGCACCGGGTTCGCGAGCGGGTTGAAGCGCGCCCGCGCATAGACGCCCTGCGCGAACAGATATGCGATCAGCGTGATGGTCAGGCCGAGCAGCGGGCTCGCGGCGAGATAGACCCAGATCGCGCCGAGTTTCGGGAAGGCCGTCATTGCGTGCCCTCCACCGCATCGCCCGCGCGCCGCTGGCGCCGCAGCAGTGCACGCGTGACGAGCGCCGTCACGGCAATCGCGAGCGTGGTGCTGACGGCCAGCGCAACGACGACCGCGAGCGCATCGCCGCGCACGCGGTCGGCCGACACCATGATGCCGACGCCGGCCGGCACGAACAGCAGCGACAGGTGGCGCAACAGCTCGAGCGCGGTCGGCTCGATCGCGTCGGCCACCTGCGGGCGCAGCATCACGAAGCCGAACAGCAGCAGCATGCCGATCACGGGCCCCGGCACCGGCAGGCCGAACAGGTAGGACACGCCTTCCCCAAGACACTGGAAGGTCAGCAAGACCGCGAACGCCTGCAACATGAAACGCTTCTCCCGAACGGGGCCGCGCTGTCGTACGGCCGCGCGACCGATGGCCGGCGGCTTGCGGCGCCGGCGTGGACGATACGCGCGATCGTACCAACAATGCCCGCCGCGCGGGGCCTTGCGGGCGCCGGGGCCAACGATGTGGGCGATCACGGGCGCGCCGTGAAGCACCACGCAAAGCCGACGACGATGCGGCGCGGTTCGCGAAGGAGCTCGTGTTGCCGAACCGGGACGAAAAAGCGCGGTCGATCGGGGCGTGCGGGTTGCAGTCCGGCACCTTCGCCCGGTTCACGCGCCGCACGCAACAAAGGCGGGCATGCGCCCGCCTCGTCGTCATACGCGTTCACGCTGCCCGCGTCACGGGCAGCGCGAGTGCGAACCCGTCGCTTACTTCAGTCGCGTCGCGAGTTCATTCGCCATCGCCTTCGTTGCCGCCTTCGTCGGCGCGTCGCCGGCCAGCGCGTTCAGCAAACCGAAATCATGGATCGTGCCGTCGTAGCGCGTGGTCGTCGCATCGACGCCAGCTGCATCGAGCTTGCGGCCGTATGCCTCGCCCTCGTCACGCAGCACGTCGAACTGCGCGACCTGGATCAGCGCGGGCGGCAGGCCCTTCAACTGCGCGGTGCTTGCGCGCAGCGGCGACGCGTAGATCTCGTTGCGTTGCGCTTCGTTCTTCGTGTAGGCATCCCAGAACCACTTCATCATCGGCCGCGTCAGGAAGTGCCCTTGCTGATACGCGTTGTACGAGCCCGTGTTGAAGTTGTGGTCCGTGACCGGCCACATCAGCCCCTGGAAGCGGATCGCGGGGCCACTCTTGTCCTTCGCCATCAGCGCCACCACGGCCGCCATGTTCCCGCCGACGCTGTTGCCGACCACTGCGAGGCGGCTGCCGTCGACGCCGATCTCCGCGCCGTGCGCGGCCACCCACTTCGTCGCCGCATACGCCTGGTTGATCGCGACCGGGTAATACGCTTCCGGCGACGGCGTGTAGTTCACGAACACTGCGACGGCCCCCGATTGCACGACGAGATCGCGAACGAGGCGTTCATGCGTCGGAAAATCGCCGAGCACCCAGCCGCCGCCATGGATGAACACGAACACCGGCAGCGTGCCCGTCGCGCCTTGCGGGCGGACGATCGTGACCGGCACGGACAGGCCGTCCTGTTCGATCGTGCGGTTCGACACGTCGATCCCCGACAGGTCGACCTTCGTGCCGTTCTGCGCGTCGACCAGCACCTGTCGCGCCTTCGCGGGGCTCAGCGTTTCGAGGCCCGGGCCCTTCTGGCCGTTCAGCGCGGCGAGGAAAGCGCTCGTCGTCGTATCGGGGCGGGCGGTATCGGCACCGGCAGCGAATGCGGTGGTCGAGGCGGACAGTACAGCGGCGACGGCGGCAGCGATCAGCAGCGGCTTGACGATCTTCATGATGGTGTTCCTTGGCTTTAGCCGGTAAATGACGATAGATGATTCGCAGTGCGATCGATCAGGCAAGCGTGAGCGTGACGTCGATGTTGCCGCGCGTCGCGTTCGAATACGGGCACACGAGGTGCGCGCGGTCGATCAGCGTCTGCGCGATGTCGCGATCGAGGCCGGGCAGCGAGATCGTCAGTTCGACTTCGATGCCGAAGCCGTTCGGGATCGCGCCGATGCCGACGCTGCCTTCGATGGAAGCGTCCGCGGGCATCGCGATCTTGTCGCGGGCCGCGACGAACTTCATCGCGCCGATGAAGCACGCGCTGTAGCCGGCGGCGAACAGTTGCTCGGGGTTCGCGCCTGCGCCGCCCGCGCCGCCGAGCTCGCGCGGCGTGGTCAGTTTCAGGTCGAGGTTGCTCTCGGGCACCGTGGCACGGCCGTCACGGCCGCCGGTGGCTTTTGCATGGGCGCGGTACAGCACTTTTTCGATCGACATGACAGACTCCTTTTCAGCAAATGAATGAAACAGCCTTCGAACCGGGGATCGCGTGCCGACAGCCTTGCTGTCCGCATCGCGCTTGTTTATCTACTCATAGATAGATAAACATTCCCAAAAAATGCAGATGGTCGAGCCATCTGCGCCAGAACTCTATCTACCTATAGATAGACAGCAAGACTCAATAAAAAGGCGGCGAACCGCCTCACTGCATGCGCGCTCCGTCAGGACCGCTTTTTCCAGACGGCCTCGACATCTTCGAGGCGCGCCCGTGTGTGAAACAGCCGGCTGGCCAGCACACTGCCCTGGAACGCCGCGTACAACGTGCGCGCAGCCGTATCGGGCTCGCCGCTGAACTGCAGCGTGCCTTCCTGCGCACCCTGCTTCAACAATTCCGCCAGCCAGCTCTCGTTGGCCTTGAAGAACGCCTGCACCGCCTGCCGCACATTCTCCGGCAACGTTTCGATGTCGGCCGCGAGCATCCCGCACAGGCAGATCAGGTTGCCGTCACCGAGCGTGCGGCCGAACATCTTCGTGTACAGGCTCAGCTTCACGTCGGCCGGCAACGCCGGATCGATCGCCCGCACGGCCGCGAGGACTTCGTCGCTGTAGGCCGCCACCGCTTCCAGCACGAGGTCGTCCTTCGACGGGAAGTAGTAGTGGATGCTCGACGTCTTCACGCCCACCAGGTCCGACAGGTCTCGATAGCTGAAGCCGTTGTAACCGCGCTGCATCATCAGCGTGATCGCGTGGTCGAGAATCTGTTCGCGGACGGTCGGTTTCGTTTCCATGGATCGAACTTTATCTACTCATAGATAGATAGTCAAGGACTTTATTTGGGGCGCGATGAGATGGTGTGCAAGCGCACTTGAATCCGCGCCCAAGCGAACAGAGCGCGGATGACCGGCGCCTGCGTCGCTTCCGATCAGAAACGGTAGGCAAATGCGAAGGCAAGCAGGCGGCGTTCGATTGTGCAAACGATGGCGGCAACACTGTGATCAACCACCCGTAACAAGACTCGACGTGTGCTCATGCGCACCGGACTCGACATCCGTGCCCTACCGGTTCTGTTGGGTGAAAGCCTTCAGAGACCGAACGGTACGTACGCATTCAGCGACTCGGGCGACTCGATGAACCCGGCTTCCCCGAACGTGCCGAGCCCACTGCCCCGCTTGCAGGAAAGAGGCGCGGCACCCGCGACAACCGCGCGTGCCTGCCGCTTAATTTTGCAGAAAGTCGAGCACCATGCGATTGAATGCGTCCGCATGCTCCCACTGCGCCCAGTGCCCGCATCGCCCGAATACATGCAGGTGAGCATTCGGCATGCCCCACACGAGCCGCAGGCCCACATCCATCGGCACGAAACGATCGTCGCGCCCCCAGATCACGAGCGCGGGCGCCTTGATTTCGTTCAACCGGTGACCATAGTCGGGAAACTGCTTCGGATTGGCAGCCAGGCTTTTCACGAAGTTCTCGAGATGATCGCGCCGCGCCAGCATGTTATCGAGCCGCGTCTGCATCAGCTCTTCGGTCATCGTGCTCGCGTCGTAGACGAACACGTCGAGCATCTTCTTCAGGTTCTCGAGCGTTGGGTTGCGATACAGCCCTTGCAGCAGCTTGATGCCTTCGGTAGGCATCGGCACAAACTGGCTCGGACCGCCCGTGCCGCCGCCCATCAGCACCAGCTTGCCGACGCGCTCCGGATACGACAGCGCGAAGGCCACCGCGCTATGCCCGCCCATCGAGTTGCCGACGAGATGCGCGCGCTCGATGCCGAGCGTATCCAGCACGCCCTTCAGCACACGCGCGTTGAGGTCGGAGCGCGAGCCGGTGCAGATGATCGAATCGCTCTTGCCCCAGCCGGGACAGTCGACGAGGATCACGCGATAACCCGCGTTCGCGAACGCGTCCACGTTGCGATGGAAGTTCGCCCAGCCGCTCGCGCCCGGACCGGAGCCGTGCAGCAGAACGAGCGTTTCATTGCCCGCGCCGGTGTCGTTGTAGTGCACGCGCAGTTCCGTGCCGCCTTCCATCACGTTCACGAACCTGCTGGTCGCGGCCTCTGTATGAATCACGGTGTCAGTCATGTCGATGTCCTTCGTCAGATCGATTCGGTTCCAAGTGTGTGCGAGCCGTTGGCCGACTCGCGCGGAGATTTCACGACCACGGCGAGCGCACCGAGCGCCGCGATCACGATGAGCGGAATGCTCGAGATCACGAGCATCGACGCGCTCTGGCCCAACGCCAGCAGTTGCCCGGCGATCAGCGGGCCGACCATCGAACCCACACGGCCGACGGCCACCGCTGCGCCGACGCCCGTGCCGCGCACCCGCGTCGGATACGTTGCCCCGGCAAGCGCATACAGCACCGATTGCGTGCCAACGAGAAACAGCCCCGCCAGCAGGCCGCCCCATGCCATCGACACGCTGCCCGTCGCGCTGGCGAGCGCCAGCAACGCAATCGCGATGCCCGCATACATGCCGACCACGACCGGTCGCTTGCCCATGCGATCCATCAGCGCTGCGATCACGATCGCACCGACGCCGCCGCCGATGTTGAACATCATCTGAACGATGCTTGCCTGTACCGGTGTGAGGCCGCGCGAGAGCACCATCGACGGCAACCAGTTCATCAGGAAATACAGCACGATCAGCGTTCCCAGGTAGCTGATCCACAGCGCGATGGTCGTCACCGCGCGCCCGTCGCTGAAGAGCGCGCGCACGATGCCGTCCTTCGACTCGCGGGTCGCAGACTGGCTCGCCGCGACGAAGTGCGTCGACTCCTTCAGGAAGAGCGCCAGCAGCGGCAAGGTCAACAGCGGCCCGATCCCGCCGACATAGAAAATGTGCCGCCAGCCCTCAGCGCCCGGGCTGACGATGCCGATCACGGCCGCGAGCGCCGCGCCGAAAGGCATGCCGCAGTACATCGCGCCGACTGCCGTGCTGCGTTGTCCGGGCGCTGCCGCCTCCGCACACAGCGCGATCAGGTTCGGCATCGCAGCACCGAGACCGAGGCCCGTGAGAAAGCGCGCGACGAGCAGGCTCTGCAGATCCCACACCTGGGTCGTTGCAATCGAAAATATCCCGAACAGCGCGACCGACATCATCAGCACGCGCTTGCGGCCGATGCGATCCGCGAGCCTGCCGCCAATCGCCGCGCCCGGCAGCAGGCCGAGCGCGCCGATGCCGAATGCCCAGCCGAGCTGCGCGACCGCGAGATGAAACTCGCGTGCCATGCGGGGCGCGGCGATGCCGGTGGATTGCAGGTCGAGCCCCTCGAGGAGCGCGACCGCGAGGCACAGGCCGATGGTGATGGCGCCGCCGGCGCGCGGGGGGGAAGCCGTTGACGTTTTCATTGATGTCTCCAGGTTGAACGATGCAGCGCTCTTCATGGCGCGTGGCATACCGAATGGTTCAGGCGCGTGCTTCGCGCTTCTTGAGATCGAGCGCGACGTCGACGATCATGTCTTCCTGGCCGCCCACCATGCGTCGCTTGCCGAGCTCGACGAGAATGTCGACGGCTTTCAGGCCGTACTTCTTCGCCGCGATTTCAGAGTGCCGCAGGAAGCTCGAATACACCCCCGCATAACCGAGCGCGAGCGTTTCGCGGTCCACCCGCACCGGTCGGTCCTGCAACGGGCGGACGATATCGTCGGCCGCATCGAGCAGGCGATAAAGATCGGTGCCGTGATGCCAGCCAAGGCGCTCGGCCGCCGCGATGAACACTTCGAGCGGGGCATTGCCCGCTCCCGCCCCCATGCCCGCCAGGCTCGCATCGATGCGGTCGCACCCCTCCTCGACCGCAACGATCGAGTTGGCCACGCCGAGGCTCAGGTTGTGATGGGCATGCATGCCCGTGTGGGTCTCGGGGCGAAGCACGGCCTTGAGCGCCCTGAAGCGCGCCCGGATGTCGTTCATGTTCATCGCGCCGCCGGAATCGACGACGTACACGCAGGTGGCTCCGTAGCTTTCCATCTTCTTCGCCTCGATAGCGAGGTGGTCAGGCGTGGTCATGTGGCTCATCATCAGAAAGCCGACGGTATCCATGCCGAGGCTGCGCGCATATTCGATGTGTTGCTTCGAAATGTCCGCCTCCGTGCAATGGGTCGCGACACGTACGACACGCGCGCCCGCGTCGTACGCGGCCTTCAGGTCGTGAATCGTGCCGATGCCGGGCAGCAGCAGCGTCGCGATTTGCGCGTGCTTCACCACATCGGCGACCGCCTCGATCCATTCCAGATCGCTATGCGCGCCGAAGCCATAGTTGAAGCTCGAGCCCTGCAAGCCATCGCCATGCGCGACCTCGATGCTGTCGACCTTCGCCTCGTCCAGCGCGCGGGCGATGTCCTGCACGTTCTGAATCGAATACTGATGACGGATCGCGTGCATGCCGTCGCGCAGCGTCACATCGGAGATATAGAGTTTCTTGTCCATGATCGGGTGCTCCTTGCTTCAGGCGTTCACGAGCGACGCAGCCATGCGTTCGGCCGTTGCCAGCGCGGCGGAAGTCATGATGTCGAGATTGCCCGCGTAGGCCGGCAGATAATGGGCCGCGCCTTCCACCTCGATGAAGATCGAGGTCTTAAGTCCGCTGAAACGGCCGAGTCCGGGGATATGCAACGGCGCAGCGGCGGGGATCTCGTCGAACTGCACGGATTGCTTCAGGCGATAGCCGGGTACATAGGCCTGGACCGCAGCAGCCATCTGGCCGACCGACGCTTCGATCTGCGCCCGGTCTGCCGCTTCGGACAGCACATAGACCGTGTCGCGCATCATGAGCGGAGGCTCGGCCGGGTTGAGCACGATGATCGCCTTGCCCTTTCCGGCGCCGCCGACCGCTTCGATCGCCTTCGACGTCGTCTCCGTGAATTCGTCGATGTTAGCGCGCGTGCCGGGCCCCGCCGACTTGCTGCTGATCGATGCGACGATCTCCGCGTAATGCACCTTTGCGACCCGCGACACGGCCGCGACCATCGGGATCGTCGCCTGTCCGCCGCACGTGACCATGTTCACGTTCGGCGCATCGAGATGCGCGTCGAGGTTCACCACCGGCACACAATACGGGCCGATGGCAGCGGGCGTCAGGTCGATCACGCGAATGCCGGGCTTGAGCGCGCGCAGGAACGCGTCGTTCTTCACATGCGCGCCGGCGGACGTCGCATCGAACACGAAGTCGATCTCGTCGAATACGGGCAGGCGCGCCAGCCCTTCCACGCCTTCATGCGTCGTCGCCACGCCGAGCCTCGCGGCGCGCGCGAGGCCGTCCGAGGCCGGATCGATGCCGACCATCGCCGCGACGTCGAGATGCCTGCCGCGACGCATGATCTTGATCATCAGGTCGGTGCCGATGTTGCCGGATCCGATGATCGCGGCTTTGCACCTGGGGTTGTCTGTTGCCATGGAAATGTCTCCGTCCGTCATTCGTTGATACTGGCGCGCACACTGCCGAGCCCTTCGATATGCGCCGTATAAGTGCCGGCCGCCTTCACCGCGACCATCGGGCCGAGCGCACCCGTCAGCACGATCTCGCCCGCACGCAGCGGCGTGCCGAGTCGAGCCATCCGGTCCGCGAGCCACGCAGCCGCATTCAGTGGATTGCCGAGGCACGCACTTCCATTGCCGCGTGAAAGCACTTCGCCGTCCTGCGTGAGCGTCATCGCGCAAGCGGTCAGATCGATATCGCGCAGCAGCACCGGGCGGCTGCCGAGCACGAACAGCGCACTCGACGCGTTGTCCGCGACGGTGTCGAAAAACCGGATATCCCAGTCGCGGATGCGACTGTCGACGACCTCGACCGCGGCGACCGCATAAGCGGTCGCCGAGATCAGATCCGCGAAGGTGTGCTTTTCGGCGGTCAGGTCGCGTTCGAGCACGAGTGCGATCTCCGCTTCGACCTTCGGCTGAATCAACGAGGCGAGCGGCATCGGCTGGCTGTCGCCGTAAGCCATCGACGCGAACAACGCGCCGAAGTCGGGCTGATCGACGCCGAGTTGCTTCTGCACCGCGGGCGAAGTCAGGCCGATCTTCCTGCCGACGACGCGCTCGCCGTTCGCTGCGCGCAAGTCGTTGTTGATCTGCTGGATCGCGTAAGCGAGTGTCGCGTCGCCTTCGGGACACGTCTCGCGCAGTGGCGCGATCGTCCGACGCGAGGCCTGCGCTTCACGCAGGCGCGCGGCCATCGAAAGAATGTTGCTGTCATCCGACATGGTTCTATCTCCTGGAAAGGGCCTGTTCTCGCGCGTGCATCGCGCCGAAGCCGGCGATCCATTCCGGAATCGCGCGGTAGTAATCGATCGATGCCGCGTAACGACCGCTCGCTGCAAGCGCACCGAATGCCGCAACCCACGTGCGGATCTCGTGTGCGGACTTGCCTGCCTCAAGCGTGATTGCTTCGTTCGTGAAGCCATCGGCGGCGGTGAGTTCACCGCGTTCGAGCAGTTCGAGAAACGCGCGGTCCCATGCTGGATTGAGCGGATGCAGCCGGCTGTCACCCGCAGCGAACGCCTTGGCCGCCGCGACGGTGCGGGATTGCCGTGCATCGCGCGACTCCGGTGACGGGTTGCGTCCCGCGATCAACCGTTCCGCGACGACATCGTCCGCGCCCGAGATTTCCGGCACCGGTGGCTCATGCGAAATGCCGCCCGAGCCGATCAGCAACACGCGCTTCGGCATGCGCGCGACGGCACGGCCAATCGCATCGCCGAGCAGCCGCGCGCGGCGGCACGACGCCATCGGCGGCGCAACCGAGTTGATGAACACGGGCACCACTGGATAGCGGTCGATGCCACCGGTGAGTACCTCGAGCGCCTGCGCGCAGCCGTGATCGACCTGCATGCGATACGAAACGGCGACGTCGATATCGCTCGCGAGCGCGGCCTCGGCGAGCGCGAGCGCCACGTCGCGCGCGACGGGCAACGGGCCGGCCGCGCTGCCGAAATCGCCGATGGCCGTTGCACTCACGCCGATGCAGAACTGCGGCATCACGTCGTAGAAAAATCCGTTGTAGTGGTCCGGCGCGAACACGATCACCAGTTCCGGATCGAACGCATCGACCCGCTCGCGTGCCGCGCGCTGCACCAGTTCGACTTCCGCGACGACTTTCGGACTGGGGTCGAAATACCCGTGCAAGGGGGTGTGCGACATGCATTCGAGATGAATCGGCATCTCAGGCCCCTACCAGGTCGGCGGCGTGCGCGAACGTCGCGCCGTTGGCCGTCGCGCCCGTTGCCATCACAAGCGACAGCCGTTGCGCAAGCTGCGACACGCAACCCGATACACATTGCGGCGAGCACATGCCGGCCACGAAGCGGTCGGGCCGCAACAGCACGACCGATTCGGGCACGCGCGCGAACCAGTCGCGCAAGCGCGAGTCGACATCGCCAACAGCGATCACGTCGTCAGGCACGTCGTCTTGGAAGGCGAGCTGCGGGTCGGGCTTCGCGATCACGAAACACCCCCCAAGCGCGTTCCAGATGCGGCGCGCCTCGGGCGTCAGGCCGAAAGTCGGGTCCGTGCCCCACCCCACGATCGCGAAACGGTTGCCGATCGCATCGTCGAGCCGGACGATGCTGCCATCCACCAGACGCACGCGTGGCTGGATGAACATGCGGCCCACCGGAGTGCCCGCCTGCGCATCGCGGCCGTGCACCATCCGCCCGATCAGCGATTCACGTTTCTCGCTCATCAAACCGACCAGCCTGCCGAACGCGCCGTGTCCGCGCTTCGCGATCATGCGCGCGAGCAGCCCTTCGGACCGCGCGCGTCGCGCCAGAAGCACGACGCCTTCTTCATAGCGCGGCATCGGCTTGAAGCGCATTTCGACGAAGTAACGCTTCAGGGAAGGCAGCATGTCGAAACAACGCACGAACGCGTCGCGCACTTTCGATCCGAAGAAGCTCGTCGGCGCGAAGATATCGCCCGCGACTTCCGAGAGGTGGATCATCGAGCGCGCGTGGGCGCGCCGCTCAGTCGTGTAGGTATCGAGCAGCGCGTCGTGCGCCGTGCCTTTCACGACCATCGCGAGCTTCCAGCCGAGATTGCTCGCGTCGCGAATGCCGCTGTTGTAACCCTGCCCCTGCCACACCGGCATGATGTGTGCAGCGTCCCCCGCGAGCAGGATACGTTTGACGCGGAACGTGCTCGCGAGCCGCGCGTTGTGCGTATAGACCCGTCGGCGAATGTAGTCGACCTTGTCAGGATCGTCGACGACCCCGCGCACCAACGCCGCCATGTTCTCCGGCTTCGACAGTTCCTCCTCCGTCTCGCCCGGCATCACCATGAACTCGAAGCGCCGGATCCCGTGCGGCAGCGCCGCCGAAACGTAGGGACGCCGCGCGTCGCAATGCAGATAGACATGCGGAGAGCCGATCGGGTCGTTGCGCACGTCGATCACGATCCATTGATTCGGCTTCGTGCGGCCTTCGAACGGCACGTCGAGCGCGCGGCGCACAAAGCTGTTGCCGCCGTCCGCACCGACCATGTATGCGGCACGAATCGTCGTCTTCGCACCGTTCGCGTCTGTCACGTCGAGGGTCACCCCGCTCTCGTCCTGCACGAAGCTGTCGACGCTGTGGCCAAGCAGCGTCGATACATTCTCGAAACGCCCGAGCCCCCTGTACAGAATCTGATCGGCGAGCGGTTGAATGAATGCATTGCGGCGTGGCCAGCCGAACTCGTCGGTGCGCGGCTCGATCGACGCGAAGCACTTCCCTTTCAGCGTGAAGCGCATCCAGTGATTCGGTGTGGTGTGCGGCAGCAGAGCGTCGACAAGGCCGACCGACTGGAATACGCGCAGTGCTTCGTCGTCGAGGCCGATGGCGCGCGGATAGTCGATGATCTGCGCGAGCTTCTCGATCACGACGACGCGCACCCCTTGCAGGCCGAGAATGTTCGCGATCATCAGGCCGACCGGGCCCGCGCCGATGATGGCGACATCTGCGTCGATCGAACGGTGTGTCGTTTCGTGAGGATGAGCGCGGCCGTTGCCGGCCGCCGGTTCAAAGGCGGGGCGCATGCTTGTCTCCTGACTGGGCTTGTCCGATGTGCTGAACCGACGAAGCGCCTGGCTCTCGATCGTTCAGCTTATGAACGCAGTTTATGGATGGCGGATAACCCCCTCAACAAAATCTCCGGAATGTGCATAGAATGCACATGATTGATTTCAATGGGATTTTTTTTCGTGACAACCTATACGAACGTGCGCGGACTGGCGCGCGGCCTCCAGGTACTGCGGGCTCTGAATGCGATGGAAGACGGACGCGCAACGAGTCAGCAGATCGCCGATCTGACCGGCCTGCATCGCACTACGGTGCGCCGCCTGCTCGAAACGTTGATGGAGGAAGGATTCGTGCGCCGCAGCACATCGGACGACAGCTTCCGCCTGACGCTCGCCGTGCGTTCGCTGAGCGAGGGCTTCACCGATACCGAGCGCATCGCCACCGTGGCGCCGCCGATCATGGGGCAGCTCCTGCAGCGCGTCGCGTGGCCATCCGATCTGACCACGCCCGATGGCGACGCGATGATCATCCGTGAGACGACGCATCGCTTCAGCCGGCTGTCGTTTCATCGCGCGATGGTCGGGCGGCGTTTACCGATCTTGCTGACGGCTGCGGGCCGCGCCTACTTCGCAATGTGCCCCGACGAGGAGCGCGAGGACATTCTGGAACTGCTGCGCTCCGGTGCGGGCGGCGAAGAGCAACAGGCGTTCGCAAGAAACGATGCGCTCGTGCGCAAGCTGATCCGGCGTGTGCGAGAGGATGGTTTCGGCTCGAATCACGGGGACTGGACCGCACAGGCGAAGATCGGCGCGGTGGCGGTCGCGATCAGCGCGGACGAGCGCGTGATCGCGAGTCTCAATATCGTCTTCCTGTCGCGTGCGGTCAGTCTCGCAGATGCCACTCGCCGCTATGTGCCCGAGTTGCAAAAAACGGCGACCGAGATTGCCGCAGCGTTGAAGCTGGAACCAGGGACTCAGCCCCATCCATCGGCGTAAGCAAATCCACGGCAGCGATCCTCACTGCGGCTTCAACATCCGCTGAATGATCGTCCGCAACATCGCCCGGTGCGCGCGCGGCTTGAACCCCGGCTCGAACACCACGCGCCCGACCGCGCCTTCCGCGAGCGCGAGCAGCCACGTCGCGACAAGATCGGGCTTCAGGCTTGCGTCGATCTTCCCTTGCGCCACGCCGCGCTTGATCAGCGCGACCATCCGCCCTTTCACCTGCGCCTCGTTCGCCGCGAACAGCGCGGCGACGTCCGGATTGCGCGTCGCCTCCGCCGCGGTCTCGACACAGATGCGCGCATAGACGGGATCGCTCGACAGTTCCATCAACGTCAATGCGATCTCCTCGATCGCGGCCAGCGCGTCGTCGGCGTCCGCATGCCGCGCGAACAGTTCGGCCATCTCGCGCTGGTCGTCCTGCGCGACTGCCTCGATGATCGACGCCTTCGTCGGGAAGTAGTGGAACAGGTTGCCGGGACTCATGCCGGCCGCCTTGCAGATCGCGGCCGTGGACGTCGCATGGAAGCCGTCGCGCGCAAAACAGTCGATCGCGGCATCCAGGATCTGGCGCCGCTTCGCTTCCACTCTTTCAGGGTCGATCTTTCTCAACAGGCACTCCGTACTCGACGATGACTCGAATCTTTATTAGACTGATTAATCGATCTATTATCGTGGCGACGTCCGGCAGGCGTCAAGGCAGCGTGCCCCCGCACATGCCGCCTGCGGCATCCGCTCACGCCACCGTACCGAGGGCCTCTTGAAACGAATCGTCATCGTCGGCATCGCGCTCGTCCTGTTCGTGCTCGTCGCGGCCGGTGCGCTCGTGCTGCGCGGCCTCGCCGACTTCGAGCTGAAGGGCGCGAACGTGTCGTCGCTCACGTTCCGCGCCAACGGCGCCGACCTCGTCGGCACGCTCGCGCTGCCGGCCCATGCGCCCGGCGCGCCGATCGTACTGCTCGTGCACGGTGACGGGCCGCGCACCCGCTTCTCCGACGACGCGATGCTGCCGCTCGTCAACAGCCTGCTCGACGCCGGCATCGGCGTGTTCGCATGGGACAAGCAGGGCACCGGCCGCAGCGGCGGCGACTGGCTCGCGCAATCGATGCAGGATCGTGCGAACGAAACGATCGCCGCGATGGCGCGCGTGCGCGCCGTCGTCGGCCCCGCGCACAAGATCGGCCTGCTCGGCTTCTCGCAAGGCGGCTGGGTCGTGCCGCGCGTCGCGAATGCGGTCCGGCCCGCGTTCTCGGTGATCGTCGGCGGCGCCGTCAGCTGGCGCCGGCAAGGCACCTACCTGAGCCGGCAGCAGCTCCAGGCAACCGGCCTGCAGCCGGATCGAATCGATGCGACACTGGCCGCCGAGCGACGCGACAACGACCAAATCTTCGGTCGGTCGGACGTACCGGCCGATCCGCGCCGGCGCCCCGACATCGAGCCGCGCCGCTTCAGCTTCATCGCACGCAACTACCTGGAGGATTCGTCGCAGGCGCTCGCGACGATGCAGGGGCCCGTGCTGGCTATGTGGGGCGCGCAGGATCGCAATGTCGATCCGGTCGACGAGGCGCATGCCTACACGCAAGCCTTCGCGAACCGGCCCGACCGGCGCGTGGTGGTCGTGCCCGGTGCGACGCATGGGTTGCTGCGCGCCGGCTGGTTCGACTACCAGCTCGAGTCCGACTGGCCGACGTGGAAGACTTGGTTGTACATGGCGCTCGGCCGCCATGCGTATGCGCCCGGCACGCTCGCCCCGATCGAGGCGTGGATCCGGTCGCAGTGAACACGTGTGCAGTACCGCGGCGCCGCGAAGGCGCCGCACCTGAAAACAGGCAATACGGCCGTGCCGGCTGGCGTGGCCGCATCAAGGAGAGGTTCCAATGTTTTCGTGGTTTGAACGGCGCCTGCCGACTTTCCCGCTCGAAGATCCCGTCACGCCGCCGAAGGGATTCTTCTCGTTCGTCTGGGCGTGCACGAAAGGCGCGCGCAGCTGGATCCTGCTGATCGCGTTGACGTCGGCCGCGCTGGCCGCGTACGAAGCCGCGCTGTTCGCGATGATGGGCCGCGTGGTCGACTGGCTCGCATCCGCGACGCCGGCGGATTTCGGCGGCCGGCACTTCGGCACGCTCGCCGGTTTCGCGGCGATCCTCGCCGGCAGTGCCCTGCTGATCGCGCTGCATACGATGGTCAAGCACCAGGTGCTCGCGATCAACTTCCCGATGCGGCTGCGCTGGCTGTTTCACCGGCTGATGCTCGACCAGAGCCTGTCGTTCTACGCGAACGAATTCGCGGGCCGCGTGACGACGAAGATCATGCAGACCGCGTTGGCGGTGCGCGACGCGCTGTTCATGTCGGTCGACGTCGTGATCGGCGTCACCGCCTACCTGATCGGCATCCTCGCGCTCGCCGCCAGCTTCGACTGGCGACTGATGATTCCGCTCGTGCTGTGGGCGCTTGGCTACGGCGCGGCGTGCGCGTATTTCGTGCCGCGCCTCGGTGCGGTCGGCAGCCGGCAGGCCGACGCACGCGCGCTGATGACGGGCCGCATCACCGACGCGTATTCGAACATCACGACCGTGAAGCTGTTCTCGCATACGCGGCGGGAAGCCGACCATGCACGACGCGCGATGGAAGCATTCAAGGAGACCGGCGACGCGCAGATGCGCCTCGTCAGCGCGTTCGAAGTCGTCAATCACCTGCTGTCGACGCTGCTGCTGGTCGGCTCCGCCGGGCTCGCGCTGTATCTGTGGATGCACGGCGAAGCGAGCGCGGGCGTCGTCGCGGCCGTGATCGCGATGGCGCTGCGCCTGTCGAGTTATTCGCACTGGATCATGTGGGAAATGACCGAGCTGTTCGAGAACGTCGGCACGATCCAGGACGGCATCAACACGCTGACGAAGGTGCGCAGCGTGGTCGACGCGCCCGATGCGAAGCCGCTTACGGTGCAGCGGGGCGAAATCGTGTTCGACAACGTGCAGTTCGCGCACGAGGACAACGATCGCGCGGTATTCGACGGGTTGAACCTGACGATCCGGCCGGGCGAGCGGATCGGCCTGATCGGCCGCTCGGGTGCCGGCAAGTCGACGCTCGTGAACCTGCTGCTGCGCTTCTACGACGTGGGCGGCGGCGCGATCCGGATCGACGGGCAGGACATCGCGCACGTCACGCAGGACAGCCTGCGCGCCGCGATCGGGATGGTCACGCAGGATACGTCGCTGCTGCATCGGACGATGCGCGAGAACCTGCTGTACGGCCGCCCCGACGCGACCGAGCGCGAGATGCAGGACGCGGCCGAGCGCGCGGAAGCGTCCGAGTTCATCGACCGGCTGCGCGACCGCCACGGCCGCAGCGGCTACGACGTCGAAGTCGGCGAACGCGGCGTGAAGCTGTCGGGCGGCCAGCGGCAGCGCGTCGCGATCGCACGCGTGATGCTCAAGGACGCGCCGATCCTCGTGCTCGACGAAGCGACCAGCGCGCTCGATTCCGAGGTCGAAGTCGCGATCCAGCGCAGCCTCGACGGCCTGATGAGCGGCAAGACGGTGATCGCGATCGCGCACCGGCTGTCGACCATCGCGGCGATGGACCGGCTGATCGTGCTCGACGAAGGGCGCATCGTCGAGGAAGGCACGCACCAGCAACTGCTGCAGGCCGGCGGCATCTATGCGGCGCTGTGGGCGCACCAGAGCGGCGGGTTCCTCGGTGAAACGGCGGAGGTGGAGAAGGCGGAGCAGTAGGCGGGACCGCTGTGGCAACATGGCGCACGGCGATCGCCGGCCGGTTCGGCCGCGGTCGCATTCCCGCCGGCGGGATGCCCGCCCCCGGCTTGCCGTCGCCCGACGCCGATCCAAGGAGCCCCGTATGACCACGCGACCGGATATCGCCACCGCGCTCGACGCGCCCGATTCGGTGCTCGAGGAAGACGAGCAGCGATTCGTGCAGCGGATTCGTCAGCACGGGTGGTTCCGCACGGAAGTGTTCGCGGAAGGGGACGCACCCGGGTTTTCTTTCACGACCGGGCTGTGGGTCAACCACGGTTTTCCGGAACTCATCGTGTTCTCGATGCCGGCGCGCATCGTCCATGACGTGCTGTGGGACGTCTACCGGATGGTCGCAGCCGGCACGCCGCCGCCGGTCGGCGAAGTCACGGATGCCGTATTCGGCAACGCGAACGCGCTGCTGATGCCGGTCGACAAGGCGCACTACGAAGCCCATCTCGGCTGGAACCGCTGGTTCTACGGCAACGACGAGTTCCCGTGCGTCCAGTTGCTGTGGCCCGACCGCAACGGGGTGTTCCCGTGGCAGCCGGAAGCGGACGACGCGTTGAACGCCGCGCAGCCGCGCCTGTTCGGCGCCGGCAACCAACACCACTGACCCGCGCGCAGGATCGCGCGGCACCGTGCAAGCGTGCCGCGCGCCCCGACGCTACAACCGCACGACCGTCGATTTCAGCTCGGTGTACTTGTCGAGCGCGTGCAGCGACTTGTCGCGGCCGTTGCCCGACTGCTTGTAGCCGCCGAACGGAAAATTCAGGTCGTCGCTGCCGTCACCGTAGCAGTTGACCCACACGGTGCCCGCGCGCAGCCGCCGCGCAACGGCATGCGCGGTCGACAGATCGGCCGACCATACCGCCGCGGCCAGCCCGTACTCCGTGTCGTTGGCGATCCGCACGGCCTCGTCGACGTCGTCGAACACGATCACCGACAGCACGGGCCCGAAGATTTCCTCGCGCGCGATCCTCGCATCCGGTTTCACCTCGAACACCGTCGGCTCGACATAGAACCCGCCCGTCTCCTCGCGCACGCGCGCACCGCCCGTCACGAGGCGCCCCTCGTCGCGCCCGGCGCCGATGTAACCCATCACGCGATCGAGCTGCATGCGATCGACGATCGCCCCCATCGTCACCGACGGATCGAGCGGATGCCCGGGCACGAAGCGCCGCGACGCGTCGACCAGCTTCGCGACGAATTCATCCTTGATGACGCGATGCACGAGCAGGCGCGAGCCGGCCGTGCACACTTCACCCATGTTGAAGAAGATCGCGTCGGCGGCCGCCTGTGCGGCGCGGTCGAGATCGGGGCAATCGGGCAGCACGATGTTCGGCGACTTGCCGCCGAGCTCGAGCCAGACGCGCTTCAGGTTCGACTGCGCGGCGCACGCCATGATCTGCTGCCCCGTGCGCGTCGACCCCGTGAACGCGATACAGTCGACGTCGCGATGCAGCGCGAGCGCCCTGCCCGGTTCCGCGCCGCCCGGCACGACGCTGAACACGCCCGCCGGCATGCCGGCGTCGCACGCGAGCTGCGCGACGCGGACCGCGGTGAGCGGCGATTTCTCGGACGGCTTGAGCACCACGCTGTTGCCTGCCGCGAGCGCCGGCGCGAACTTCCAGGCGGCCATCAGCAGCGGAAAATTCCACGGCACGACGGCCGCGACGACGCCGAT
>JABLTH010044634.1_pt1 | contig 59667 bp, 52 predicted proteins | sample 7875711 | NCBI WGS metagenome assembly JABLTH01 (sample SAMN14941262, study PRJNA633318) | bioreactor metagenome | isolation source: bioreactor | place: China | collected 2019-03-05 | reverse complement strand
GTCTCCCTCCACGGGTTCACGCCCGTCAGCACCCACCAGTGGGCGGTGCCCGAGGAGACTCCGGCGCCCCCCACGGCCCTGGCCCGGACCCCCACCCCCGTTCCCGCCCCGCCGCCCCCGCCCCCCGCGCCAGCCCCGCCGCCCCCTGCGGCCCTGCTGCCCCCGGCGAAGCCGGCCGCGGCGCCTCAGCCCCCGCCCCCCTCCAGGCTTCCTGCCCCGCCGCCCCCGCCCCGCAGCGCCCTTCCGGAACCGCCGCCCGCCCTGGAGGCCACCCCTTCCGGCTCCTCCTCGGGCCCCGCCCGGGGCCTCCTGGTGGCGGGCCTCCTGGGCACCCTCACCCTGGGCCTCGTGGGGGCGGGGGCCTGGGCGGTCAAGCGCCGGCAGGCCGCGGCGGCGGCCCCCGACACCCTCCGGGTGGACACCGAGCCCCCGGGGGCCACCGTCAGCCTCGACGGGACGGTGCTGGGGCAGACGCCCCTCCCGGCCCTCAAGGTCCGCCCCGGGGGACAGCAGCTCCGGGTGGAGAAGCCGGGCTTCCAGACCCAGGAACTGGCGGTCAAGCCCGGGGACGGGGAGGTGCGCCTCACCCTCGCCCCGGAGGGGGCCTCCCCTGCACAGGCCCCGACTCCCGCCCCCGGCGCCGCCCCGCCCGACGAGACCACCCGCCTCCAGGCCGAGCTGAAGCGCCTGCAGGAGGCCAATGCCCGGGAGGAGGCCCGGCTCCGGCAGGCGGGCAAGGCCGCGCCGGGCCGGCCGGCCTCCCCCGCGCCCGCGGCCCAGCCCGCGCCCGCTCCGGCCACCGCCCAGCCGGCGCCCTCCCAGCCCGCGCCCTCCGCGCCCGCGGTCACGCTGCCTTCGGCCCCGGCCCTGCCCGCCCACCGGGATGCGCGGGTCCTCCAGCAGGCCGCGCCTGCCTATCCCTCCCAGGCCCTGGGCAATCCGCTCTACACCCTCCGGGAGCAGCGGGTCCGCGTGAGGGTCTTCGTCAACGAGAACGGCCTTCCGCTCCAGGTGGTGGTGGCCGAGGGTGTCGGACGGGCGGGCTTCGACGAGGCGGCCATGGCCGCGGCGCGGCGCTCCACCTACGTTCCTGCGGTCCAGAACGGCCGTCTGGTGGGCGCCTGGCTGGAACTCACCTTCGTCTTCCGGGCCCCGCGCTGAGGCCGGCCCGCCCTAGCGGGGCGGGAATTTCTGGAGCATGTCGGCTACGGCCTGGGCGACGCGCTCCTGGGCCTCCTCGGGGTCGTCCAGAGCCGTGAGGGCGCCCACGGCGGCGCACTGCCAGACCAGCTGGTTGCTGCGCCCATCCACGATCTCCACCACGATGGTGCCCTCCTTGTAGTGGTGCACCTCGGAGAAGCGCGTCCCGACGCCGTAGCCCCAGCGTGAGTAGCGCCATCCGCCTCCCACGCCCACGGTGGTGGTAGTGCGCACGCGACGGTCGCGGAAGACCGGGTAGTAGGTCACGAGGAAGTCCGGTTCGGCGCCCGCCGCGGCCGCCGCGTACCCCTTGGCCGCGAGCTGCTGCTCGACGGCGGCGCGGACGCGCCGGTCCATGATCTCGCTGCTCCCGTTGCGCTGGCCCCGGGCCCGCTTGCTGGCGGCGTACCACTCGAAGGTCCGGTAGGCGCGGAAGTTCGCGCCGGGGTCGTAGTCGTACTTGAGGCTGTAGGCCGCGCAGCCCGTGAGGAGGAGGGCGGCGGGGAGGAGGGCGAGGGCGCGCATGGGAACTCCCGGGAAGGGTCTAGGACCTTGGAGGCGTTTCCCCGGCGGAGGTTGAGCCCGTTGGGTCGCTGGCGGCGTCCAGGGGCTCCACCCGGCCCCCGCGCCAGGCCCAGAAGGTGCCGTCGTAGGCCCAGGGCAGGGCCACGCCGTTCCCCCGGCGCTCCAGGGTGTGGAAATGCCCGGTGGCGAAGGCCCGGTCCCCGGCGGAGGCCGCGGCGGCCTCGAAGGCCTCGCCCGGGAAGGCGAGCTTGTAGGCGCGGTTGGTGGTGCGCATCCGGCGCTCGAGGCCGGCGGCCAGGCGCCGGGCCAGCGAGCCCGGCAGGGCGCGGATGAAGGCCCACATGAAGCCCGAGCGGGACACGAGGTTCCAGGCGCGGTACCGCCAGTCCCGCGGATTGATCCAGTCCCCGTGCTCGAAGGCGAGGGGCTCGCCCTCCAGGCCCCCACCAGCCCCTTCTCCCATCAGATCGAAGGAGCCCGCGTGCCGGTCCAGGAAATACTCCCGGTTCCCCAGCCACAGCCCGACCCAGCGGCCGGCCTCCCGGCGGGCCCGCACCCACGCGAGGAAGGCCCGCTGGGTGGGGGTCTCCATCCCGGGGAGGCCCACCCAGACGTCGAAGACGTCGCCGAGGAAGAGCCAGTCGGCCCCGGGATGGGCCGCCGTGGCGGCCTCGAGGCCCGTCAGCTCTTCGCTCCAGTGGGGGTCCGCCACGAGCACGAGGGTCCTGCCGGGGTCGGGGCGGCGGGCGGCGCCCCGGCGCCAGGAGACCTGGCCGAGGTTCCTCCCCCCCAGGAGCGGAAGGGTGCGCAGGGCCAGGGCGAGGGCCGAGGCGGCCGCCCCCGAAGCCAGCACGCCGCCCTGGAATCCCGCAGTGCCGACGGCGCCCAGGGCGGCGCCCAGGAGGGCCAGGCCGAAGACGGCCAGATGGCGCCGGTAGATCGGGCGGTCGTGTTCCCGGGCCAGCAGGACGTCGAGGATCGCGGTCAGCAGGGCGCAGGCGAGGGCCGCGGCCGCCGCCCGGGGAAGGCCCAGGTCCAGGCGCGGCACCGCCAGGGCGAGGGCGGCGCCCGCGCCGAGGGCCAGGATCAGCGGGCCGCCGAGACGCATGGACCCATCCTAGTCGAGGGGCCCCGGGGACCCGCGGGTTTCGCGGGCCCCCGGAGCTTCACTGCTTCGGGGCGGCGGGAGCCTTGCGAGCCTCGGGATCCATCGCCTTGAGGGCCTTGCCGTAGCGCGGGTCCTGGCCCCATTCCTTGGTCAGCTCGGCATGCAGGGCCTTCGCCTCCTTGAGGTCGCCCCGCTCCAGGGCCCCCTCCAGGGCGTCCATGCGCACGTCCCGGCGGACGGCGGCGTCCCCGCTCTTTTCCACCAGCTCGGCGATGAAGCGCTGCCCGGCCTCCGGCTCGAGGGCCCTGGCGAGCCGCGCGGGAAGGGAGGGAAAGAGGGACCAGACCGGGCTGGAAGCCCCCACGGTCTGGACGATGTCCCGGGCCAGGTCGCGGCCCATGGGCTGTCCGCCGAGCTCGGTGACCGAGGCCTCGTTGAGCATGAAGATGGGCCGGGTGATGGGCGTGGCCTTCTGGGCCGCCTCCCGCAGGGCCTTGAGGGTGGGCGCGGCGTCCGGCTTCAGGCTGCCGGGCTTCCGGGCGGCATCGCGAAGGGCGAGGAGCAGGGGCGCGGTGAGGCGCTGCGCCTCCTCGAGGGCGCGGAACAGGACCCGCACCTCGGGGGCCTCGGTGTCGGCGGTGACCGTGCTCTCGCCGGCCTCGGAGGTGGCGTAGGCCTTGGGGTCGGCGACGATCCGGATCTTGCCGTCCTCGGCCTTCACGACGCCGAGCAGGCCGTTGCCCGCGACGCGGGCGTCGTCGAGGCGGCTGGGCAGGAGGGCGCCCTCGGGGCCTCGCAGCGTCCCCACCCAGGCCTCGCCCGCGGCGGCCCCGGTCTCCCACATCCAGGTCCCGTCCGGCTGCTTCGCCAGGACGGCGTCCTTCGGCACCGGGTGGCCCGCGATGCGGCCGAGCACGCGGCAGGGCGCCTCGGCGTTGAACCGGAAGGGGGACAGGCGTGCGGTGAAGTCCGCGGGCTTCGTGTCGTTGAGGAGCAGGAGGGTCTCCACGCCCTTATGGGCGCGGCTGAGCACCACCAGGCGGAAGATCCCGCGCTCCGGGGTCTCCAGGAGGAAGTAGCCGTCCGCGTCGGTGCGGGCCTGGGCCAGGGGCGCCTCCTCAGAGGCCGCGCGGAGGAGAAGCACCTCCGCCGCGGGCAGGGGAGCGCCCTTGGGGTCGAGCACCTTCCCCCGTACCAGGGCCGGGGCCGGGCTCTGGGCGGCGAGGGCGAAGCAGGCGGGGAGGGCGAGCAGGTGGGGGAAGCGCATCCGGACTCCATGAAAGGCAACATTCCAGAATGCCCAGGAACGGGGGCGGGTTTCCAGGCGGGAAGCCGCCCGGGCCGCCCGTCCCGGACACGAGAACGGCCCGCGTTCGCGGGCCGTTGTTGGTAGTCCCTAGGGGAATCGAACCCCTGCTGCCGCCGTGAGAGGGCGGTGTCCTAACCGCTAGACGAAGGGACCAAGCTTTGGGTTGGTTGGGGAGGAAGGATTCGAACCCTCACCTGACAGAATCAGAATCTGTTGTCCTACCATTAGACCACTCCCCAGTGGCGCCCCTCAGAATACCAGCCGCGCGGCGGTCCGCAAGGGTGTTCTTCCGGGGGACACGGATGTCCGGCGGGCCCTCCAGGGGGTAAGCTTGAGGATTCCGCCCCTTCCGGCCCGCCGCATGCCCCTACTCCCCCACGAACTCCCCGCCTCCGGACGGCGCGCCGGGAGCCCCCGGTGAACGGCCAGGGCAAGCCGCCGCGCCCCGAGGACGCGATGCGCACCGTGGCGGTGCCCCTGACCCAGGGCTGGCTCGACGACCCGACCTTGTCCGTGCCCCGGGGCGAGCAGGACGGCGAGCCCCCGGCGCCCACCTACGCCCTCGTGGCCTACCAGGGCTCGTCCCTGGGCCGCGTCTACAACCTCGTGCCGGGGCGGAACCTCCTCGGCCGCTCGGCCGACGCCCACATTCCCCTGGTGGACGGCGAGGTCAGCCGCCTCCACGCGCAGGTCGTCGTCACGCCGGGGAGCGCCGCCGAGCTGATGGTGGAGGACCTCGGCTCCACCAACGGCACGCGGCTGAACGGGGTGCGGCTCAGCGGCAAGCGCGCCTGCGGTCCCGGGGACCGCATCGGGCTGGGCAGCCACGTCTTCAAGATCGTCTCCCTCGATCCCCTGGAGCGCGCCTTCCACGAGTCCCTGCAGGACATGTCCATGCGGGACGCCCTCACGGGCCTTGCGAACCGGCGCAACACCCTCGCCGTCCTGGAGGAGCGCTTCACCCTCGGCCGGGACTCGGGGCAGATCCTCAGCGTCGTGGCCCTGGACGTGGACCACTTCAAACGCGTCAACGACACCTATGGCCACCCCGCCGGGGACGAGGTGCTGAAGGGCGTCGGGCGCCTCCTCGGGGCGTGCGTCTCCGGGGCCGAGGTGGCGGGCCGCATCGGCGGCGAGGAGTTCCTGCTGGTCCTCCCGGGCGCCACCCTCCACCAGGCCCTCGAGCGGGCCGAGCAGGTGCGCGCGGCCGCGGAGGCCACTCCCCACGCCCTTCCCGACGGAGGCCAGCTCACGGCCACCCTCAGCCTCGGCGTCGCGGTCCTCGACGCCGGGGACCAGAGCGCCGGCGACCTCCTCGGCAGGGCCGACAAGGCCCTCTACCAGGCCAAGGGCGACGGCCGGAACTGCGTGCGGTCCTAAGGAGGACCCTGCCAGCCTCCAGGGGGTCTTGCGGCGCCCCGGGCTGCTACGCTGAAGGGCGCCTTCCCGCACCATGACCAGCACCCGTCCCCCCTCCGACGAGACCATCTCCCGGGATCCCGCCACGTTGGTGGGGGCGGGGACCGGGCCGCGGGCCGCGCTGCCCCACGACGAGTGGGCGCTGATCCGCTACGTGGGGAATCCCATCGGCGAGGTGATCCCCCTGCCCCTGAGGGGGCTGCGCATCGGCCGCACGGCGGACAACGACCTGAGCCTGCCCGAGCCCGAGGTGAGCCGCCGCCACGCCGTGCTCGAGCTCGTGGCCCAGGACGACGGCAGCGTCACGGTCCTCCTCCATGACCAGGGGAGCACCAACGGGACCTACGTGAACGGCCGCCGCGTGGAGGCCCGCGCCACCCAGCGCCTGGAGAACGGCGACGTGCTCCGGGTGGGGCCCCACGCCTTCAAGGCCAAGCGCCTGGACGAACTGGAGCGCCACTACCACCAGGCCGTGCTGGCCCAGACCACGGTGGACGCGCTGACCGGCGTGAGCAACCGCGCCACGGTGCTCACCTACCTGGAGAAGCACTTCGACCTTGCGCGGCGCCACGGGCGCCCCCTGTCCGTGCTCCTCTGCGACCTGGACCACTTCAAGCGCATCAACGACACCTACGGGCACGCCGCCGGCGACCGGGTGCTTCAGGTCTTCGGCGGGCTGGTGATGGGACGCCTGCGCGGCTCCGACCAAGTGGGCCGCATCGGCGGCGAGGAGTTCCTCGTGGTGCTGCCCGAGACCCAGGTGGGCGAGGCCGCCACCGTGGCGGAGAACCTCCGCGCCGCCCTCTGCGCGGAACCGGTGCAGGTCCCTGGCAACGCCCCCATCCTGGTCTCCTGCAGCCTCGGCGTGGCCCAGGTGCACGAGGAGGACCCCGACGCGGGCTCCCTCCTGGCGCGGGCGGACGCGGCGCTGTACCGGGCGAAGGCGGAGGGAAGGAACCGGGTGGCCACGGACCTGCCCCGGAGCTGAGGCCCCGGCGGAGGGCCTAGCCGGGGGCGTCCCAGAAGCCCGCGAAGGGCGCGGGATCGAAGGCGGGCCTGGGCGGCCTGCGCCTGAACCACCCCTTCGCGCCTTCGGCCGGCCCCTCGAGCGTGGCGTGGGCGCCGGCGTAAAGGGCGCTCCACAGCGCCGCCCGCCCCTCCAGGCTCGCCGCCGCCTCCAGGGGCACCGCGACGGACGTTTCGTGGTCCCAGCCCAGCGCGGCGTTCAGCCGCGCGAGCCGGCGCAGCACCTCCCCCTGGGAGAGCCCGCGGTGGAAGGTCAGCTCCGGGGCGACGGCCTCCTCCCGGTCGTGGTAGGGACCGCGCCCGTCCTCGCTGTTGAAGCGCGGGCCCCCCAGCACCGCGGAATCCACGGGGGGCGCGCCCTCGTCCCAGAGCAGGCCGCAGCAGGCCGCCGCCACCTCGGCGGCCCAGGCCCAGGGGCCGGGCTCCCCGGCCCGCGCCGGGCTCCCCGGCGGGCAAGGTTCCGCCAGCAGGCCCAGGGCGATGCCCTCCACCCGGTTGCGGAACTGGGCGTAGCTGAGGGTCCCCCAGCCGGGAGCCGTGAAGGCCGGTCGGCCCTGGAGCCGCGCCGCCCGCTGCACCAGGAGCTGCCGGAGGGTGGAGGCCATCAGCCGCCCGCGGCGAGGGCGCCCACGTAGAAGGTGGGGAAGGCCCGCATCAGGGCCCGGGTGTCCGGGAAGCGCTGCACGGTCCCGAACCCCGCGTGCCGCAGGGCCTTCTCCCAGGCCTCGGGAGTGAGGAAGCCGGCCGCCGGGCGCAGTTCGGGGTCCAGCGCCACGTCGTTGAAGCTCTTCACGAACTTGAAGAAGAACTCCAGGTAGATGGGCTTCCCCAGGTCCGGCTTCAGGCATTCGCCGAGGACCAGGCGTCCGCCGGGGGCGAGGAGGGCGCGGAGGCTGCGGAGCGTCTCCCCGAGGTCCCTCGCCACGTGCACCACGTTGATCCCCACGACGGCGTCGAAGGACCCCGGGGCGAGGCCCTGGTCCGCGAAGGGCCGGTTCAGGTCGAAGGCCTGGAAGCTGAGGGGCAGCCCCGGCGCGCGGTCCCGCAGCTCCCGCTGGGCTTTGCGAAGGAAGGTCGGGGCGAAATCAGTGAACCGGTAGTCCGCGATGCGTCCGAGCCAGCCCTCGCGGGCGCCGTCGGAGGCCACCAGCTCCGCGAAGCTCCCCGCCCCCGCGCCGAGCTCCAGCACCCGCGCGCCTTCGGGGAGCCCGTCCTTCAGGGCGAGGCAGGCGAAGACATTGTTCGGGTGGTACTCGGGATTCCTGTTGCTGAAGTAGGCGAGCCAGAGGGGCAGGGTGGAGAGGTCGAAGAGCAGGCCCTCGCCGGCCCGGCCCTCGTGGAAGAACGGGGGCACCTGGCGGCGGATGGTGTCCAGCAGGTCGAAGTTGACGCCGCTGCCCGGGCAGGCGGCCTCCGCCTCCGCCCGCAGCGCGGCGGTGGTGAACCCGGGCTCGCCGTCCAGGAAGTAGCGGTCGCCTTCCCTCCGCAGCAGCGCCTCGTCGGCCATGAAGTCGAGCATCCATGCGGCGGGTCCCCTGGACTGGGGATGCAGCCCCGCCAGGCAGGCCTCGAGGGTGGCGCCGGCGCGAAGGGCGGGATGCCAGCCCAGATCCCCGGAGAGATCGTAGGCGACGCGGGCGGCGTAGAGCTCGCACGCCGCGTGCAGGGCGAGGAAGGGACGGGTGAAGAGGCCCTGGCAGTGCGCCTGGGCCCCGGGGCCCAGGCCCAGGTCCGGCAGCGTCCCCGAGCGCGCGAGCCGTTCCTCGAGGGCCCTCAGGCTCAATCCATCATCTCGCTGATGCTGCGGCCGCCGTGGATGCGCAGGATCGCGTCGCCGAACATGGCGGCGGTGGAGAGCACCTTCAGGCTCCTGATGGCGGCGGCGCGCTCCGCGGGCACGGGGATGGTGTCGGTGACCACCAGCTCGTCCAGGTCCGCCTCGTTCAGGCGGTCGACGGCGGGACCGCTGAAGACGGGGTGCGTCACGCCCACGCGGACCTTCTTCGCGCCGAAGCGGCGCAGCATCTTGGAGGCCTCGGCGATGGAGCCGCCGGTGGCGATCTCGTCGTCGTAGATGATGGCGTCCTTGCCCTCCACGTCGCCGATGAGGGCGACGCTCTCGGCCTTCTCGCTGTCGTCGCTGCGCCGCTTGTCGATCAGGGCCAGGGGGAGCTTGAGGCGCTTGGCGAAGTGGCCGGCGAACTTGGCGGCGCCGGCGTCGGTGGCCACCACCACGCTGTTGCTGATGTCCGTGCGCATGAAGTGCTGGGCCAGGATGGGCGTGGCGAAGAGCTGGTCGGCCGGGGAGCGGAAGAAGCCCATGATCTGCGGGGCGTGCAGCGTCATGGTCAGCACGCGGTCCGCGCCGGCGGTCTGCAGCAGGTCCGCCACCAGCCGCGCGGTGATGGAGATGCGCGCCTCGTCCTTCTTGTCGCTGCGGGCGTAGGGGAAGTAGGGCAGCACCGCCGTGATCCGCGCGGCGCTGGAGAACTTCAGCGCATCGATGAGGATCAGCAGCTCCATGAGGTTGTCGCTCACGGGCGGGCAGCTGGTCTGGATCACGAAGACGTCGCTCTCGCGCACGTTCTCGTCGATCTTCACTTTGATGTTCTCGTTGCTGAACCGGGTGAACTTCACCTTGCCGAGGGGCATGCCGATGTGGGCGGCGATGCCCTGCGCCAGGGCCAGGTGGCTCGTCCCCGAAAAGACCTTCATCTCACCGAACATGGCGGCCCCGTTCCCTGCGACGCGTGGATAGGGTGCAGTGTAGCCCAGGGCGGGAACCCGGAGGCCTTCCGGCGCATCGAGAGCGGGCAATCCCTTCCCCGGGCCCGGCGCGCCTTGCCGCCCCCCGGCCTCCGTGAGACAAGGGAAGGTTCGGCTTTTCTGCGGGTGATCCAGTGAAATCCCTCCATGCCCTGGCCCTCCTGGCGCCCTTCGTCGTCCACGCGCAGGCCCCGGACCTCGCGGTCCCCTTCCAGCACCGGCAGCTCCCCAACGGCCTGACCGTCGTCCTGGTCCGACGCGCCGGGGCCGGCGCCGTGGCCCTGCGGCTGGCGGCCCGGGTGGGCTCCGCCGAGGACCCGGCGGGGCGGAGCGGCCTGGCGGCGCTCTCCGCCCGCGCCCTGCAGCCCGTGGGAGCCGCCCAGGCCCCGGCGGGCCAGGAGGCCCTGGACCAGGCCTGGGACGCGGTGCTCACCGAGCGGCGGTTCCGGGAGGCGGAGGAGGCCCGGGCGGCCTACAGCCTTTCGGCTCCGGCTTCCGATCCCGCCCGGGAGGCCGCCCTGCGCAAGGCCTTCGCGGATGCCCTCGCCGCCACCCCCCCGGTCCCGGACCCCGGGCCCGCCTCCTCCCTGGAAGTCGGCCCGGCCCTCGTGGTCTGGGGCAGGGAGCTTCCCTGGAGCGAGGCCGGGGCCTGGTGCCGCGAGATGGCGGGCAACCTCCGGGCCCTGGACCTGCCCGGCTTCTACCGGCACCGGGAGGCCCTGGCCGGGGCGGGACCGCAGCCGGCCCTGGTCCGGATGGCCAGCCTCGCGCGCCAGCAGGCCTACCCCGGCAGCCCCGCCGCCCGCCCCGCGGAGGGGTGGCCCGGGGAGGCCGCCGGCCTGCGGCGCGAGGACGCCCGGGCCTTCGCCGCCCGGGCCTTCGCGCCAGGGAACCTCGCCCTCGTGGCGGTGGGGGACCTCGCCTGGTCCGACCTGGAGCCGCTCCTCGCGGGGACCTTCGGCGCCCTGGAGCCCCGGGAGGCCCTTCCGCCCGTGGCTTCCGCCGAGCCCCTGGGCCCCGCGGAGCGCCGGGTGATCCTGGACATGGACGACCAGCCCGCCTACATGGCCGCATGGCGCGTGCCCGGCACCGCGCATCCGGACTTCCCGGCCCTGCAGGTGGCGGCGGAGCTGCTGGGGGGCGGGCGCACCGGGCGGCTACTCACCCGCCTGGTGGAGGGGCAGTCCATCGCCCGCGCCGCCGGCGCGACGGTGGGGGTTTCCGGCCGCCCGGACGGCAACCTCTTCGCGGTGTGGGGCGAGGCCCGCGGGGACCGGGCCCCGGGCGACATCGCCCAGGCGCTCGTGGGAGACGTGGACCGCCTGCGGAGCCAGCCCCCCAGCACCGACCAGGTGGCGCGGGTGGTCGCCCGGGCCCGGGCCGAGCGCGCCCTGGAACTCGACAGCCCCCCGCGGCTCGCCACGGCCCTGGCCCATGCCTGGGCCCTCACCGGGGACGAGGCCAGCCATGCCCTGGGCCTCCAGCGCCTCGCCGCCGTCCGCCCCGAGGACGTGACCCGCGCGGCGAAGGCCCATCTCCCCGAGCGGCCCGGGGTTCAGGCCATCGGCCTGAGGCCCCGCCGGGCGGTCCTCGGGGACGACACCCTCGAGGGGGACCTGGCGGAGCTGCTCACCACCCTTGTCCAGCGCCAGTATCCGAAGGATCCCATGCGGGTGGGCGACGAGGTGCGGTCCCAGCTGGACCAGATGCTCAACCTGCCCATCGAGCAGAAGCGCAAGATCCGCGATGAGCTGCGCCGCCGCGTCGCGGAGGCCGCCCCTGCCCAGGAGACGCCCAAGTGAGCCCCGCCCTCCTCCGTGCGACCCTCCTCCTGCCCGCCCTCGTCCTCGCGCCCGCGTCCAGGGCCGCGCAGGCTCCGCCGGCCGCCCCGGCGCAGGCCCCGTCCGCCACGTCCTTCACCCTGCCCAACGGCCTCCGGGTGGAGGTGCGTCCCCGGCCCTCCGCCGCGGCGGTGACCGCCGTCCTGGCCATCCCTACGGGCGTGCGGGACGGCGAGGGTCTGGCCGCCCTCTCCCCCTACGCCCTCCGCCTCGGGGGGGGCGGCCTCCTGGGCTACCGGGACGTGGACGAGCAGCTGGAATCCCTGGGCGCCACCTTCGAGGCCGAGGCGGGGCCGGACTTCTCCGCCCTCCGCCTGCGCTGGTTCCCCGGGGAGCAGCGGATCGTCCTCGGGATCCTCGCCGGGCACCTCGCCGCGCCCATCTACCCGGACCTCCGGGCGGCCTTCACCCGCGCCTGGCGGGAAACCCGGGTCGACGGCCCGGCCCTGGCCTTTTCGGGCCTGATGGGCTCGGAGGGCGCCCCGGCCTGGCGCAAGGCGGGATCGGAGGACCTCAAGGCCTGGCACCGGGCCCACTGGACCCCCGGGCGGGCCCGGCTGCTGGTCGCCGGCCCCGTGGATCCCGCGGCCCTGAGGCGCCAGCTCGAACAGGCCTTCGAGGGCTGGAAGGCCGGGGCTGCCGCGGCGCCGGCGCCCAGGCCCGCGGCCCCGAAGGGCGGCCTCGCCCTGCGCCGGGACCCCGGCACCGATCCGGCGATCCTCCTCGCCGGGGTGGCGGTGGCCACCGAAGCCGAGGAGACCGCCGTGGACCTCGCCTTCGACACCCTCGGGACCACCGGGAAGCCCGTGGCGGGCCCGGGCTGGCGGGCCCTGCGCGCCACCGCCGCCCCCGGCAAGGCCGCCGAGGAGGCCCGGCGCCTGAAGGAGGCCCTGGCGCGCCTCGGGCAGCGGGGGCTGGACCCGGCCGCCCTCAAGGCCGCCCTCGGCCGCTGGCGGGAGCGCCGCCTCCTGGAGGACCTCGATCCCGAACAGGCCCTCCAGCGCCAGGCCCGCGCCCTGCTCCACGGTCCCGCCCCCGAGCCCGCGGCGGAGGCCGTGAACGCCGCCCTCCGCCGCCTGCTGCGGCCCGAGGAGATCCAGGTCCTCGTGGTCGGCGATCCCAGGCCGCCCCTGGCCGGCGCGAAGGAGCTGAAGGACTGAGTCCGGGGAGGCTCCGGGCTTTCCCCGGGAACTCAGACCCTGCCGCCGCCGGTGCGCGTGATGCGGGCGCCCACGCCCTGGAGCTTGCGGTCGATGCCCGCATATCCCCGGTCGAGGTGGTAGATGCGGTCCACGGTGGTCTCGCCGCTGGCCACGAGGCCGGCGATGACCAGGGCCGCCGAGGCCCGCAGGTCCGTGGCCATCACCGTGCAGCCCGTGAGGGGCGCGGGCCCGGCGACGATGGCCATGGCGCCGTCGATGCGCAGGTTGGCGCCCAGGCGCTCCAGCTCCATGGCGTGCTGGAATCGGTTCTCGAAGATGGTCTCGCGGATGACGCTGATGCCGCTGGCCTGGGTGAGCACCGCCATGACCTGGGCCTGGAGGTCCGTGGGGAAGGCCGGATGGGGCGCGGTGGTGACGTCCTTGGCGCGGAGCTTCTGGCCGGGCTCGCGCTGGATGCGGAGCTGGGGCCCGTCCTGGCCGGCGCGCTCGGTGAGCACGCAGCCCGTGCGCTCCAGCAGGTCGATGAGGGCCCGCAGGTCCTCCGGGGCCACGCGGTCCAGCACGACGTCCCCGCAGGCGGCGGCCACGGCGCAGAGGTAGGTGCCCGCCTCGATGCGGTCGGGGATCACGGCGTGGTCGGCGCCCTGGAGGCGGTCGACGCCGTGGACGGTGAGCACCGGGGTGTCGATGCCCTCGATGGCCGCGCCCATGGACCGCAGCAGCCGCGCGAGGTCGCCGATCTCGGGGTCCACCGCGGCGTTGCGCAGGTGGGTGGTGCCCTCCGCCAGGGCGGCGGCCATGAGCAGGTTCTCCGTGGCGCCCACGCTCACCTTGTCGAAGGTGTGGTCGATGCCCCTGAGGCGGCCGCCGGGCACGCACGCCTCCACGTAGCCCCTGTCGATGCTGATCTGCGCGCCCATGCGCTCGAGGCCCTCGAGGTGCAGGTTCACGGGACGGGCGCCGATGGCGCAGCCCCCGGGCAGGGAGACCGAGGCCTTGCCGAAGCGGGCCAGGAGGGGCCCGAGGACGAGGATGCTGGCCCGCATGGTCTTCACGAGGTCGTAGGGGGCCCGCAGGTCCCCCTGGCCCACGGCGGCGGCGGAGATGGCGGCGGCGAGCTCGAAGCCCTCCTCGTCCGACGCGCGGTCCACGGCGCAGCCCAGGGCCTCCAGCACCCGCAGCATGGTGCGGATGTCGGCCACGGCGGGCAGGTTGCGCAGGGTGACGGACTCGTCCGTCAGCAGGGCCGCAGCGATGCAGGGCAGGGCGGCGTTCTTCGCGCCCGAGACGCGGATGCGACCCCGCAGGGGGCTGCCGCCGGTGATGACGAGACGGTCCATGGACGCTCCAATCCTCCAGGTTACCCGAGGCCCCTAGCGGCCCAGCACGCGCCCTTCCAGCCGGGTGCGCTCCAGGGGGCCCCAGATGCGGCCGTCCCGGCTCCCGGGCCGGTTGTCCCCGAGCAGCAGGTACTGGCCCGGCCCGCAGCGCCAGGGGCCGCCGCTGCCCCGCTCCAGGGCCGAGGCGTAGGGCTCCTCCAGGCGCCGCTCGGGGAACCACATCACGCCGTCCACCTCCGCCAGCGTCTCCCCGGGCAGGCCCACCACGCGCTTCACGGAAGGCCCCTCCGGCGCGGCCACGAGCCACACCTGGCCGCGCCGGGGCGCTCCGGCGGCCCAGGCGCGCAGGACCCAGACGAACTGGCCGTCCACCAGGGCCGGTTCCATGCTCCGGCCCTGGACGCGGGCGGGATGCACGAAGGCCAGGGGCGACAGGGCCAGGGCGAGGGCCGCCGCGTAGGGCCAGGGCCTCGCGAGGGGCCGCGTCACGGCCTCAGGCCCAGGCGCCGTCCGCGGCCGTCGGTGAGGGCGACCTCCGCCAAGCGCGCCGGGGGCGGCACGTGGGGGGCGAGGGCCTCCAGGAGCCGCTCCGCCAGGGCCTTCGGGCCGTCAAGGCCGAGCTCCGAGAGGAGCTTCCCCTGGAACGGCGCGAGGACCCGGTCCATCGCGGCCTCCAGGTCCCGGAAGTCCATCACCACGTCGAAGCCGTCCAGCCCCTGGCGGGACGTGATCACCTCCACGAGGTAGTCGTGGCCCTCCCAGGTCCCGTCCGCCGCGCGCCATACCACGGAGAGCGGGCGTTCCACCGCGGCTTCGAAGTGCAGGGAACCACTGGGGCCGAGTCCGTCCATGACCCGATTCTGCCAGGGCCCGGGCTACACTGGACCCTCAGTCTGGAGACGCTATGCTGCGCGATTTCTCGACCCAGTCCGCCCGTCCGGACGTGGAGCGTGAGGAGCTGGAATTCGACGTCCTCTTCGTGGGGGCGGGTCCGGCGAACCTGGCGGGGCTGTGGCGCCTCCTGGACCTGATCGAGGCCCACAACAAGCGGCCCGGCGCGAAGAAGCTCGAGGGCCTCACCATCGGCCTCATCGAGAAGGGGGACGAGATCGGGGACCACGCCTTCTCCGGCGCGGTGCTGGACCCCATCGCCCTGAAGGAGCTGTGCCCGGACTTCCTCCAGCGGGGCTTCCCCAGCGAGGGCGAGGTGACGGACGAGGCGGTGTGGTACCTCACCGAGCGCAGCGGCTTCAAGTTCCCCGTGCCGCCGCCCTTCCTGGCCAACCACGGTAACCACGTGGTGTCCCTGTCGAAGATGGTGCGCTGGATGGCCGCCGAGCTGGAGCAGCGCGAGGTCCCCGGGGTGGACGTGATGCTGCTGCCGGGCTTCGCGGGCATGAAGGTGCTCTGGGAGGACGGCCCCGACGGGACGAAGCGCGTGGCCGGCGTCCAGACCGCCGACAAGGGCGTGAACGCCGACGGGTCGAAGCGCAACAACTTCGAGGCGGGCAACGCCCTGAAGGCCAAGGTCACCGTCTTCGGCGAGGGCCCCCGCGGCCACCTGGCCCGGGAGCTGGAGGCCGTCCTGGACCTCCAGGCCTCCGCCGTGAACCCCCAGGTCTACGAGATGGGCGTCAAGGAGATCTGGGAGGTCCCCGAGGGCAACATCCCCGAGGGCTTCGTGATGCACACCGCGGGCTGGCCCACCCCCGACGGAGAAAGCGGCGGGTCCTGGATCTACGCCATGGGGAAGACGCGCCTCAGCATCGGCTACGTCGTCAGCCTCGACACGAAGGACCCCTTCGTGGACGCCCACCTGCTGCTCCAGAAGTTCAAGCAGCACCCCAAGGTCGCCCCCTTCCTCGCGGGCGGGAAGATGCTCCAGTACGGCGGGAAGGCCCTGGCCATCGGCGGGTGGACCTCCATGCCCCGGCTGGCCTTCGCGGGCGGCCTGCTGGTGGGGGACGCCGCCCAGATGGTGAACGCCGCGCGGCTCAAGGGCATCCACCTCGGCATGAAGGGCGGCATGGTGGCCGCCGACACCATCCTCGAGGCGCTGAAGACAGGCGACGCCTCCGAGGCCGTCCTGATGGCCTACTCGAAGGCCTACCTGGAGAGCTGGGCGGGGAAGGAACTCTACAGCGCCCGGAACTTCCACGGCGCCATCGAGCACGGCCTCACGCCCCTGGCCGCCCTCAAGGTGGGCATCGGCCTCGCGACCAACGGCTGGGTGCCGGGATCGCCCCTGCGCTTCCACACCGACGCCTCCGCCACCCGCGGCACCGAGGCGGTCTATGGCAAGAAGGGCCTCAAGCGCGACGACCTGGACTGGGGCATCCGGCTCGGCGCGAACGGATCCATCACCAAGCTCGACGACGTCTACGCCAGCGGCACGATCCACGACGAGCACCAGCCCTCCCACCTGAAGATCGTCAAGGGCGACCACGTCTGCGTGTCCTGCTGGGAGGAGAAGGGCAGCCCCTGCACCGTCTTCTGCCCGGCCCAGGTCTACGAGATGCACCCCGACGAGAAGGGCCGGGTGAAGAAGGTGGAGATCGCCTTCTCGAACTGCGTGCACTGCAAGACCTGCGACATCAAGTGCCCCGAGGAGAACGTGGTCTGGACCCCGCCCGAGGGCGGCGGCGGGCCGAAGTACTCCCTCTGCTGAGCCCGGAGACGCCATGGCCCTCGATCCACGCCTTCTCGAGATCCTCTGCTGCCCCGCGGTGGAGGGCGGCTCCCCCTGCCACGGGGACCTTGCCGAGCGGGAGGACGGCCTCCACTGCGCCAAATGCGGGCGCATCTACCCGGTGGAGGACGGCATCCCCGTGATGCTGGCGGACCAGGCCCGCAGGCCGGGACAGCAGCCGTGAAGCTGGACCGCGCCCACGCCGCCGACCTGCTGGCCCGCCTCGCCGGCGTGAAGGTCGCCGTGCTGGGCGACCTGATGCTGGACGAGTACCTCTTCGGCGAGGTGAACCGCATCTCCCCCGAGGCCCCCGTGCCCATCGTGCGGGTGCAGCGGGAGAAGTCCGTGCTGGGGGGCGCGGCCAACGTGGCGGCCAACCTCAAGGCCCTGGGCGCGGAGCCGGTGCTCATCGGCACCCTGCAGAAGGATCCGGCGGGCGAGCGGCTGATGCAGCTGCTCTCGCGGCTCGGCGTCGTCCTGGACGGCCTCGTGCTGGACCCCTCGCGCCCCACGATCATCAAGACCCGTGTCATCGGCCAAACCCAGCAGATGCTGCGCATCGACCGGGAGGAGCCCGGCGCGCCGGACCTGCAGGTGCTGGACGACCTCCAGGCCAGCCTGGAGCGGGCCCTCGGCGAGTGCGCCGCCCTCATCGTCTCGGACTACGCCAAGGGCGTGGTGAGCGAGCCTGTGATGGAGGCCGTGCGCCGCCTCTGCGCGGCCCGGGGCATTCCCTGGATCGTGGACCCGAAGCCCTCCCACAAGGCCCTCTACCGCGGGGCGACGTTGATGACCCCCAATACCAAGGAGACCTCCGAACTGGCCGGAATGGCCGCGAAGCACGACGGGGAGGTGGCCGCCGCCGGCCGCGCCCTGGTGGCGGAGCTGGGCCTGCGGGGCCTCCTGGTGACCCGCAGCGAGAAGGGCATGGCCCTCCTCGCGCCGGACGCCGACCACGCCGAGCCCTGGATGATCCCCACCATGGCCATGGAGGTCTTCGACGTGAGCGGCGCCGGCGACACCGTCATCGCCGCCTTCAGCGCCGCCGTCGCCAGCGGCGCCGACTGGCGCGAGGCCGCCATGCTCGCCAACGCCGCCGCCGGCGTCGTGGTCGCCAAGATGGGAACGGCGACGGTCACGCCCGATGAGATCCTGGACCACTACCACGAGCAGGAAGCGATCTAGGCGGGACAGGGGAGCGGACCGAAGCCGTCTTCCCGTGGACGGACCTTGGTCTTGAAGTTGACCTTGTAAAGGTGTTCGAGCCTGCCGCGGCGGCCCTTGGCCGCGGCAGACTCGGACACGGCCAAGCGAGAGCGCGGCAGGATGGGCCGGGATCCCGCGTTCCGGGCCGAATCTCCCCGCCGCCACACCCCACCTCCGCGCCTGGACCTCGGGGCTCGACACGCCCTGGATCGGCTCCCGGGTTCGACAGGGTTCATGCTCCTGCCGCGCTTCGCTTGGCCGCACCGCGGACTGGCGCGGCCCAGGGCCGCCGCGCCAGTCCGCGGTGCCTGTCTCAAAGGTGCAACCCCTTCGGGCGTGCTCCGTGGAAGGCTTCCGGCCCGCCTCCGCGCTTCGGGAATGCTCAGTCCCTCAGCTCCACGCTCAGCACGAAGCTCGCTCCCAGCGGCAGCCGCTCCTTCACCTGGGTGAAATTGAGGTCGAAGGTCTCGGTTTCGCCGGGCTTGACGGTGCCCAGCTTGGTGCCGCCGCTGGCGGCGCCCAGGAGGCGGCCGCCGGCGTCGAAGACGGCCACGGCGAAGCCGGGAGTGCGGGGCTTCGCGGCGGTGTTGGTGACTTCCACCTGGGCCCGGGTGCCGAACTCGGCGCCCTTGAAGATCCCGGTCTTGGCCTCCCTCCGGGCGAAGAAGATGGCGTTCACCTTCAGCCCGTCCACATCCACCGCCAGGGGCAGCGTCTTCTCCCAGGCGTAGTCGAACTTCTCGCTGAAGAAACTGAGGGGCTTCCCGGCGGGTGCGGGCGACGCGGCCGCAGGAGCGCTTTCAGCCTTCGCCTCCACGGCGGGCGCCTTGGCGGGAGTGGCCCCTTCCTGGGCGTGTTTGGCCTCCGGGGCCGGCTTCGCGTCCGGGGCCTGGAGCCCGAGGACCAGCAGGGCGGCGTGCAGCATGGGATCTCCTGAAACGGAACGGGGGACCTGGCGTCCCCCGTGGATGGTGTGCCGGGACCGCGCGTCCCGTTCCTACTCCTTCTTGCCGAAGAGGCCGCCGAAGAGGCTCTTCTTCACCGGGGCCGTCTCCCCCAGGGCCGGCGGCGGCGGCAGCGGCTCCGCGGGCTTGGTCCTGCGCAGGCGCTCGAAGACGGGCCGCAGGGCCGGGACCTTGGCGGCCTCCAGCCAGTTCTCGCTGAACTGCCGGGCCACCAGGTGGTACTCCTGGATCTCCCCGGCCTGCACCATCCGGACCACCTGGTCCATGGAGAGGTTGCTCATGACGTCCTGGCCGACCTGGACCTTCAGCAGGTTCGGGTCGTACTCCCCCGAGGAGGCCGCCGAGGGCGTGGGGATCTGGAGGGTCGGCGAGGGGTAGGTGACCGTGGCCCCGGGGCTCTGGGCGGTGATGGGCGGCGCCGCGATGTTGGTGGCGGGCGGGGGCGCGGGCATGGGCGCCACGAGGGGCGGCGGGACCATCATCATGGTCTGTTCCGAGGCCGCGGCCATGGAGGGCGGCACCACGGAGGCCTTCGGCGGCGGAGCCATGGCGGGCAGGAGGAGCGTGCGCTCCATGGGCTCCGGCATGACTGGCTCCGGGGCCGGCGGCACCGTGGCGGAGCTCATGGCCGCCATCAGCTCGGCGCCGCTGAGCTGCACGGTGCCCAGTTCGGGTTCCGGCGGAAGGGCCGGGGACGGCACGGCGGGCATGGGCGGGGCCTGGATGCCGCCCAGGGTCGGACCGTCGAAGTCCGCGGGGCCCTTGAGGGAGCTCTCCAGGGCGCTGAGGGTGGCCTCCAGGTCCATGCTGGTGCTCAGGGGGCGGGGCTTCTGCGTCTCGGGGGTCGCGACCCCGCCGAGGAGGCGGCTGATGGCGTCCGCGGCGCTGCTGTAGCCCGCCTCGCCTGCGCTCAGGGCCTCGGGCTCCGGAGCCGGCGCGGGGGGCGGCGGCGCGGGGGCCGCGGCCTGGGGGGCGGGCTCAGCGAAGGCGGCGAGGTCCACCCCGTGGAGGGTCTTCTCCATGATCTCCTCGTCCGCGCCCTCCAGGTCGTCCAGGGAGAGCGTGGGGGGCGCCGGTTCGGAGAGGATCTCCTCGGCGGCCTGCTGCACCGCGCTGACGTGGGCGGCCGGGATGCCCAGGGTGGAAAGCTCGGAATCCGGCAGGGGGGGCGGGGGCGGAACCTCCAGGTCCCAGGGGGCCGAGATGGCGGCGGCCGCCTGGGCGGCCGCGGAGGGGGGGACCGCCTCGGGGCCGGAATCCCAGGCGGGCAGCGGGGCCGGCGCGGGGGCGGGAGGCGGCCCGGCCACCCCCAGCAGGCGGTCCACGGCCTCGGCGATGGGGAAGACCCCCCCGCACTTGAAGCACAGGGCCCGCCGGTGCTCCCGGCGGACCCGGTGCGGCTTCAGGCCGTAAGGGGCTGAACAGGACGGGCACTGCACGCGCTCGATCACGGGGGCTCCGGGATTTGCCCCTGAGCATAGGCCCTTTCCCGCCGCTAAGGTAGATGCATGTCTGCTGTTGTGCCCCATGGGGTGCTCATCACCGTGGAGGGCGTGGAGGGGTCGGGGAAGTCCACCCAGATCCTGCGCCTCTCGGAACGGCTGCGCCGCCTCGGCGTGCCCCTCGTGGCCACCAAGGAGCCCGGTGGCACACCCCTGGGCCAGGAGATCCGCCGCCTCCTCCTGCAGCCCCATCCCTCCGGGGAGCACTGGTGCCCCGAGGCGGAGCTGCTGCTCTTCTACGCCGACCGGGCCCAGCACCTCGCCCGGGTCATCCGTCCCGCCCTCGCCGCGGGGCAGGTGGTGCTCTGCGACCGCTTCGAGGATTCCACCCGCGCCTACCAGGGCGCCTCGGGGGTGGGCGAGCAGGTGCTGGACCGCCTCCACGAGCTGGTGCTGCAGCGCCTGAGGCCCCACCTCACCCTGCTCCTGGACATGGATCCGCAGGTCTCGCTGCAGCGGGTGGAGGTGCGCAACCTGGGCTACGGGGAGGCCTTCCAGGAAACGCGCTTCGACCAGGCCCAGCTCGAATTCCACCAGCGGGTGCGCAACCGCTTCCTGGCCATCGCCCAGGCCGAGCCCCAGCGGGTGGCGGTGATCCCCGCCCGCCGCGCCCCGGCCGACGTGGAGGCCGCCGTGTGGCAAAAGGTGGCGCCCCTGCTGCGCAACGCCGGCTTCCAGGTGGGCTGATGTTCGACCCCTCCCTCCTGGGTCATCGCGCCCTCCGCCAGCGGCTCCTGGACCGGGCCGCGGCCGGAAGGCTGGGACGCACCCTCCTCTTCGCAGGCCCCGAAGGCGTGGGCAAGCGCCGGGTGGCCCTGGAGCTGGCCATGCGGGAGCTCTGCTTCCGGAAGGCCGCCTGCGGTCAGTGCGGCGGATGCGCCGCCTTCAAGGCGGACCCGCTCCCGGTGGAGCTGCCCAACCTCCTGCGCATCGCGCCCGAAGGCAAGGCGGGCCTCATCCGCATCGGCGCCATCCGGGGGGACGACGTGGTGGAGGGCGGCGTCATCGCCTGGGCCTCCTTGGCCCCGCCGCCGGGCTGCCACCGGCTCGTGCTCATCGAGGACGCCCACCGGCTCCACGGGCCCTCCGCCAACATCCTCCTCAAGGTGCTGGAGGAGCCGCCCCCGATGACGCGCTTCATCCTGGTCACCCACCGCCCCGAGGCCATGCTCCAGACCATCCGCAGCCGCGCCGAGCGCATCCCCTTCGCGCCCCTGGATCCCGCGGAGGCCTGGGCCGTGGCGGCCAGTGCGGGATGGCAGGCCCGGGACCGCGCCACCTGGACCGCGCTGTCCGAGGGCACCCTGCGCTTCCTGGACGAGGGGGACTTCGCCCGGGCAGTGGCCCAGGTGGGAGCCTGGGTGGCCCTGGCCCGGGGCGCCGCCTTCAAGGAGGCCGCCGAGCCCCTGCTCCCGGACAAGGAGGCGGACCTGGGCCAGGCGGAGCAGCTCCGGCAGGCCCTGGACCTGCTGCTGCGCCTCCTGTCCGAGGTCGCGCGGACCCGGGCCGGAGCCCCGCCGGCCCTGGCGGGCTGGGAGGAGGACGTGAGGGCCCTCGCAGGGTCGCCCCTCCAGCTCAAGGCGGCGGAGGACGCCGCCTTCGAGGCCCTGCGCCACCTCCCGCGCAATCCCCAGGCCGACCTGCTGCTGCGGGAAGTGGCCATGGCCCTGCGGGCGGCCTGAGTGCGGTTCGATCCGCCTGATGCCTCCCCTTGCGAGGTATGTCAGACTGCGGGACACCCATTCCCAGGGAGCCGCGCATGCGCCGAATCCTCGCCTCCATTCCCCTGCTCCTCGCCGCGGGCCTCGGGGCCGCGCCGGCCCCCCAGCTCTTCAGGACGCCGTCCCTGAGCCGCACCCACATCGCCTTCGCCCATGCCGGGGACCTCTGGATCGTGCCCCGGGAGGGGGGCGAGGCGCGCCGCCTCACCTCGGGCCTGGGGGTGGAGTCCTTGCCCTGGTTCTCCCCCGACGGCAGCCAGGTGGCCTTCACCGCGGACTACGACGGGAACACCGACGTCTACGTCGTCAGCGCGAGCGGCGGCACGCCCCGGCGGCTGACCTGGCACCCCGGCCCCGACCTCGCCCAGGGCTGGACCCCCGACGGCTCGGCGGTGCTCTTCGCGTCGGGCCGCGCCACCGCCACACGCACCCAACAGCTCTACACCCTGCGCACGGACCAGGCCTTCCCCCAGCCCCTGCCGGTGCCCTCGGCGGTGGAAGGGGCCCTGTCGCCGGACGGGAAGCGCCTCGCCTACGTCCCCCACCGCCGCGCCTTCACCGCCTGGAAGCGGTACCGCGGCGGCACGGCATCGCCCATCTGGATCGCGGACCTGAAGGACTCCTCCGTCACGAAGGTGCCCCGGGACGGCTCCAACGACGTGTGCCCCATGTGGGTGGACGGCAAGGTGTTCTTCCTCTCGGACCGGGAAGGCCCCTTCGCCCTCTACGCCTATGATCCCGCCACCGGGAAGGTGGAGTCCAAGGCGCGCAACACCGGGCTCGACTTCAAGCACGCCAGCGCGGGCCCGGGGGGCATCGTGCTCGAGCAGTTCGGCGCGATCCTGCTCTTCGATCCCGCCAGCGGGGCACTGAAACCCGTGTCCATCACGCTTTCGGGGGACATGCCCGGAGTGCGGCCCCGCTTCGAGAAGGTCGCCACCCGCCTCACCACCGGAGCCATCTCGCCCACGGGGATGCGCGCCGTCTTCGAGGCCCGGGGGGAGATCCTCACGGTGCCCGCGGAGAAGGGCGCCATCCGCAACCTCACCCAGACCCCCGGCGTGATGGAGCGCAGCCCGGCCTGGTCACCGGACGGGAAGTCCATCGCCTACTTCTCCGACGCCGGCGGCGAGTACGCCCTCCACCTCAAGCCCCAGGACGGGCTCGGGGAGGCCCGCGCCTTCCCCCTGCCGCCGGGCTTCTACTACAACCTCGCCTGGTCCCCGGATTCGAAGAAGCTCGCGTTCTCCGACAAGGGCGTGGGCATCTGGGTCCTCGACGTGGAGGCCGGGAAGGCCAGGCAGGTGGACACCACCCTGCGGGCCGGGCGGCCCTCCTTTTCCTGGTCCCCCGACAGCCGCTGGATCGCCTACGTGAAGCCCCTTCCCAATTCCTACGACGCCGTCTTCGTGCTGGGCCTGGAGGACGGCGCGGCCCGCCAGGTCACCGACGGGATGGCGGACGCCGGGAACGCGGTCTTCGACCCCTCGGGGAAGCACCTGTACTTCACCTCGAGCTCCTCCATCGGGCCGGCTGTCTTCGGCTTCGACATGACCTCCTACCCCCACCGGCCCACCCGCGGCATCCACGTGGCCATGCTGAGGAAGGGGGATCTCTCGCCCTTCGCGCCGGAGAGCGACGAGGAGGGCGCGAAGAAGGAGTCGGCCGAGGCCGCGCAGAAGGAGGGCGACGGGAAGGGCAACGGCGAGGAGAAGAAGGCCGCGCCCGAGGCGAAGGCGCCGCCGCGCACCGTGATCGACTTCGAGGGCCTGGACCAGCGCATCCTCGCGGTGCCGGTCCCCGAGCGGCCCATCACGGGCCTGGCCGTCTCGCGGAAGGAGCTGTACATCCTCGAGCCCATGGGCGGCCGCCTGGACCCGCCGTCCGGCGCGATCCTCCACAAGTTCGACCTGGCCAAGCGGAAGCTTGAGAAGGTCATGGACGACGTGCGGAGCTTCGACCTCGCCTTCAACGGGGAGAAGATGCTGGTCCGCCAGGGCGAGTCGGCCTGGTTCATCCTGCCCGCGGGCCAGGCTCCGAAGCCTCCGGAAGGCCGGCTGCGCATGGAGGAGGCCGAGGTCCGGGTGGACCCGAGGGCGGAATGGGCGCAGATGTACCGCGAGGCCTGGCGCCTGGAGCGGGACTTCTTCTACGACCCGAACCACCATGGCCTGGACCTCAAGGCCGCCGAGGCGAAGTACGCCCCCTACGTGGGGGGGCTCGCCCACCGCGCGGACCTGAACGTGCTCTTCCAGGAGATGCTCGGCGAGTTGACCGTCGGCCACCTCTACGTGGCCGGCGGGGACGCGCCCGGGGCCAAGCCCGTGCCCGGCGGGCTCCTGGGCGCCGACTTCGCGGTGGAACACGGGCGCTACCGCTTCGCCAAGGTCTACGCCGGCGAGAACTGGAACCCTGCCGCCCGCGCGCCCCTCACCCAGCCCGGCGCCGAGGTGAAGGCGGGCGAGTACCTCCTGGGGGTGAACGGCCGGGAGCTCACCTCCGCCACGAGCCCCTACGCCCCCTTCGAGAACACCGCCGGGAAGGAGGTGGTGATCCGCGTGGGGCCGGACCCGACCGGCAAGGACGCCCGGGACGTGAAGGTGGTGCCCGTGGCCTCCGAGGCGGTGCTGCGGAACCTGGACTGGATCGAGGGCAACCGCCGCACGGTGGCCCGCCTCAGCGGCGGGAAGCTGGCCTACGTCTGGCTGCCCAACACCACCAACGCCGGGTACGTGAACTTCAACCGCTACTGGTTCCCCCAGCTGGACAAGCAGGGCGCGGTCATCGACGAACGCCACAACGGGGGCGGCAGCGCCGCCGACTACTTCATCGACTACCTGAAGAAGCCCGTGAACAGCTACTGGGCGGTGCGGGACGGCATCGGCTTCCGCCAGCCCTTCGGCACCATGCCCGGGCCGAAGGCCATGCTCATCAACGAGGACGCGGGCAGCGGCGGGGACTACCTGCCCTGGCTCTTCCGCCGCGAGAAGCTGGGCCCCCTGGTGGGCACGCGGACCTGGGGCGGCCTCGTGGGCATCGGCGGCTACCCCGCGCTCATGGACGGCGGCACGGTGACGGCCCCGCACTTCGCCTTCGTCACCCCCGAAGGCCAGTTCGACGTGGAGAACAAGGGCGTCGCGCCGGACGTCGAGGTGGACCTGGATCCCAAGGCCTGGCGGGAGGGGCGGGACGCCCAGCTGGAGAGGGCCGTGGCCCTCGTGATGGAGGCCCTGAAGGCCCATCCGCCGGTGCCAGTGCCCAAGCCGGTCTATCCGAACTACCATCGCTGAGGTCTTCTGGAGGTCCCATGCGATTCCTTGCCGCCTGCCTCCTCGCCTTGGCCGGCCTTGCGGCTCCCGCCCAGGCGCCCCCGACCTTGAAGGCCTACTTCCCGCCGGAGGCGGGGGTGCGCGCTGGGGGTGTCCGCCTGAACCCCGTCAAGACGCCGAAGGGCGAGTTCAAGGTGTGGACCAAGCGCTTCGGGTCCAACCCCCGCCTCAAGGTGCTGCTGCTCCACGGGGGCCCCGGGGCCACCCACGAGTACTTCGAGTCCTTCGAGGGCTTCCTGCCCGCCGAGGGCGTCGAGTTCATCTACTACGACCAGCTCGGCTCGGCCTTCTCGGACCAGCCCAAGGACAAGGACCTCTGGACCGTGGACCGCTTCGTGGACGAGGTGGAGCAGGTGCGCGCGGCCCTTGGCCTCACGAAGGACAACTTCATCCTGCTGGGATCGTCCTGGGGCGGCATCCTCGCCGTGGAGTACGCCCTGAAGCACGGCCAGAACCTGAAGGGCCTCGTCATCTCCAACATGATGATGAGCATCCCCGACTACAACCGCTACGCCGAGGATGTGCTGGCGAAGCAGATGGACCCGGCCGTGGTGAAGGAGATCAAAGCCCTGGAGGCCGCGGGGAAGTACGACGACCCGCGCTACGAGGCGCTGCTCATGCCCCACTTCTACGCCCACCATATCTGCCGCCTGCCCGAGTGGCCCGACGCGGTGGTGCGCTCCTTCGCGAAGCTCAACAAGGACATCTACGTGCTCATGCAGGGCCCGAGCGAGTTCGGCGCCTCCGGGCGGCTCGAGAAGTGGGACCGCAAGGCGGACCTCGGCAAGCTCGCCATGCCCACCCTCGTCATCGGCGCGACGAACGACACCATGGACCCGGCCCACATGAAGTGGGTCTCCACCCAGGTGAAGCAGGGCAGCTTCCTGCTCTGCCCCAAGGGCAGCCACCTCTCCATGTGGGACGACCAGGAGGCCTACTTCGGGGGCCTGCTGCGCTGGCTGAAGGCCGTGGACGAGGGGAAGGGCAAGGTCGCGTTCTGAGCCCGCCTCAGGGCTTCAGGCGCGCGGCCACGTAGGCCTTCACCGCGGCCTCGGTGGCGGGGCTGTGGAGGCCCGCCTTCTTGGCCAGGGCCAGGGCGGCCTCCGGAGCCATGCCCTCGTCCAGCACCCACACGGTGTAGAGGGCGCCGGCCACGCGGTTGCCGGAGGCGCAGTGGATGAGCACGGCGCCCGTGCCCCTGGGCAGGGCCTTGAAGGCCGCGCGGAAGGCGTCCAGGGCCTTCGCGTCCGGCTCCCGGCCCAGGGGGCAGCGGGCGTAGCGGATGCCCTGGGCCTCGAGCAGCTTCCGGTCGGCGGCGGGGTCCGCCTCGCCGTCCAGGCGCAGGTTCATCACCGTGGCGACGCCCCGGGCCTTCAAAGCCGCCAGCATCTCCGGGGTGGTGGCCCCGGCCACGAAGAGCCCGGGCTTCGCCTCCACGGCGCCGGGGATGGACGGCGGCGCCGGGGCGGGGGCCTGGAGGGCGGCGGCCAGGATGCAGGCGGGAAGGGCGGGGTGCACGGGGCCTCCGGGGGATGGACAGTCTAGGGGGCGGCCGGCGTGGCGGGGCTCACAGGCGGCCGAGGAGCCTGGCCCCGGTGAACAGGGCGAGGGCAAGGCAGGCCAGGAGGCCCGCCCAGCCCGCCGCCCGCAGGGCCGGCGTGTCCGGCACCGGCAGGCCGCCCCCGGGATCGCGGAAGACCCACGCGCCGATCAGGGCTCCGGTGAGGAGGCCACCGCCATGCCCGGCGTTGTCGATGACCGCCCAGGCCAGGGCGCCAAAGATGGCCATGAGGCCGATGCTTCGGAGCAGGCTCCGGCCGAGGTCTGGAGGCAGTAGGGTTCGCCGGCGCCAGCCCATCACCGCAAGGAAGCCCAGCAGGCCCATGAGTCCGCCCGAGGCGCCCACGCTGGTGGCCTGCGGGAGCAGGAGGAGGCTCGCGAGGCTCCCGCCCAAGGCGCTGAGGAGCCAGACGAGGGGCAGCAGGTGCCGGCTGGCGCTGCGCTCCGCGAGCGGCGCGAGGCTCAGCCAGGCCGAGACGTTCATGAAGATGTGCATGAGGCTGCCGTGCAGCATGGTCCCCGTCACCAGCCTCCATGGCTCGCCGGCCAGGACCCTGGGCTTGACGAGGGCCGCCCGGGCGACGGATTCCTCCATGCCGACGTAGACCTGGACCAGGAAGAGCAGGACCCAGGCCAGCGCGAAGGCGTAGATGCGCCAGCGTTCCCGGGGCCGGGAGGAGCCGAGCCAGAGGGCGTAGCGGGCCTCCAGGGCCCTCTGGAGGAAGAACCGGTCGGGATCTTCCCGGAGCATCCTGCGGGCGTGCCGGGCCTCGACGTAGCCCGCCAGGGACTGCAGGAAGAAGATCGCGGGAAGGAAGATCCCGCCCCGCAGGAGCGGCACGGCGAGCAGGACGGCGCAGACCGCCCCCCACAGGAGGGTCGCGCGCCCCTCGGATGCGAGGGCCTGGTCGTAGGCAGTCCCGTGGGTCTCGGCGAGGATCGGCCAAAGGGCCGGGACTTCCTGGATGGGTCTCACCCTGGACGCCCCGCCCCCTTCGACCCACCGGATCGGGGCGACGTCCTTGGGATCCTCCCGCCGCAGGGATGCTAGGATCGCGTCCAGGCTCATGGGGTGCGACTCGCCGTGCCAGTGCACGCCCCAGTCGCCCCCGAGGCTTGCTTCGGGGAGCAGCCCGGGGTCGAGCCAGGGTGCGGTGGGGCCCATCAGCGGCTCCCGCGGGCCCACGCGACGTCTTCCGCCCCCACGAAGGCCGCCAGCCGCGTGAGCGCCTCCTCGAGCCCCCGCAGCCTCGCCCTGGTGGGCCTGGTCCCCGGCTCCCACCAGAGAGCCTTCACCTCCAGTTCGCCCCGGTCGCGGTGCAGCTTGGGGTCGAGCCGCCCCACCAGCCGCTCGCCCTCGAGGATGGGCAGCACGAAGTAGCCGAACTGGCGCTTCGGTTCGGGCACGAAGGCCTCGAAGCGGTAGTCGAAGCCGAAGAGGCGCAGGGCCCTCGCGCGGTCCCTCAGCACGGGATCGAAGGGGCAGAGCAGGCGCGTGCGGTCCGGCGCCTCCGGGGCCCTGCGCAGCCGCGCCTCCCAGTCGGGCGCCGCGAAGGACGCGCCCTTGAGGCCCTCCACCTCGACCCGGGCAAGGCGTCCCGCGGCCGCCTCGGCTTCGCACCAGGCCTTCGCCTGGGGGATTTCAAGGCTGTCCCAGAAGTCCGCGAGCTCCCTCGGCGTGGCGACGCCCAGGCGCTCCAGGGCCGAGGCGCAGGCCCACGCCACGTGCTCGGATTCGCCAGGCTCCGGGGCGGCGTGGCCCTCGGGATGGACGCGCCCGGCGAGGTCGTAGCGCTTCTGGAACCTGTCCCGCCCGGCGATGGCCAGCTCGCCGGTGCGCCACAGGAAGTCCAGGGCAGCCTTCTGGGGCTTCCAGCCCCACCAGGGCCCGCGCTTCTCCGGATGCTCGAAGTCCGAGCTCTTCAAAGGGCCCTCGGCGGCGATGCGCTCGCGCACGTGGGCCACCACGGCCTCGGGGTCCGTGCCGCGGAAGTGGTGCTGCCACCAGGGGGAGGCCCGCAGGCGCGCGGCGTCCCGGCGGAAGCGGGGCTTCCAATGGGGGTACCAGGCCACGGGGACCAGGGAGGCGTCGTGGGTGAAGCCCTCGAAGAGCGCGCCGCCGGCGCCCGAGAGCCCCTCGAGGTGGGCCTGGCGGTAGCCGTCCAGGCGGGCGTGCAACGTCAGGTGGTGGGCGCGCTCCACCACGTTGATGGTGTCCACCTGCACGAAGCCCAGGCGCTGGATGAGCTTGTCGAGGGCAGGCTTCCCGGCCCGGCGGGCCGGGTCGTCCAGGAGGCCCTGGGCCCCCATCAGCAGCCTCCGGGCCTGGGCGGCGGAGAGCCGGGGAAGGGCAGCCACGCTCAGATCCGCGCCGCCAGCTCGGCGCCCTCCCGGATGGCCCGCTTGGCGTCCAGCTCCGCGGCCAGGGCGGCGCCGCCGATGACGTAGACCTCGAGGCCCTTCTCCTCCAGGGGCCTGCGCAGCTCGGAGCGGCTGAGCTGGCCCGAGCAGTTCACCACGGTGTCCACCTCGAGGCAGCGGTCCTCCGCGGCGCCGGACTCGCGGATCCACAGGCCCTGGTCGTCGATGCGCAGGTAGGCCACGCCCGACAGCATCTTCACCTTGGCGGCCTTCACGGCGGCCCGGTGGATCCACCCCGTGGTCTTGCCCAGGGTGGCGCCCATGCGGTCGGACTTGCGCTGGCAGAGATAGACCTCGCGCCGGGGGTGCGGGCCGCCGGGCTTCTCCAGGAGGCCGCCGGGGCGGGCATGGTCCGCGTCCACGCCCCACTCGGCGAGGAAGGCCTCCTTCGAGGGGGCCACGCCGTCCTGCACCAGGAACTCCGCCATGTCGAAGCCGATGCCCCCGGCGCCGATGATGGCCACCTTCGCCCCCACGGGCTTCCGGCCCAGGAGGGCGTCAGGGTAGGACACCACCTTCGGGTGGTCGATGCCGGGGATCTCGGGGACCCGGGGCACGACGCCCGTGGCGAGGACCACCGCGTCGAAGCGCTCCAGGTCCTCCACGGAGGCCTTCGCGTTCAGCCGGAGCTCCACCCCGGCGGCGGCGAGGCGATGGCGGACATAGCGCAGGGTCTCCAGGAACTCCTCCTTGCCGGGCACCTTGGCCGCCAGGGCGAACTGGCCGCCGATGTCCTCCCCCGCCTCGAAGAGGGTGACCATGTGGCCGCGCTCGGCGGCGTGGCAGGCGAAGCTCAGGCCCGCGGCCCCCGCCCCGACCACGGCGAGGCGCCTGGATGCCAGGGCGGGCGGGAAGGCGAGCTCGGTCTCGTAGCAGGCGCGCGGGTTGACGAGGCAGGTGGCGCGCTTCTGCTCGAAGACGTGGTCCAGGCAGGCCTGGTTGCAGGCGATGCACGTGTTGATGTCCTGGGGGCGGCCCTCGGCGGCCTTCTGCACGAAGGCGCCGTCGGCGAGCAGGGGGCGCGCCATGGAGACCATGTCGGCGTCGCCCGCGGCGAGGACGGCCTCGGCCACCTCCGGGGTGTTGATGCGGTTGGTGGTGACCAGGGGGATGCCCACCTCGCCCTTGAGCTTCCGCGTCACCCACGTGAAGGCGCCCCGGGGCACCACGGTGGCGATGGTGGGCACCCGCGCCTCGTGCCAGCCGATGCCGGTATTGATGATCGTGGCGCCGGCGGCCTCGATGGCCTTCGCGAGCTGGACCACCTCCTCCCAGGTGGAGCCGTCGGGCACGAGGTCCAGCATGGAGAGGCGGTAGACGATGATGAAGTCCCGCCCCACGGCGGCCCGGACGGCCTTCACGATCTCCACCGGGAAGCGCATGCGGTTCTCGAAGCTGCCCCCCCACGCGTCGCTGCGGCGGTTGGTGCGCTGCACGATGAACTGGTTGATGAGGTAGCCCTCGCTGCCCATGATCTCCACGCCGTCGTAGCCCGCCTCCCGGGCCAGCCTCGCGCAGCGGGCGTAGGCGCGGATGGTGCGCTCCACGCCGCCACTGCTCAGGGCCCGGGGCTTGAAGGGCGTGATGGGGGACTTCACCGCCGAGGCCGAGACCTGGAAGGGGTGGTAGCTGTAGCGGCCGCCGTGGAGGATCTGCATCGCGATCCTGCCGCCCTCCCGGTGCACGGCGTCGGTGACCAGGCGGTGCCGCTTCACCTGCCAGGGCCACATCAGGTCCGCGGCGAAGGGGGTGAGGCGGCCGGCCAGGTTTGGGGAGATGCCGCCGGTGACGATGAGCCCCACGCCGCCCCGGGCGCGCTCGGCGTAGAAGGCCGCGAGCTTCTGGAAGCCGCCCTTCTCCTCCTCGAGCCCGGTGTGCATGGAGCCCATGAGCACCCGGTTGGGCAGCGTGGTGAAGCCGAGGTCCAGCGGCGCGAGCAGGTGGGGATAGGACGTCACGCGGGACTCCGGAAGGTCCGCCCAGTGTAGGGAAGGGAAGGGGCCCGGGGAACCTTGACCCGGGGTCGGCGGGGCCTCACTTCGGCCAGAGCCACCCGAAGGTGCCGCCCATCAGGAGGCCGCTGAGGATGCCGTCCACCAGGGTCTTCGCGGCCACGGCGCCGGGCTTGCCGTACCAGATGGCGCTGGGGATGTCCCCGAAGGCGAAGGCCAGGATGCCGGCGGTGCCCACCACGCGGAAGACCTGGGTGTAGTGGGCGCCGGCGGGAAGGGCCAGGCCGCACAGGTAGGCGCAGACGCCCACCATGAAGACGCAGTAGAGGGCGTACTTCACCAGGGCCCCCGGGAAGGAGAAGCTGCCGGCGGGGCGCAGGATGAGGAAGGCCGAGGGCCCGCTCTGGCAGGCGGCCTTCTGCTCATCGGTGGCGGTCTTCCAATCCACGCAGGGCAGGACGTATTGCCCTCCCTCCGCGCCTTCCAGGGCCTTCAGGGCGTCGGCCTCGTTCGGGAGCTTCCGGTAGTCCTTGGCGTGCCAGAAGGGCAGGGCCATCCACAGGATGTTGCTGAGGATGAAGATGAAGAGGGCGGACAGCAGGATGGGGCGCCAGAGCGCCAGCACGGGAACCATGGGACCTCCGGGGAAGGGTGTGCCAGTGTCGTCGTCCCTTGTGAACCCGGTCAAGGCCCCGCGCGGGCAGGCTGGAAACTGGGAGGCGTTCATGCGCGCGTCCATGCTCTTCGCGGTGCTGGCCGGGGTCGCCTGGGGGGCCGGCGGCTACTTCGAGAAGGCGGGCCTGAAGGCCCTGCACCTGCCGCCCCTGGCGGGCATCTCGGTGCGGACCGCGGTGGCGTTGCTGCTGCTGGGCAGCCTGTCGGCGCCGATCTGGAAGCAGGTGAGCTTCAGCGGCCACGGCGCCGCATGGTGGATGCTGGTGCTGGGGGGCGGCGTGGTGGCCGGGTCGCTGGGCATGTGGAGCTTCTACCGGGCTCTGGCCCAGACCGACAACCTGGGGGTCACCCTCGCCCTCGCCTTCGCCTGCTCGCCCCTGGCGGGCACGCTGCTGGGGCTCTGGCACGGCGACCAGCCCATGGACCTGCGCACGGCCCTGGGCATGGCGGCGGTGCTGCTGGGGATCGTGATCCTGCAGACGGCGAAGCACTGAGGCCCAGGGCTCTGCCGGGCCTTCCTCAATCCAGCGCCTTCTCGATGCGCCGGTCGGGCAGGAGCCACATCAGGGCGACGCCGACGTAGCAGGCGATGGCGGCCAAGGGCGCCGCGAAGGCCAGGGGGATGGCCACGGCGTAGATGGCCACGGAGGCCTTGCCCTTGAGGTCCCGGCCCAGGGCCCGCGCCAGGGTGGAGTCCGCGCCGTGGTGGGCCACGAGGGCGAGGCTGAGGAGGAAGTAGGCGAAGCCCGAGAGGAAGCAGACGGCGCCGCAGAGGGCCACGGGCGCGCTGTGGAGGCCGTGCTCCCCCATCCAGGCGGTGACGAAGGGCAGGAGGCTGAGCCAGAAGAGCAGGTGGAGGTTGGCCCGGAGGATCCGCCCGTTCACGCGGTGCGCGGCGTGGAGCAGGTGGTGGTGGTTGTTCCAGTAGATGCCCAGCAGGACGAAGCTGAGGACGTAGCTGAGCACCTTGGGCAGCAGGGGCCGCAGGCCCGCCCAGCCGGTCTCGTGGGGCGGCCGCAGCTCCAGCACCATGATGGTGAGGATGATGGCCAGCACGCCGTCGCTGAAGGCCTCGAGCCGTCCCTTGGTCATGCTCCCTCCCCGAGGTCCTTCTCCAGGACCTCCAGACGCAGCCCCTCCACCCGGGGCCGCGTCTCGGCGGACTCCCGGGGGAAGGGCTTCACCACCCCCGTGCGGCGGTAGCCCCGGCGCTCGTAGTAGGCCAGCAGCTCCGCGCGCACGGTGATGACCGTCATGGTCATGCGGCGGCTTCCCCACGCCTGCCGGGCCGCGGCCTCGGCCTCGGCCAGGAAGGCCTTCCCGAGCCCGCCGCCCTGGAGGCCGGGCCGCACGGTGAAGAGGCCGAGGTAGGCCTCGGCGTCCTCGAGGCGTTTCAGGTGCACGCAGCCCGCGAGGTCCTCGCCCTGGAAGCAGAGCAGGACCAGGGAACCCTCGGCAGCGATCAGGGCCTCCAGCTCGGTCGGGGTGATGCGCGCGCCCTCCAGCAGGTCCGCCTCGGTGGTCCAGCCCGCGCGGCTGCTGTCGCCGCGGTAGGCGGAATTCACCAGGTCCACGACCGCGGGGGCGTCGGACACCGTGGCGGGGCGATAGGTCAGCGCGCCGGTCATGGCTCCATCCTGACGGGCCTCAGGCCTTCTTCCAGTAGGTGAACTCGGCCTGGAAGCAGTCGAGGGGCAGGTCCGCGACCTTGGCCTGAAGGGCGGCCTGGGCGTCGGCGACGGCCTGGTTGTAGACCGAGGGCCCGATCTCCCGCAGGACGTAGTCTAGGAGGAGCTTCCCCCTGAGGTCGCCCAGCTCGAGGTCCAGCTCCTCCCGGGCGTAGCGCTTCAGCGAGCCCAGCAGGAAGGCCTCGGTGTCCTTGGGGAGGGTGATGGGCATGGGGTCTCCGGCCGGTCGGAAGGGAAGGACCATCTTCTCGCCTCGTCCCCTCCCATGCACGGGTCGTCCCCGTCCGGTGGGCGGCCCCGGGGCCTTCCGGGAGGCTGGGTCCTGTTCCTCCCGAGGTCCCCCATGTGCCAGTCGACGGGCGCGCCACGCCCGCCTCCCCGTCTTCCAGCGTCTCCCGATCCCCTTCGACAACTCCCACCACCCCAGAAGGAGCCTTCATGGCCGAATCCACACCCCGCCGCCTCGAATTGAACAAGGAGACCCTCGTCCTCCTGGAGCCGGAGCACACGTCCTTCGTGCTTGGCGCCCACAGCGGCGGTTTTTGCCACACCGTGCCCGGGCAGAAGACCTGTCTACAGGAATGAGGCCTGCGTCCCGTGGGACCTCCGCCGCGCCTGCGGTGGAGGCCCCACGCGTCACCGCCTCCGCCTCAGTCCGGCGAAGGCGGCGGAGGCGAGGGCCACCAGCGCCAGGATCACGACGAGGAAGGGGTTCATGGGACCAGTCTAGGCTTCCTTGCCCTCGGCCATGTGCAGGAGGGGGAAGGGTCGCCCCTGCCCGTCCAGGTCGGAACGGCCGGCGACGCGGAAGCCGAGGCGCCGGTAGAAGCCCACGGCGCCGGGGTTCTGCTCGTTCACGTCGAGGGTGAGGGGGCCCTTGAGGGCGCGGGCGTGGTCCACCAGCCGGCGGCCGTGGCCCTTGCCCGCGTGCTCCGGATCGATGAAGAGGGCCTCCAGCTTCGGCCCGTCGAGGCCCATCCAGCCGAGGATGGCGCCGCCCTCCTCCAGCGCCCACAGCTCCAGGGCCGGCAGGGCGTGGTCGCGGACGAGGGGGTGGAGCTCCTGGATGTCCGCCTCGGCGAGGAAGGCGTGGGTGGCGCGGACGGCGCGCAGCCAGATCGCCAGGAGGACGGGGTGGTCCTCCTCCCGGGCCCGGCGGATGCGGGGGGCGTTCAATGCGACCCGGTGATGTAGTGCTCGAGCTGGCTGATGACGAAGGTCTGCTCGCTGATGACGGCCTTCACCACGTCGCCGACGCTGATGATGCCCAGGACGCGGTCCCCCTCGATGACGGGCAGGTGGCGGATGCGCTTGTCGGTCATGAGGGCCATGCAGTCCTCCACGCTCTGCTGGGGGGTCACGCACACGACCTTGGAGGACATGATGTCGCCCACGGAGGTGTCCTTGGACGTGCGGCCCTCCAGCACCACCTTGCGGGCGTAGTCCCGCTCGCTGAAGATCCCCGCGAGCTTCTCCCCCTCCATGACGAGCAGCGCGCCCACGTTCTTGGCGGCCATCATCTCCAGGGCCTGGAGCACCGTCGCCGACGGCGACACGGTCCAGAACTCGGAGCCCTTCTCGGAAAGGAGCTGGGAGACGCGCTTCATGGGGCCCTCCGCGGATGGGATGGACCAGGATAGTCGGATTCGGGGGATGCGGTCAGTTCGGCAGCGGGCAGTCCCGCCACAGCCGCCACACGCCGTCTTTGCCCTTCTTCAGGACCTCCAGGTAGCGCCCCTTGGAGGTGGTCTCCTTGCCGTCCTTGGCCACCAGGGTCATCTCGTAGCGGCCGGTGTCGAACAGGGCGTCCCCGAGCATGTGCGACTCCTCGGAGGTGATGGTCATGGCCTTCACCGTGCTGCCGGAGAAGAAGCCGGCCATGAGGTCCGAGATTTCCTTGCGGCCCTTGTAGGTCTTGCCGTCCATGAAGAGCAGCTGCCCGTCCTCGGTGTAGAGGTTGGTCACCGCGGCGGCGTCCCCCTTCACCATGGCCGCGGCGAAGGCCTTGTTGGTCTTGTCGGCGTGGGGGGAAGGCTTGGCCGGGGAGGCGGCGAGGGCCGGGAGGGCGAGGGCCAGGGCGAGGCTCGGAAGGCGCACGGGGAACTCCTTGGGGAAGGTGGGGGCCATGGTAGGCCCCGATTCCCCCTACGGCAACCGGTGCGGCCTGGATCGGGCTACCCCATCCCCTCCTCGAACCCGCACCCCTCCTTCGGGCAGATGAGCACCTGGATGGGATCTTTCCCCCTGGGCTTCCGGGTCTTCTCCAGCAGGTAGCTGTTCCCGCACTTGGGGCAGGAGCGGGGCACGGGCTTGTCCCAGGCGGTGAAGTCGCACTTGGGGTAGTTGGTGCAGCCGTAGAAGGCCTTGCCGAAGCGGGTCTTGCGCGGGGCCACGTCGCCGCCGCACTTGGGGCAGGCGAAGCCGGCGAGGATCTCCTTCTTCACGGTCTTGCAGGTCGGGTAGTCCACGCAGCAGACGAAGACCCCGTAGCGGCCGTGGCGCTTCACGAAGCCCTTGCCGCAGGTGGGGCATTTCTCCCCGGTGGGCTCGTCGGCGGGGATCGGGATGCCCTTCGGATCCGCCTTGCGGATGCCCTTGCAGGACGGGTAGTTCGGGCAGGCCCAGAAGGGGCCCCACTGGCCCTTGCGCAGGTTCATGGGCGTCGTGCCGCAGAGCGGGCACTCCGGCGCGTCCTCGGGCTCGTCCATGGGCTCCAGGTCCGCCGTGTAGTCGCACTTCTCGGCCTCCTTCTCGGCGCCGTAGTTGGTGCATCCGAGGAAGAGCCCGTTCCGGCCGATGCGCTTCAGGAGCGTGCCCGGGCCCTTCTTCCGGTCCCCGCACTTGGGGCACTTCTCCCCCGTGGGCACGCCCGCCTTCAGGTTCTGCATCTCCTGGCCCGCGCTGGCCAGGGCCTTCTCGAAGGGCCCGTAGAAGTCCTTCAGCATCCTCCCGTAGGTGGCCTCGCCGCCCTCGATGCGGTCCAGCTTGTCCTCCAGCCCCGAGGTGTACTTCGGATCCAGCAGGTCCTGGAAGCCCTGGATGAGCAGGTCCGTGACCACCATGCCCAGCTCCGTGGGCTTGAAGCGGCCCTCCACCTTCTTCACGTAGTCGCGGTTCTGGATGGTCTCGATGATGCTCGCGTAGGTGGAGGGCCGGCCGATGCCGTCCTCCTCCAGCTCCTTCACCAGCGTGGCCTCGTTGAAGCGCGCGGGGGGCTTCGTGAACTGCTGGTCGGTCTCCAGCTTCTCGAGCCGGAGGGCCTCGCCGAGCTTCAGCGCGGGCAGGCCCACGCTGTCCTCGTCCTCCTCGCCGTCGGCCTTGGTGGCGTCGGTGATGGCCTCGGCCTTCGCCTCCGCGGCGTCGGCGCGGTACACCGCCAGCCAGCCCGGGAAGCGCTCGATCTCGCCCTTGGCCTCGAAGGCCGCGGTCTCGCCGCTGGCCAGGGCGCTCTCCGCCTCCACCACCGTCTCGTCGAAGCGGGCGGCCTCCATCTGGCAGGCCACCGTGCGCCGCCAGATCAGGGCGTAGAGCCGGAACTGGTCGGGGTCGAGATGGCCGCGCAGGGATTCCGGGGTCCGCGTGATGTCCGTCGGGCGGATGGCCTCGTGGGCGTCCTGGGCCCCGGCCTTGCCGGTGTAGATCCGGGCCTTCGCCGGGAGGTAGTCCTTCCCGTACTTCTTCGCGATGAAGTCCCGGGTCGCCTCGATGGCCTCGGGGGCCAGGCGCGGCGAGTCCGTGCGCATGTAGGTGATGAGGCCCACGGGGCCCTCGCCGAAGTCCACGCCCTCGTAGAGGCGCTGCGCGTTGGACATGGTGCGGCTCACGCCCATCTTCAGCTTCTGGGCCGCCTCCTGCTGCAGCTTCGCCGTGGTGAAGGGGGCTCCGGGGTTGCGCTTCTTCTCCTTGGTCTCCAGCTTCGTCACCTTCCAGGGGGCCTGGAGGATGGCGTCCCGCAGGGCGTGGGCCTCCTTCTCGTCCCTCACCCGGCGCTTCGTCTCCTTGTTGCCCAGCTGCAGGGCCTGCCCGTCCAGCCGCGTGAGGCGCATCCAGAACTCGGGGGGCAGGGACGCGGCGAAGCGGCCCTTCAGCACCCAGTACTCCACGGGCTTGAAGGCCTGGATCTCCCGCTCCCGGTCCACGATGAGCCGCACCGCCACGCTCTGCACCCGGCCCGCGGAGAGCCCGCGGCGCACCTTGTCCCAGAGCACCTTGCTGACCTTGTAGCCCACCAGGCGGTCCAGCACCCGGCGCGCCCGCTGGGCGTCCACCAGGTGGCGGTTGATCTCCCCGGGCTTCTCCATGGCCGCCGCGATGCCCTTGGGCGTGATCTCGTTGAAGAGCACCCGCCGCACCGGCAGCGCCTTCGGCGGCTTGATGGCCTCCAGCAGGTGCCAGGAGATGGCCTCCCCCTCGCGGTCGGGGTCCGTGGCCAGGATCAGCTCGTCCGCCTCCTTGGCGGCCTTCTTCAGCTCGGCCACCACCTTGGCCTTGGCGTCGGGGATCTCGTAGATCTCCTTGAACCCGTTCTCCACGTCGATGACGTCCACCTTCGCGCCGCCCACCTCCACCTTCTCGTTCTTGGGCAGATCGCGGATGTGGCCCACGGAGGCCTTCACCACGTAGCCCTTGCCCAGGTACTTGGAGATGGTCTTGGCCTTCGAGGGACTCTCGACGATGACGAGCTTGGACAACGGGGACTCCTCGGACGATATAGAAACCTTCGAAAACGGATCATGGACCCTTGCCCCGGAACCTTGTCAAGCGGGGGCCTCGCGCGTACGCCCGCGCGAGGGGTGTTAGACAAGCCCAAGATCCTCAAGCAGATCGGATGGATTCCGGACGAGGCGGGCGCCGTCCCGGAGGAGGGCGTTGGGACCCTCGCTCAGGGGCTCCTCGGGACCGCCGGGCACCGCCCAGACCTCCTTGCCCAGGTCCGCCGCGAGGCGCGCCGTCACCAGGGAGCCGGACTTCAGCGCGGCCTCCACCACCAGCACGCCCCCGGTCCAGGCCGCCAGCAGCAGGTTCCGGCGGGGGAAGTGCCATTTCTCGGGCCGGGCGGAGGGCGGGAAGGGGGTGACCACGCCGCCCCCCGCGGCCGCCATGCGGTCCATGAGGCCCGTGTGTTCCGGCGGGTAGGGGTGGTCGAGGCCCGAGCCGAGGATGCCCCAGGTGGCCCCGCCCGCCGCGGACAGCGCCCCCTCGTGGGCCGCGCCGTCGATGCCCCGGGCCAGCCCCGAGAGCACCGCGACGCCGGCCTCCGCCAGGGCCTTGGCCCAGGCCCTGGCCCTGGCCAGCCCCGCCATGGAGGCCTTGCGCGCGCCCACCACGGCGAGCCGCGGCCCCGGCGGCGGCAGCGTCCCCCGGACCCACAGGGCCACGGGATAGGGCAGGGGATCGAGGAAGGGCCGGGCCTCGGGGTCCGAGGGCAGGACGAGGCGGGCGCCGCGGGCCTCGGCCTCCCGCCGCCACCGCGGCAGGTCCCGGGCCAGGCCCTCGAGCTGGTCTGCCGGGCTCGGGGGCAGGGCCTCGCCGGCCTGCACGCCCGCCCAGATCGCGGCCTTGGCGGACTCGGGCCAGGGCAGCACGGAGAAGGCCAGGGCCAGGGCATCCAGGTCGGCGGGCGTTCCCACGGTTTTCGTCCTTGAGTTCGGAGGCGAGGCTGGTAGACTAACGATCTTTGGTCCGGTCCGTTCCCTACTTTCGGTCGGTCACTTCCTCTTCCGAGGTGCGCCATGTCCCGTGAATGCGAGCTCTGCGGCAAGAAGCCCCAGTTCGGCAACAACGTCAGCCACGCCCACAACATCACCAAGCGCCGCTGGAACCCGAACCTCCAGGAGGTGCGGGCCCTGGTGAACGGCGCCCCCAAGCGCGTGCGCGTGTGCGCCAGCTGCATCCAGGCCGGCAAGATCACCAAGGCCCCCAAGGGCACCGCGAAGTTCAACCGCGCCAAGTCCGCGGCCTGAACCCATCCCCCTTCCTGAAAGGCGGCCCGGGGGCCGCCTTTCGCGTCTAGGCTGGATCCGATGCGCCTCGGGCTCGACACCACCACGGAGTTCCTCCACCTGGCCCTGGTGGCGGGGGACGAGGCCTGGTCCGAGCGCGTGGAGGTGGGCGTCGGGCGCAGCCACAGCCTGGCCCTGCTTCCGGCCCTGGACGCCCTCCTCCGGGCCGCCGGCGCGGCTCCCGGGGACCTGGAGGGCGTGGCCTGCTGCGTGGGCCCCGGCGGCTTCACCTCCCTGCGCATCGGGGTCGCCACCGCCGAGGGCCTGGCCCTGGCGGGCCTGCCCACCTGGGGCTTCTCGGCCTTCGAGCTCCGGTCCCGGGCCCTGGAGGCCGCGGGCCATCCCGGCCCCTGCTGGATCGCCCTGGACGGCCAGCGGGCCGAGGCCTTCGTCCAGCCCTGGCGCGGGGGCGCCGCCGCCGGGGAGGCGGTGAAGGCCCCCCTCGACCGGCTGCCGGACCTGCTGGGCGCCGATCCCTGGTGGGCGCCCGCCGCCTTCGCCCCCCGCGCCGCCGCGGCCCTGGGCACCGCACCCCTTCTCCTGGAGGACGAGGGCCGCGCCACCCTCCAGGGGCTCGAGGCCCTGGTGCGCGCCTGCGGCAGCCGGGCGCCGGAGCGGCCCCTCCATCCCTTCTACCTGCGGCCCACGGACGCCGAGGTGAACTTCCCCGAGGCGGCGCGGCACCTCAGCGCGGCGCTGCGCACCGGGCTGCACCGCTGATGGACCTCCAGGCCCTGGGGCCCGGCAGCGCCTTCCCCGCCTGGATGGAGGCCCTGGACACCGCGGTCTTCGGCGATTCCTGGATGGTGCTGGTGGAAGGGGAGGTGGGCCTCCTCCTGCCGGGCCGGGCCTACATCCTGTGGCGGATGAACCCCGCGGCGGAGGAGGCGGAGCTCCTGCGGGTGGCCGTGGCGCCGGAGCACCGCCGCGGCGGGCTCGCGGCGGCCCTGCTCGCGGCCTCGGAGGACCTCCTGCGCCGGGAGGGGATCCGGAGGCTCCACCTGGAGGTCCGCGTCTCCAACGGGGCCGCCCGCGCCCTTTACGCGGGGCAGGGCTGGCGCGAGGCGGGCCTGAGGCGCGCCTACTACCGGGACGGCGAGGACGCGGTCCTCTACGGGAAGGAACTGGTGCCCTAGGCGGTAGGCTGTAGGCTCACCCCCGCGACCGAAAGACCAGCGACCCATGACCGTCAAGCGCGACCGCGAGCTCACCCGCCTCTACGTGGCGGCGGGGCTGGCCGTGCTCATCTGGATGATCTTCAAGGGCTACAAGCTGGTCTCAGCCCAGATCGAGACCGGCATCGACGCGCCGTCCCGGTGGGCCCTGCTGGCCCTGGGGCTCGCCAACGTGCTGGCCATCGGCAGCCTCCTGTTCATCGTGGCCCGCAGCCTGGCCAAGCTCTACTTCGAGCGCCGCAGCGGGATCCTCGGGGCGCGCATCCGCACGCGGCTGGTGCTGGCCCTCTTCGCGGTGGGCATCCTGCCGAGCCTGATGCTCTACCTCGTGGGCCGGGACTTCATCGCCAAGAACGTGGAGCGGTGGTTCCGCCCGGAGGTGCAGGAGATCATCCGGGACGGCCGGGTGGTGGCCGAGGCCTTCGAGACCCAGGTCCAGGCGCGCCTGGACGGGGCGGCCCTCCATTTCCTCGAGCTGAAGGCCGGGGGCGACCCCGAGCGCCTCCGGGCCGAGGCGGGGCTGGACCTGGTGGCCGAGCCGGACGCCCGGGGCGGCGCGGCGCGGCTGGCGCTGCGGCCGGGCCTGCGCGCGCCGGAGCGCCTGGACGTGGGCCTCGTGGACCAGGCCGAGGGGCGCTGGTACCTGCGGACCTCCGGCCCGAGGGTGGCGGGGGTCTTCGTGGACCGCGGCTACCTCCAGGCCAAGGGGAGGCTGGCCACGCGCTCCGCGGAATCCGGGCAGCTGGCCCACTACCGGGAGGCGCTCACCACCCTCCCCCAGAGCACCTTCCTCTTCCTCACCCTCCTCACCCTCTTCGCCGCGGTGTGGATCGGCCTCACCATCTCCACCACCATCAGCGAGCCCGTGAGGGCCCTGGCCAAGGCCGCCCAGCGCGTGGGCACCGGGGACCTGGAGGTGCTGCTGCCGGTGCACGGCGAGGACGAGCTGGCCTTCCTCTCCGGCGCCTTCAACTCCATGACCGCGGACCTGCGGGCCAACCGCGCCGCCCTGGAGGCGCAGGCGGCGCGCATCGAGCGCCAGCGGGCCTACCTGGGCCAGCTCCTGGAGTCCCTGCCCGTGGCGGTGCTGAGCTGGGGCGGGGATGGGAGCCTCCGCACCTGCAACCCCCTGGCCCGGCGCTGGCTCGGCCTCGAGGGGCTGGCGCTGCCCCTGGAGGACGGCGGCGCCCTCCTGCGGGAGCCCCGTCTCGGCGGGCTCCCGGCGCTGCTGGACCGGGCCCGGGCCGCGGGGCAGACCCTCTCCGAGGAGCTGCGCATCGGCGGCGAGGGCGAGGGCCGCCCGGTGCGCGCCGTGGCGGCGCCCCTCCTGGAGGGCGGCGTCCTCGCGGTGCTGGAGGACCTCTCCCTCCTGGCCAACGCGGAGCAGCGCGCCGCCTGGCAGGAAGTGGCCCGGCGCATGGCCCACGAGGTGAAGAACCCCCTCACGCCCATCCAGCTCACCGCCCAGCGGCTCCTGCGCCGGGTGGCCGAGAACCGCCTCGATCCCGCCGTGGTTCGCCAGGGGGCCGAGACCATCCTGGCGGAGGTGCAGGGCCTGGCGCGGCTGGTGGACAGCTTCACGCGCTTCGCCAAGCTCCCCGCCCCGGCCTTCGCCCCCGGGGACGCGGCGGAGCTGGTCCGCCAGGTGGCGGACCTCTACGTCCCCGTCCACAAGGAGGTGGCCTGGACCGTGGACCTCCCCCGGGACCCCGTGCCGGTGGTGTGGGACGGGGACATGGTGAAGCGCGCCCTGGTGAACCTGGTGGAGAACGCCCTGGCGGCCCTGGAGGGGCAGGAGCCCCGGTCCCTGCGCCTGGCCTGCCGCCAGGAGGGTCCGGAGGTGGCGCTGGAGGTGGAGGACACCGGGGACGGCGTGCCCGAGGCGGACCGCCCGCGCCTCTTCGAGCCCTACTTCTCCACCCGGCGCAAGGGCACGGGCCTCGGCCTGGCCATCGTGCGCAAGATCGCCGAGGAGCACGGGGGCAGCGCGGCCTACGTGGCCCTCGCCCGGGGCTCCCGGTTCGTCCTGCGCCTCCCTGCAGGAAAGCCCGACTAGGGGCGGCGCGCGCGGCTTTTCTCCACGGAGGCCGAGGACCGGCGGGGCCTACCGCGGGTCAGGACGGCCGGGGCGGAATGTGAACAAAAATTCACTGGCCATGGGCCCCGGGCACGGGATTCTAGAGGGTCTGACTTTGGCCCAACCCAGCCTTGGAGTCCGCATGAACCCGTTCCGGCGTTCTCTCGCCCTCGTCTGCGCCGCCTTCCTGGCCGGCGCCCCCCTCCCCGCCCAGGTGCCCCTGGCCCCCGGCGTGCGGCACGCGCACCCAGACCACCACGAGTTCGAGGCGGCCCTGTGGGCCCCCTTCCTCGGGGAGCAGGGCGAGGGCCGCACCCTCAAGGTCGGCTTCGGCTTCGTGGACGCCGCCACGGGCACGGTGGGGGCCTGGCGCCTCGAGCTGGTGGACGCCAAGGGCAAGGTGCGGCGCCAGTGGCACGGCGAGACCTTCCTCGCCGGAGGCGCGGGCTCTTCGGTGATCCCCTGGAACGGGACCGACGGCCTCGGCCTCCCCCTGGAGCGGGGCTTCTACACCCTGCGCCTCGCCGCCAAGCCCATGGCCCAGGAGGCCTACCGCACCGCCCCGGGCGGCAACCAGGCCGACCGCGTGGAGGCCCACCTGGCCGCCTCCGACGAGGAGGCCGCGACCCAGGAGACCACCCTCTGCATCGGCCCCGCGCCCCGCCTGCGGGTGCGCGACTTCGACGTCCCGGTCGGCGCGGCGGGCCGCCGGGCCGCCGCGGCGCCGGGCTCGGCCCCGGCCCCGGGCTCCCTGCCCTACACGGTCTACTTCGGCAACCTCCACAGCCAGACCAACCACTCCGACGGCGGCGTGCCCGTGGGCCGCTGCAGCGGCGGCGAGGTGCCCCAGGCGGGCGCCGACGGCCCGAGCACCGCCTACGAGATGATGCGGGTGAACGCCGGGGGCGACTTCCTCGCGGCCACCGAGCACAACCACATGTACGACGGGTCCACCGGCACCAACACCGGCCTCGACCCCGCCGTGCCCAAGGCCCTCTTCGCCAGCGGCCTGACCCTGGCGTCCAACTACCGGTCGGCCCATCCCGGCTTCGTGGCCCTCTACGGCGTGGAGTGGGGCGTCATCAGCAACGGCGGCCACCTCAACATCTTCAACCCCGACGGCCTCCCGACCTGGGAATACAACAGCTCGAGCCAGCTGCTGGGGGACTTCTTCACCGCCAAGAGCGACTACCCGGCCCTCTACACCACCATGCAGGCCCGGGGCTGGATCGGCCAGTTCAACCATCCCCAGACCAGCCAGTTCAACAACCTCGCCTACACCGCCGCGGGCGACGCGGTGATGCTCCTGTGCGAGGTCAGCAACAGCGGGGCCTTCTCCACCAGCCTCACGGAGAGCGACCCCTTCCTCAGCAGCTACGAGACCGCCTTCAACGCCATCCTCGAGCGCGGCTTCCACGTCTCGCCGACCTCCAACCAGGACAACCACTGCTCCAACTGGGGCCTCAGCAACATCAACCGCACGGGCATCCTCGTGCCCAACGGCACCCCGTGGACCCTCACGGCCCTCTACGACGCCATCCAGGCCCGGCGCACCTTCGCCACCCAGGACAAGGGCAGCCGCATCGCCCTGACCACCTCGGCCGGCGCCCTCATGGGCGACCGCGTCAACAACAGCGGGCCCCTCACCCTCCAGGTCCACTACGCCACGAGCACTCCCGGCCGCAGCGCGAGCCGCATCCAGATCTTCGAGGGCGTCCCCGGGGTGTCCTTCTCCACGGTGCAGATGATCGAGGGCACGGACACCGCCACGATCACGCCCTCCGCGGGGAACCACTTCTACTACGCCAAGATCACCCAGGACGACGGGCGCTTCCTCTGGTCCGCGCCGATCTGGGTGAACCAGGCCGCGGGCCCCGTCTCCGCCAGCATCACGAACCCGTCGGTGAACACCACGGTGCTCGACGGCGCCACCGTCAACTTCACGGGGACGGCGACCACCACGAACACCGCCATCACCGGCCACAGCTGGAACTTCGGCGACGGCAGCCCGGTGGTCACGGGCACGGCCACCCCCAGCCACGCGTTCAACAACGCCGGCGCCACGCCGGTGGTCTACACCGTCACCTACACCGCCACCGACAACCTGGGCTTCACGGGATCGGGCTCCCGCCTCATCACGGTCCAGCCCGCGGGCGCCACGAACACCAACCCCACCATCAGCGACATCCCCAACCAGAGCACGCTGAAGGACACGCCGATCACCAACCTCGGCTTCACCATCGGCGACGCGGAGACCAACTCCAACCTGCTGACGGTGGCCGGCACCTCCAGCAACCAGACCCTGCTGCCCGACGCCAACATCACCTTCGGCGGCAGCGGCACCAGCCGCACCATCTCCCTCACCCCCGCCCCGAACCAGACCGGAAGCGCGACCGTCACCGTGACCGTCAGCGACGGCGCCGGCGGCACGGCCAGCGACACCTTCGTCTTCAGTGTGACGACCCCTGGTGGCGGAGCGCCCAAGCTGATCATCAGCCAGTACTACGAGGGCTCCTCCAACAACAAGTACATCGAGATCACCAACGTCGGGGCAACGCCCATCAACCTGGCCTCACCCCAGATCTACCTGGCCGGCTTCAACAACACCGCCGCGGATGATCCCTCCATTGCTGCCCCCGGAGGCACCCTCGCCCTCACCGGCACGCTCAACCCCGGCGCCTCCCTCGTCTACAAGAACAGCGCGGCCACGATTCCGGCCTACGCAGTGGCCTCGGGCATCAGCGCAAACGCGATCACCAGCTTCAACGGCGACGACCTGGTGATCCTCACCACCTCGAACAGCGCCACACCGGGCGTGTGCTGGGCCGCCCGCTTCGACGTGGTGGGGGATGGTTCCACCTGGGGCACGGATAGGAGCTACGTCCGCAAGCCCACGGTGGTCACGCCCAACCCGGCCTTCAACCTGGCCGCGGAGTGGAACCTGGTGGGCACCGTCTCCGGCTCGAACATCACGGCGGTGGACAACGCCACCAGCACCCAGACCGAGTACCTCGGCACCCACCTCTACACCAGCACCGCCTCCATCTCCGACATCCCCTCCCAGACCATCTTCGCCAACACCAGCACCGGCGCCCTCGCCTTCACGGTGGGCGGCACGGGGACGCTGAGCCTGTCGGCGACCACCTCCAACGCGGCCCTGCTGCCCCTGTCCAACGTCGTCTTCGACGTGGTCAGCGGCACGGCCACCAGCCGCACCGTGACGCTGACTCCCGTCGCGGACCAGGTGGGGACGGCCCTCGTGACCGTCACCGTGACCGACGGCAACGGGTCCACCGCCAGCGACAGCCTGCAGCTCACGGTGAACGACCCCGCCAGCACCATCACCTCGGTGTCCGTGAGCCCCTCGGCGCCCACGGTGAACGGCCTGACCACCACGACCTTCACCGCCACGGTGTCCGGGACCGGCTCCTACAGCTCCGTGGTGAACTGGACCGCGGACGGCGGCAGCATCAACGCCGCGGGACAGTGGACCGCCCCCAACGGCGGCGGCCCCTACACCATCACCGCCACCAGCGTGCAGGATCCCACCAAGTCCGGCACCGCCACGGTGACGGTGGTCCCCGTGAACACCAACCCCACCATCAGCGACATCACGGACAAGACCACCACCATGGGGGTCGCCGTTTCCAACATCCCCTTCACCGTGGGCGACGCGGAGACCCCGGCGGCCTCCCTCACCCTGAGCGCGGCCTCCACGAACACCGCCCTCGTCCCGGTGGCCAACATCACCTTCGGCGGCAGCGGCGCGAGCCGCACCGTGACCGTCACGCCCGTGGCGGGGCAGTCCGGCTCCGCCACCCTCACGATCACCGTCTCCGACGGCAACGGCGGCACCGCCTCGGACACCTTCGTGTTCACGGTGGTGCCCTCCCTCATCATCAGCCAGTACTACGAGGGGGCGGGCTTCGACAAGTGGATCGAGGTGACCAACGTGGGCTCCGCCCCGGTGAACCTGGCCTCGCCCCAGCTCTACCTCGTGCTGTTCAGCAACGCCGCCGCCGACAATCCGGGCAGCTCGTCCCCCACCGCCAGCCTGGCCCTGACCGGCACGCTCAATCCCGGCGCCTCCGCGGTCTTCAAGCACGGCTCCGCGGCGAACCCCACCTACGCCTCCGGCACCTCGAGCTCCACGGTGGTGAACTTCAACGGCGACGACCTGGTGATCCTCTCCACCTCCAACAGCAGCACCGTGGGCCTGGCCTGGGGCGGCCGCTTCGACGTGGTGGGCGACGGCACCACCTGGGGCGCGGACACCTCCTTCCACCGCCAGCCCACCGTCCTGGCGGGCAACCCGGCCTTCAACCTCGCCGGCGAGTGGATCCAGCGCACCAACGCGCAGGTGAACGCCGCCGTCAGCGACACGGTCTCCGAGCACATCGGCATCCACATGTTCGGCGCGGTCCCGTCCATCTCGGACATGGCTGACGTCACCGCCACCGTGAACACCGCGATCCCGGGCATCCCCTTCACGGTGTCCGACGCGGAGACCAACCCCGACAACCTCGTCTTCACCCTCTCGTCCAGCAACACCACCCTGCTCCCGAACGCGGGCATCACCGTGGGCGGGACCGGCTCCAGCCGCACCCTGAACCTGGCGCCGGCGGCGGGCCAGCTCGGCACCGCCACCGTCACCGTCATGATCCGGGACGGCGGCAACCAGGTGGCCTCGGACACCTTCGTCCTCACGGTCAACGATGTGCCTCCCAGCGCGCTGGCCTACAGCGCGAACCCGGCGACCTACACGGTGGGCACGGCCATCGCCGCGAACACGCCCAGCAACTCCGGCGGCGCCATCGTGAGCTACAGCGTCTCCCCGGCCCTGCCCGCGGGCCTGAGCCTCAACACCTCCACCGGCGTCATCACCGGCACGCCGACGGCCATCACGGCGACGGCCACCTACACGGTCACCGGCACCAACACCGGCGGCAGCACCACCGTGGGCCTGGTCATCACCGTCAACGACGTGCCCCCCAGCGCCCTGGCCTACAGCGCCAACCCGGCGGTGTATACGAGGGGCACGGCCATCGCCCCCAACACGCCCAGCAACTCCGGGGGCGCCATCGTGAGCTACAGCGTCTCCCCGGCCCTGCCGGCGGGCCTGAGCCTCAACACGACCACCGGCGTGATCACCGGCACCCCGACGGCCATCACGCCGACGGCCACCTACACGGTCACCGGCACCAACTCCGGCGGCAGCACCACCGTGGGCCTGGTCATCACCGTCAACGACGTGCCCCCCAGCGCCCTGGCCTACAGCACCAACCCGGCGCTCTACCTGACGGGCATCGCCATCGCGCCCAACACGCCGAGCAACTCCGGCGGCGCCATCGTGAGCTACAGCGTCTCCCCGGCCCTGCCGGCGGGCCTGTCCCTGAACACCACCACCGGCGTCATCACCGGCACGCCGACGGCCGCGACGCCCACCACCACCTACGTGGTGACCGGCTCGAACACGGGCGGGGCCACCACCGTGAACCTGGTGATCACCACGGTGACGCCCGTGATCACGGCCTGGGCCGGCGCCGGGCAGACCCTGGTGGTCGGCTCCACCGCGGCTCCGATCAAGGCCCGGGTCACCTACGGGGCCTCGGTCCCCCTGGCCGGGATCCCGGTGGTGTTCACCGCCCCGGCCTCGGGCCCCGGCGGCACCTTCGCGTCCTCCGCCCCGGTCCTCACGGACGCCAACGGTGTCGCGACGGCGCCCGCCTTCACCGCCAACTGCACCCCCGGCGCCTACGCCCTGGCCGCCACCATCCCCGGCGGCGGGCCCAGCGCCAGCTTCCCGATGACCAACGTGGTCGGGTCGGTGGCCACCCTGCGGGCCGAAGGCGTCCCGAGCCCGGTGCAGCAGGGCATGAAGGTCTTCATCACCGTCAGCGCCCGGGACCTCTGCGGCAACGTGATCGGCGCCTACCGCGGCACGGTGCGCTTCACCAGCACCGACCCGGCGGCGGTCCTTCCCGCGGACTACACCTTCACGGTGTGGGACAACGGCACGCACACCTTCCCGGTGACGCTGAACACCGCGGGCACCTGGAGCATCACCGCCACGGATGTGGCCAACCCCGCCCTCGCCGGAACCCAGGCGGGCATCGCGGTGTCGGCCGCCACGGTGGCCTCGGTGGTCTCCTTCAGCCCGGGCAAGGGCCCCGCGGGCACCGCCGTGACCATCCTGGGCACGGGCTTCACCGGGGCCTCCTCGGTGCAGTTCAATGGCGTCCCGGCCAGCTACGTGGTGATGAGCCCGACCCGTATCGTGGCGGTGGTCCCCGCCGGCGCCTCCACCGGGAAGATCACGGTGGCCACGCCCCTGGGCACCGCCACCAGCGGCCTCGACTTCACCGTCACGCCCTGAGGGCGGCCCGCCCGGCCCGGAGCCCCTTCCCGGGCTCCGGGCCGGGCCCGGGCGGGACTAGTAGCGCAGCACGCTGAAGACCGGCAGGCCCGAGAGCTTCTCCCGGCCCGTGAGGAAGGTCAGCTCGATGAAGAGGGTCAGGGCGATGGGGCTGGCCCCGGTCTGCTCCACGAGGCGGCGCGCGGCGTGGGCCGTGCCGCCGGTGGCCAGCACGTCGTCCACGATGAGCACGCGGTCGCCGGGGCTGAAGGCGTCCCGGTGCACCTCCAGGGCGTCCTGGCCGTATTCCAGGCCGTAGGACTCGCGGAAGGCCTCCCGGGGGAGCTTGCCGGGCTTGCGGGCCGGCACGAAGCCCAGGGAGAGCTTCTGGGCCAGGGCGGCGCCGAAGATGAAGCCGCGGCTCTCCAGGCCCAGGACGTGGGTGGCCTGCAGCGCCGAGACGGGCCGGGCCATCTCGTCGATGGCGTGGGCGAAGGCGTCCGGGGCCGCCAGCAGGGGCGTGATGTCCTTGAAGACGATGCCCTCCTTCGGGAAGTCGGGGACGTCGCGGATGTAGGTCTTCAGGTCCATGCGCAGGCCTCGGTTCCGCCTCCGGGGCGACCGGCCTCAGCGGCGGATCTGGAAGGGGCGGGGCAAGGATTGTGAGGCACCCGCGGCGGATCCGTCCAGTTCGGACCACTGGAGGTCGTCCACCCGGCCCCAGGGCGGCCCGCCGCGCAGGATGCCGCGGTAGACGGCGAGCTGCTCGGCGCTGCCCTCGGCCTCGCCGCTCACGGCGCCGTCGGGGTCGTTCCGCACCCAGCCCGCGAGGCCCAGGGCCTGGGCCTGGCCCTGGGCGAAGGCGCGGTAGCCCACCCCCTGCACCCGGCCTGAAGCGCGGAAGCGGGCGATCATGCCTCGTCCGGGTTGAACGTCGCGTCGAAGGCCTCCCGGCGCGCCAGCAGGTCCGCCGCCGTGAGGTCGAGGCGCAGGGGCGTGACGCTCACGAAGTCGTCCAGGGCCGCCTCCGCGTCGCTGCCGGGGGTCTTGGCGTAGATGGGGCCGACGTCCCCGCCGATCCAGTAGTAAGGCCGGCCCCGCGGATCCACGCGCTTCTCCACCACGTCGTGGTAGGTGCGCGTGTCCTGGGTGGTGAGCTTGAAGCCCTTGGGCTCCCGCTTGGGCAGGTTCACGTTCCAGATGCGCTGGTGGCCCAGCTCCAGGCCCTCCCAGGAAGAAAGGAAGCGGTGGATCCAGGCCTCGGCCACCCCGAGGTCGCCCTTGGGGTGCAGGGAGAAGGCCGCGGCCCGCGCGCCCTGGAGGGAGCCCTCGAAGGCCGCGGCCACGGTGCCCGAGTAGAAGACGTCCTCGCCCAGGTTGAAGCCGTGGTTCACGCCGCTGAGCACCCAGTCGGGCTTGCGCTCCAGCACCTCGCGGGTGCCGATGAGCACGCAGTCCACCGGCGTGCCGTCGCAGGTGTAGCGGTCCTCGCCCAGGGGATGGATGCGCAGGATGTCGTGCAGCGAGAGGGCCGACGAGATGGCGGAGCGGTTGCGGTCCGGCGCCACCGCCACCACGCGGCCGAAGCGGGAGGCCACCCGCGCCAGGGACTCGAGCCCCGGGGCCCAGAGGCCGTCGTCGTTGGTCACCAGGATGAGGCGGTCGGGCATGGGGCCATCATATCGGGCCGTCCCCGCGCCCCGGGGGCGGGTTCCCCCCGTCCATCACGAGGCCCAGGGCGATGTGGTCGAGGGCGTCGTGGGCGCGGCGGAGGACCCGGGCGGCGCAGTCCACGGGGCCCTCGTCCCCCAGGGCGCCGTAGAGCAGGAGGGAGGCCAGGGCCAGGAGGACCACCCCGGCCCCGGCCAGGGCCTGGGGCCAGGTCTCGAAGCCCGACAGGCCGCGGATGTCGCCGAAGGCGCGTTCGGCGAGGAAGACGGCCAGCATGGCCAGGGAGACGAGGCCCGCGAGCATGGCGAGGGGACCCAGCACGAGGGCCAGGAGGATGAAGGGCAGGCCCAGGAGCAGGGCCACGGCGTCGTAGAGGTAGAGCGCCAGCAGGACCGGGGGCAGGAGGAGCAGGCGCCAGGAGGGCCGCCGGCCGCCGGCCTCCAGCGCCGCGCCGAGGGTGCCCGCGGCCGCCCCCGCCAGGATGGCGGCCAGGGCGTGGGGCGCGAGCCCCAGGAGCAGGAGGCCGAAGCCGCCGGGCAGCACGAGGACGGCTCCGGCGAGGCGGAGCCCTTTGCCGAGCCGCGGAAGGCTGGAGGCCATGGGCACCATCATGGCGGGCGGGCCCGGGGCGGCAAGGGCGCCGCGCCACCCTTGACTTTCGATTTTTATTCGCCATCATGGATAGCCCGGGAAGGGGTGGATCCGAGGCTTCGCGCCGGGTGGCGCGGGCGGATCCCCCACCTTCCCGGCTGCCCGGGCTTCCCGCGGACGAGGCCCCGGCGGAGCCCTGAGCGGTCCTGCGACGGAGGTGGCCATGCTCGCCCTGTGGGTGCCCGAACTGCCCTTCCAGCTGGCGGCGGCGCGGGAGTCGGCCCTGGCGGACCGGCCCCTGGCCTTCCTCAATCCCGAGACGCCCCGCAGCCCCAGCCTCTGGTTCGTGAACCGCCGGGCGAAGGCCGAGGGCGCGGCCCCGGGCGATCCCCTGGACCTGGCCCTGCGCGCGGTGCCGGGGCTGCGGGTGCTGGACCCGGCGCCCCAGACCTGGTGGCAGGCCCATGCCCACCTGGGGGACTTCCTCCAGCGCTGGACGCCCCAGGGGCAGTTGGGCCGCCTGGGGGAGGCCCTGGCGGAGCTGAAGGGCACCGAGGGGCTCTACGGCCCGCCCCAGGACGCCGCCGCGCGCATCCTGGGGGAGCTGCGCCGGGACATCGGCTGGCGGGGCCACGGCGGCCTGTCGAGCAGCGCTACGGCGGCCACCCTGGCGGCGCGCCTCGAGCACGCCGTGGAGCGGGTCCAGGACGGCGGGGAGCGGGCCTTCCTGGCCCCCCAGCCCCTGGGGCGCCTGCCGGGCCTGGCGCCCCGGGTCCACGCCCGCTTCCAGCGCCTGGGGATGCGGCGCTTCCAGGACCTGCAGCCCGTGCCCGTCGCGGTGGTCGCGCAGCTGGTGAACGAGCGCGCGGCGCCGAAGCTCCTGGCCCAGGTGCGGGGCGAGGACCGGCTGCGCCTGCCCCTGCTGGCGGAGAAGCCCGGCAGCTCCCGCCATCCCTGGCGCCTGGAGCCGCCGCGGCTGCCCGAGGAGGTGGGCCTCGCGGGGTGGTGCCTGCAGCGCCTGTGGAAGGACCCCCGCAGCCCGCGCCGGCTCGCCCTGCGCTGGTGGGACGTGGACGGCGAGCCCCACCACTGGCGCGCCCCCGACGAGCTCCTCGCCGAGCCGCCCCTCCTCCTGGCCCGGGCCGTGGAGGCCGCCTTCCGGGAGCACTGCGTGCGCCGCGCCCTCGTGCGGGAGGTGGAGCTGCGCCTCGCCTGGGGCCTGGGCCAGGCGGCGCCCCTCTTCCAGGAAGCCCAGAGCCTGAAAGTCGGCCGCCTGGAGACCAGCCTCGCCCGCCTGCGGAAGCGCTATCCCGAGCACCCGGTGGAGACCGGCTGGATGAAGGCGGCGGAGGCCCTGGACGCGGCCTACGCGTCCTGAGGCGCAGGGACCGCCATGAGCTTCGCCCTGGGCGTCTCCGACTTCTCCGCCGGGGAAGGCATCTACCCCGCCGAGCTGCTGCTCGCCCTCGCCGAGCGCCTGGGCTACGGCCACCTCGCCGCCTGGGACACGGGGCTGCACGGCTTCCCGAAGCTGCGGGACGAGCTGGGGTGGCGGCTGGAGAACCGGGCGGAGGCCGTGGCGCGGGCGGGCGTGGCCGGCGGGGCCGGCCCGCCGTCCATGCCGGGGGCGGAACAGCCTCCGCTGCGCCTCCTCCCCGGCGCGCGCTTCCCCTGGAAGGGCCGGTCCTTCGGCGCGCTGCCCTGCTCCCGGGCGGGCTACGCGTCCCTGTGCCGCCTGCTCACGGACCAGGCCCACGAAGACGCCGCCGTCCCCTTCCGCGTGGGGGACGGCTCCCTGCCCGTGGACTGCGCCATCCTCGCCGAGGACCTGGCGGGCCTCGAACTCCTGCTCAAGGAGGGCGTCTACGGCCTGCTGCTGGGTTCGGCGCGCAACGCCGCCGCCTGCGCCAAGGCCCTGGGCGCGCGATTGCCCGTGGTGGCGCCCCAGGTCCTGCGCTTCCGCACCGCCGAAGGCCTGGACCTCCACCGCCTCAAGCGCGCCATCCACACCCAAAGCACCGTGACCCGCGTGGAGGCCCATGACGGGGCGCTGTGGGACCCCCGGGACGCGGCGGTGCCGAAGACGGAATGGGAGGCCCGCTTCCCGGCGGCGGAGCCCGCGGTGGCCCGGGCCACGGAGGAACTGCGGGAGCGCATCGCGGGCTGGGACCTCTCCTGGGGATCGTGGGTGAGCGCGGGGCCCCTGGGGCTCGAGGGCGCCGACCTGGACGCGGTGCTCCTCGCGCGGGTGCGGGCGGGCGTGCTGGACCGCTACGGCGCCTTCACCGGCGCATTGGAATCGCGCCTCGCCCACGAGCTGGACCTGATCCGGGCCAAGGGCTTCGCCGCCTACTTCCTGCTGGTGGAGGACCTGGTGAAGGCCCTGAAGCACAAGGGCCTGCCCACCCGCATCTGCGGGCGGGGCAGCGGCGCGGCCTCCCTGGTGAGCTACGCCCTGCGCCTCAGCAACGTGGACCCCGTGGCCACGAACCTCATGTTCGAGCGCTTCCTCACGAAGGAGCGCGTGGACCCCCCGGACATGGACATCGACTTCGCCTGGGACGAGCGGGACGACGTGATCCAGGCGGTCTTCGAGCGCTACGGCCGCGCGCGGGTGGCCATGGTCTCCAACCACGTCTTCTTCAAGCCCCGCTCGGCCCTGCGGTCGGTGGCCCTGGCTTTCGGGCGCCCCGAGGCCGAGCTGAAGTCCGTGGCCCAGCGCATCGAGGGCTGGGGCTGGGCGGACCCGGACCGCAAGGACCTCGCGGCGCTCATGAAGCGGCCCTCGAGCCGCAGGAGCAGCGCCGCGGAGACCGAGGTCTGGCAGCGCATCCAGCACCAGGCCGCGCGGCTGGTGGGCCACTTCCACCAGCTCTCGGTGCATCCCGGGGGCACGGTGGTGACGCCCGGACCGCTGTGGGAGCACGCGCCCTTCCAGCCGGCCCCGGCGAAGGAGGGCGTCTCCGTCACGGCCTGGGACAAGGACGGCGTGGAGGCCTACGGGCTGGTGAAGATCGACCTGCTGGGCAACCGCAGCCTCGCGGTGATCCGGGACGCCTACGCCGTGCTCGGGGATCGCGTGCCCCGGGATCCCGGCACCCATTCCCGCAACGATCCCGAGACCCAGGCCCTGCTGGCCAAGGGCGACAGCATCGGCGTCTTCTACGTGGAGAGCCCCGCCACCCGCCAGCTCCAGCAGCGCGTCAAGAAGGGCGACTTCGAGACCCTGGTGATCCACAGCAGCCTCATCCGCCCGGCGGCCTACCACTGGGTGGACCGCTACGTGAAGCGCGCCCGGGGGGAGGAGGCCTACGCGCCCAGCCATCCGGTCTTCGCCAGCCTGCTGTCGGAGAGCTTCGGCGTCCTCATCTACCAGGAGGACGTCATCAAGGTGGGCGTGGAGCTCGCCGGGTGGAGCCACTTCGAGGCGGACCAGCTTCGGAAATTGCTGGGCAAGCCCGACTGCGCCCGCAAGCTGCCGAAGTTCGAGGCCCGCTTCCGGGAGGGCTGCGCGGCCCAGGGCGTGCCGGCCGCGGTCGTCGAGGAGGCCTGGGACATGATCCGCACCTTCCGGGGCTACTCCTTCTGCAAGCCCCATTCGGCCAGCTACGCCCAGGTGAGCTTCGAGAGCGCCTGGGTGAAGGCCCACCACCCGGCGGTCTTCTTCGCCTCGGTCATCACCAACCAGGGGGGCTTCTACCCGGCGGTGGCGTACCTGGGGGACGCGCGGCGCCACCGCCTCACGGTGCTGGGCCCCGACGCCAACCGCTCCCGCTGGGAGTTCCGCGCCGAGGGGGAGCAGGGCCTGCGGGTGGGCCTCATGCAGGTGAAGGGGGCGCGGCAGGCGGAGGTCGAGGCTCTGATCGCCGAGCGGGACGCCGGCGGACCCTTCGAAAGCCTGGAGGACCTGCTGCAAAGGGTGGATCTCTCGATCCCCACGGTGGAGGCCCTGGCCAGCGCCGGCGCCTTCGACCTCTGGGCGCCGGACGGGAACCGCGCCCGCCTGGCCTGGGCGCGGCTGGGCGGCGTGCCCCCCGGCGTGCGCCCGCGCCCCACGGACCTCTTCGACCGCGCGGACCTGGAGCTGGAGCTCATGTCCCTCACCCTCGAGCTGCACCCGGCGGCCCTGTACCGCGTGCGCAAGGGCGGCGGCCCGGACCGGGCGGCGGAGGCCGTGAAAACGGGACGGAAGCTGCGCTTCTGGGCCCTGGTGGTGGCGGAGAAGACGGTGCTGACCGAAGGGGGCGAGCCCATGCAGTTCGTGACCCTGGAGGACGAGACCGGCCTCGTGGAGGCCGTGGCCTTCCCCGACGCGTTCAGGAAGCGCCGCCGCCCCTACCGCGTGGGCGAGGTGCTGCCGGTGCAGGGCCGGGCCACCCGGCAGGACGGGCTGGCGGTGCTGGAGCTGGAGGGGTGAGGGCAGGGGCCGAACGCCTTGGACCCGGGCCGGCACAGCCCGTAGCATGGAGACCATGAGCCTCCATACGCGCTTCGAGCGCGCCTTCACCCATGTCCGCACGCGCCTCCGCCAGAGCCATCCGGCGGTGAAAAGCGTCACCTACCACATCCCCGCCGGCGCCGGCGCCACCCTGCGCGTGCTGGTGGGCGTCGTCATGGCGGGCTACGGCGAGGGCAGCTGGCGCCTGGACGCCTTCGACGTGGAGCAGGCGATCAAGGACGCCCTGAGCGAGGAGGGCCTGCCGGCCCCCACGGAGATCCTGTGGGCGAAGCCCGAGGACCTGGGCGGGGAGATGGCCCATCGCCACTTCTTCGCCAAGGTGGCTCCTTAGAGGGAAGGCGGGACCATGAAAGCCCTCCTGATTCTCGCCTGGACCTGCTTCGCCCTCGAGTGCGTCGTGCTGGTCATGATGCTCACCCACCGGGGCGGCGACGCGGCCTCGAAGGGGCTCGGGACCTTCTTCGCCCTCATGATGGGCGTGCCCATGGTGATCGCCGCGGGCCTGCTGGTCTGGGGCCAGCAGAGCGGCCGGAAGGGGCCAATGGTCGCCGGCGCCGCCCTCACCACGCTGCCGCTGACGATCGGACTGGTGCTCGGCGCGAAGGGCCTCGTGCGGAAGGCCGCGCGAAGCATCTCACTCTCGAAGCAGGGCCGCTTCGCCGACGGGCGGCTGACGGACCTCGCCCGGGCCATCGACCGGGGCGACCTGGACCGGGTGAAGGCGCTGCTCCAGGGCCCGCCGCCGGACTGGAAGGCCCGGGACGCCTTCGACCGCACGATCCTCGGCCACGCCGTGACCCGGGCCCTCGACTTCATGGACGGGAAGGACGCCCACGTCGAGGCCGTGCGCCTGCTGGCGAAGGCCGGCGCGTCCCCGGCGGAGGACGCCCTGCGCCCCAACGACGGCTCCTACGCGTCGTGGTACTCGCTGCTCAACACCGTGGCCGGCGACGGAAGCCCGCGGGGCCTGGCGGTGCTGGACATCCTCCTGGAGGCCGGCGCGGATCCGGACACCAGGTCCCAGTATGACGACCACAGCCTGCTCTTCGAGACCTGGATGACCGTGCCCAAGCTCGAGGTCTTCGCCAAGCACGGCGCCGACCTTCGCGCCCTCGACGGAAGGAGCGACCGGAAGGGCTACAGCCTCCTCATGAACGCCGTCGTCTACCAGCAGTGGGACAACGCCGCCTGGCTCCTCGCCCACGGCGTCTCGCCCGATGTGAAGGGCGCCGACGGCGCGACCGTGGACAGCCTGCTGAAGGAGGCCCGGGAGGCGGGGGTCGAGGAGGCGAAGGCGGTGGCGGAGGCGGTGGCGAAGGCGAGGGCGGCCGCGCGCTGACCTGAGGCGGGTCCGGCGGGGCGGGGAGCGCCTAAACCACCGCAGGTTCTGGCCGAAACCCTCGGACATGAGATTCCCAGGCCTTCGCGCCCTCTCCGCCTTCCTCGCCTTCCAGTTCCTCTGCGGCCAGGCCCATGAACTGGTCCACCACGGCACCGCCCGGCTGGTCTGCGGCGCCTGGGGCACGATGACCTTCGACTACTTCCATCTGCCCGAATCGGGGAAGGGCCACCCCCTGGCCCTGTGGTCCACCTTCGCCGGACCGGCCCTCACCTACGCCCTGATGCTGCTGAGCGCCTGGCTCATGGGCCGCGCCCGGAGCGACCGCTCCCGCGCCTTCGGCCTGCTGCTGTGCTTCGCCAACCTGCCCATGGGCCGGCTCGCCAGCGTGGTCACCGGCCACGGCGACGAGATGGTCCTCGCCCGGGCCTGGCTGGGCGGCCCCTGGGCCTGGCCCCTCGCCATCCTCCTGGCCCTGGCCCTGGTGGCGCCTCCCCTGGTGGCCGCCTGGAGGACCCTGCCCGGCCGCGGCCGCGGCTGGGCCTTCGCGGGCCTGCTGATGCTGCCCCTCCTGGCGGACGTGCTGTTGAAGCGGATGTTCCTCGCGCGGGTCATGCCCTTGGTGCCCGGGGAGCCGGTCTTCGGACTGCCGCCCTTCCTCATCGGCGTGGACCTCGCCTTCCTGCTGCTGGCCCTGCTGGTCCTGCCGCCCTGGCGGGTGACCTTCGGCCGCCAAGCGCAGGCCGCCTGAACGGACGCGGGTCCCCCTAAGCCGGATTTGTCTCCTCGGCGAAGGTTCCGGATCCGCGGAAGGCCCCTACACGGTCACCGCCTGCAGCTCCTCGAACCGCGCCTGGAAGAAGCGCAGGCTCTCGGGCTCGTAGACCATGCGCAGGCCCTTGACGCGGTCCCGGGTCTCGTAGAGCTCGATGCAGCTCTCGGCCACCACGTCCATGTGGAGGTTGGTGTACACCCGGCGCGGGATGGTGAGCCTCACCAGCTCGAGGGCCGGGCGGACGTGGTCATGGGTGCGCGGGTCGCGGCCGGCGCTGACGATGCCGCGCTCCATGGCCCGGACGCCGCTGTCCACGTAGAGGGCCGCGGCGAGGGCTTGGGCGGGGAACTCGTCCTGGGAGAGGTGGGGCAGGAAGCGCCGGGCGTCGAGGAAGACCGCGTGGCCGCCGATGGGCCGGACGATGGGGATGCCCGCCGCCTGGAGCTGGCCGCCCAGGTATTCCACCTGGCGGACGCGGCTGGCGATGTAGTCGTCCTCCACCATCTCGCGCATGCCCTGGGCCAGGGCCTCCATGTCGCGGCCCGCGAGGCCGCCGTAGGAGGGCATGCCTTCGAAGACCACCACCAGCTCCTTGGCGCGGCGGAAGAAGTCGTCGTCGTTGGTGGCGAGGAAGCCGCCGATGTTCACCAGGTTGTCCTTCTTGCTGGACATGGTGCAGCCCTGGCCGTAACTCATCATCTCCCGGAGGATCTGGCGGACCGGGACGTCGCGGTAGCCCTCCTCCCGCTGCTGGATGAAGTAGCAGTTCTCGATGGCGCGGGTGGCGTCGAAGATGATCGGAAGGCCGTGCCTGTCCGCCCAGGCGGCCAGCTCGCGGAGGTTGGCCATGCTGAAGGGCTGCCCGCCGGCCATGTTCACGCAGGGGGCGATGTTCAGGTAGGCGATGCTCTCCGCGCCCTTCTCGTCCACCAGGCGCTGCAGCTTCGCGAGGTCCACGTTCCCCTTGAAGGGGGCGTCGCTCCACGGGTCCTTGGCCTCGTCCACGATGCAGTCGTAGAAGATGCCCCCGGCCCGCTCCACGTGGGCGCGGGTGGTGGTGAAGTACATGTTCATGGGCACGTACTGCCCGGGCTTGATGCGGATCTGGCTGGTGATGTGCTCGGCCGCGCGGCCTTGGTGGGTCGGCACGAGGTGGCGGAAGCCGTAGATTTCCCGCATCGCGGCCTCGAGCCGGTAGAAGCTGCGGGCGCCCGCGTAGGCCTCGTCCCCGCGCATCATGGCGGACCACTGGGCGTCGCTCATGGCAGTGGTGCCCGAATCCGTGAGCAGGTCGATGTACACATCCTCGCTCCGGAGGAGGAAGGTGTTGTAGCCGGCCTCCCGGATCGCGGCCTCGCGCTCCTCGCGGGTGGTCATGCGCAGGGGCTCGACCATCTTGATCTTGTAGGGCTCGGCGATGGTTCTCGGCTTCATGGCGGGCTCCTTTCCTGGCGTGGACGGGATGAGCCAATGGTAGGAATCCGAGCGGGCAATCCGATTTCAAATATTGCGTTAATCTTCGAGAAATACGCAATAATGTTGCGTATTTTAAGTGAAGGAGATTCCATGCAGCGCGCGGAATTCGACGCCATCGACCACCGCATCCTCGACATCCTGCAGCGCGAGGGAAGGATCCCGAACCAGGAGCTCGCCGAGCGGGTGGCCCTGTCCCCCGCGCCCTGCCTGCGGCGGGTGCGCGCGCTGGAGGAGGCCGGCGTCATCCGGCGCTACGCGGCCCTCCTGGAGCCCCGGAAGGTGGGGCTCGGCATGATGTCCTTCGTCACGGTGAAGCTGGAGAAGAAGGGGAAGATGCCCGCG
>JABLTH010058718.1_pt1 | contig 61073 bp, 49 predicted proteins | sample 7875711 | NCBI WGS metagenome assembly JABLTH01 (sample SAMN14941262, study PRJNA633318) | bioreactor metagenome | isolation source: bioreactor | place: China | collected 2019-03-05 | reverse complement strand
TGCGCCTCGCACCGTCGGGAGCCCTGGCCGAGCTCGATGGAGTCGTCGAGGGCCTGGAAATTCCCTTCGCCGAAGCCCATGTCGCGACCAAGCCGCGCCTCGATGTCGCGGGGCGCAGGGAGCAGGGAGCAGGAAAGACCGGGGAAGGGGCTCCGGCCGAGGGGAACAGGGGCTTCGGCGACCCGGTCAGAGCACGCCGCGGCGCTTCTGGTCGAGCTCGATGGAGTCGTAGAGGGCCTGGAAGTTGCCCTCGCCGAAGCCCATGTTCCCCCGTCGCTGGATGATCTCGAAGAAGAGCGGCCCGATCTGGTCCTCGGTGAAGATCTGCAGCAGGTAGCCGGTGCTGTCGCCGTCGATCTGCACGCCCAGCTCCTCGGCGGTCTCCAGGCTCTCGCGCACGGTGTAGCCGCTCGCCGCGATGCGGCCGGGCAGCAGCTCGTAGTAGGTCTTGGGCACACGGAGGAACTTGAAGCCCTGGTCGTTCAGCGTGCGCAGGGTGTGGAAGATGTCGTTGGTGCTCATGGCGATGTGCTGCACGCCCTGGCCCCGGTGGCGCTTCACGTACTCCTGCACCTGGCTCTTCTCGTCCGTGGGCTGGTTGATGGGGATGATCACCCTGTTGTTGCTGGACTGGACGACCTTGGAGTCCAGGCCCGTGCCCAGGGCCCCCCGGATGTGGAATTCCCGGGTCACCACGAAGCCGTAGACCTTCTCGTAGAAGGCCACCAGGGCCTCCATCTCCTCGGGGCCCACGTTGTTGGTGAGGTGGTCCACCCGCACGAGGCCGGGGTCGCAGAAGGCCGGCGCCGGGTCGGGCTGGAGGCCCGGCCAGAAGCCCGAAGGCTCGCCCCTGCGCTCGACGAGGTAGTTCCAGACATCCCCCAGGCCCTGGATGGCGCCGAAGCGAACGGTGCCGCCGCCCAGGGTGTGGGTCTCGGGCTCCAGGCGGACCTGGGCGCCCCGGGCCCTGGCCTCGGCCATGGCCAGGTCCAGGTCCTCCACTTCGAAGTTCAGGGCGCAGACGCCCTCGTCATGGGCCTGGAAGTAGCGGCCGGGATGGGTGCTCGCATCGGCCTCGAAGATCAGGATGTCCATCCGCTGCTGGCGGAGGTGGACCACCTTGCCCCAGGCGTCCGAGCCGCTGGCGACGCGGGCGAAGCCGAGCTTGCGGTACAGGGGCTCGAGGCGGGCGATGGAACCCGTCATTTGGAAATGGTCGATGCGGACCAGCCCGAGCGGATTGGTGGCCTGCTGGGCCTTCACCTCGGACAGGGCGAAACTGGGCGTGGACATGGGGCCTCCTGCGTCACAATCCAGAATTGGTCATGGATCTCGTGACAGGTGTCACAGCACGGCCGGAGGATTTGCTTAAGACCCTGCGATCCGAAATGAAGCAGGGCCCGCGAGGCGGGCCCTGGCTTCGAACGCGGTCCGGTCAGCTGAGGCTGGTGGCGATCACGCGCTCCATGGTGAAGAACTCGAGGATGTCGCCTTCCTTGAGGTCGTTCCATCCGTCGACTCCGATGCCGCAGTCCAGCCCGTTCTTCACCTCGTGCACGTCCTCCTTGAAGCGTTTGAGGCTGGAGAGGGATCCCGTGTGGAGGACCTCGCCGCCGCGCTTGACGCGGACCTTGTAGCCCTTCTGGACCTTGCCCTCGGTGACGAAGGAGCCGGCGATGGCGGTGCGGCCGATCTTGAAGATCTGGCGCACCTCGGCCTGGCCCTGGACCGTCTCCTTCTCGGTGGCGTCCAGGAGGCCCACCATGGCCGCTTCGATCTCCTCGGTGACCTTGTAGATGATGTCGTGGAACCGGATGTCCACGCCCTCCTCCTGGGCCAGCTCCTCGGCCTTGCGCTCGGGCTTGGTGTGGAAGGCGATGATGATGGCCTTCGAGGCCTCGGCCAGCAGCACGTCGTTCTCGTTCACCGTGCCCACCGCGGCGTGGATGATGCGCGTGCGCACCTTCTCGGTGCTGAGCTTCTCCAGCTGGCCCACGAGGGACTCCACGGAGCCCTGGGTGTCCGCCTTGATGATGAGGGGCAGCTCTTTGACCTGGCCCTCCTTCATGGTGCTGAAGATGTTCTCGAGCGTGACGCGCTGCTTGGCCAGCGCGGCGGCCTTGAGCTTCTCCTGGCGGAACTGGACGATCTGGCGGGCCTTGCCCTCGTCCTCCACGATCTGGAAGTTGTCCCCCGCCGAGGGCACGCCCTCGAACCCGAGGATCTGCACGGCGGTGGAGGGCCCGGACTCGTTCACGCGCTCGCCGAGGTCGTCGAACATCGCGCGCACGCGGCCCATGGTGGCGCCGGCCACGAACACGTCTCCCTGGCGCAGGGTGCCGTTCTGGATGAGCACCGTGGCCACGGCGCCGCGGCCCTTGTCCAGGCGGCCTTCCAGGATCGAGCCGGCGGCGGGGCAGTCGTAGACCGCCTTGAGCTCCTTGAGGTCGGCCACCAGGAGCAGGGTCTCCAGCAGCTCGTCGAGGCCCTGGCGCGTCTTGGCGGACACGTGGACCGCCGGGACGTCGCCGCCGTAGGCCTCGGTCTGGACGCCGTGCTGGAGCAGGCCCTGCTGGACCTTGTCCGGGTTGGCGCCGGGCTTGTCGATCTTGTTGACGGCCACCACCAGTGGAACCTCCGCGGCCTTGGCGTGGTTGATGGACTCCACGGTCTGGGGCATCACGCCGTCGTCCGCCGCCACCACGAGGATGGCGATGTCCGTGACCTTGGCGCCCCGGGCGCGCATCTTCGTGAAGGCCTCGTGGCCCGGGGTGTCCAGGAAGACCACCTGGCGCATCTCCCCGGTGTTGGGGTCCTTCACGTCCACGTGGTAGGCGCCGATGTGCTGGGTGATGCCGCCGGCCTCGCCCGCGGCGACCTTGGTCTTGCGGATGGCGTCCAGCAGCGAGGTCTTGCCGTGGTCCACGTGGCCCATGATGGTGACCACGGGGGAGCGGGGCAGCTTCTCGCCCTGCACCTCGCCGCCCTCCTCGGCGGTCATCTGCACGTCCTCCTCGAAGGAGACGATGTCGGCAAGGTAGCCGAACTCCCGGGCGATCTCCTTGGCCAGCTCGGTGTCCAGGGGCTGGTTGATGGTGGCGAAGATGCCCCGGTGGAGCAGCTTGGCCATCACGTCCTTGGCAGCGCGGTTGCACTTCTCGGCGAGCTCCTTGACCGTCACGCCCTCGGAGAGCATGACGATCCCGATCTCGTCCTCGACGAACTCGGTGGCCACCATCTGGGCCCGGGAGCGGGGCTGGCGCAGCTTGAGCTCGAGCTCCTGCTCCTCCTTGGTGAAGGTGCCCTTCTTCTTCTTGCCGGTGACATGGGCGCCCCGGCCGGGGCCTTTCTGGCTGTTGGGGTCGATGGGTCCGGGAGCGCCGCCCAGTCCGGGGCCGCGGCCGCCGAATCCGGGCCGGCCCGGCCCGCCGGGACCGCGTCCGGGTCCGCCGGGACCGCGTCCGGGACCGCCGGGTCCTCGTCCCGGACCGCCGGGTCCGCGTCCGGGACCGCCGGGTCCGCGCGCGGGCCCGCCGGCCGGGCGGGCCTGGGGGAGCTGGATGTAGCGGGCCGGCGCCTGGGGCCGCGGCGCGGGGGGCGGGGTGTCGGACATCTTCAGGCGGCTGAAGCCCTGGTCCGGCTGGAGCTGGGACACCGTCGGCAGCGCCGAAAGCCGCTTGGCCGTGGGGGAGGGCTCATGGCGCACCTCGCCCTTCCCGGTGTTGCTGGCCATGGGCAGGACCTTGCGCTCCTGGGCGGGCATGCCGGAGCGCTGGATCTGGGAGGACCGGGGCAGGACGGCGGGGGCCTTGGCCGGAGCCTGGCCTGGGGCGGCGGGGGCCGCGGCCCCCTGGGCGGGGGCCGGCGCGGCCGGAGCCCCGGGGCGCTGGATCACCGCCTTCGCGCCGGGTTCAGGGCGCAGCCCGGCGGGCTTCGCCTGGGGGAGCTGGATGTAGCGCGCGGGCTCCTGGGGCTTGGCGGGGGCGGCCGCCGGGGCTTGGGAGATGCGCAGCTTCGAGAAGCCGGGCTCGGCAGGAGCGGGCGGAGTCGGGACGGCCGCGGGCTTCGCGTGCTCGGCCTTCGCCTCGGCGGCCGGAGCCGGAGGAGCGGCCGGGGCCTCGGGGGCCGCCGGGGCCGGAGCCTCGGCGACGGGAGGCGCTGCCTGGGCCGGCGCGGGCGCCTCGGCCTTCTTCACGAGGACCGGCGGGGCCTTGGGCTCGGGCTTCGGCCCTTCGGGGGCGGGCGGCTCGGGGGCGGCCTTGACGATCTTCACGCCGGTGGTGGGGCGGTGGAGCGCGAGGGGAGTCTCCTCGGCGCCCCGGGCCTTGGGATCCAGGATGCGGCGCAGCTGCGCGGCCTGGTCCTCGCTCAGGTTCGAGCTGTGGCTCTTGCCGGTGACGCCCATGCGCTTCTCGAGGGCTTCGAGAACCGCCTGGTTGGAGACGCCGAGCTCTTTGGCGAATTGGTTGATGCGGAGCATGAACGCGGGATCCTCGGGTGGTTGGGCGTGGGAATGGGCGCGGCGGATAGGTGCCTCAGCCGCCGAATTTCTCGTGGGCGGCGTCCAGGAGGCGGATGGCCAGATCCTGGTCCACGCCGTCCACGGCCATCAAGGCCTCGGCCGTGGCGTTGACCAGGGCCTTGGCGTCGGGGAAGCCGGCCTCGGCGAGGCGGGCCGCCAGGGACTCGTCCAGGCCGTCCACCGCCAGCTCGTCCTGGAGGGTCGAGGCCGGGGCGGCGGGTTCGGCCGAGGCGGGGGCGAGGTCCGGGAGGTCGCGGCCCAGGGCGGCCTCGGCCTCCCGGCGCTTCTCCTGCTCGCTGCGGACGTCGATGTTCCAGCCGGTGAGCTTGGCGGCGAGGCGCACGTTCTGGCCGCGCTTGCCGATGGCGATGCTCAGCTGCTCGTCGTCCACCACCACCTCGACGCGGCGGCTCTCCAGGTCGGTGACCACGACCCGGATGGCCTTGGCGGGGTTCAGCGCGTTGGCGATGAACTGCGACGGGTCGTCGTCGTAGCGGACGATGTCGATCTTCTCGTTCTTCAGCTCGCGGATGATGGCCTGCACGCGGGAGCCCTTGAGGCCCACGCAGGCGCCCACGGGATCCACGTCGGGATCGATGCTCTGCACGGCCACCTTGGCGCGGTCCCCGGCCTCGCGGACGCAGGAGCGGATCACCACCGTGCCGTCATGGATCTCGGGCACCTCGCTCTCGAAGAGCTTCACGAGGAGCCGCGGATCGGTGCGGCTGACCTGGACCTGGGGGTCCTTGGCGCTCTTGTCCACCGAGCTGATGACCACCTTGATGCGCTGGCCCTTGTCGAAGCGGTCCCCGCGCAGGGCCTCCGAGCGGCGCAGCATGGACTCCACGCGGTCGATCTCGAGGATGATGGCGCTCTTCTCGAAGCGCTTCACCTCGGCCACCACCACCTCGCCGATGCGGTTCACGAACTCGTTGTAGATGCGCTCGCGCTCGGCCTCGCGGACCTTCTGCACCAGCACCTGCTTGGCGGCCTGGGCGGCGATGCGGCCGAGCTGCGTGGTGTCCTGGGGCAGCCACAGGGTGTCGCCCTCGGCGGCCTCGGGGTTGAGCTCCTGGGCCTCCTTCAGGCTGATCTCCAGGTCCTCCTCCTCCACCTCGGGGACCACGACCTTCAGGGCGTAGACGTGGAACTCGCCGGTCTCCCGGTCCATCTGGGCCTGGAAGTTTCCGTAGAAGTCCATCCCCTGGAAGTACTTCTCCGCGGCCTTGACGAGGGCCTCCTCCACGGCGCGGTACACCTCCTCCTCGGGGATGCCCTTCTCCGCGGCGATCATCTTCACGCTGTCGAAAAAGCTGGTTGCTACCGTTGCCATCGGGTCATTCCTCCACGGCGGGGCTTGTCTCTACCCCGCCTAGATCAAAGTCCGCGTCCGGCGGACCGGTGAGCACCGCCTGGACGTGTTTGGCGGGCGGGGTCTTGGCCTCGTCGAAGGGGGCCAGACGGGCTTTCTGGATCGCGTCCAGGGGGATGGTCTTGAGGACGCCGTCCTCCTCGAGGGTCACGTCGGCGTCGCTGCAGGGGCCGATCCAGCCCTTGAAGCGCTTCTGGCCCTGGAGGGGCAGGCGGGTCTGGATGCGGCAGAGGCGGCCGGCGAAGCGCCGGAAGTGGCCGGCCTTCACCAGGGGCCGCTCCATGCCGGGGCTGCTGATCTCAAGAGCCACCTCCTCCCGCAGGTCCGGGAACTCCACGTCCAGCCAGGCCACCAGGCCGTCGTTGGCGGCCACGCAGTCGTCCAGGGTGACCTTCCGCCTGGAGGCCTCGGCGTCCAGGTGGTCGATGTAGAGCCGCAGGACCGTGTCCCGTCCCTCCTTGGCCTGCTCCGCCAGGACGAGCTCGAAGCCCAGGAGGCCGAGCTGGCGCTCCAGGGCGGGCTGCATCTTGGTGAGGTTGAGGGGCATCGGGGGCGGGATCCTTCGGGAGGGCCAAAACAAAAAAGGCGGGTCGAACCCACCCGTCGAGGCTTCCCCGCCTTGGACTGCGTGGCCGGGGAGGCCTTGGCCGAATTCAATCCTCAAGGCTATCCCTGGAGCCCTTGAAGTTCAAGGACAGGAAGGGGAGGGGTGGGAAGACATCCAGGTTCGTGACGGGATTCACCTCTGCCTTCCGGCCCCGCGAGGCCGGATGATCCAATGGGACCGCGGAGGATCCCATGGCGCAGGTGCTGGACGGCAAGGCGGTGGCGGACCACCTCCTGGACGAGGTGCGGCGGGGCGTGGAGGCCCGGAAGGCCCGGGGCCTGAGGGCCCCCTGCCTGGCGGTGGTACTGGTGGGGGACGACCCGGCGAGCCAGGTCTACGTCCGGGGCAAGGTGAAGGCCTGCGCCCAGACCGGCGTCACCAGCCGCGAGCACCTGCCCCCGGCCTCCATGACCCAGGCCGAGCTGGAGGCGCTCATCGACCAGCTCAATGCGGACCCGGAGGTGGACGGGATCCTGGTGCAGCTGCCCCTCCCGAAGCACCTGGACGCCAAGGCGGCCCTCCACCGGATCTCGCCCCCGAAGGACGTGGACGGGTTCCATCCCCTGAACCAGGGCCTGCTGTTCGAGGGGCTGCCCGGCCTGCGCCCCTGCACCCCCAGCGCCGTGATGCGCATGCTGGAGATCCACGGGGTGGAGTTGAAGGGCAGGCGCGCCGTGGTCCTCGGGCGCAGCGAGATCGTGGGCAAGCCCATGGCGCTGATGCTCCTGGAGAAGCACGCCACCGTCACCATCGCCCACAGCCGCACCGTGGACCTTCCGGGGCTCTGCCGGGAGGCGGACCTGCTGGTGGCCGCCATCGGCCGGCCCGGCTTCGTGGAGGGCTCCTGGATCAAGCCCGGCGCCGTGGTGGTGGACGTGGGCATCAACCGGGTGGACGACCCTGAGGTGGCCGGGCGGATCTTCGCCGCCGAGCCCGCCAAGCTCGAGCAATTCCGGGCCAAGGGATCGGTCCTGTGCGGGGACGTGCGGTTCGGCGAGGCCATGGCGGTGGCAGGGGCGGTGACGCCGGTTCCCGGTGGCGTCGGCCCGCTCACCATCGCGGGGCTCCTGCTCAACACGCTGCAGGCTTCCGAGGCCCGCTAGGTCGGGCTTCCAACGGGCACCCGATGATGCCGGCCGGGCGGTGGGGCTCTAAATTATTAAATAGAGGCTATTTGGCTGCGGGATGTTTTTGCATCCTTTAACACCAGGTCCGGGCGGGCCCTGCGGATAATCCTCCAACCACCCCGATCACAGCCCCGGATTCCGGCCGGTTCCCCTCCCGCCGCTTCCCCAGGAGGCCTGCCATGGCCCTGCCCGCCCGTTCCCTCCCCCGCCTCGCGGCCCTCCTGGCCGGGGCCACGTTCCAGGCCTTCGCCCAGGCCCCCGCCGAGCCCCTGGTCCAGGCCCGGGCCGCCGCGGCCCTGGACCGCCTGATGGCGATGCGTCCCTCCCTGGGCCTGGATGAACGCCACACCTTCCGGCTCCGGACCTCCCACGGCGACGAGCTGGGCTTGACCCACGCTCGCCTCGAACAGCGCTACCAGGGCCTGCGGGTCTGGGGGGCCGAGGCCATCGCCCACACCGGCCCTGAAGGGGAGCCGCTCGCCCCGACCCTCGCCCTTCGGGGGGACATCGATCTGAACACCACCCCCAGCATGGAGGCCAGCGAGGCCCTGGCCAGGGTCCATGGCGAACTCGCCCCGTCCGGCCCCTACGCGGGCGAGCCCCGTGTCGAGCTCGTGGTCTATCCGGATGTTGTTCGGGCGCCCCGGCCCGGACTGAGGCACCAGGACTGGGACAGGCTGGACGCCACGGCCTTCACCGCGGTGGTGCGCCGCTACGTGCTCGCCTGGCACGTGCACGCCGAGATCGAGAACCCGGGGGACATCCGGCACGTGGACGTCCTGGTGAACGCCCACACCGGCGCGATCCTCGACCGCTGGGAGAGCCTCCACACCTCGGCCGCCACCGGGACGGGGCGGAGCCAGTACAGCGGCACCGTGGCCCTGGCGACGAACACCGCCGGCAGCGGCTACGAACTCCGGGACACCACCCGGGCCGCAACCGGATTCAACGAGGTCCGCGACATGAACCACGCGACCTCCGGGACCGGCGCCCTCTACACCGACGCGGACAACACCTGGGGCGACGGCCTCGACTACAAGGAGGATCCCGAACCCACCACGTCGGCCAACGGGCAGACGGTGGCCGTGGACGCGGCCTTCGGCCTCCAGTCCACCTGGGACATGTTCCGGAACGTGCTGGGCCGGCATGGGATCGACGGCCAGGGGAGCCCGGTGTACGCCCGCGTCCACTTCGACAGCGGCTACGACAACGCCTTCTATTCCGACAACTGCCGCTGCCTCACCTTCGGCGACGGGACCCGGCGCCTGCCCTACACCCCCGTGGACATCGTGGGCCACGAGTTCAGCCACGGCGTCTGCTCCGCCACAGCCGGGCTGATCTACAGCAAGGAATCCGGAGGCCTCAACGAGTCCAACTCGGACATCTTCGGGGTGATGACCGAGTTCTATGTCCGCGGCGCCAACGGCCAGGGGAGCGTGCTGCCCGACGCGGGCGGGAACTGGACCCAGGGCGAGCAGATCGCCACGGCCGCGGCCCCCCAGTACCGGCGCATGTACAAGCCCAGCCTGGACGGGAAGAGCGCCGACGCCTGGAGCCCCACCCTGGCCAGCCTCGACGTGCACTACAGCTCAGGTCCGATGAACCGCTGCTTCTACTTCATGAGCCAGGGGGCGACCGTCACCGGCGACACGTCCACCGCCTACCTCCCCCAGGGCATGGCCGGGATCGGCAACCAGAAGGCCGCGAAGATCTGGTACCGAGCCCTGACCACCTACATGACCCCCGCCACGGACTACGCCGGCGCCCGCATCGCCTGCATCCAGGCGGTCCGCGACCTCCATCCCCTCTCCGGGCCCGAGGAGGTCGCGGTCTGGAACGCCTTCGCGGGCATCAACGTGGGCGGCCCCTGGGCCGGTCCGGACCAAGCCCCGGTCGTGACGGTCGCCGAGAGCGGGTCCAAGGGGACCCTCACCTTCAGCGCCACCGCCAGCGACGACAAGGGCGTGGCGAAGGTGGACTTCCTGCTGAACGGCGCCGTGGTGGGCACGAAGACCGCCGCGCCCTATGCGATGACCTACGACTCCCTGATGGAGGACGACGGGACGCACACCCTCACGGCCCGGGCCACGGACACCGCGGGCCTCTACACGAACGCCTCCATGGCTTTCACCATCGCCAACGGCCAGCTCCTCCGGAACGCATCCTTCGAGAAGGGCTACGGGGTGGGCTGGTCCAACACGACCGGGATGCAGATCGGCGCCATCCTCAACACCCCCTCCTACGACGGGACCAAGTGCGCGAAATTCTGCGGCAGCGGTTCCGCCATGAGCGTGCGCCTCTTCCAGGCGGTCTCGATCCCTTCCGATGCGACCGCCGCCACCCTCAGCTTCGCCCTGCGGGTGGAGACGAAGGAGACCTCGACCGCCGCCCGGGACACCTTCGCGGTCCAGGTCCGCGACGCCTCGGGCGCATCGGTCCTGGCCAACCTGGCCACCTACAGCAACCTGGACGCTTCGGCTGCCTGGGCCATCAAGGCCTTCGACCTGAGCGCCTTCCGGGGGCAGACGGTCCAGGTCTCCTTTCTGGGCACGGAGGATGCGGCCATCTCCACCGGATTCCTGCTGGACAAGGTGACCCTCATCGCCGCGGGTGGAGGCGCCCCGGACACCACCGCGCCTTCGGTGTCCGCCACCGAGAGCGGATCCAGCGGCGTCATCGCCCTGGCCGCCACCGCATCGGACAACGTGGGGGTCACCAAGGTGGAGTTCCACCTGGACGGGGCGCTGGTGGGAACGGACACCACCGCGCCCTACGGACTCTCCCTGGACTCGACCTCCCTCGCCAACGGCAGCCACAGCCTCGTGGCCAAGGCCCATGACGCCGCAGGGAACATCGGGACCTCGGCCCCGGTGGCCTTCTCCATCAGCAACGCCGCACCGGACACCACGGCGCCCGCGGTCAGCGCCTCCGAATCGGGCTCCAGCGGCAGCATCACCTTTTCGGCGACCGCGACGGACAATGTGGGGGTGGCGAAGGTCGAATTCCACGTGGACGGCGTGCTGAAGGGCGTCGACACCGCCGCGCCCTGGAGCCTCGCCTTCGATTCCACCTCATTGTCCAACGGCAGCCATACGCTGATTGCCAAGGCCTACGATGCCGCGGGCAACATGGGGACATCCGCCGGCGTGGCCTTCAGCGTCAGCAACGTCGTCTCCACCACCTTCAACGAGGTCGAAGGCAATGGCAGCCTCGCCACGGCCAATGCCGCCGGCGACGGGGTCACCAAGATCGTGGGATACGTCGGGAACAGCACGGACCAGGACTTCTTCCGAATCAATGTCGCCCCCGGCAGGACGGTCACGGTGAACATGACGGGTCCCGCCCTCGACTACGACCTCTACCTGCTGGGCAGTTCCGGGAGCGTGCTGAAGAGCAGCGCGGGAAGCACGGCCACGGAATCCGTCTCCTACACCAACACCACCGCCGCGACGGCCACGTACTACCTCAAGGTCCTGGGATGGAGCGGCGCCTATTCCGCCACCGCGCCCTACAGCCTTGCGCTCGTGCGGTGAGGCCGGCTCCGCGGCCCGGCCCGGGTTTCCGACCGCCGGACTCCGGGGAGCGCCCGCCCGTCCTGCTGGCGGAGGAAGGCAGGGCTGCCCCTTCCGCCCGGCGCTAGAATCGAGGCTCCATCCCCGGGATTCCCATGCTTCGCCGCCTGCGCGCCCTCCTGCCGCCTTCCTTTGCCCTCCTCGTCCTGGCGCTGGCCCTGGCCTGCGGCGGGGGAGGCGGCGGGGGCGGGGGCACGTCGGCGCCCACCACCGGCTCCCTCGCCCTCACCGTGACCGGATTGCCGAACCTGCTCGGGGCCTCCGTGCGGGTGTCCGGCCCCGGAGGCTTCTCCCAGCAGGCCCAGGGCAGCAGCACCTGGACCGGCCTGACCCCCGGCAGCTACACCATCACGGCGTCGCCGGTGGCCACCTACCTCCCGAGCGTCGCCGTCCAGTCCGCCACCGTCACCGCGGGCCAGACCGCCTCGGTGACCGTGACTTACATCCCCCAGCCCGTGGCGGTGAGCGTGAGCCCAAGCAACGCCAAGGTGGGGACGGGCATGAGCGTCCAGTTCAGCGCCAGCGTCACGGGGAGCGCGGACACGGCCGTCCTGTGGTCCGTGGACGAGGGGGCCGCGGGGGGATCGATCACCCCCCAGGGCCTCTTCACGGCTCCCAACGCCCCCGGCACCGTGCACGTGCGGGCCACCTCCCACGCGGACGGCACCAAGGCCTCGGTGGCGGTGGTGACCGTGAGCGCCTCGGGGGGCTTCCACATCAGTCCCGCCGTGGTCCAGGTGGCCCCCGGGACCGCCTACGACTTCGTGGCCTACGATGACGCCACGCCGGTCACGGCGGTGACCTGGAGCGTGCCCCCCGCGGGCGGAACCATCAGCGCCACGGGCCGCTTCGTGGCCGGGCCGACGCCGGGGCAGGTCACCATCACCGCGACGCTCACCGCCACGGGCCAGGCCACCACGGCCATCGCGGTGGTCACCAGCACTGTCTCCTTCGGCCTCTATGGCCTCTTCGACCTGGACCCCCTCTTCCCTTGCGATGGGGCCCACTATTCGTGGTCCCTCGAGCCGGCGGGCGTGGACCGCACCGTGGCCTTCGAGGTGGTCGGCATGCCCGGGTTCGGGACCTTCCACGACATGGGCTGGTACCGCATCTATACCCCCGGCGCCACGCCGGGGGCCTACACCGTGCGGGCCACGCCGGCGGCGGATCCCTCCAAGGCCGCGACGCGCCCCTTCAGCGTGGTGGCGGCCCCGGCGGTGCCGGCCTTCCAGGCCACGGGGGCCCCGCTGCGCAGCCGCATCGACCACGCCGCCGCGGTCCTGCCCGACGGCCGCGTGCTCCTCGCCGGCGGCTACGGCGGGAACCCCGGCGCCTACCTCGCGGCGTTGGAGGTCTACAACCCCGGCCCGGGCACCTTCGCCGCCCTGGCCCCGGGCCTGGCGACGGCCCGCATTGCGCCCGCCGCCGTGGCCCTGGACGCGAACCGCGTGCTGGTCTGCGGGGGCCAGACCGACTACGACGCCGCCGCGGACAGCGCGGAAGTGGTGAACGTCCAGACGGGCGCCGTGACGCCCGCGGCCAACGCCATGCGGTCCCGCCGCGTGGGGCACCGGGCGACGCTCCTCACCACGGGCCCCCGGGCGGGCCAGGTGCTGGTGACGGGGGGCATGACCAAGCCCTACTTCTACGGCGACCCCACCGCCACCGCCGACCTCTTCGACCCGGCCACGGGGCTCTTCTCGCCGGCAGGCCCGAACATGGCCGCGGCGAGGGTCTACCACACTGCCACGCGGCTGGCCGACGGCCGGGTCCTGGTGGCCGGGGGCTATCCCCCTTCCGGCCAGTGGGACATCGCGGAATCCGCGGAACTCTATGATCCGGCCACCGGCACCTTCGCCCGCACGACGGGGAACTTGAAGAACCCGCGCTACGGACACGCCGCGACGCTGCTGGCCAACGGCAAGGTGCTGCTGACGGGCGGCGAGACCCAGAGCGAGGACTCCGATGCCTGCGAGGTCTTCGATCCCGCCACGGGGACCTTCACGTCCGTGGCCTCCATGCTGCGGAACCGCCAGCACCACACGGCGACCCTCCTCCCCGACGGACGGGTCCTGGTGGTGGGCGGCGATGCGAGCTACCACTACCACGGCACCGCCGAGGTCTATGACCCGGGGGCCAACACCTGGACCTGGTACGGACGGATGGCTGGCCCGCGGTCCCGTCATGTCGCGGTCCCCCTCCCCAATGGCAAAGTGCTGGTCACCGGGGACCTGGACAACGCCAGCGCCCCCACGGCAGAGATCTCCAACTGAGCCGCCTGCCTCCATTGTGACGGCGGCCACGGCATCTCCCGGGCCGCCGGGGCCGGCGGAGGCCATCCTCGGGATGGCGTCGTCCAGCGAGGAGCCGCATTGAGCCTGCCCGACGAATCCCTCGGTGCGATCCCGGAGGCGGTGCTCCGGTTGCCGAAGCTGCTGAGCCCCTTTACTCCCACGATCTACATCCACGGGGAGATCGACCAGGCCCTCTCCCGGAGCTTCGTCGAGGCCCTGGAGGAACTCCGCTTCGGCCGCCAGGTGACGGCGGCCCTCCTCGACATCGCCAGCGACGGCGGGGACTACTTCGCCCTGGCCACCATGCTCAGCGCCATGGCGGGCTCCCGGCTCCCCCTGGCGACCTTCGCGTCCGGGCACGCCTTCAGCGCCGCGGCGGTGCTCCTCAGCGCGGGGCGCCGGGGGGCGAGGTTCATGAGCCCCTACGGGGCGGCCATGATCCACGGGATGATCACCGCCCATCCCCCCCAGGGCGTCGAGGAGGTCGCCGGCCAGACCAAGTTCGAGGAGAAGCTGAACCGCAACCTCATGGGGGTCTTCGCCCGGAACTGCGGAAGCACCCTGAAGCAGCTCGAAGCCCAGATCCGCGCGGGCGGAAGCCGGGCCCTCTGGCTGCTCCCGGAGCAGGCCAAGGCCCTGGGCCTCGTGGACCACATCGGCATCCCCTCCGTGACCCAGCAGGTGAGCTACGACCTGGAGGGGCTGAAGGTGTGAGGAAGGGCCGCCGGCAGGCCCACGGGGAGCCGGTGGTCGAACCCGGCCTCTTCCCTCTCCGATGGAACGCTCTCCGCAACTTCGCCGTGGACGTGCTCTCTCGATTCGAGCTTCGGGTGCTTCCCTTCGCTCTTACACTTGCTCGCAGGCCCAGGGGGCTCGACCGGGTGGAGGACGCGAGATGAGCGAGGCCGCCTCGGAACGTTTCGAAGGGCTGCGGGACGCCTGGAACCGGTGGGGCTGCTTCGTGACCCTGGGCTTGGCGGTGCTGCTGCTGTTCGGGGGCGTCTGGATGGTGCGGCGGGACCACGCGCCGAGGGTGGGGTCCGACGTCCGCGCCGTCGCGTTCCTGGACGCGGAGGGCCGCCGTCGCACCCTTGGGGAATTGGTGGGCCGCCCGGTGGTGGTGGACGTCTGGGCCACATGGTGCCCCCCCTGCCGGGAAAGCCTGCCGGAACTGGTGAAGCTGCAGGCGGCGGCGGGGGACCGCTATGCGGTGATCCCCCTGTCCGTGGACGAGGGTGGATTCAAGGTCGTGGCCCCCTTCCTCGCGCGCCAGGGACTACCCCTGTCGGCCTTCGTCCCCGAGAGCCGGGCAGCCCTCGAACCCTTCGGTCCGGTGTCGATGATCCCGACCACCGTGCTGGTGGGTGCGGACGGGAAACTGGTGACCCGATGGTCCGGGTTCTACCCCGGGAGGACCGAAGCCGAGTTGCAGAAGCTGCTCCGGCGCTAGGATCTCCCCACGCCGGACCTCGACCCCCCATGCCCTGGAAGCCCTCCCTGCGCCCGGACGCAGACCCCTTCGCGCTGCCCCTGGATGCCGAGCAGGGCTACCTCCTCTCCCGCCTCGACGGCACGGCCGACCTGTCGGACCTGGCCGCCCTGACGGGGCTCGGGGCCGATCGCGTGGAGGCGCTGCTGGGCGATCTGGTCCGGCTGGGCGCCATCGCGCCGGAGGATCCCGCCGCGTCCCGGGGCGACGTCCCCGTGGCCGAGCCCGGCGGTGGCCCGGATCCCGGCCCGGAGCCTGGGCCGGAGACCCCGGAGGCCGAGTCCGAGGCGCTCCGGCAGGAGGCCACCACCCATCGCCAGCGGTTCGAGAGCCTCCTCCATGCTCAGGAGGTGGATGCGCGCGCCGCCCTGGCCGCCCGCGCGGAGGAGCCCGACCTCAGCGCCCTCTGCTTCGATCCCATGCCCGCCGTAATTTCGGCCCTGCTGGAGAACCCGCGCTTCGGCCCCGCCCAGGCCCGCCTGGTGGCCGCCCACCACCGCACGGCCCCGGGCCTGGAGAGGCTCGGCGCCCAGGCGGCCCTCGTGCAGGATCCAGGCGTGAGACGGGCCCTGCTGCAGAATCCCCTGCTCCCGGCGCCCCTCTTCCGCAGGCTCTGGTCCAACCGCCGGCTTCAGGAGCACTACCTCGTCGCGGTGTCCCGGGAGGTGCCGGATCAGACCCGGGCCATGGCGAGGGACCTGCTCCGCGCCGCCTTCACCCAGCGGGGCGCTGAGGAGAAGGTGGACCTGATCCTGGGCACCGAGGGGCGCAGCCTGACCTTCCTGGCCGGGCTCACCGTGGACGGGCACACCACCTCCCTGCTGTGCCGCCGCACCTACGTCTCCACCCTGCTCATCCAGAACATCGCCCGCTGGAGCGCGGCGCCCCCCGCCCTCATCGCCCACCTGCGCCGGCAGGACACGGTACGGCGGAACCCCCAGCTCCGCGCGATGCTGGAGCGCCACCCCAACGCGGGCTGAGGTCCCCTCAGGCGGGCTTCGTGGTGTCGGGCACGACTTTCTTCAGGCCCTTCACGAACACCACGTAGACCACCAGGGCGATGAGCAGGAAGTCGATGGCGGCGCCGATGAGGGCGCCGACCTTGAAGGGCCCGACCATGAACTTGGCCAGGTCGTCCGCCTTGAAGATCATGGCGATCAGCGGATTGATCAGGCCCTCCACCAGGGCGTTCACGATCTTGGTGAAGGCCCCGCCGATGACCACGGCGACGGCGAGGTCCACGACGTTTCCCTGGGCGATGAAGCCCTTGAAGTCGGACACGAAGGACATGGATGTCTCCAGGATGGGGTTTGGCGAAAGGATGACCCCCCGCCGCGCCGCCGTCCAGCTTCTGTCAGGGGCAGAGGCCCCCGTCCACGTTCACCACCTGTCCGCTCATGTAGCTGGCCCAGTCGCTGGCGAGGAAGGCCACCACCCGGGCCACCTCCTCGGGCTCGCCTACGCGCTTCAGGATGGTGGGGCCGAGGAGCTCCTTGACCTGCTCGGGCTTCAGGTCCGAGGTCAGCTCCGTATGGATGATGCCGGGGTTCACCGCGTTCACCAGGACGCCGAAGGGCGCCATCTCCCGGGCCAGGCTCTTGGTGAGGGCGATGACCGCGCCCTTGGAGGCGCCGTAGTTGGTCTGGCCCGCCATGCCGATGATGCCGGTGGGGCTCACGATGTTGACGATGCGGCCCCATTTCGCGGCCATCATGCCGCGGACGAAGGCGCGGGTGGCGTAGACGGTGCCGCGCAGGTTCACGTCCATGACGCTCTCCCACTTCTCGTCGCCCATGAGGATGAAGGGGCCGTCCTTCCGGGTGCCGGCGTTGTTCACGAGGATGTCCACGGGCCCCAGCTCGGCCTTGACCCGGTCGGCGGCGGCGTTCATGGCGGGCCGGTCCCGCACGTCCGCGAGCACGGCGAGGGCCCGGCGGCCGGTGGCGCGGATCTCGCCCGCCACGGCCTCGGCGGCCTCGGCGGACTTCATGCCGTGGACCACCACGTCGGCGCCCCAGGTGGCGAGCTCCAGGGCGATGGCGCGGCCGATGCCCCGGGTGGAGCCGGTGACGAAGGCGATGCGGCCTTGGAGGGGGGGATTGGCAAAGGGCATCGGGACCTCTCAGCCGCGGGGCTTGCGGGGCTTGGCGCCGCCGGGGCGGGCGCCGGCCTTGGCAGTGCGGGGGGAGGCGGGCCGGTTCGGGGCGGGACGGCCCTCGCCGGAAGCGCGGGGAGGCCTGCCCGAGCCCGCGGCCCCGCGCGGGGTGGAGGGCCGGGGGCCGCTGCGGGCCGGCCGCGGGGCCCCCTCCCTGGGCGGGCCTTCGCGCCGCGGCCCTCCGGCCCGAGGGGCGGCGCCTTCCGGGCGAGTCCGGCCCGTGCGCTCCACCTGCTCGTCGCGCCTCGGCCTCGGCCGTTCGCTCTCCTTCCGCGGCGGCCTGGGACGGTCTCCCTTGGCCCGGCGAGGATGGGGACGGTCCCCTTCGTCGCGCCGGGGGGCCGGCTTCGAATGGGTCCGGGCGCGGCTGATGCGCTCGGCCTTGTGCTCCTTCGTGATCGTGGGCTTGAAGATGCCCTCCTCGCCCTTCACGCCCGCCTCGGCCCGCTGGACGCGCCGCGTGTTCCGCAGCGCCTTCAGGGCCGCCTCGAAATCCGCGGGGAGTTTGGCGGTCACCGTCACCTGGGCGTCGGTGACCGGATGGCGCAGCCCCAGCAGTTCGGCATGGAGGGCCTGGCGGTCGATGAGGGGGCTTTCCGAGCCGTAGACATGGTCGCCGAGGAGGGGGAAGCCCTTGTCGGCGAACTGGACGCGGATCTGGTTCCGCCGCCCGGTCTCCAGCTTGACCTCCACCACCGTGTGGCCCGGGAGGCGCTCCAGGACCCGGTAATGGGTGATGGCGTGCTTGGCGCCCCGCTGGCCGGCGGTGACCTTCACCTTCAGGGACTTCTGGTTTTCCACCAGCTTCCCGAAGAGGCTGCCGCTGTTCTCTGGAAGTTCGCCCACGAGGATGGCGTGGTAGACCCGCTGCAGGCGGTGGGCCTCGAAGAGCTCCTTCAGTCCGCGCAGGGCCTCCGGGGTCCTGGCGAAGACGAGGACGCCGCTGGTCCAGCGGTCCAGGCGGTGGACGATGTAGATGGGCGCGCGCTTGATGCCCCGGCGCCGGTAGTGGTCCACCAGGGCGTCCGCCAGGCTCGGCTCGCCGCCGCTCTCCGCGGGCACCGTGAGCAGGCCGGCGGGCTTGTCCACGAAAAGCAGGTGCTCGTCCTCCCACAGCACTTTGAAGGGCTCGCCCTCGAGCTTCCGCGCAGGGGGCAGGGCGTGGTAGCGGGTGTCGGGGTCCCAGGCCACCGCCACGCTGTCCCCCGCCTGGAGGCGGTGCCCGTGGCCGCCGGGGGCCTGCCCGTTCACGGTCACGCAAGCGGAATCGATGAGACCCTTGGCCTGCCGGTGGCTGATGCCAAGCTCCCGGTGCAGTTCGCCCGCCAGGGCGGCGCCGCCCGCCTCCACCTTCCAGGTCCGGTTCGATCGGGTCATGGTCGCCTCCAGGGCCCGGCGTCCTGCAAACGCTGAGCGGCCTTCCAGAAGACCACCTTTCGGCGCGTCCCCCAAGGGGAAAGGCGCGGGCGGCCAGGGGAGGCCCGCGCAATCCGACCGGGACCGCAAGGCATCCGGCTGGTACGATGAAGGGTTCGGCCCGACCGGGCAGGAGGCACGATGGCTTCAGAATCCATGACCCCCACCGAGCTCCACGAGGAGGCCCTCCGCCTCCACCGGGCCGGCCGCGCCGCGGAAGCCGAGGCGGCCTACCTGAAGGTCCTGGACCTGGAACCCGGCCGGGCGGACGTCCACGGGCACCTGGCCGTCCTCTCCCTGGAGAAGGGCGCCTTCCAGGAGGCCGAGGATCGGGCCCGCCGGGCGACGGATCTGGCCCCGGCCGACGCGGGCCTCTGGAACAACCTCGCCACCGTGAAGGCCTGCCAGGGCGACCTGGCCTCCGCTGCGGACCTCTGGCGCAAGGCCCTGGCCCTGGAGCCCGAGGCCTCCGACATCCGCGCCAACCTCGGGAAGGCGCTCCGGGCCCTCGGCCTGGTCTCCGAGGCCCGGACGCACCTCGAGAAGGCGCTTGAACTGGCCCCGGGCAACGGCACCGCGGCCCTGGACCTTGCGGGCGTCCTGGCCTCCGAGGGCCGGCTCGACGAGGCCGTGGACCTCCTGTCCCGCCACGCGGGCTCGGATCCGGAGGCCTGGATCGCCCTGGGCGGCCTGCAGCGCCGCCGGGGCCTCCTGCCCGAGGCGGAGGCGGCCTACCGCGCCGCCCTCCGGCTCTCCCCCCAGGCCTGGGATGCCCACCTCGGGCTGGCCGACCTCTTCCTCGCCGCCGGCGCCCCTGCGGAGGCCTTCGACGCGGCCGAGCGCGTGCTCTACGCCCGCCCCGAGCACCCGGGCGCCTACGCCACGCTGGGCCGCGCCCTCCAGGCCCTGGGCCGGGTGGAGGAGGCGGCGGATGCCTTCGCCTCCGCGGCGAACCTGGACCTGAACAACACCGGCCTCCACCACCGCCTGCTGAGCCTCCTGCGCCGGGATCCCCGGCAGTCCGAGGCCTCCCTGGCCGAGGCCCATCTCCGCTGGGGCCGCCTGGCCGGCGCCTCCGCCGTGGGCCTCGCCGAGCCCGCCCAGCCCGCGGAGCGGGATCCCCAGCGCCGCCTGCGGGTGGGCTATCTGTCCGCGGACTTCGGCCGCACCCCGGGCAGCCGCGTGCTCGCAGCCCTTCTCGAGGGCCACGACCGGAGCCAGGTGGAGGTGTTCGGCTACACGGACCTCGCCGCCCCTGACGAGATGACCGAGGCCCTGGCCTCGGCCTGCGACACCTTCCGCAACCTCTCGGGCCTCGACGACGTCCAGGCTTCGGCTGCCATCCGCCAGGACCGCATCGACGTCCTCGTGGACCTCGCGGGGCATGTCCCCGGCGGTCGCCTGGCCGCCACCGCCCTGTCCCCGGCCCCCATCCAGGTGGCGGGTCCGGGCTACGGCTGCACCCACGGGCTCACGGCCCTGACCCATCGACTCACAGACGCGGCGGCGGACCCCATGGGCGCGGAGTCCTTCGGCCCCGAGTCCCTCCTGCGGCTGGACCGTCCGGCCCTCGCCTACAAGCCCTTCGAGCAGGCCCCGGAGCCCGGGCCCCTCCCGGCCCTCGCCAACCGCCACCTGACCTTCGGCTACTTCGGCCCCCTGGACCGGCTCCACGACGGCGTCCTGGAGGCCTGGGCCATCCTCCTCGCCAAGGTCGGCGGGTCCCGCCTCAGCCTTCCGGCCCTCCCCGAGGATCCCCGGAGCCGCTCCCAGTGGCTGTCCCGCTTCGAGCAGGCGGGCCTGGACCCCGAGCGCCTGGGCTTCCGCCGGGCCCCCGAGGGCCTCGGCCAGCACCTCGCCGCCTACCAGGGGGTGGACGTGGCCCTGGCCGAGTTCCCCCATCCGACTCCCGCGGCCCTCCTGGAGGCGCTGTGGATGGGCCTCCCGGTGCTCGGGATCGAGACCCGGACCCGGGCCTTCCGCACGGGCCTGTCCGTCCTGGGCCCCCTGGGCTTCGAGGCCTGGATGCCCTCCAGCGCCGGCGCCATGGTGGCCCAGGGCGTGGTCTTCGCCTCCGACGCCAACGCCCTCGCCGCCCTGCGCGCGGGGATGCGGGCCCGGCTCCAGGCCTCCCCGCTGCTGGACGGGAAGGGCTTCGCCCACGCCCTCGAGCAGGCCTACCGCACCCTCTGGATCTCCGCCCTGAGCTGAACCAGGCGGCGGGCGAGATGCTCCTGCCAGGCTGACTGCAGGTCGGCCAGGCGGAGCCCCTGGCCGCGGCCGGGAGCGGCCTGGAGCAGGCCCTGGGCCGAGGGATGGGGCAGGACCTCCACCGGGCAGCCGTGGTCCACCCGGTCCAGGACCCAGGCCGCCCGGCGGCCCAGGGCGACGAGGGTGAGGGTCCCCGGGGCCCGGTCCCGGGCCGCACGGATCTCCACCGCCAGGCGGCCCAGGTTCGCGGGATCCAGCAGTTCCCCGTTGGAGGGGGCCCGGAACCGCTCGCCATCGGAGGTCGGGCAGACGGCCAGGGCATTGCCCAGGACCACGCCCTCCAGGGCCGGGCGGAGGCCCAGGTCCCGGAACCGCTGGCCGTCCCAGGCCTCGTAGGATTCCGGAGGGACCAGGGCCAGACCGGCGGCTTCCAGGGCCAGGTAGACCGGCAGGCCGGCGCGGTCTCCCCAGAAGGGAATGCCGGACCGGTCGGCGCCGCGCGGGCCCGGGGCCTCGCCGATCAAGAAGGCGAAAAGGGGCCCCGTGATTGGGAAAAAAGCAGGAACGTGCCGTTGAAGAATCCGACCCATGGCATTCCAGTCTAGGCGGCCTATGTTTTCCCATCACCCTGGCACCCGAGGGAGGCGACCATGAGTTGGAACGGCGTCCAACGTCGGAACGAAATCCTTGCAGCGACTGGAGATGTGAAGACCGTGGAGCGGACGCCCATCTTCCTCCGCGGGGCCTTCCTGGAGGACGAGTCCGAGATGCCGCCGCGGCTCACCCGCACCGACCTGTCCCACCCCGAGGCCTTCCACCAGAGGCTCGCGGCCTGGCTCATGAAGCAGCACTGACCCCCGGAAGCACCCGGCGTCACCCGGAACGCGGCCCTCGGGCCGCGTTTCTCTTAGAGGCTGAGGGGGGCGAGGGCCAGGGGCCGCTCCGGGGCTTCCACATGGAGGCGGTGGAGCCGGGGGACGAGGTCCCCGAGCCGCTCCTCGGGCACCAGGAAGGACACGCTGATGGGGGAGCTTCCCGCGAGCAGCCCCCCGATGGACTCCAGCCCCACCGGGGCGAGGAGCCGGAGGGCGCTGCCCGGCGCCGCGCGCAGGCCCTCCCCCACCAGGGCCACCAGGGCCCACCCGCCCTGGAGCTCCGCCCCCCGGTCCACCTGGGCCGCCAGGGCGCCCAGGGCGGCCTCGGTGGCTGCCCGGAGCACCAGGAGCGTCCCCTCCGGTCCCAGGATCGCGCCGAAGCGGTGGCACCCGGCCTCCCGGAGGGCCCGGTCGGTCCCGGCCAGGACGTCGAGATCCTCGGCGGGGGGGAGGCGGAGGAGGTGGAGGCCCTCCTTGTAGGCCACGGAGGCCACCGAGCCCGGGTCGCGGGGCGGCGGTGTCAGGGTGAGGCGGGTGGCGGAGGCCGGACGGAGGAGGTTCCCCACCCGCAGGGTGAGTCCGGAAGCTTCGGCCTGGGCCAGGACCCTCGGATCCAGGGCCCGCCCGCCGAAGGCCGTCAGGGCCTGGGCCTCCGCATGGCTCAGCCGCCGCAGGGGACGGGCCCCCGGGACCAGGGAGGGGTCGGCGGTCTGGATCCCGTCGTCCAGGGTCCAGATCCACGCCTCCTCCAGCCCCCAGGCCGCCGCCAGGGCCACCGCGCTCAGGTCCGCGCCGCCGGGGCCGAAGGCGCGGGGCTCGCCGCCCTCCCCGAGGCCGAAGCCCCCGGGCAGGACCTCGATGCGGCCCTGCCCTGGGGGCACCGGCCAGGGGCCCGCGGGATGGGCCGCGCCGTGGGGCCCTACGGCTCCTGGGCTCCCGTCCTTCACGTGTGCCGGGAATCCCCCGCGGATCAGGGTCGCCGCGAAGAGGACAGCGGCGAGCTGGGCCAGGGCCGCCTGGGCCCCGTCCCGGGTCCGCGGGGACGCGTGGCCGACCAAGCAGGCCCCCTGGACGAGGTCCCCCAGGCGCTGAAGGATCGGCCCGGCCGCTGTCGCGTAGGGATCGCCGGCCGCCAGGTCCCGGGCCAGGTCCTCCAGGACCGCCACGGCCTGGCGGGCCTCCCCCAGGGCCCGCGCCGCCTCGCCCCGTCCCGCGGCCTCGAGCGCCCGCGCCAGGGAGGCGCGGGACGGGGCGGGGACGTCCACCACCGCCAGCACGGGATCGGGGAGGGCGCGGACCATCCGCTCGGCCGCCGCGCGCCAACCCGCCGGTTCAGCCAGGATCTCGGGTCCGAAGGCGTGGATGCGCACCGGGGGCTTCATGGCTGGGCTCCGGGAAGGCCGCGGACGAGGCCCGCGGCAAGGGGAAGGTGGGTGGCGGCATCCCGGAGGAGGAAGGCGCCTCCGGCGCGGTCGAGGGCGTAGGGCTCGGCGAAGATGGGCTGCTGGAAGTCCAGCCGGGCCCGGACGAGGTCGTTCAGGCCGATGCCGTCCGCCGGGACGAGCGTGAGGGATTCCAGGTCCAGCCTTCCGTCCAACCCGGTGAGGCGCGCCTTCACCTCCCGGGTGGTGTGCCGCAGCACCACCGGCCTGGCGGGATCCCAGGGTTGCTCGGAGAGCCAGCAGAGGTCGGCCTCCAGGCTCCGGGCCTCCTGGGGCGGGGCGTCGGCGCCGGCGAGGAGGTCCCCCCGGGCGATGTCGAGGTCCTCGGCAAGTTCGAGGGCGACGGACTGGCCCGCCCCGGCCCGGGGCAGGGCCCGGTCCAGCAGGTGGATGCCGGAGACGGTGGCGCGCCGGTGCCCGGGCAGCACCGCGACGGGATCGCCCACCGCCACCGACCCCGAGGCGACGCGGCCGAGGTAACGGCGGGACGCCCCGCCCGGTCCCGGGCGCCCGACGAGCTGGACAGGGAAGCGGAAGGGGCGCTCGAGGCCTGCCCGGCTGGCGGTGGCGGACTCCAGCAGCTCCAGGAGGGTGGGCCCCGCGTACCAGGGGAGGTTCCCGCCCCGGGACACCACCATGTCGCCCTCGAGGGCGGAGCAGGGCAGGAAGCGGGCGCCTTCGATGCCCAGGGCCGTGCAGGCGGCCTCGAGCTCCGCCACCCGGGCCCGGAAGACGCCTTCGTCGTAGCCCGCGCGGTCGATCTTGTTGATCACGAAGACCAGGTGGCGGACCCCGAGGAGGCGGGCGATGGCCGCGTGGCGCCGGGTCTGGGGCTGCACGCCCCGCGCGGCGTCCACGAGGATCAGGGCCAGGTCCGCGGTGGAGGCGGCGGTGACCATGTTGCGGGTGTACTGGGCGTGGCCCGGGGCGTCCGCGATGATGAACTTCCGGGCGGGAGTGGCGAAGTAGCGGTGGGCGACGTCGATGGTGATGCCCTGCTCACGCTCCGCCGAAAGCCCATCCGTGAGGAGGCTCAGATCCAGGCCCGGGAGGCCCCGGCGGCGGGAGGTCGCCTCCAGGGACCGCAGGGCGTCGGCGAGGATGGCGCGGCTGTCGTAGAGGAGGCGCCCGATGAGGGTGCTCTTCCCGTCGTCCACGCTGCCGCAGGTCATGAAGCGGAGCACGCCGAGGTCGCGGGAGGCCGCGGCGGGGGCCGTGGAAGGGTCGAGGGTGGCGTCGAGGCTCATCAGAAGTAGCCCTCCTTCTTGCGCTGCTCCATGGCAGCCTCCGAGGCCTGGTCGTCCAAGCGCGTGGCCCCGCGCTCGGTGAGCTCGGTGGCGGCGGTCTCCGCGACGATGGCCTCGAGGGTCGCCGCCGTGCTGGCCACCGGCGCGGTGCAGGGGATGTCGCCCACGGTGCGGAACCGCACGGAGCAATACTCCACGCGCTCTCCGGGCCGCGCCGGCGTGAGGGGCGTGACCGGCACCAGGACGCCGCCCCGGCGGACCACGGGGCGCCGGTGCGCGAAGTAGATCGACGGCAGTTCCAGGCCCTCCCGGGCGATGTACTGCCATACGTCCAGCTCGGTCCAGTTGCTCAGGGGGAAGGCGCGGATGTGCTCCCCGGAGTGCACCCGGGCGCAGTAGAGGTCCCACAGCTCCGGGCGCTGGTTGCGGGGGTCCCACTGGCCGAAGGCGTCCCGGAAGGAGAACACGCGCTCCTTGGCCCGGGCCTTCTCCTCGTCCCGCCGCGCGCCGCCGATGAGGGCGTCGAAGCCGAACTCCGCCACCGCCTCCAGCAGGGTCACGCTCTGGTGGGGGTTGCGGGATTCTCCGGGATCGCGGAGCACCACCGTGCCCCGCCGCATGGAGTCCTCCACGGAGCGGACGATCAGGCGCTCCCCCAGCTCGGCGGCGCGGCGGTCCCGGACCTCGAGGACTTCGGGGTAGTTGTGGCCCGTGTCGATGTGGAGCAGGGGGAAGGGGAAGGGCCCGGGCCGGAAGGCCTTCTCGGCCAGGCGCAGGAGCACCAGGGAGTCCTTGCCCCCGGAGAAGAGCAGGGCCGGGTTGGCGCACTGGCCCGCCACCTCCCGCAGGATGTGGATGGCCTCCGCCTCCAGCCAATCCAGGTGGTCGAGGCCGGGGGCCGGGACGTCGAAGGTCGTTGCCAGGGTCATCGGTCTGCGCCCTCCAAGGCGGCGGGGATGCGGTTGCGGTGGAGGCCGCACTCCTTGTGCTCCGGCGCCTCCCACCACCAGCGGCCGGCGCGGGGGTCCTCGCCCTCCTGCACCGGCCGCGTGCAGGGGGCGCAGCCGATGCTGGGGTAGCCGTGGTCGTGCAGCGCGTTGGCGGGCAGGCCGTGGTGGCGGACGTAGGCCCGGGTGCGCTCGAAGGTCCAGTCCACCAGCGGGTTGATCTTCAGCAGGCCCCCGTGGGCCTCGTCGAGCTCGAAGGCCTCGAGGCCGGCGCGGGTGGGCGCCTGGTCCCGGCGCTGCCCCGTGATCCAGGCGTCCGCCCCCCGCAGGGCCCGGCGCAGCGGCTCCACCTTCCGCACGGCGCAGCAGTCCCGGCGGCGCTGCAGGCTCTCGTAGAAGCCGTTCGGCCCGTCCCGGCGCACGAGGGCCTCCACCGCGCCGGCCGCGGGGAAGAAGACCTCCACGTCGAGGTCCCAGTGGCGCCGCGCGAGGTGCAGCGCGTCGTAGGTCTCCTGGGGCAGGCGCCCGGTGTCCAGGAACACGATGCGGGGGCGGCGGGGCAGCCGGGACAGCATCTCCAGCACCGCCACGTCCTCCAGGCCGAAGCTGCAGGCGAAGGCCAGCCGCTCGGCCGGGAACGCGTTGGCCGCCCAGGTGAGGAGGGTCTCCGGGGAGGCTCCCCGGAATTCGTCGTTCAGGGCCGCGACCCGCGCGGGGGTGAAGGCCTGGATCTCGAGGATGGGCATGGCGCGCCTCAGAGGTTCGGGTTGTAGGAAGGCCCGGGCAGGGCCGGGGCCGTCCGGCGGAAGAGGCCGAAGGCGCGGGTCTGCACCGCCAGGCCCGTGGCCAGGGGCAGGGCCCAGAGGAGGTGCACGCGGAGGGAATCGGCGGGCAGGGTGGGGGTCAGCACCTTCGCCAGGCCGAAGCTCACCGCGAGGACGTTGAACCACACGCAGAAGCGCCGGAAGCCTTCCTCCCGCACGTGGCGGGAGGCCCAGGCCCCGAGGGCGAGGCCCAGGAGCGTGCCCGGCAGGAGCGGTCCCGCGAGGGCCAACGCCCGGGGCGTGATGAGGCCCAGCCCCACGTAGGCCAGGGCGGTGAGGGCCGCCTCCACCACCCGCAGGAAGCTGATGGCGGCGCGGTACTCGTCCCGGGGGTAGGCCTGGTTGTGGAAGTAGAGGGAGAGGATGGGGCCGCTGATGGTGGTGGTGGCATAGAGCAGGCCCGTGGCCAGGCCGAAGGGCAGGGCGATGCGCCGCTCGGAGCGGAAGGCCCGGTGCAGCCCCAGGCCCTGGAGGACCACGACGGGGAAGAGCAGGAGGTAGGTGAGCACCTTCATGGGCCCCGCGGCGGCGATGGAGAGGATGAAGGACCCGAGGGCGATGCCCGGGATGAGCCCGCCCAGCATCGGAAGGACCCGGGGCGCCACCTTCGGGAAGTGCCGGGCGTTGGCGAGGAAGGATCCGAGGTTGAGGGCGAGTTCCAGCAGCACCAGCACCGGGTTGAGGACCCGGTTCGCCAGGACGAGGAGGGCCACCGGGACCGTGACCGTGGAGAACCCGTGGCCCAGCACGCCGTTCACCGTCCCCGCGGCGAAGGTGATCGCCGCGAAGAGGGCCAGCTGGGCGGGGTCGAAGGCGGCGGCGCTCACGGAGCCTCCGAAAGGACGGTGTCCGCCGCGCCCAGGCGCTCCCGCAGGCGTCCTGGACCCGTGCGCGCCACGAAGTCCCCCAGCCGTTCCGAGGGGGCGCCCTCGTCCGCCCAGAGGGTGAAGAGCCGGTCCACCGCCGCGACCACGTCCGCGGCGGGGATGCGCTCGGCGAGAAGCACCGCGAGGCGGGTGCCCTCGGCGTCCCCGCCGGCGAAGAGGGCGTAGCGGCCCGCGGACTGGCCCACCAGGGCGAGCTCCGCCGCGTAGGGCCGCGCGCAGCCGTTGGCGCAGCCGGTGATGCGGAAGAGGGGCGCGCGGTCGGACAGTCCCCGGGCCTCCAGCCGGGCGGCGAGGGCCTCCGTCCAACCCGGGGCGATGCGCTCGGCTTCCGTGATGGCCACACCGCACAGGGGCAGGGCCACGCAGGCCAAGGCCCGGTCATGAAGGCGGCCGGGGCTCCGCCACGCCACACCCCGCGCCGCCAGGAAGGTCTCGACGCTGGCCCGGGCGGAGCGGGGGATGCCCAGGAGGACAAGGTCCTGGTCCGGCGTGAGTTGCACCTCGAGGCCATGGCGCGCCACCAGGTCCGCCAGGGCCCTCTTGAGCGCCCCCGCGATGCGTCCGGACAGGGTGTGGAAGCCCAGGGCCCAGGTGCCGTCCTGCCGGAGGATCCAACCCAGGGTCGACGGCGTCCTCCAGGCGGGCAGGTCCCGGGCTTCGAAGCCCAGCCCGGCCCGCGCCTCGACTTCCCCGCGGAACCAGGCGAGGCCCCGCGCGTGGATGACGTACTTTAGGCGCGCCCGCCTGCGGTCCGCCCGGTTGCCGTGGTCCCGGTGGACCGCGACCACGGCCTCGGCCACGGGGATCAGGCCCGCCGCGGGGACCCAGCCCAGGAGGTCCGCCAGCCGGGGGAACGTGGACGGGTCCCCGTGGGTCATCCCCATGCCGCCGCCGGCCAGCACGAACCAGCCGTCGATCTCCCCGCGGCCGTCGAGGGTGGCCGCGAAGGCGAGGTCCTGGGTGAAGGCGTCCACGCTGTTGTTGCCGGCCAGGGTCACCGCGATCTTGAACTTCCGGGGCAGGTAGGTCCGGCCGTAGAGGGGCTCGGCCTCCGGGCCGTCCACCCGCTCGCCGTCCAGCCACACCTCCGCGTAGGCGCGGGAGCGGGCCTGGAAGTGGTCAGAGAGCTGCCGGGCCGTGGCCTCGATCCGCGCGAGGTCGCTCCGGCCCCAGGGATTGGGCGGCGCCATGACGTTGCGCACCACGTCCCCGCAGGCGCCCTTGGTGGTGAGCAGGGCCTCGTGGAGTCCCTGGAGGGCGGCCTTCGCGTTCCCCTTCAGCACGCCGTGCAGCTCGACGCCCTGGCGGGTGGTGAGGCGCAGGGTGCCGTCCCCGTAGTCGTCCGCGAGCCGGTCCCAGGCGGTCCACTGGGCGGGGCTGAGCCTGCCGCCGGGGATGCGGCCGCGGACCATGAGGACGTGGGGCCTCGGCTCCGGCGCCCGGTCCCGGTCCCGCTGCTGGTAGAGCCCGTGGAACTTCACAAGCTGGGCCGCCTCGGGGGAGAGCTTCTCCGCGGGCGAGGCCAGCTCCTGGGCCAGGGTGCCCCGCAGGAAGTTCGACCCCTCCTTCAGGTCCTCCACGGGGCCCGTCATGACAGGGCTCCTTCCGGCTCGAGGCGCTCCCGGAGGGCCTGGAAGTAGTCCCGTTCAAGGGCCTCCACCGCCCGGCGCAGGATGCGGCCGCGGGCGGCGGGATCGGGGATGTCGGCGCGGATGCGGCGGCGCAGTTCCGCCAGGCGCTCCAGGTCGTCCAGGTGCTCCCGGGGGAGCAAGGCGTCCAGGCCCGCGCGCAGGGCCCGCACCAGCCCCGGGAAGGCGCCGGCGCTGCCCACGGCGATGTGCACGGGGCCTCGGCGCAGGCTGCCGGCCATGTAGAACTCGCAGCGCTCGGCCACGTCCACGGCGTTGAACCAGACGCCCAGCTTCCGGGCGGCGAGGGCGAGGACGCCGTTCAGCCAGGGGTCGGCGGTGGCGCTCACCACCAAGCGCTGGCCCACGAGGTCGGCGATCTGCACCTTGCGCTCGAGCAGCCGGATCTGGCGGGGGTGTGCCGCGGCCAGGCCGAGGATGGCCCCCGAGAGGCGGGGCGCGACGACGGTGAGGCGCGCGCCGGCGTCCAGGAGGGCGGGGATCCTAGCCTGCGCGACGCTCCCGGCGCCGACGAGGAGCACGGGCTGGCCGTGGAGCTTGAGGAAGACGGGAAGGAGGTTCGGCATGGGACTCGGGGAAGGCGAGGGGATTCGAAAGGAGGGGCTGGAGGCGCACGGTGGGGCCCAGGACCACGAGGCCCGGGCCGCCGGTACAGCCCGGCATGCGTCCGCCGGCGGCCTCGGCGAGGGTCCCGGTGCGGGTGCGCTGGTGGACCGTGGCGCCGTTCTCCACCAGGGCCACGGGCCAGGCGGGATCCGCGCCGTGGGAGAGGAGCCTCCGCGCGATCCGCGGCAGGGCCTCCGTGGCCATGAAGAGCGCGAGGGTGCCCGTGAAGCGGGCCAGCTCGTCCCAGTCGCGGTCCTCGCCTAGGAGGCCGTGGCCCTCGAGGATCCGGACCTCCCGGGCGAGCCCGCGGTGGGTCAGGGGGATCCCCGCTGCGCCGGCCGCCCCGTTGAGGGCGCTGAGGCCGGGGACCACCTCGAAGGGCAGCCCGGCCGCCCGGAGGGCCAGGGCCTCCTCGCCGCCGCGGCCGTAGAGGAAGGGGTCGCCCCCCTTCAGGCGGACGACCTTCCGGCCTTCGCGGGTCCGGGCGACCAGGAGGGCGTTGATCTCCTCCTGGGGAAGACTGGGCTCCCCCGACCGCTTGCCCACGAAGACCGCTTCGGCGCCTGCGGGAAAGAGGCCGAAGAAGGCCTCGTCCAGGAGGGCGTCGTAGAGCACGACGTCGGCCCCCTGCAGGGCCCGCAGGCCGCGCAGGGTGAGGAAGTCCGGGTGGCCGGGGCCAGCGCCCACGAGCCACGCGAAGCCGCGCTGCAGGGGGGCGACGCTCATGCGGCCGCCTGGACGAGGACGTGGGTCCGCAACCACGCGTCCACCTGGTCCCATTCGATCAGGAACGCGTCATGCCCGTGGGGGCTGCGCAGCCAGTGGAGGCTGGTGGGGACGCCCGCGGCGCGGGCGCTGTCGGCCAGCTCACGCAGGAGGGGCGGCGTGAAGAGGGCGTCGCTGTGGATGCCCAGCACGTGGAGGCTGGCCCGCAGGCCGGACAGGGCCGTGGCCAGGCCGCCCCGCCCTCGGCCCACGTCGTGGGCGTCCATGGCGCCCAGCAGGGCGAGGTAGCTCGCCCGGGTGAAGCGGTCCGCGAGGGCGTCGCCATGGTGCTGGAGCCAGGCCTGGATGGCTGGCGCGTCCGGGAAGCGGGCGTCCAGGCTCTCGGGGGCGCGGAAGGTGAGCATGGCCTGCTGGCGGGCCAGGGCGATGGCCTCCCGGTCGGGCAGCGCGCTGCGGAGCACCGCGGCCTGGGCGGCGTTGGCGCCGCGGATCCAGGCGTCGCTGCGGGCGCCCGCCCCGATGACGCCCACCCGCCGGAAGCGGCCGGGCTCCAGGAGGGCCAGTTCGAGGGCCACCATGCCGCCGAGGGACCCGCCCACCACCGCGTCGAAGGAGAGGTCCTCGGCGCGGATCCACCGCGAGAGGGCGGCGGCCTGGTCCCGGGGCGTGAGGGAGGGGAAGGGCGCCCCGGGTCGAGGACCGGTCGACCCGTAGCAGGAGCCCACGAGGTTGGGGGTCCACACCGTGGCCTTGCGGGGGTCGAGGGGGGCGCCGTCGGCGAAGAGGGGCGACCACCAGCCCTTCACCACGCCCTCCGCGGTGGGGCGGTCGGCGGCGTCGGGGCCTCCGGTGAGGGCGTGGAGGAGCAGGACCTTCAGGGGGCCGAACCCCGTGCGGCGGTAGGCGATGTGGACCTCGAGCCGCTCGCCGGACTCGGTGAGCACCGGCTCGAGGCCGGCGACGAGGTCGGCGCTCACGGCTTCACCGTGGCCAGCGCCGCGTCCAGGTCGGCGATCAGGTCGTCGAGGTGCTCGAGGCCCACGCTGAGGCGGATGAGGTCCTCGGTGACGCCCGTCGCCTCGCGCTCCTCGGGCTTGAGCTGCTGGTGGGTGGTGCTGGCGGGGTGGATGATGAGGCTCTTGGCGTCCCCCACGTTGGCCAGGCGGGAGAAGAGTTGCACGGCGTTGATGACGGCCTTGCCGGACTCCAGGCCGCCCTTCACGCCGAAGGTGAGGATGCCGCCGAAGCCCTTGCCCTTGCGGAAGTAGCGGGCGGCGGCGCCGTGGGTGTCGTGGTCCGGGAGGCCGGGGTAGTTCACCCAGGCCACCTTGGGGTGCTTCTGGAGCCAGCCCGCCAGGGCCAGGGCGTTCTCGCCGTGGCGCTCCAGGCGCAGGGGCAGGGTCTCGAGGCCCTGGAGGAGGAGGAAGGCGTTGAAGGGGGACAGGGCGGGCCCGGTGTCCCGCAGGCCCTCGATGCGGGCCTTGGTGATGAAGGCCGCCGGGCCCGCGAGGTCCGCCAGCACGGCGCCGTGGTAGGCGGCGAAGGGCTCGGTGAACTCGGGAAACTTGCCGTTCGCCCAGTTGAAGCGCCCGCCGTCCACGATGATGCCGCCGACGGAGGTCCCGTGGCCGCCGATGAACTTGGTGGCGCTGTGGACCACGATGTGGGCGCCGTGCTTCAGGGGCTGGACGAGGTAGGGCGTGGGCAGGGTGTTGTCCACGATGAGGGGGATGCCCGCGTCCTCGGCGATCCTGCCGAGTACCTCGAAGTCGGGCACGTCGAGCTTGGGATTGCCCAGGGCCTCGATGTAGATCGCCCGGGTGGCGGGGGTGATGGCGGCGCGGAAGGCCTCGGGATCCCGGCTGTTCACGAAGGTCGTCGTGATGCCTGTGCGGGGCAGGGTGTGGTGCAGCAGGTTGTAGGTCCCGCCGTAGAGGTTGTCGCCGGCGACCACGTGGTCCCCGGACTTGAGCAGCGTCTGCAGGGTGAGGGTGATGGCCGCCTGGCCCGAGGCCACGGCCAGGGCGGCGAGGCCGCCCTCCAAGGCCGCCAGGCGCTGCTCCAGCACCGCCTGGGTGGGGTTCATGATCCGCGTGTAGATGTTGCCGGGCTCCTCCAGGTTGAAGAGCCGCGCGCCGTGCTCGGCGGAATCGAACACGTAGCTGGTGGTCTGGTAGATGGGCACGGCCCGGGACTTCGTGTCTGCGTCGGGGACGTGGCCCCCGTGGAGGACGAGGGTCTCGAAGCGGTGCTCGGCGGTGGCGGTCTGGCTCAAGGTGGACTCCGGTCTTGGCGGGGCGATGCTGCCCGCAGGGGATGCGTCCTTGTCCTCCCGTCCACCCCTGGGGTGGAGGAAGCCTCTGGACGCGGCGAGGGAGGCCTCGTCAGTCCGTCGCGATGGTGTTGCAGAGCGTCGTGTCAGTCCACACAGGCTCGTCATCTGTCCGGTCGGGTGCTGCGTCGACCGGGGGGAATTGGCACCAATGCTGGGTTCCAGCAGGTTGCCATGGCTTCACAGGGCCCGTCCCTCCGCCATTCTGGATATCGCGCTATGGAACTGACAAAGATCTCGTGCAGATGTGAGCATCCGACCCCGCGCGCCCGGAGGCAATGCATTCAGGAAAGTTTCATCGGGGTATCACGGGGATGTGATGGCCCCCTGGGGCGCCCGTCCACGAAGACCCCCGGGTCCTGTGACACACTGAAGGCCTCCCCCATGACCGGAAGGAACCCCATGGCCGACTCCCCCGCCAAGCCCGCCAAGAAGGACAAGCCCAAGCGGCAGACGGAGGCCGAGCGCAAGGCCATGCTGGACTACCACCGCACGATGTACGGACCCACCTCCGGCGAGCACCGGGCCGTGGTGAAGAAGGTGGACTGGGGCGCGCCCTACCTGCAGCACCCGAAGTTCCTGGCCCTGGTCGAGGCTTTCCGCCACGGGAAGAGCTTCGAGTTCAGCGTCACCGACAAGGGCCGCACCTACGCGGTGTCCGCCGAGGGCGGCCACCTGCGCTTCGGCGGCGCGGTGGTGTTCTATTCCCGCGCCATCAACAAGTACGAGAGCAGCCTCCTGATGGACCGGTCCGAGGCCCTGCGCTTCCAGGAAGTGGAATCCTTCGCCCACCTCGCCCTGGCGGTGGTGCGCAGCTTCCCGGAGCTGGGCCCGGTGCGGCTGAGGGTCTCCAACAAGGAATTCTGGTGGGACGGCGAGCGCCTGGAGGCGGGCATCGCCGCCCAGGGGCCGAACCTGCTCATCGGCGACTTCCGCCACGCGGCTCCGAAGGAGAAGAAGGGCTGAAGCGGAAGGAGCTCAGTCCTCCGGATCCTCGGCTCCGTCCGGGATCTCCGGCACCACCGCCTCCTTCAGCACCCGCAGCGCCTCGTCCATCTCCGCCGCGTCGAGCCGCGCGGCTCCGGGCTTCTCCACGGCCTCCTTCCAGGGCTTCGGCCGGCCCCAGCCGTATTCGCCGAAGACGACCACCGGCGTGCCCTCCTGGAGCACCGCGCGCTCGTCCTTGGTGAGCTTCCAGGAGGCGCACCACCGCCAGATCCATTCGGCGTCGTCGGGGGCGAGGCGGGCGCAGGCGTGGCTGGCGGGATAGCCGGGCAGTTCGTACTGGTGCAGCGAGATGCCGCTCGTGTTGTGGATGTTGATGTACCAGGTCAGGTCCCACTCGTCGTTGAAGGTGCTGGTGCGCTGCTTCTGGCACCAGTTCGTGTGGTAGAGCCCGGGCGGCGTGGGCGTCTTCTTCCGGCCCGTGGAGGTCGGCCCCCAGCGCGCCAGGGTGCCGCCCTCGTAGGCCGCCCAGGCCTGGAGGCGCAGCGAGACCAGCAGCAGCTTCGGTTCGCCGGCCGCCTCCGGCCATGTTGCCGGGAAGGGGGACAGGGCCTTCCAGTCCAGGTCCTCCGGGGGCAGCACGAGGCTGTCCCCCTTGCGGGCATGGGCCAGGTCCACCCGGTTGAGTTTCAGGACCTCGGCGAAGCGCTCGGCTCCCAGGCGGTCCCGCAGGGCCAGGAGATCCTTCGGCGAGTCCAGGCTGAGCCGTGTGTAGGCTTTCGGCGCCGCCGCCGGCGGCGTGGGCTTCGGCGCGGGCGTCGCGGCCAGGGGCGGGGCCGGGGGCGGCGGCGGAGCCTTGCGCCCGCAGGAAGTCAGGGTGAGGAGGAGCGCCAGGACGTCGGTGGCCCGGACCTGGCGCCGGGCTTGGGGAGGCTCCCCCTTGGAGTCGTTAGGCATCGCGGGTGACGGTCCTCGTCGGCCGGATCGGCGCGGGATGCGAGGATGCTAAGGGCTGCGCCAGGCCCCAGCAAGGCGGGAACCCACCGGGGCGCGGTTTTCGCTGGCCCAAGCAGCGGCGGGGATGGACGAGCCTCCGATGGGAGGGGGCGGAGCCCTCAGGCCGCCTCGCGGACCACGAGGTAGGCGACCCCCGTGCCCACCAGGGCGGGCACCACCAGGGCCGCCTGCCCCGTGGTCTCCGCCAGGAAGACCACGGGCACCAGCAGGGTTTCGTGGGTGGCGCCGGCGAAGGCGGCGGAGCCCACGAGGGTCATGTAGCCCGGCTGGCCGAGGCCGAGGGTGGCGTCGAAGGCGGCCCCCACCGCCGCCCCCATGGTCACCGCCGGGAGCCAGGTGCCGCCGATGACCCCTCCCGCCAGGGTCAGGGCCGTGGCGGCGAATTTCAGCGCGAGGAAGGCCAGGGCCTGCGGGGCCAGGGTGTCCCCCTTCAGCAGGTGGCCCACCAGTTCCAGGCCGCCGCCCTGGGTGACCGGGAAGCCCTGCCAGAGGTAGTGCGCAGGCAGCGCCAGGAGAGCCAGGCCGATGCCGGCCACCAGCCCGCGCCACTGGAAGGGGACGGGATCGAGGATCCTGCGCAAGGCCCCCTTGGCCCACAGGAAGATGCTGGCCACCAGTCCGCAGGCCAGCCCGAGGAGCACGGCCCAGAGGATCTCGACGAAGGCCGCCCGGTAGGCCCGCGTGGCCGGGAGCAGGGGAGCCAGCCCCATGGAGGCGGAAAAGGTCATGAAGCCCGAAGCCGCCGCGAAGAGGCAGGGGATCGTCGCCTCCGCATCCAGCCGGCCATCATGCTCAGCAGCCATGAGGGCGCCGGAGAGGGGCGCCCGGAAGACCGCCGCCAGGGCCGCCGCCGCGCCCGCCCGGACCAGGACCGCCGAAGGGGCCAGCAGCCTGCGGAAGGGCGCCATGCGGCGGGACAGCGCCCGGACCAGGCGGTGGAACTGCAGGCCCAGGGCCGAGCCCAGCCACTTGCCCGGCCCTTCCACGCCCGTGCTCCCGCCGAAGCCGATGGTCATGGCGCAGCCGGCCACCTTGGCCAGGGAGCGGCGGAAGGGGAACACGTCGTAGGGGTCGCGATGGGCCAGGTCCATGTCCCGGGCGAGGGAGACCTCCCCGATGCCCGTCAGGGAGAGCCACAGGGTCACCAGGAAGAGGCCGAGGGCGGGCAGGAGCAGGGTCAGGTGGGCGGAGGTTCCGATCCGCCCGACCCAGGGCTCGAAGGAGCCCAAACCCCGCAGGGCTGCCGCCACCACCAGTCCCGTGCCCGCGCCCAGGGGTAGGACCACGCCCACCAGGCGGCGGGTGTGGGCCAGCATGCGGAGGCGTTGTCGCGCAGAGGCAAACGAAATCTGGGTCATCAGGAAGGTTCCAAGCGGACGAGCGGATGCGGCTGGCGGCGCCGGCTTGACAATCAATAAATTGTACACAAATTAATTGCATGCAATCCAATGAATCCACGGCTGCCCGTTCCCACGCCATCGACGAAGTCATGCAGAACCTTCGGCGAATCGTCAAAGCGCTGCAGGAGTACTCCAGTTCGGTGGAGAAGCAGTTTGGCCTGACGGGTCCGCAACTTTGGGCTTTATGGGAACTGAACCGCCGTGGTCCCCAGTCCCTGAAGGGCCTCTCCGCGCGGATGCACCTCGACCCGAGCACCGTGACCGGCGTGGTGGACCGCCTCGCCCGCCGGGGTTTGGTCTCGCGGGAGACAGATCCCGCTGACCGCCGCCGGGTCGTCCTGAGCCTGACCCAGGAGGGCCGGTCCACCGTGAAAGCGGCACCCCATCCCGCCCAGGGGCAGCTCATTCATGCCTTGCAAGTGATGAATGCCACCCAGGTGGACCAACTGAACGAGGCCCTGCGTCTCCTGGTCGCCGTGATGGAGGCCGATCAGCTCGAGGTTCGCTTCTTCTTCTCGGAGGAGTAGGCACGACGTGTATCTTGTGAATCCGCACGAGCTCTGGCTGCCTCCGGACTCGAGTGGCCAACCCTATGTGCGGCTGCGCGAGGCAGGGGATGCGCCTGCTATCCGGGAACTCATGGCACGGGCTTATCCTCCGCCCCACGGACCTGAGGCTGTGTGGAGCGAGGCGCTCCTGCTGAAGCACCTGCAGGTGTTTCCTGGAGGCCAGTGGGTTGCCTGTGCCGCGAATGGGAGGGTGGTGGGGAGCGCGACCAGCATGAGGATCGGCCGGGACCTCGCGTTCCTCCCGCATACCTGGACGGAAATCACGGGACGGGGGCTGCTCTCGACGCATGATCCCGACGGAGAAGTCCTCTACGGCGTGAACATCGTCGTAGATCCGGATTTCCAGGGTCAAGGACACGCCCGAAGGCTCTATGAGGCGAGGTTGGCCACGGCCCGGCGGCTGGGCTGCCGGTGGATGGTGGCCGGGGCTCGAATTCCAGGCTATGTCCATCATGCCGGCAGCATGACGGCCCGGGCGTACGTCGCGGCGGTCGTCGCCGGATCCATCTCTGATCCGACCCTGACCAAGCAGCTCCGGGTAGGCTTCAAGGTGCTTGGGGTGCTGGACGAGTACGCCCCCGACCCCGAGACGCTCGGACATGCGGCACTCATAGGCTTTGAACTGGAGGGACGCGATGCGCTTTAAGGCACCCACGCCCGTCATGTCGCGACCCGTGCGAGTGTGTTCAATCCAGTACTCCCTCCGACCGGTGGCGGATTTCCGGGAATTCGCCCGCCAGGTGGAGAACTACGTGGACGTCGGCGACGACTACGATGCGGACATCATTCTCTTCCCGGAACTGCTCTCGTCCCAGCTCATCACCTGCCTCGATCGCCCCGAGATCACCAACCACGCGCGATTGATGCGCCAGATCAGCGAGCGCTTCACAGCCGAGTACGACCAGCTCTTCGATCGCTTGGCCCGGAAATACGATCGGATTCTGCTGGCCGGCACCCATCCGAGGTGGATCGACGGGAAATTCTGCAATGTCGCCTCCGTGTTCGTTCCCCGGCACTTCCCGGTTCATCAGCCCAAGCTCCACCTCACGCCGACGGAGCGGGAGGAATGGTGCTTCGAGCCAGGGAACAGCCTTGCCATCGTCGAGACCTATTTCGGACGGTTCGGCATCTCCATCTGCTACGACGTCCAGTTCCCCGAGATCGCCAGGGTCCAGGCGGCCCATGGCGTCCAGCTCCTGCTGGTGCCTTACCTGACGGACAATCGGCGCGGGCACCGGAGGGTCACCATCTGTGCCCAGGCGCGGGCGGTGGAGAACCAGATCTACGTTGCGACGGCAGGAATGGTGGGAAGCCTGCCCCTCGTGACCGACCTGACCGCCCAGTACGCCCAGAGCGGGATCTACACGCCTTCCGATTTCGCCTTTCCGGTGGAGGGCGTTGCGGCGGAGGCCACCCCGAACATCGAGATGGGGGCGGTGGCGGATCTGGACCTCTCACTGCTGGACCGGGCCCGTTCGAATGGATCGGTGCTCAACTTCAAGGACGCCGGCTGCGACTCCCTTCACACCCTCTTCGATGGGGAGGTGATCCTGCACGAGCGTCAGTGGATCGAGGAGGAAGGGGCGCCGGCCTGAGTGGCACAAGACTTCCGTTGAGAGGAACCGCCGCGGCGGATCGCTAAGATGGCTCCTGGACACGACCTGCCCATGCCCATTCCGCTTCTGATCGCCGCCTGCGGCGCTTTGTTCTTCCTGGGGCACGCCCTGGAAGGGTTGTTTCGCCGCCACAGGATTCCCGACGTGCTCCCGCTGATCCTCCTCGGGTATCTCATCGGGCCGGTCTTCGGGTGGATCCGTCCCCTGGGGGTCTCCACTGTGGAACACGTCTTCAGCCACGTGGCCTTGATCATCATCTTGTTCCACGGAGGCCTGGAACTTCGTCTCTCTGACATGAGGGAGAGCGCGCTCCCGGCCGTGCACCTGGCATTTGGAGCCATGGCTTTGAACGTCGCTGTGGTCGCCGGGATCGCCCACTGGGTTGCGGGCCAAGCCTGGTCCTCCGCCGTGCTGCTCGGTGTCGCCCTGGCCCCGCTGGCTGTCACCGTGGCCATCCCGCTGCTTGAGCACCTCGGATTCAGTTCCCGCACGGGCGCGATCCTCACCCTCGAGTCGGCCCTGGGAGACGTGACGGCGGTGGTGGGCGTTCTGGCCCTGGCGGATGCCTTCGCGGGGAGCCGTGGCGGAGTCGGACACGCCCTGGGGTCCTTTCTGTCGAGCCTTTTCGCAGCCATCGTGGTCGGGCTCGGGGCCTCCCTGCTCTGGTCTCTCGTCCTGGGCCGTGTCCAGCAGGCGGCCAAGACTTCCTTCGCCACCGAAGCGCTGCTCCTGGTGGTGGCCGGTCTCACGGAGTGGCTCGGGTTCTCCGGAGCCATCGGCGCCCTGGCTTTCGGCATCGGGCTGAGGAACCTGGACCATCTGCTCCCGGACGCCCTTGTCCTTCGGCTGAAAGTCCGCCCTCAGAGCCTGACCGAGACAGAAAGCGCTCTGCTATCCGAAGCGGTCTTCATCCTGAAGCTCTTCTTTTTTGTCTACCTCGGCACCCAGGTCCGGCTCACCGAACTCGGCATCCTGGGGATCGGTGCGCTGATCGTTCTGGCCCTCCTCGCGGTCCGGCAGGGCTACCTCCATGCCCAACCGTCCATCGCGCCCCAGCCGCAGGAACGAAAACTGGTCGCCTGGATGATCCCCAAAGGCCTCGCCACGGCCGTGGTGGCGTCGGTGCCCCTTGAACTGGGATTGCAAGGGGGAGCATGGATCCGCGATGTCGCCTATGCCGTGATCCCCCTGTCCATCCTGGTCACAAGCCTGGGTGTGGCACTGCTCGCCCCGGGTCTGGACCCACCGCGACCCGTGGAACCCGCCGCTCCAGACCCCTGAGGCAAGCCGCCTCAGGGCCGGGCTTGGGGGCCTTTCGGTCCGACATGGTCCCTCGCAACCTCCAGGAAGGCCTGGGCGGCCCGGCTGAGCAGCACGTCGCCGCGGTAGACGAGGCGCACGGTGCGCTCGATGCGCAGGCCGGGCACGGCGATGCGCTTGAGGGTGCCCTTGGCCACCTCGTCCTTCACCGTCAGCTCCGGCAGGAAGGCCACGGCCAGCCCCTCGGCGGCGTAGGCCTTGAGGGCCTCGAAGACCGGCAGGTCGAAGGCCACCCTTGGCTCCACGCCAGCGTGGCGGAAGTGGGCCTCCAGCTTCTGGCGGCTGGGGGTGCGCGGGCTGTGGAGGGCCAGGGGGAAGGCGGCCACGGCGCGGATGTCCTTCGGCGGAAGCTTCGTGAGGGGATGCTCCGGGGCCACCACCGCCACCAGGGTGTCCTTCATCAGGTCCTGGGCCTGGAGGCCGTGGAGCACGGGCTCGGCGGCGATGAAGCCGAAGTCGTACTCGTGGCGCAGCACCTCCCCGGGGATGCGCTCGGAGTAGCCCCGGTGAAGCTGGATGGCGATCTTGGGGTGGGCCTTGTGGAAGGCCCGCAGGAGGCCCGGCAGGATGAAGTCCACCACGCTGTCGGGGCCCACCAGGGTGAGCGTGCCCATGCCGAGGCCCCGCAGGCCCTTGAGGGTCTCGAAGGCTTCCGAGCGCAGCTTGAGTATGCTCTCGGCGTAGTCCAGGAGGCTGCGGCCCGCGTGGGTCAGGGCGAGCCCGCGGCCCGAGCGCACCAGCAGGGGCTCGCCCAGGCTCTCCTCCAGGCGCTTGAGGGCCATGCTCACCGCGGGCTGGGTCTTGTGCAGCCGCGCGCCGGCCCGGGAGACGGAACCCTCGCGGGCGACGGTGACGAAGACCTCCAGCTGGCTCAGTTCCATGGCCTCACACGGCGAAGTAGCGTGCCTGAGGATGCCACGCCACCAGGGCGCTGGTGGTGTACTCCGGCGTCATCTGGAAGCTCTCCGTGAGCTCGATGCCGATGCTCCCCCCCTCCAGCAGCTCCAGGAGCGGCCCGTTCCCCTCCAGGTCCGGGCAGGCGGGGTAGCCGTAGCTGTAGCGGGAGCCCTGGTAGCCCTGGCTGAAGAGCTGGCGCAGGCTGGCGGCGTCCCGGCCGTGGATGCCCAGCTCCCGGCGGATCCGGGCGTGGAGCAGCTCCGCGTAGGCCTCCGTGAGTTCCGTGGCCAGGCCGTGGAAGGCGAAGTATTCGGCGAAGCGGTGTTCGGCGTAGAGCCGGGCCGCGAAGTCCGCGGCCTCGTGGCCCAGGGTGACCACCTGGAGGGGCAGCACGTCCAGGCGGCCGGAGGCCTCGGGCTCGAAGAAGTCGGGGATGCTGAGCCGTCGGCCCCCCGCCTGGCGCGGGAAGGGCAGGCGGGTGATCTCCCGGCGTCCCTCCACCGCGAAGACCCTGAGGCCATCGCCGTCGGCGCAGGCCGGGAAGTAGCCGTAGCGGGCCCGGGGCTTCAGGATCGGTTCGGAGACCAGGCGCGCCTTCCAGGCCGCGAGCTGGGGCTCGGCCTTGGTCCGCAGGATTTCCTCGAAGGCCTCGTCGGAAAGGCTGCCCTGGGTGAAGGCCCAGCGGTTCCGGACCACCACGAAGGTGTCCAGGTACTCGAAGAGCTCCGCCACCGTGGCCTCGTGGGTGCGCACGCCCCAGAATGGCGGCGCGGGGACCTCGGCGGACCGGCGCACCCAGGCGCTCTGCCCGGCCCCGGTGAGGGGCACCGCGCCGCTGCCGGGCTTGAGCACCGTGATCCCCGCCGGGGTCGGCGGGACGGTGTCCGCGGTGGCGGGGGCGGCCGTGGTCCCGGAGGGGGGCGGCAGGGACGCGGCTCCGGTGAGGGCCTTCAAGTGCCGCAGGCCCTCGAAGGCGTCCTCGGCGTAGAGCACCGGCCCGCCGTAGACCGCGCGGCAGTCGCGCTCCACGTAGTCCCGGGTCAGGGCCGCGCCGCCGAGGATGACGGGCACCTTCAGCCCGCGCTCCTCCATGAGCTGGAGGCTCTCCCGCATGATCACCGTGCTCTTCACCAGCAGGCCCGAGAGGCCGATGGCGTCCGCGGGCCAGGCCTCCAGCGCCTCGAGGATCGTCTCGATGGGCTGCTTGATGCCCAGGTTCCGCACCTCGAAGCCGTTGTTGCTGAGGATGATGTCCACCAGGTTCTTGCCGATGTCGTGGACGTCCCCCTTCACGGTGGCGAGGAGGATGCGCCCCTTGGTGGTGGCCGCGTCCTTGGGCAGGCGGGGCTCGATGCGGGCGATGGCGGCCTTCATGGCCTCGGCGCTCTCGAGCACGAAGGGCAGCTGCATCTCCCCCGCCCCGAAGCGGTCGCCCACCTCCTTCATGGCGCCCAGGAGGGTCCCGTTGATGAGGTCGAGGGGATCGTGGTCCGCCAGGGCCTCGTCCACGTCCGCGACGATGCGCTGCTTCTCGCCGTCCAAGATGTCCAGCCGCAGGCGCTCCAGGATGGGCAGGTCCTCGGGCGCGGCCTCCTTCGTCGTGGCGGCCCTGGCGCTGAAGAGGGCCAGGGCGGCCTTGAGGGGATCGTAGCCGTCCGCCCGGCGGTCGAAGATCAGGTCCTCCATCACCCGCCGTTCCTCGGCCGGGATCTTCGCCACGGGAATGACCTTCGAGGCGTTGAAGATGGCCAGGTCCAGGCCCGCCTGCACGGCGTGGTAGAGCATGAGGGCGTTGAGCACGTGGCGGGCGGCCGGGGCGAGGCCGAAGCTCACGTTGCTCACACCGAGAATCGTGTTCACGCCGGGCAGCTCGGCCTTGATGGCCCGGATCGCGTCGAGGGTGGCCACGGCGCTGCCCCGGAAGGCCTCGTCCCCGCTGCCCAGGGTGAAGGTGAGGGGATCCAGGATGAGGTCCGCCGGGTCGAAGCCGTATTCCCCCACCACCAGCGCGTGGAGGCGACGAGCGACCTCGAGCTTGCGCTCCAGGCTCTTGGCCATGCCCTCCTCGTCGATGGTGAGCCCCACCACCGCCGCGCCATAGGTGCGGCAGAGGTCCAGGATGCGCCGCGCCTTGGCCTCGCCGTCCTCGAAGTTGATGGAGTTGACGATGCACTTGCCCGGCGCCGTCTGGAGGGCCTTCTCGATGACCGGAACTTCGGTGGAATCGATCATGAGGGGCAGGGTCACGGCGGTAGCCGTGCGCTTCAGCATCTCCTCGGCGTCCCGGACCTCGTCCCGGCCCACGTAGGCCACGCACACGTCCAGCACGTGGGCGCCCTCCCGCTGCTGCTCCCGGGCGATGCCCACCAGGCCGTCGTAGTCCTCCTTGGCCAGCAGGTCGCGGAAGAGCTTCGACCCGTTCGCGTTGGTCCGCTCCCCCACGATGAGGGGCCGCGGCTCCTGGGCCAGGGGCACGGAGGCGTAGAGGCTGGCGACGCTGCGCTCGGGCTTGGCGGCGCGGCGGGGCGCCTTCAGGGAACCGATCCTGGAAGCCAGCTCCCGGATGTGCTCCGGCGTGGTGCCGCAGCAGCCCCCCACGATGGCGAGGCCGAACTCGGAAGCCGCGTGGCGGACCTTGTCGGCGAACAGCGCGGGCCCCAGGGGATAGACCACCTGCCCGCCCTCGTTGCGGGGCAGGCCTGCGTTGGGCAGGCAGCTGAGGGGCACCGGGGCCATCTCGGCGAGGGTCGAGAGGGAGGTGTGCATCTCGTCGGGGCCCGTGGCGCAGTTCAGGCCCAGCACGTCCACGCCGAGCTGGCTGATGGAGGTGATGACCGACTCGATGGGGGAACCCACCAGCAGGGTGCCCGTGGTCTCCACCGTGGCCTGCACCCAGAGGGGCACCTGCCTGCCGGCGGCCGCCATGGCCTCCTTGGCCGCGCGGACGGCGATCTTGATCTGGCCCAGGTCCTGGCAGGTCTCGATGAGGAGGGCGTCGGCGCCCCCGGCCAGCAGGCCATCCATCTGCACCCGGTAGGAGGCGTGCAGGGTGGCGTAATCCACGTGGCCCAGGGTGATCAACTTCGTGCCCGGCCCCACGGAGCCCACCACGAAGCGCGGCCGCTCGTACTGGCGGGCGACCTCCTTCGCAAGCCGGACCGCCGCGGCGTTGAGGTCGAAGGCCCGGTCCGCCAGCCCGAATTCCGAGAGCACCAGCGGGTTGCAGCCGAAGGTGTTGGTCTCCACCGCGTCGGCCCCGGCGTCGAAGTAGGCGGCGTGGATGCGCCGGATCCACTCCGGCCGGCGCTCGTTGAGCAGCTCCACGCAGCCTTCGTAGGCCGCCCCGCCGTAGTCCTCCACCGTGGGCTTGTTGGCGAAGATCTGCGTGCCCATGCCGCCGTCCAGCAGCAGTACCCGTTCCTTCAGGATCGATTCGAGCGTCGCCATTCAAAGCCCCAGGTATTCCACCGCGATGTTCCCTTCCACCCGCAGCTGGCAGGCCAGCCGGTGGTCCGGCGGCGCCTCCAGGCCGAGCAGGAAGTCCCGCTCCTCGGGCGCAGGCGCGGAGCAGTGCTCCGCCCCCGAGGCCACCCGCACCCGGCAGGTGCCGCAGGTCCCCGTCTTACAGCCGAAGGTGATGTCGGCGTTCACCGCGGACGCGATGGCCTCCAGGGGCGTGCCGACGGGCGCCTCGGCGACGAGGTCCTCGAGGAGGAAGTGGACCGTGCAGCGCGCCGTCATCGCCCCACGCCGATCGGACAGGACGACCCACCCGGCGTGGGTCGAATGGATGCAGGCCTTTCAAACAGGCACCCGCGTCCACCGCGGCCGCCTTCCAGGCCGCGGCGGACACGGGTGCTGGCAAGGGGGAAGGGGAGGCCGATCCCGATCCGAGTGACCAGACCCTCCGGGAGACCAAGGCCGTCACAGCCCGTTCCAGGAGCGCAGACGAGGCATCCCGACCCACCCTCGGACGGCCTCACACCTCGATCCGTCTTCGGGGAAGGGCACCCCGAAGACGGATCGAGGTGTCTTAAGACAGTCAACACCTGAGGAGATCGACCCACACGTTCGTGGAGCTTCGTCCTCGCGATGGAAGGGAGCACCGCAAACCTCACGCCGCCCCCCCCGCCTCGCCCACCCGCCCCGGCAGCAGCGGCGCCACCAGCTCCACCTGCCCGAAGGGCGCGCTGAGCTGCAGGCCGGCGATGCGGGGCCGGATCTTCCCGATGATCTCCTGGGCGATGGCGAGCCCTTCCTGCACCTGGTCCTCGGCGCGGCTCCACTTCCCCATGCGCTCGAGCAGGGCCGGCGGCACGTAGACGCCGGGCACCTCGTGGGCCATGAACTGGGCGTTGCGGGCGCTCTTGAAGGGCCAGATGCCGGCGATCACCGGGACATGGAAGGCCTCGGCGAAGTCCAGGAAACGGAACAGGGAGTCGGCGTCGAAGACCGGCTGGGTGATGGCCCACTCGGCCCCGGCCTCCACCTTCCATCGGAAGCGCGCGTTCTCCCGCTCGGGGTCGATGGCCACGGGGTTGGCCGCCACGCCGATGGAGAAGGGCGTCGGGTCGCCGATGCTGCTGCCCCCGAGGTCCAGGCCCGAGTTCAGGCGGGCCAGGATGTTGGTGAGGCCGATGGCGTCCACGTCGAAGACCGCCGTCGCCTGGGGGTAGGGCCCCAGCTTCGGCGGGTCGCCGGTCACCGCGAGGATGTTGCGCAGGCCCAGGCCGGCGGCGCCCAGGAGGTCGCTCTGGATCCCCAGGAGGTTGCGGTCCCGGCAGGCGTAGTGGAGCACCGTCTCGATGCCCACCTCCCGCTCGATGATGGCCGCCGTGGCGAGGGCCGACATGCGGGCCACGGCCCGGGGCCCGTCGGGGATGTTGATGGCGTCGGCGCCGAGGCCCTGGATCTGCCGGGTCTTCTCCAGCAGCTTCGCGGCGTCCATCCCCTTCGGGGGCACCAGCTCCACGGAGGTGACGAACTGCCCCGTGGCCAGCTTGCGGGCCCAGCGGCTGCGGGCCTCCGGGGGCAGGGGCGGCTTCGGGGCCACCGCCTCCCGCACCAGGGGGGCCACGGCCCCGCGGTCCGCGAAGGCCCGTTCTTGCCTCAACGCTCCGCGCATGGCGCGGGTGTGGGCGGGCGTCGTCCCGCTGCAGCCCCCCACGGCCCGGGCGCCGAGCTGAAGGGCCTGGCGGGCGAACTCCCCGAGGTACTCCGGGCTCGCCATGTAGAGGAGCCGCCCGTCCACCTGCCTGGGCAGGCCCGCGCTGGGGTTCAGGATGAGCGGCGTGTCCGTGGCCGCGCGGAAGCGCTTCAGCAGCTCCAGGAGGGGCGCCGGGCCGCTGCCGCCGTTGACGCCCACCAGGGCGGCGCCCCACTCGGCGAGCTTGCGGATGTACCACTCGGGCTCGGCGCCGAAGAGGGTCTGGCCCTCGTCGTTGGGGGTCATCATGGCGACGATCGGCCTGTCGCTCACGGACTGGATGGCGCGGATGGCCTGCTGGATCTCGTTGAGGTCCTCGAAGGACTCCAGCACGAAGAGGTCGACGCCTCCGTCCAGCAGCGCCTTCGCCTGGGCCGCGAAGAAGGCCTTGGCCTCGTCGAAGCTGGTGGGCCCCCAGGGCTCGATGCGCAGGCCCAGGGGCCCCAGGCAGCCTGCCACCCAGCCCGGCTGGCCCGGCAGGTCCTCCAGGGCCTCCCGGGCCAGCTCGGCGCCGGCCTTGTTGATGGCCTCCAGCTGGTCCAGCAGCCCGTAGGCCGCCAGCTTCACGCCATTGGCCGCCCAAGTGTTGGTGGTGAGCACCTGCGCGCCCGCCTGGCGGAAGGCCCCGTGGATGCCCCGCACCAGCTCGGGGGTCTCCAGGTTCGCGTGGTCGAAGGAGCGGTTGATAAAGAGGCCCTTCTCGTACAACGCCGTGGGCGTGCTGCCGTCGAAGAGGAAGGCCTGGCCGGATTCGAGGGCGGACTGGAAGGTGCTGGACATGACGGACTCCGGGAATGCCTGCGCCAGAGCCCCCGGATGCCTCCAGGTTGGTGATTCGCCTCGATCTTGCTGCCTCAGTTCATGGCTGGGTCATCTCTCCGTGCTCATTCACACGGCAGGAATTGGCACCACGCGCCGGATTGCTCCGGGCAGGTTGCCGAGGTTTCGCAGGGCCTGTCCCTCCACCTCTCTCGATAGCGCGCTCTGGAACTGGCAAAGATCGGGACTGCTGAGAGGCCAGGATGGGCTTGAACGGCCCCTGCGTCAAGGTGGCCGGCCTGTCCTCACCAGCTCAGCAGGTTCTCCACCTCGTCCCGGATGCGGTCCCGCCCCGGCAGGAAGGCCGCCTCCAGCCCCGGAGCGGCCGGGGTCGGGATGTCGGGCGCGGCGCAGCGCAGGACGGGCGCGTCGAGCCAGGGGAAGCAGGCCTCCTGGACCCGGGCGGCCAGCTCGGCGGAGGGTCCGTAGGTGGCGCTGGCCTCGGTGACCACGAGGACGCGGTGGGTGCGCCTCGCCAGGGCCACGATGGCCTCGTCGTCCAGGGGCCAGAGCGTGCGCAGGTCCAGCACCGCCAGGTCGAGGCCCTCGGCGGCCTCGATCGCCGGATGCTGCACGGCGCCGTAGGTGAGGATGGCGCCGCGGTGGCCGTCCCGGCGCAGGGCCGCCTCGCCCAGCTTCGCCACCGGCGCCTCCTCCCAGGAGTCCTTCAACCGCCGGTAGAGGAACTTGTGCTCCAGGAACAGGACCGGGTCGGGATCCGCGATGGCGGCCCGCAGCAGGGCGTAGGCGTCTCTCACCGTGCCCGGCGCGACGACCTTGAGGCCCGGCGTGCCCAGGAAGTGGCCTTCGGGATTCTGGCTATGGAAGGGCCCGCCGCTGCCGCCGGCCCCCACGGGGCCGCGGAACACCACGGGCACCGAGGCGCCCCAGCGCCACCGGGCCTTCGCCGCGAAATTGCAGATGAGGTCCGCCCCCAGCAGGGCGAAGTCCATGAACTGGAACTCCGCCACGGGCCGCTGGCCCATCAGCGCCGCGCCGATGGCGGCCCCGACGATGGCCTGTTCGGCGATGGGCGTGTCGATCACCCGCGCGGCGCCGAAGTCCTTCAGCAGGCCCTCCGTGGCCTTGAAGGCGCCCCCGTAGGCGCCGATGTCCTCGCCGAGGCAGAAGACGGAAGGGTCCCCGGCCATGGCGTCGCGGAGGGCGGCGCGGATGGCCTCGAGGTAGGTGCCCTGGAACGCGGTCATGGGGGCAGTCTAGCGGCCAGGGCGCCTAGAGCGCGCGCACCATGATCACGTCCCGCTGGGGATCCGTGCCCACCACGAAGGTGTGGTCGCCCACGGCCTCGAAGCCGTGGCGGCGGTAGAAGGCCAGGGCCCGGTCGTTGCGCTCCCACACCCCGAGCCAGAGCGTGCGCGCCCCCAGCGCCCAGGCTTCGTCCATGCAGCGCCGGAGCAGGGCCGGCCCGGCCTTCTGGCCCAGCCAGGCCTGGAGCACGTAGATGCGCTGCAGTTCCAGGGGATCGGGGCCCTTCACGCAGGGCGGGACCGCTCCCCGCCGCAGGCGCGCGAAGCCGATGGCCGCGCCGTCCGCCTCCGCGATGAGGTGCCAGGCCCCGGGTTCCGCCAGCTCGCGGGCCTGGATCGGTTCCTGGTAGGTCTGGTCCAGGAAGAGCCGCAGATCCTCGGCTGAGTTGGAGGCCGCGAAGGCCTCCGCGAAGGTGCGGCGCCCCAGCTGCGCCAGGAGCTCCGCGTCGGCGGCCGTGGCGTGGCGGACCAGGATGGCGGGCAGCATGGCCGAAGGGTACCAAGGCCCTCCGCTATGCTGGGACCGTGCTCTCGTCCCTGCGCATCTCGAACCTGGCCCTGGTGGAGGATCTGGCCCTCGACCTCGGTCCGGGCTTCTCGGTGCTCACCGGGGAGACCGGGGCCGGGAAGTCCCTGCTGGTGGACGCCCTGGCCCTGCTGGTGGGCGCCCGGGCCGACGCCGACACCGTGCGGCTGGGCGCGGAGCGCGCCACCGCCGAGGCGGTGGTGGAGGGGAACGGCGCCGCGTGGCTGGACTTCCTCGGCGCCCATGGGCTGCCGGCGGAGCACCCCGTGGTCCTGCGCCGGGAGGTGAGCGCCGCGGGCCGCAGCCGGGCCTGGATCAACGGCGCCTCCGCCGCCCTCGCCGACCTCCGGGAGGCGGGCCGCCTCTGGATGCGCCTGAGCAGCCAGCACGACCACCAGGCCCTCCTCGCGGAGGAACGCCACCTCGCCCTCCTGGACGAGGTGCTCGGCATCCAGGCGGACCTTTCGGCCCAGGTCCAGGAGGTCCGGGCCGCCGCCGCCGCGCTGGAGGCGCGCACCCGCAGCGAGGCCGACCGCGCCCGGCGCCTCGAGGAGCTGGCGGAGCTCGTGGGCGACCTGGAGAAGCTCGCCCCCAAGCCCCAGGAGTGGAGCGCCCTGAAGGCCGAGCGGGAGACCCTGCGCCACGCGGCTTTGCTGGAGGCCACCCACCGGGAGGCCGCCGAGGCCCTGCGCGCCGCGCTCCCCGGGCTGCGGGAGGCCTCCCACGCCCTGGCCAAGGCCGCTGCGGTGCTGCCGGAGGCCCAGGACCTCGTGGACCGCCTGCGCTCCGCGGGCCTGGAGCTGGAGGACCTCCAGGCCCTCGCCCAGGACCAGGCCCTGCGCTTCGGGCGCAGCGGCGAGGCGGCCCTGGACGATCTCGAGGGCCGCCTCGCCCGCTTCGAGAAGCTGGCCCGGCGGCACCGATGCGAGCCCGACGACCTCGCCGGCGTGCTCGCGGACCTCCGCGCGGAAGCCCAGCGCCTGGGGGACCGGGGCGGGAGCCCCGAATCCCTGGCCAAGGCCCTGGCGCAGGCCGCTTCCGCCTACCTCGAGGGGGCCGAGGCCCTCCACGCCCGGCGCAGCGGGGCCCTCGGTCCCCTGGAATCCGAGGTCCGGAAGCGCCTGGCCCGCCTGGGCATGAAGGGGGCCCGGCTCCAGTGCAGGCTCTCTATGGCCGAGGAGGCCGCGAGCCCCGTGCGGCGCGGCGGGCGCGGGGTGAGGGTCTCACCCGCGGGCTTCAGCGCGGCGGCGCTCTGGATCGAGTCCAACGTGGGCGAGGGGTGGCGCCCCCTGGCTAAGATCGCGTCGGGAGGCGAGCTGAGCCGCGTCATGCTGGCCCTCATGGGCGCGGGTCTGGCCCACGGCGCCGCGTCCACGGCCCTCACCCTCGTCCTGGACGAAGTGGACGCGGGCATCGGCGGCGAGACGGCCCTCGCGGTGGGGGAGGCCATCCAGGAGCTGGGGCGGTCCCACCAGGTTCTCTGCGTCACCCATCTCGCCCAGGTGGCGGGCCGTGCCGGCCGCCACGGGGCCCTGTCCAAGGCGACCCGGGGGGCCCGCACCCACAGCCGCTTCGCCTGGGTGGATGGCGAGGCGCGGGTGCGGGAGCTGGCGCGCCTCCTCAGCGGCCAGCCGGACCGTCCGGAGGCCCTGGAGCACGCGAGGGCCCTGATCGGTTCCGCCTGATCGGAGCCTGTTGTCGAGGATTCTCGCGTGGTCCCGCGGTGCCGGGGTCCTCTCCGGGCTTGGGCTTTTTCCCGGCCCGGCGGATACTGCTCGGCATCCAGGGCGGAGGCGCGCGAATGCATCCATGGCTGGGCCTCCTCCTGGGTGCCGCCGTCGCCCTCGCCGGAACTCCCGGCGGACCGGGAGCCGGCCCGGCGGTGCCCCATCCCGGACAGCGGCCCTTCGTGCTGCTGGGGGTGGACGACGGCCTGCCCTCCGCCGGACCCCTGGGCCTCACCCAGGACCGGGAGGGTTACGTCTGGATGGGCACGGAGGTCGGCCTGGTGCGCTACAACCGCGGCCAGTGCCGGCGCTGGGACCGGAAGGACGGCCTGCCCTCCGACTACATCGGGGTCCTGCTGCCCGACCTGCAGGAGGGGCTCTGGCTGGGCACCCCGAAGGGCCTGGTCCGGTTCCGGAAGGGGCGCGTCGAGCCGGCGCGTCTGGGCGGGACAGCGTCCACCGAGCCCGTCAGCCAGCTCGTCCGGGATGCCGCGGGGCGCCTGGTGGTGTCCACCTCCCACGGCCTCTTCCGCCTCCGGGAAGGCCTGGACTTCGAGGCCATCCCGGACTGGACCCCGGAACCGGCGGGGGCTCTCGCCGCAGGGCCCCGCAGCGGGAGCGTCTACCTGGCGCGGCCGAAGGGGATCCAGGAATTCCTGCAGGGCGGGGGATCGCGGCTCTGGGGCGAGGCCGAGGGGCTGCCCGGGGGCATGCCGACCCTCGTGGCGGAGGACGGCGCGGGCCGGCTCTGGGCCGGCGCGGGCCGCACGCTCGTGATGAAGGAGCCCGGCGCGCCGCGCTTCACGGACCAGTCCGCGAAGCTCACCGGCAGCCTCTCACCCAACAGCACGCCCTTCCTGGATCCTGATGGAAGCCTCTGGATCCCCACCCAGCAGGGCGCGCTGCATCTGGCAGGGGAAGGATCGGAGGTCCTCGACATGAAGGCGGGCCTTCCCTTCCGGTGGGTGCGCACCGTCTTCCGGGACCGCGAGGGCAGCCTCTGGGTCCTGGGCCCGGCGGTGGCCCGGCTCCAGGGAGCCGGACGGGTGGCCAACTACACCCTGGGCGGCGGCGCCTCCGGCGAGATGGTCTGGACCATCCTCCGGGACAGGGAGGGGCGCCTGCTCGTGGGCACGGACGACGGCGCCGCCCGCCTCGGCCCGGAGGGCCTCGTCCGCATCCCGGGCACGGAGGGCCGGCGCATCAAGGCCATGGCCGTGGACCGGCGCGGCATCCTCTGGATGGTCAGCACCATCGGGCCCGCCCTGTGGCTCCGGCCGGGCCAGGACCGGGCCGAGCCCGCCCCGGTGGGGGACCTGGGCACGCCCCTCAACAGCGTGATGGAGGATTCGAAGGGGGAACTCTGGCTGGGGCATGGCCGCCGGGGCCTGTTGCGGTGGGATCCCGGGGACCGGGCCCTCCGGCCGGAGGTGGGGCCGGAGATCGCCCAAGTCCCGGCGATGGCCGCCTTCCAGATCCGGGAGGATTCCCAGGGGCGCCTCTGGGCGGGCACCACGGCGGGGCTGCTGATCCGCGTGGCCCCGGGCCGGTGGAAGCTCTTCACCGCCAAGGACGGCCTTCAGCCGAACAACGTGCGGGGCATGGCCTTCCAGCCCGACGGGAGTGCCTGGGTGCATTACCAGGATCCCCAGGGCCTCACCCGCGTCCGGCTGGAGGGGGACCGGCTGGTCGTCCTGGAGCACCGGACCGTCCAGAACGGCCTCCTGTCCGACCTGAACTACGCGGTGGGCGTGGATGACCGGGGCCGGGTGTGGACCACCACGGACCAGGGCATCGCCCGCCTGGACCCTCCCCTGCATGTGGGGCGGAACGAGGGGATGATCGAGGTGGACTGCTCCATCCACGCGCTCTTCCTGGAGCAGGGCCGCGTGTGGGTGGGCACGGCGGCGGGGCTGGTGCGCTACGAGTCGGGGTCCGACGACGCCCTGCCCCCCCCGCCCTCCGCCAAGGTGGTCCAGGTGCTCTTCGGGAAGCGGACCCTGGAGCCCCCCTACCCGGCGCTGGATCCGCTGCCGCACCGGGAGAACACCGTGGTGCTGAAGGTCGCGGCGCCCACCTACCTCAACGAGCGGGATCTGCGCTTCCAGGTGCGGATGGCGGGCCTCGAGGACGAGTGGCGGGATGTGAAGGGCCGCGAATTCCGCTACCCGGCCATGCCGGGGGGCGCCTTCCGGTTCGAGGTCCGGGCCGCCCAGGGCGGCGGCGCCTTCGGCCCCGCGGACAGCTTCGGCTTCGAGGTCCGGCCCCACTGGTGGATGACGCCCCTCAGCTTCGCCCTCCAGGGCCTGGCCTCCATCCTCATCGTCTACGGCATCGTCCGGTGGCGGGTGGCCTCCCTGGCCCGGAGCCGGGCGGAACTGGCGGCCCGGGTGCGCGCCCAGACCTCGGAGCTGGAGGCCCGCAACGCGGAGCTGTCCGAGGCCCTGGCCCACGTGCACCAGCTGTCGGGGCTCCTGCCCATCTGCGCAGGGTGCAAGCAGATCCGAGACGACCAGGGCGCCTGGACGCCCCTGGAGGCCTACATCTCCCAGCACTCCGAAGCCCATTTCACCCACGGCATGTGTCCGGTCTGCATGAAGGCGTACTACCCGGAAGTAGGCGAGGGCTAGGCCCGGGAGTTCACTTGAGGTCCAGCAGGGCGGCGACCTCCAGCCGCAGCTCCGGGATCCCTGTGCCCTTGGCGGCGCTGACCCAGGCGACGTCGGCGCTGTGCAGCCCGAGGGCCGCCGCCACGTCCTTGCGCTGCTTCAGGGCCTTGCTGGGCTTCACCTGGTCGGCCTTGGTGGCCACAATGCGGCAGGGCAGCCCCGCCTCCCGGAGCCAGTCCACCATGGCGTGGTCCAGCTTCGTGGGCCCCACCTCGGCGTCCACCAGCACGAAGACCATGCGCAGGGTCTTCCGGCCGGTGAGGTAGCCGCCGATCATGACGTCCCACTTCGCCTTCTCCGCCACCGGGCCGGCGGCGTAACCGTAGCCCGGCAGGTCCACGATCCAGCGATCGGGCCCCGTGAGAAAGATGTTGATGAGCCGCGTGCGGCCGGGCGTCTTGGAGACCCGGGCCAGCTGCTTCTGGTTCGCCAGGGCGTTCAGAAGCGAGCTCTTGCCCACGTTGGAGCGGCCCACGAAAGCCACCTCGGCGTGACAGACCCCAAGCTGCTTCACGTCGGAGGCGGAGGTGAGGAAGCGGGCGTCGGTGAGGGGCTGGGGCATGGTCCGAGGCTATCAGGGCCGGCGCTCGGGCTTTCCCGTCGCGACGGCCGGTGGTCCCGCGGGATGGGCCGAGGGCCGGTCCGGTTCCACGGTGTAGGCCAGGGCGGCGATCCGCCAGCCCTGGTCGGTCTTCATGAATGTGAAGGTGTCGGTGCCGCTGTGGGAGAACGTGCCGTTCCGGTGGAAGTCGTAGGGGGTCCAGACGACCGCGATCCGCCCCTGGACGTGCACCGTGGGATTCCACATGCGCTCCAGCTGCGGTTCGCGGCTTGAGGCGAGGGCCTCGAGGAACTCCTGCAGGCTCCGGCGGCGCACCGCGGAGCCGCCCTGGGCGGGGCGGATGGACTGGATGAGGAACTCCGGGAGGCAGAGCTTCCGGAGGGCGGATTCATCCCTGGCGGCGAGGGCGTCGAAGAATCGCTGGGCGAGGACCAGGACCTCGCGGCGATCCGTCTCGGCGGGCTCGGGTGCCTGGGCCAGCAGGAGGGTGAAGGCGAGGCAGGGGCCCACGCTTACACCACCACCGTGCTGGCCGGGGCCGGCTGGTCCCAGGCCATCCTTCCGCGCTCCAGCCCCAGCACCCGCTTGCGCATCTTGAGGATCATCGGCTTGTCGTGGGTCGCGACTATGACGGTCGTCCCCTGCCCGTTGATGCGCTCGAAGAGGCTCATGATCTCGTTGGCGAGGTCGGGGTCCAGGTTGCCGGTGGGCTCGTCGGCGAGGAGCACGAGGGGGTCGTTCACCAGGGCCCGGGCGATGGCCACGCGCTGCTGCTCGCCGCCGGAGAGCTGGAGGGGAAAGCTGCTGAGCTTGTGCTGGAGGCCCACCATCTTGAGGGCCCGGAAGGCCCGCTGGCGCTGCTCCATGTGGCTCACGCCCAGGATCTTCAGGACGAAGGCCACGTTCTCGAAGACCGTCAGCGTGCGGATGAGCTTGAAGTCCTGGAAGACCACGCCGAGCTTGCGGCGCAGCAGCGGGATGTCCCGCAGCGGCATGGTGGACAGCCGGTGTCCCGCCACCTGCACTTCGCCTGTGCTCGGCACCGCGTCCCGGAAGAGCAGCTTCAGCAGCGTGCTCTTGCCCGCGCCGCTCGGGCCGGTGAGGAACACGAACTCTCCCGCCTCGATGTGGAAGCTCACGTCGTTCAGACCGTAGTGGATGCGGTCGAACTGCTTGGTGACGTGGGTGAGGGTAATCATGGGTCAGATTGGGATTGCCCCATTGTGGCCCAGATTCGGCCAGGCGCCGTCTACAGCCGCTCCACCAGCATCGCCACGCCCTGGCCGCCGCCTACGCACAGCGCGGCCAGCCCGAGCTTCTTGTCCTCGTCCTGGAGGATGTGCAGCAGCGTGACCAGGATGCGGGTGCCGCTGGCGCCGATGGGATGGCCGAGGGCGATGGCGCCGCCGCGGACGTTCACCTTGGAAGGATCCAGCTCGGGCAGCTCCTTCAGCACGCCCAGGGACTGGGCGGCGAAGGCCTCGTTCAGCTCGAAGCGGTCGATGTCGCCGAGCTTCACGCCGGTCTTGGCCAGCAGCTTCTGGATCGCAGGCACCGGGCCGAGGCCCATCACCGCCGGGTCCACGCCGGCCTGGGCGAAGCCGAGGATGCGGGCGATGGGCTTGTGGCTCTTCGCCGCGGACTCGGAGGCCAGCACCAACGCCGCCGCGCCGTCGTTGATGCCGCTGGCGTTGCCGGCGGTCACCGTGCCGTCCTTCTTGAAGGCGGGCTTGAGCTTGGCGAGGCCCTCCGCCGAGGCGTCGGCCTTGATGTACTCATCCAGGTCGAAGGTCGTATCGCCCTTCTTGCCGGCGATCGTGACGGGGAAGATCTCCCGCTTGAACGCGCCGGCCTCCCGCGCCGCGGCGGCCTTCTGCTGGCTGGCCAGGGCGAAGGCGTCCTGGGCCTCCCGGCCGATGCCGTGGCGCTCGGCGACCGCCTCCGCCGTGATGCCCATGTGGGTGTTGCCGTGGCCGCACCAGAGGCCGTCCTGGATCATGCTGTCCAGGAGCTGCACGTGGCCCATGCGGGCGCCCCAGCGGGCCGCAGGAAGCAGGTACATGGCGTTGGACATGGACTCCGTGCCGCCGGCGGCGGCGACCTCCGCGTCCCCCGCCGTGATGGACTGGGCCGCGAGGGAGATGGCCTTCAGCCCGGAGCCGCAGACCTGGTTCGGCGTGTGGGCCGGCGTCGTGAAGGGGATGCCCGCCTTCAGGGCGGCGAGGCGCGCCACGTTCTGGCCGCTGCCCGCCTGCAGGACGTTGCCCATCACCACGTCGCCGACGGCCTCGGGGGCCACGCCGGCGCGGTCGAGGGCGGCCTTCAGGGCCGCGGCGCCCAGGTCGACGGAATTCAAGGCTTTGAGGCCGCCGCCGAAGGATCCGACGGCGCTGCGGGTGGCAGAGAGGATGTAGACGGACATGGACGGCTCCCGGACAGGCCAGGATATCAGCCGGTCCGCGATCCCTTCCGTGTCCCTTGCTAACGGCGGGCCCGGCCGCTCTGGACGAGGGCCTCGACCTCCTCGGGCCTGCGGGGGAGGCGCTCGCTCAGGTTCCTCGGCCCCTCCGCCGTGACTAGGATGTCGTCCTCCAGGCGGACGCCGATGCCGTGCCACTTCGGATCCACGCCGGCCGTTCCCTCGGGGATGTAGAGGCCCGGCTCCACGGTGAGCACCATCCCGGGCTCCAGGATCCGCTCCCCGCCCCGGGCCGGGGGCGTGCGGAGGTAGTCCCCCGTGTCATGCACGTCCAGGCCCAGCCAATGGCTGATGCCATGGAGCGTGAAGGGCTGGTAGGCGGCCTTCCGGAAGAGTTCATCCTTGTCGCCCTTGAGGATCCCGAGGTCCACCAGGCCGTCGCTGAGGATGCGCATGGCCGCGGCAAGGCCCTCCTTGTGGGCCCGGCCGGGGCGGCAGAGGGCGATGGCGGCGTCCTGGGCCTTCAGCACCAGGTCGTAGATCGCCCGCTGCTCGGGGCTGAACCTGCCGCCGGCGGGCCAGGTCCGCGTGATGTCCGCGGTGTAGAAGCCCACCTCCGCGCCCGCGTCCAGGAGCATCAGGTCTCCGGGCTTCATCGGCTTGTCGTTGGCGAGGTAGTGGAGGACGCAGGCCTGGTTCCCCGCGCCGGCGATGGTGTCGTAGCCCAGGTAGCGGGCCCCGAGGCTGCGCACGGCGCCTTCGAAGGCCCCGGCGACCTGGCCTTCATTGGCCGCCGAGCGCCCCGCCCGCATGGCGGCGAGGTGCCCCTCGATGCTGGCGTCCACGGCATGCTTCAGCATCTCGATCTCGGCGGGCTGCTTCACCAGGCGCATCTCGCCCACCAGGTTCCGCCCGTCCACCAGGGTCTTGCGGTAGGTGGCGTGGTTGTTGTCCGACCCCAGGGGCAGGACCCAGTCCACCACCTTGCGGCGGAAGGCGTCGTCGAAGTTGCAGACGAGGACGACCCGCTGGGCCTTCTGGATGGCCGACTTCAGGGTCTCCTCGGCGGACGGGAAGCGCTCGGCCCGGTCCGCGCCGGCGCGGAGGGCGCCCTCCACGCCCAGCCTGGCACCCTCCCACCGCTCCCGGACGGGATCCCCCGCCCGGACCAGCAGGGTGTAGGGCTTCGCGGCATCGCCGTCCAGCAGGGCCACCGCCTCCTCCTCCTGGATCCCGGTCAGGTAGTAGAAGTCCGAGTCCTGCCGGTAGGTGTGGTACCAGTCCCCGTTGCGGGGCTGGAGGGGCATGGACTTGATCACGGCCAGGGTGCCGGGTCCCATCGCCCGGATTTTTTCCAGGAGCCTCGCCCGGTTCCCCGCGAAGAAGGCCGGAGGGAGCGTGGCGCCGTGCCAGCCTGCCGGGCGCGGAGGGGGCGCGGCCTGGGAGAGGAGCGGAAGGGCCAGGGTGGCGGTGGCCAGGGTCCAGAAGCGCATGCCTCACCTCGTGATGATTGAATTGAGTCTGCCAGCATCCCCCTTGGACTAAACGTCCGATCTCACAGCACGTTTCCCATCCACAGGCCCGCCCTGAATCTTTCCCCGGAGGCCCCATGCGCCCCACCCGCCCCACCCCCCTGCTGATCGCCCTGCTGGCGGCGGGCAGCCTGGTGGCCCAGGTGCCGGCGCCCCCGAAGCCGCCGAAACCCCCCAAGGTTTCCGTCCCCGAACCCCCCGAGCCGCCGGCCCCCCCCACGCCGCCGGAGCCCCCGGCGCCCCCCGTGGACGAGACCTGGGGCCAGACCCGCGCCGAGAAGCGGAACGAACGGCTGTCCTTCGGCTCCAAGCTCTGGGTGAAGAACCGGAACGGAAGCATCCGGGTGACCGGTTGGGACAAGGAGGAAGTCGCCCTGGTGGCCCAGATCCGGGACACCGAGCAGCGGCGCATCGACCTGGTCCTCAGCCGCAAGGGCGCCGACCTGGACATCGAGGCGGTCTACCCGCAGGTCAAGACCTTCAGCTTCTTCTTTGGGGACATCAAGAGCCCCCGGTGCGAGATGAGCCTGCAGGTGCCCAAGCGCATCCTGGCCCACTTCCGGACCACCAACGGCACCATCACCGCGCAGAACCTGGACGGCTACGCCCGCTGCGAGACCACCAACGGCTCGGTGAAGGTCTCCGACGTCAAGGGCGAAGTCTTCGCCGAGACCACCAACGGCGGCATCGAGGCCCGCAACCTCTTCGCCCGCATCAAGGGGGGCACCACCAACGGGAAGATCCTGCTCCAGGACGTCCTGGGCGGTGTCCAGATGGAGACCACCAACGGCGGCATCGTCGCCCGCAACCTGGACGGCTGGGGTGAAGGGATCAGGCTCGAGACCACCAACGGCGGCATCGAGGTGGAACTCGGCAAGGCCAGCGGGGAGATCGTCGCCGAGAACAGCAACGGCGGGCTGGAGATCAAGGTCCCCGGCGCCGAAGTCATCGAGCTCCTGAAGCACAGCGCCCGGGTGAAGGTGCCCGGGAAGCCCCAGAGGATCGAACTGGAAACCACCAACGGCGGCATCAAGGTCCGCTAGGGCCGCCGCCATTCCCAGGAGCCGCCCATGCGCCTGCGCCTCGCCCTCGGCCTGCCCCTCCTCGCCGCCGCCCTCCTCTCCGCCGGGGAGCGCGCCGAACACAAGACCTTCAAGCTCGCCGCGGGCTCCAGCCTCCTGGTGAAGACCGCCAACAGCCCGGTCACCGTGAAGGGCTGGGACAAGGATGAGGTCGTCCTGGACGCGGAGATCCACGACACCGAGGCCCGTCCCGTCAAGGTGGAGGCCCGGGAAGGGGCCGGGCGCCTCGAGATCGAGGCGGTGTTCCCCGAGACCGGAGGCGGGTGGACCTTCGGGCGCGGACCTTCCTGCGCCTTCCGCCTGATGGTCCCGCGGCGGATCGAGGCCGAGGTGCGGACCAGCAACGCCCCCCTCACCGCCTCCGACCTGGACGGCCGGCTGGTGTTCCGGACCTCCAACGCCCCGATGAACCTCACGAACCTGGGGGGCGATGTGGAGGCCCGCACCAGCAACGCCCCCTTCACGGCCCGCCAGGTGGCTGGAGATCTCCGCGGCTCCACCAGCAACGCCCCCCTCCGCCTGGAGGCGGTCACCGGCGGCCTGGACTTCAGCACCAGCAACGGTTCCGTGTCCGCCACGGGTCTCGACGGGAAGGGCCGGGGCATCCGCCTTGCCACGAGCAACGGGGGCATGACCGTCGACCTGGGCAAGGCCGGGGGCGAACTGGAAGCCCGCACCAGCCGGCACGAGACGATCAGCTTCCACCGGACCGGCGCCGAGCAGGTGGAGATCGACAAGGGGACCGTGCGGGCCAAGCTCCCGGGCTCCACCCAGCGCATCGAACTCAAGACCAGCAACGGCGGCATCGAGATCCGCTGACGATAAGCTGGAGGCGTGAGCCTCCCGCGTCTTCTCCGCCCCCTGGTCCTGCTGGCCCTCGGGGCCATCCAGCCCGCCACGCTGGCGGCCCAGGGCCCGGCCTGGTCCGAGATCCAGGACCGGCGGCTGGCCAACGGGCTCCGGGTGATCCTGGCCGACCGGCCCTCCGGGGGCGCCGTCCACGCGCGGCTGTTCGCCCGCCTGCCCGCCGGGGACGCCCTTCCCCTGGCTGAGCTCACCGCCCGGAGCCTCTTCGGTCCCTGCGGAGCCGAGGACCTTGGCGAAGCGGACCCGGAGCTGGAAGCCCTCCTGGCCCGGGAGGAGGGCCTGCGCGAAGAACTCCGCCTCGGGAGGCTGAAGGCCGGCCGGGGTTCCGCCCTGCCGCTCCCGGAGGTGGAGGCGCTCCGCCGCGGGGCGCTGGAGGAGCTCCGGGCCCGGCTCCTGCCGGACGAGGCCTTCGACCGGCTGGCGGCCCTGGGGGCTGTCCGGAGGGAGATCCGGGTGCGGGCGGACCACCTCGTGTCCGGGCTCGACCTGCCCGCGTCCTCCCTGGCGGCCTGGTGCGCCCTGGAGACTTCCCGCCTCCGCGCCCTGCGGCTCAGCCGTCTTCCCGTCGCCCGGGAAGGCCTCCGGACCGCCTACGGCGCGTCCGCCCAGGACCCGGCCCTCGCCGCCTTCCTGGCGGTGGCCTTCCCCGGGCATCCCTATGGCCGCGCGGCCTCCCGCCCGGCGACATCCCTGGATTCCATCGGGCTCGAGGAGGCCCGGGCCTTCGCCCGCAGGACCTTCCAGCCCGAGTCCATGGCCCTCGTGCTCGTGGGAGACCTTGGGGGCGAGGCGATCCTTCCCCTCCTCGAGCAGAGCTTCGGAACCCTTCCCCACGATCCCAGGCCCGCGTCCGCCGAGGCGCCCCAGGATGAGGCGGCGCCCGGGGCCCGGCGGCTGCAGGCCACCCAGCCGGGCCAGCCGCGCCTGCTGATGGGCTGGCGTCTCCCGCCCCGCAGCCACCCCGACTACCTGGGACTCCGGGTCCTGGCCAAGCTCCTGGCGGGCGGCCCCAGTGCCCGCATGCGCTGGGCCCCCATGGAGGAGCGGGGGATCCTGGCCGCCCTGAGGGTCGCCTTGGGGGAGCCCGGGGCCCGGGATGGCGGTCTGCTCATGCTGGAGGCCTCCGTGGGCGAAGGCCACAGCCTCGGAGAGGCCGAACAGGCGCTCCAGTCCGAAGTCATGAGGATCCAGCAGGAGCCCCTGCAGGAGGAGGAGGTCATCGGGGCCCAGCGCCTCCTCGTCCTTGAATCCCTGGTCCAGCAGGAGGACGCTGCGGCCTTCGCCCAGGCCCTGGGTGAAGCCTGGAGCGAGGCTGGCCACTGGCAGGCGGCCCTGGTGGACGGGGCGCGGCTCAAACCTTGGGGCCCCGAGGAACTGCGGCGCCTCGCCCGGACCTACCTCACGCCGGACCGCGGGGTGGTGGCCTTCGTGGAGCCCGATGTGCTCACCAGCGAGGAGGATCCCCTCGATGCCCGCCTGGTGGAGGCCCTGAGGGCCATGGCGCGGCGCCGGGTGGACGACCCGGCCGCGGTGGACGGCCTGGTGCGCCAGACCCTCCGGCAATTGCGGATGCTTCCCCGGTCCGAGCGGGAGCGCGCGCTGGATCTCCTCCTCAAGCCCCAGGGGCGGCCATGAGCGCCCGCGCTGGCCTTCTGCTCCTCCCGGCGGCTGGGATCCTGGCGGCCCAGGCTCCGGCGCCATTCCGGCTGCCCAACGGGCTGGCCATCAGCGTCCGGGAGGATCTTGGGCGCCCCCTGGTGCGCGTGCGCCTGCGCTTCGACCTTCCCCCGCGCCCTGCGGGGCTCGTGGCCTTCGCCCTGGAGGCCCTCGAACACAGCGCCACCGGCTCCCATTCCCGGGCTGCCTTCGCCCGCACCCTGGACCATGCCGGCCTGGGCCTCGTCCGGACCCTGGGCCCGGGCACCCTGAGCTGGGAGCTCACCGGCTCCCCCCAGGCCTTCGACGTGGGATTGGCCCTCCTGGCCGACCAGGCCCTGCGGCCCCAGGTCGACGGCGCGGCCCTGGAGCGGTCCCGCCTCCGGCTCTACCGGGAACTCCAGGCCCTGAGCCCCGCGGCCCAGGCCCTTCAGCGGGGCAGGGTCCGCCTCGGAACCCTGGAGGGGCCCCTGGCCGACGAGATCCTGCTGGCCCAATCCGGGCAGCTGGACGTGGAGGGCTTCCTCCGGGAAGCCCTGCGCCCGGAAAGGGCCCACCTCAGCATCGAGGGCGCCGTGGGGGAATCCCAGGCCCGCACCGCGGCCTTCCTGGCCTTCGGGACCTGGACCCGGGGGGGAGCCGTCGCCCCGGTCGCCACCCCCGTGGATCCTGTCCG